>Ga0070741_10001779_pt1 | contig 62232 bp, 68 predicted proteins | sample Coa_R1_4_FD_66440 | JGI IMG/M metagenome (GOLD analysis project Ga0070741, IMG submission 66440) | Surface soil microbial communities from Centralia Pennsylvania, which are recovering from an underground coalmine fire - Coalmine... | ecosystem: Environmental > Terrestrial > Soil > Unclassified ...
AGCGTACCTAGCTCGCCCGCGAGTTGGCTTGGGCCATCGGCGGCGCTAACAGCCCCCCGCGATGCCCGACGACGCCGGCGATGCCGTGCTCCGCGACTTGATCCTCGCCGTCCTCGCGGACGCCGGGATGCCCGCTGATGGCGCCGATGTCCTAGCTCGCCTTGAGTCGACGATGCAGGCGACCTCCCACGTACCGCTGCGGGTCGCGGCCAACCTCGCCGGCGCCATCCGCTGCGATCCCGAGACGCGCACCGACCGGGACGGCGCATTCGTTCGCGGGCATAGCCATCGGCGAGTCGTCCCGAGCCTTACCCGCCGTCTTCACAGCTTTCTGTCCCGGTGTTTGTTCTTGACTTCGTGGGCGCTGTAGGGCGATAACGGGCCGTCTTCGCCGAAGGGGGACCGAATGTCGCGGACCGCGCTAGCCGCTCTCATCTGCCTTCTCTTCGCCGCACCGGGACTCGCACAGCAGGACACGACGGCGCCAGTGCTGCTTGACTACAGCATCACTCCGACAGTCTTCGACACCGGTTCAGGAGCGGTCACTTTGACTTGGTGCGTTCACTTTAGAGACGACCTCTCTGGTCTGGGGCGAGCGTATTTGCAGGTGTTCCAGGTCTCTCCACCGTCATCAGGTACAGGGACGTACTACGACAACTTCCTGTTTTTCTCCGGAGAGCTTGAAGCCGCTCGCTGTTCTCAGCTGACGCTACAACGCTTCTCACCGTACGATACGTATTCCATTGGCATGAACATCACGGATCGCGTGAACAATATCCGCGAGTTCGGTAACTGCGTCAGGTACCACTGTGGGAGCCCGTATGCGGACGCTGAGAACCTATGTACGTTCGGCCCCTGTGAGGTTACGAACCGCAGCACTACAGGGCTAGCGGACTCTGATGCCGATGGCGTCCCCGACGATGCCGACAACTGTCCCTTCGTCGCAAACGCCGATCAGTCGGATCGTGACAACGACCGAATCGGCGACGCCTGCGATCCGTTCCCCGACGACCACGACAACGACCAAGCGCAGTGCGAATCGGACCTTGCTCAGTGCCTCGCACGTCCGATCCCGGACGCCGATGGCGACGGGGAGGCAGACGCGACGGATCGTTGCCCAAACACGCCAGCCGGCGAGCCGGTGGACGACGCCGGTTGTTCGCTTGCCCAATTCTGCGCCCGCTTCGACGCGACGACGAAGGACGGCGCGAAGGCATGCAAGCGCGCCGATTGGAATAACGACGAGCCGTTAATGAAGCCGAAGGATGCGGACTGCGCGGTGGACAAAGGAAGCCGCGCGAGGGATGACGACCGATGCGTTGCGGTGGCCTCACCCCCGACGACAACCACGAGCACCACGACCACCACGAGTACGCTGGACACGCAGCCGTGCGGCATCCACGGCGGAGATTGTTTCGGGTCCTGCGGAAGCGACCCGGACGTGACATGTCGGCCGGTGTCTTTCCAGTGCGGTCCTGCGGAGTGTGGCTGTTTCCCGATCACGGTAACAACGGGAACCTGCTCGACGACAACGACAACTCTTCCTTAAGGGAGGCGACCGCTTTGATTGCGCGGTCCCGCTGACGTACAGCGCGACCGTAGGGAGGTGGCGGATGGGAAGGACTCCTGTGGTGTACGCCTTCATGCTCGCTGGCCTCGTCGGCTGCATGACGCACGGATCGTACACGCGCGTGAAGACGGCTCCGGCGAAGCTGTACCCGTGCGATCTGAAGTTCTTCAAAGCCGACAGCGAAGTGGGCCGACGATTCGAGCCGGTCTGTTCGATCAGTCAGACGCCGGGACATGGCATCCTGTGGGACACGCCGGGACAGACCGAGCACCATCGTGACGACGCCATGCGGCGCGTTCGTCAGATCGCGTGCTCCTGCGGTGCGGACGCGGTGATTGTCCCGATGGACACGAGCGAGCGCAGCACCATTGATGCCCTGGCGATTCGGTACACGGACTAGAAAGCACAAGGGCTTGCGCGGCAAGCCGCTGCTCATTCGTCATAAGTGAAGTTGAAAGATCGGACGACAGGCGGATAATCCGGTGCGTGATGCTGGACACGCTTTTGCAACGCGCGATGGACGAATGGCGCTCCATCCAAAACGCACCGGGCGCGTTTCTGGTCGTCGTCGCTTCTGCTTCGGGGCTAATCTGGTGGGGCGTTAGCTGGCACTATAGCGGCCAAGTCGCTGCACTTCAGAGCGCCCTTACGGCGAAGGACGCGATCATCGTCACCAAGGACGCACTTGTTGCAGCCAAAGAAGAGAGGATCGCTGCCTTGGAGGAGCGCCTCCACTTCAACCCACCCGCAAGTCGATATGAGCAGTTCTCGAATGCAGAACTGAAAGCGCGCGCCCTTGCGCTCGTTGTGGACCTAAGGGAGCAGGTCGAATTGGGACGCCAAGCGGTGTGGGATGCAATGGAAAAAGAATCGGCGGAGATGAGGCAGGCTACGACCGACGAGGAGCGGAGTAGGATCGCGCTCAAGTACCGCGACGGTACGCCTCTTCGCTACGAGGAAGAACGAGCAACGTTTGTGACGAAGTTCAGAGACGAAGCTATTTTGCTCCATGAGGAGCTGCTTCGCCGCCTACCGAAAACAGTCCGCAGCGAATCACGGGCGTTCTATGAGTGGGGAGGCAAGGTGGAAGGGATCGCGGATGATCTTGCACAACTTGCAGGCCAGTTGCCTGAGAAGCGCGCTCCGGAACTGCACGAAGGGCCTGCGTCACGCGCTCGCTGGTGAAAAGCGGTGAACCCGTCCCGTCGTCTATCCCTGCGCCAACTCGTGTGCCGCCGACTTCGCCCCGGTTTTCGAGGGCGCGATTCCGAGCTGTCCGTGGAACGTCCGCCTGTCCGCGTCGGCCAGTATCTTCGCCGCCTGCTCGCGTTCTCGCTTCCGCGGCGCGTTCGCGGCGACTTCCTCTAGCCACGCCCTGACCCGCGGGGCGTCCTCGTCGATCATCCGCTGCACCTCGCGCATCGCCTCAGCATGCTTGGCGTCCTGTTCCGCGCGCCACTCAGCCAGAGCCTGATCGGCCAGCTGGTGGGCCTCCTCGTGCGTCGCTACGACGTCCTCGGGGGTCACCGGAAACCATAGCCGTCGCTCGCGTTCGCGCGCGCCCTTCGTCTCCGCCCGCTGTTCGCGCACGCGCTGCCGTTCGCGAGCACGCTGCGACTTCTCCGCGCGGCATCGCTGAAAGTACGTCGGCCGCACGCGATGCTTCCGCCGGCTCGGCGACCCTTCGTGCTTGCCGTGGACGCGAGAGGCCCACTGTAAGCCGTGACAGCGCCGGCACGCCCAATCGGTCGGCTCGGCGTCAGGAGGCCGATGCAGCTCGTGGACGTTGCTGAGGCAGCGGGGACAGGTCGCTGTCCAATGCCACGGCCGGCATCCCTGCGGCCGGTTCACCAGGACGATGTTCGGGTGCTCTCTCGGGACGTAGCAGGGCAGGGTCCGCTTCTGTTCCAGCGTGAAGCCCGCGATCAGGTCCACCACGCCGAGGTGGTCGCAAGCCTCGACGAGGTGGCGGAACTTCCGGGGGTGCTTCGCGATCAGGCCACGACGCGCCATGAGGACGTCTTCAGCAGTAGCAGACCGGGGAACCCGTCGCGACGCCGGGGAGTGCAGGACCGTCCCATTGCCCACAATGAAGATGATGGGGACCTCCCCCCGGCCCCGGCCCCCCGCTCGGCGCTTCGCGCCTCGCGACTTTGCATCGGTGCCAGCCGTGCAACGGTGCCGGCGCAGAAGCGTCACAGTGAGGCAGGCTAGCTAGAGAGACCGCTGTACTGGCATCCCTAGGAGGCACGGTGGACTTTTAGTCCAATGCGCCTTGTCCCCCAGGCCCGACAGCGTCGCGCGCAGCGAACCGGCTGGAACGCTGATCGCAATGGCTTCCTCGCGACGGCGAGCGCGAGACAGCGCGCCGTCAGAAGGGGAAACCGAATGACACAGCAGCGAACGACAGAATCCAGCGCGGAGCACGACGCGATCGACGACGCGACATTGCCCACGCACGTCCTCGGCCTCGGCGTCGCGTTGGAGGCGCTGACGCAACGGCTCATCGCGAAAGGCATCCTCACCCGCGAGGACGAAGACGCCATGCACGCCTTCGTTGCGGAGCTGGTCGACGCACTGCCCGTGGGCACGGAGCACAAGGCCGCGATCACGACGTCCGCGCTGTGGCCGTCGGGCGTCATCTGCGACCGGACCGACGACGCCCACGAAAGGCAGGGCGCGTGATGGCGGTGGGACTGACTCCCGAACGCCTGCGCGAGTCCATGCGCCTCGTGCGGAAGCTGGCGCATCGCTTCACCCGCGATCCGGACCTGCGAGAGGAGCTGATCGGCCTAGGCTACCTCACGATCGCGACCGCGGCGGCGGGGAAGACCACGCCGGACAACTGGCGCCTCTACGTTCGCATCGCGGTCTGTCAGAACTTCCGGACCCAGGCCAACAAGTACGGCCGCGCGCTCACCGTCCCACGCCGCGTGTGGCAGCGTGCGCGTAAGGAGCGGACGCAGCTATACAGCCTCGTCCACCTGGACGCGACGCAGCCCACCGACGACGGCGAGGAGCCAGTGTACCAGCTCGGTCACACCGTCACGCCGGAAGCGCTCCTCATCGCGCGCGAGACCGTGGCGAACATGACCACACCCCCCAGCGGCGACGCCCGAGTGAGACGCCCGCGCCGCGCACGCCGCACCCGTCGCACCGCAGCCGAGACCCGCGCGCTTCTTCTCGACGCCGCACGACGCCTCTTCGCCTCCCGCCGCGACGTCTCCCTGTCCGAAGTTGCACGTGCAATCGGCTGCGACCACAGCAACGTCTACCGCCACTTCCCGACGAAACGCGCTCTGCTCGACGCGGCGATGGGGCGATAACCGGATAGCGCAAAGCGCAACCCGAATCTCAAAATGGGTCACGAATTTCCGAGGTCCTTCGCGCCTGTGCGCATGGGGGGCCTGGGGGGTGCAGGCGGGGCCTCGTCCCGGCTTAGGCTAGCGGACTAGCACAATAGCTAGCCGGCGTGACAGCGTTGCGCTGCATGCGTGCCGGAAGTGACGCGCGCGCACGGTGGCGACGACGGAGTTACGCGGGTTCTTCGTGGCACGGAACGTGGATCCGATTCGGTCCACAACGTGCGGCCGGATGCCGCCCAACAGAAGAAGGACAACCCCGCGATGGCACACCTCGTCGACTCACTCAGCTACAGCGGTCAGACCCCATGGCACGGCCTGGGCCGCCGGCTCCCGTCCAACGTCACCGGCGAAGACATGATCCGGTTCGCCGGGTTGGACTGGGAAGTCATCCCGCGTCCGCTGACGGCGGACATGCCGGACGGCTCGCTCGCGCCGGTCGCCGGCCACATCGCCCTGACCCGCAGCGACCGTAACACGGTCCTCAGCGTCGTCTCCGACCGCTACGGCATCATTCAGAACCGCGAAGCGTTGACGCTGCTCGACGCGGCTGTGGGCGAGGGAAGCGCCGTCTACCACGTCGCCGGCTCGCTCGACGAAGGGCGGCAAGTCTTTCTCCTCGCCGAAGTCGCGACGCCGGGACACACGTGGACCGTGAAGGGTGAAGAGATGAAGCCGTACCTTCTCCTCTCCACCGGCCACGACGCGACGCGGGCGCTGACGTGCATGTTCACGGCCGTTCGCGTGGTCTGCAACAACACCCTGTCCGTCGCGCTCTCTGACGACGCTTCGCCGCGGCTATCGATCCGGCACACCAAGAACGCGGCGGAGCGGGTCCGGCAGGCCGCGCACGTCATCGCCCAAGCGCGGACGTACTTCCGCGGCTTCTCCGAGCGGGCGCTTGCGCTGGCGGCGCAGGAGCTGACCACGAGCCGGGCGCGCGAGCTGACCGACGCGCTGTTCCCCGCCGTCAAGGTCGACGGCAAGCTGACCGTTACGCCGGGTGTCGAGAAGGCCCGCGCCAAGGTCGTCGCGCTGTTCGACCGTCAGGGCGACAGCACGGACCGGCGCATCGCTGGCACGGCGTGGGGCTACTTCAACGCGGTTGCCGCCTACACCGACCACAACGTCAACCGTCGCGGCGGCGACGACGGCCGCATGCGTGCCATCCTGCTCGACGGGCAGGCGCAGGGGATCAAGCAGCGGGCGCTAGAGCTGCTCGCGGCTTAACCGTGCCTCGCGGGGGCGCTCTGCACGGACGCGGGGCGCTCACGGGGAGCATGGGAGCAATCGACATGACCACAACTCACACCCGGAAGCATGCCGCGTATCGAACCAACCCCGTGCCGTCGTCGTGCGGTTGCCTGACGACGGACCAATTTCGGCGGACGTTGATCGGTATCGTCGTCGGCATCTTCATCGCGCAGCTTCTGTTCGCGTGTCCCGTCCTGTTCGTCGCGCTGCCCGTCCTCGCGTTCGTCTGCTGTGCCGGCGCGCTGTTTCTGGAGATGGCGTGGACGGCCCTGCGCTGGCTTGGACACTACCTGTTCGGACTGCCGCGGCCTGTTGGTCCATATGGCGACCTTGGCCGGCTACCGCGTCCACGGTGGCACGTCTACGTCACGGTCGCGTGGGTGGTCCTGTACCTGGGCAGCCTCGTCGCCGCGATCGTGTTCGTCAGGTAAGCGCGTGGCGGCTAGCTGGCGACCCGACACGGAACGCGCCGCCATCGTGGCCCACGCCGCGCGATGTGGGTTCTGCCGGGCGCTCCTCGCCCACAGCAGGAAGCGCCGAGACCGTGAGCTGCTCGCCGCCGCGGAAGCGCTGGCGCGCGACCACGCGGAGCACGAGACCGACGTGACACGGTGGCCGGCGCGATGAAGGGCGAACCCACGACGTGCCCAGCGTGCCGGTCGCCGCTGGTCCTCAGCGTCGCGCGCTCGTGGCTAGAGGGCGGGAGCTGGCCTCCGCCGCCGGCGCCGCTCACGAAGCGGGAGGGTGAAGTGCTGCGACTCCTCGCCGCCGGCCTCCGCGTGCGGACGATCGCGACACGGCTGCGCGTCTCGATTCACACGGCGCGGGCGCATGTGAAGACGCTTCTTCGGAAGTTCGGCGTTCACTCGCAGGCGGAGCTGCTCGACCGGCTCCGCGCGCCGGGTGTCGGCTGACGGGACGACCAGACGTGACAGAGCGCATGGACTCCGCGACCGGCGCGCATGGAGCAGCGTCCGCCATCGCAACCGCTGCGGGAGATCACCGAGCGGTGTCGCCCAGTTACCTCGGTGTTACCTTGGTGCCGTGTCGCGGGGGAGCCGCAGCCGGAAGTACGCGAGATACCAAATGGTCGCACCGTGACTCGAACACGGGACCTCCTGCATGTGAGGCAGGCGCTCTAACCAGCTGAGCTATGCGACCGGTCGGCGGCGTCCTAACCGACTCGTTCCGGACGGTCAACGCCGGCTTGTGACTCCGGAAGGCCGGCTCTAGCCTCGAAGGGTGCGTGCTCTCCGCGTCGTCGTCGTGCTGCTGGCCGCAGCCCGGGCCGCGTCGGCGGGCGACGCCGTCGACCGTCCGCGGACCGACATCGAGGCGATCATTCCGATTCCGCCGACGGAGCACGAGCGGCTCCACTACTTCGACCGGAAGCCTCACCACGTCGTGCCCGGGACGGTGACGATCAACGCCGATCCGTACGTCTGCGACGTCGATGCCCAGCGCTTTCGCGACCGCGACGCCTTCGTCGCTCACGTCCGGACGGCGCACGGGACGCCGCCGGGGCAGATCGCCGATCGCCTGATCGTCCGCGAGGGGCGGGTTCACTTCATCGGCGATTAGAATTGGGGTCCCGACACCGCGTGGTTGACTTGATGACGCGGTGCGTAGTAATCGTCCGTCCTCCACACTTCTTCGAGGAGGACTATTCGATGGCAGAGGCCAAGGCCCGGCTGTCCCTGAACGAGGTCCGGGCGTCGATGAGGCGAATGCAGACCGAGGGCGAGAAGCTGGTCGCCCGGCTCCGGCGGGACGCTCGCGCGCTCGCGTCGCAGAACCGGCGCGAGACGGTCTCCAATCTTCTCAGCGATGCGCGCAAGGTCCAGGCGGATCTCCGCAAGCGCGCGGAGCGGGCGATGCGCGACATCGAGACGCGCCGTTCGCGGATCCTCGCGAGCCTCGAGGAGCAAGCCAGCCGCGTGGCCGAGCGGGTCGTGAAGGGTCTCAACGTCGCGACGCAGGACGAGATCAACGACCTTCGGCGCCGGATCGCCGACCTCGAGCGCCGCGTCGACGCCGCAGCGAAGGAACGCGCGGCCTGACTTCAGCGACGTCGGGCGCGGCCCCATCCGCCGCCGCCCGGCGTCTCGATCCGCAGGCGATCGCCCGGCGCGGTCGCAAAGCTCGTTTTCGCCGGAATCCTTCGGGTGCGCCCGTCGTGCACCAGCCAGTCGCGGCCCGTCACGCCGGCACCGCCGCCGGTGAGCCCGTACGGCGGCACGCGACGTCGCTCCCCGAGGAGCGTCACGCGCGCGGGTACCAGCAGCTCGATCTCCCGGACGACGCCATCGCCGCCGCGGTGCCGTCCACGCCCGCCCGAGCCGCGTCGCACGGCGTAGCGTGTGACCCGGAACGGATAGTACGCCTCGAGCGCCTCGACGGGCGTGTTCATCGTGTTCGTCATGTGCGTGTGCACCGCCGAAAGACCCGGGCCGCCCGGCCCGGCGCCCGCGCCGCCCGCCAGCGTCTCGTAGTACGCGAACTCGCCACGATCTCCGCGTCCGCCGAGCGCGACGTTGTTCATCGAGCCGGCGCTCGCCGCCGGGACCCGATCGGGCGCCGCGCGCGCGAGCGCGCGGAGAAGCACGTCGACGATCCGCTGCGACGTCTCGACGTTGCCGCCCGCGACCGCCGCCGGAAAGCGCGCGTTCACGATGGAGCCCTCGGGCGCGACGATCGTGAGCGGCCGCGCGAGGCCGTCGTTCGGCGGGACCTCCTCGCTGGCGAGCGCGGTGAAGACGTAGAGGACCGCGGACCGCGTGACCGCGAGGTTGGCGTTCACGGGACCGTCGGTCTGCGGCGCGCTCCCCGTGAAATCGACGCGAGCGCGACCGTGCCGCAGCGTGACCGCCACGGCGATGCGAAGACGTTCGGCGCCAAACCCATCGTCGTCGAGGACGTCGACGCCCCGGAACGTCCCGGCGGGCAAGCGTGCGACCGTCGCGCGCATCAAAGCCGCCGAGTAACCCTGGAGCGCCGCCATGTCGCGCGCGACGGTTCGCACGCCGGCGCGCGCGGCGAGCGTCCGGAGACGCGCCGCGCCGACCCGGAGCGACGCCCACTGCGCCATGAGGTCGCCCTCACGCTCGGCAGACACCCTGGTGTTCGCGAGGAAGAGCGCGAGCACGTCGGAGACGATGCGTCCACCGGCGACGAATCGGATCGGCGGCAGGCGCAAACCCTCCTGGAAGATCTCGGTGGCGAGCGGCATGGACCCCGGCGACGTCCCGCCGATGTCGGCGTGATGCGCCCGGTTCGCGACGTAGGCGAACGGTTGCCGCGCCCCGTCGAGGAACACGGGGGCGACGAGCGTCACATCGGGGAGGTGCGTTCCGCCCGCGAACGGGTCGTTCACGATCGCGACGTCTCCGGGACCGAGCGCGAGCGCGGCGAGGACGGCTCGGACGGCGAGCGGCGTCGAGCCGAGGTGGACCGGAATGTGGGCAGCCTGTGCGGCGAGGCGACCGCGCGCGTCGAAGACCGCGCACGAGTAGTCGCGCCGCTCCTTGATGTTCGGCGATAGCGCCGTCCGCCCGAGGATCACGCCCATCTCGTCGGCGATCCCCGCGAGCCGGTGGTGCGCGATCTGGAGGGCGATCGGATTCACGATCGTCTCTCGAGGATGAGGCCGCCCACACGGTCGACCGTCATCCGCCATCCCGGGGGCACGACCGTCGTCGCGCTGTACTCGCAGACGACGATCGGGCCGGAGATGCGTCGGCCTGGAGCGAGATCGTCCCGCCGATGAACCGGCGTCGCACGCCAGCTTCCGTCGAAGGCAACCCGGCCCACGGCGATCGGCCGCGCCGCCGGACGGCGGGAAGGCAGATCCGGCGGGAGGCGGGTCCGCCCCCCGCGTGCCCGGACACGGAGCGTCACGACCTCGACCGAACGTCGCGGGTCGGCATGGCCGAAGAGCCGCGCGTGCGCGCGATGGAACGCGCGGGTCCATCCCGCCGTGTACGGGACGATCAGCTCGTACGACTGCCCGACGTAGCGGACGTCGAGCAAGCGCTCGATCGCGATTCGCGGGCCGGTGTCGTCCCGGAGATCGCGCCGCGCCGTCCGCGCGAGCTCTCGGAACACCGCGACGAGCGCCGCGTCCCGGGGCGTCGCGATGCGGAGCGTACGGCTGTAGTCGCGCACGACCTCGGCGGCGAGCGTTCCCCACGCGGACAGAAGCCCCGGCTGCCGCGGGACGTAGACACGCTCGACCCCGAGCATTGCGGCGAGGTCGGCGGCGTGGAGGCCACCCGCCCCGCCGAAGGCGACCAGCGTGAAGGCGCGCGGATCGTACCCGCGTTCGACGCTGATGACGCGCAGCGCCCGTTCCATCGCCGCGTTCGCGACACGGACGATGCCTGCCGCCGCCGTCTCGACCGACGCGCCCAGCCGATGCCCGAGCGATCGGAGCGCGCGAATCGCGCGCTCGCGATCGAGCCGCATCGCCCCGCCGAGGAACTCGGTCTCGACCAGGCGACCGAGGACCAGATTCGCGTCGGTCACGGTCGCGGAGGTGCCACGACCGTAACAGGCCGGTCCGGGGTCGGCACCGGCGCTCTCCGGCCCGACCCGGAGTGCGCCGCCGGCGTCGATCCGGGCGAGCGAGCCGCCGCCGGCTCCGACGGTATGGATATCGATCGCCGGGACACGGATCGGGAGCCCGTCGATGGTCGTCTCGTTGCGATGGCGGAGCTCGCCGTCCACCAGGCTCACGTCGGTCGACGTGCCGCCCATGTCGAGCGTCATGATGCGGGAGAGGCCGGCGCGTCGCGCGCGCTGGAGGGCGCCGACGACGCCGGCCGCCGGCCCGGAGAGGACCGTCCGCACGGGCTCCGCGCACGCGGTCCGCACGCCGATCAGCCCGCCGCTCGATTGCATGACGCGCACCCCGCGCGGAACGGCGGTCGCGAGCGACGTCAGGTGACGCGTCATCACCGGCCCGACGTAGGCGTTGACCACCGTCGTCGCGACCCGCTCGTACTCGCGGTACTCGCGCAGGAGCTCGTGCGATAGCGTCAGGTGAAGGCCGAGCCGGGCGAGGGCCCGACCGAGGCGGCGCTCGTGCGTCGGATTCGCGTAGCTGTGGAGCAGGCAGACCGCGACCGCGGTGGCGCGACGGCGAACGACGTCGGTGACCGCGCGTCGGATCGCCGCCGGCCGGAGCGGAAGCGCGATCGTCCCGTCGGCGAGCGCCCGCTCCGGCACGCCGCGACGCGCGGAACGCGGGACCAGCGGCGGAGATCGGCGCGGCTCGAGCGCGTAGAGCACCGGCCGCGTCTGGCGACCGATCTCGAGCACGTCCTCGAAGCCCGCGGTCGTCAGCAGGACGACCCGCGCCCCCCGGCGCTCGAGGAGGGCATTCGTCGCGACCGTCGAGCCGTAGTGCAGCCGAGCCGTCCCGCCGAGCGCCGCGATCGCCTCGCGCACGGCGCGCGCGGGGTCGTCGGGCGTCGACCGGATCTTCACGACGCGCAGCCGCCCATCGACGACGGCCACCACGTCGGTGAACGTGCCGCCGGTATCGACCCCGACGACGGTCGCTCCGGCCTTCAGGAGGCCGGCTTCTCGCTCGTGCCGGAGGAGGGCTTGGTGTCCGACTTGCTCTCGGTCTTGGTCTCGGCCTTGGAGTCGGCCTTGGCCTCGGAGCCGCCGGACGCCTCCTTGCCGTTGCCGCCGCCCGCCCGGGCGTAGTCGGTGACGTACCAGCCGCTGCCCTTCAGCTGAAAGCTCGTGCTCGAGATGAGCCGTCGCACCTTGCGCTTGCACTTGGGACAGCGCGAGAGCGGCGGGTCGGTGATGCGCTGCATCTCCTCGAAATCACCGCACTGCTCGCAGCGATACTCGTAAATCGGCATCCTCGTCCGGTCTAATGACGGTCCCCGGCCCTGTCAACGGAGATGATCGGGGCCAGGCGGTCCCGGACGTCGCCGACCGAAAGCCCGCGGACGCGCACGCGTTTCTCCCGACCGTGCGCTCCCGCCTCGAGCGTGAGATCGGCGGGGCGGACGCCGAGGTGTCGGGCCAGCACGACGAGCAGCTCCCGGTTCGCGGCGCCGCCTTCGGGCGGTGCCGCCACCCGGACCCGGAGGGCCTCGCCGTGGACGCCGACGATCCCGCTACGCGAAGCACCGGGGACGACCCATACGTGGAGCAGGGTCCCGCCGGCGATCGGCGCCAGCCACCCCTCAGAGGGCGGCATGGAGCGAGCCCGCCACGCCGCCGGTGATCTCGAACGCCAGCCGGTAGAGGCTCTGCACCAGGACGATCTTCGTGAACTGAATCGCGAGGATCAGGACGAGCGGCGAGAAGTCGATGCCGCCCGCGAACACGAAGGGCAGGCGGCGGCGGATCTGGTAGAGGACCGGCTCCGTCACCGCATAGAGGAACCGGACGATCGGGTTTCGCGGGTCCGGGTTCACCCACGACAGCAGCGCGGCGATGAGGACGATCCAGAAGTAGAGCGAGAGCAGGCTGTCGAGGATCGTCGCGACGGCGAGGACGATCCGTCCCAGCACGAACTCCGCCATGGAGATCTAGGCGGCCGCGAGCTCGCGGGCGCGACGCGTCGCGGTCTCGACGGCGGCGATGATCGCCTCGCGGAAGTGATGCGTCTCGAGCGTGGTCAGTCCCGCCTGCGTCGTGCCGCCGGGTGACACGACCATCTCGCGGAGCTCCCGCGACGAGAGGCCGCTTTCGGAGAGCATCGCGGCGGCTCCGCCGATCGTCGCGTGGGCGAGCTGCGCGGCGAGGCTCTGCGGCAAGCCGCCCCGGACGCCGCCTTCGATGAGACACTCGGCGAAGAGGTAGACGAACGCGGGACCGCTCCCCGACAGCGCCGTCACCGCGTCCAGCAGATCCTCGCCCGTGATCGACACCGCCTCCCCGACCGCTTTGAAGAGCTTCAGCGTCTGCTTGAGATCGGCCGGGGTCGCCTTCGACCCGGCGACCGCGACCGAGACGCCCCGCCCGACGAGCGCCGGAGTGTTCGGCATGACGCGCACGACCCGGGCCTGCCCGCCGAGCCCGGCCTCGAGCCGACGGAGGGGGAACCCGGCCGCGATCGAGACGAACAGCTTCCGTGGCGTGACCTCCGCCCGGATCTCGTCGAGGACCGCGGCCATGTTCTGCGGCTTCACGGCGAGGATGATGGTCTGCGAGCCGCGGACGAGCGCCCGATTGTCGCGCGTCACCTCGATCCGGTGCAGGCGCTTCAGGCGTCGGATCTGGACGTCCACCGGGTCGCTCGCCCAGATGTCGTCGGGGTCGTAATGCCCCGCCCGGAGGAGCCCGCGAATCAGGGCCCCTGCCATGTTCCCGGCGCCCACGAAGCCGATCTTCTTCATGAACCGTCTCCCCCTACGGAAGAACCGGGCCGACTCGCGCCGAGACCACGAGCTCCAAAGAGCGCACGCCCCAGTCGGAGCAACGTCGCGCCCTCTTCAACCGCCACCGTAAAATCGTCACTCATTCCCATAGAGAGGTGGGGCAGTTCAACCCCGAGGCGGTTTTGGGTGCGGTCGCGCACCTCGGCGACCAGCCGGAAGTGGCGCCGTGAGGACTCGGGCTTCTCGGGAGCGGGCGGGATCGTCATGAGCCCCTGGAGCGCGAGCGCGGGGTAGCCGAGGACCTTCTCGGCGAGGGCGTGCAGACCCTCCGGCGGTACGCCACGCTTCGTCGTCTCGCCACCGACGGCGATCTGTAGCAGGACGGGAAGACGACGGCCGGCGCGCTCCGTCTCGCTCGCGAGCGCGGCGGCGAGGCGGGCGGAGTCGACGGTGTGCACGACGTCGAAAGACGCCACGGCCGCGCGGACCTTGTTCCGTTGGAGCCCGCCGATCAGGTGCCACGTCCCCACCCCACCGACGTCTGCCCGCTTCTTCACCCCCTCCTGCACGTAGTTCTCGCCGATGTCCGTGAGCCCCGCCGCGAGCGCCGCGGACACGACGGTCGCGGGGAACGTCTTCGTCACGGCGACGATTCGAATCGATCCGGGATCGCGGCCCACGCGCCGCGCGGCCGCATCGATTTCGCGTCGGACCGCAGCGAGCGCGGCGACGATCGACCCGTCAGGCGCCAAGCAAGCCGGCTTCCTCGAGCGCCCGGCACACCTCGACGAGCGGGAGGCCGATGACGTTCGTGAACGAGCCGTCGATCCGATCGATGAGCCCAGCACCGAAGCCCTGGATGGCGTAGCCGCCGGCCTTGCCGTCCGGCTCGCCGCTGGCGACGTACCGCCGGATCGTCTCCGCGTCGAGCGGACGGAAGCGCACGCGCGTGACGACGACGTCTTCCGCCCGCATGCGCCCGCCCGGACCGAGCAGCGCGAACCCGGTCGCGACCCGATGCTCCCGGCCGGCGAGCCGGGCGAGCATGTCGGCGGCCTCGCGCGCGTCGGCCGGCTTGCCGAGCATCGCCCCGTCGATCTCGACCATCGTATCCGCGCCGAGGACCCACGCCGCCGTCCGCCGCGCCCCGACCGCGGCCGCCTTCGCGCGTGCGAGACGGGCGACGAGCGTCGGCGCCTCTTCCCCGGGCTCCGCGCGCTCGTCGATGTCCGCCGCGTCGACCTCGTAGGCGATGCCGAGCCAGCCGAGCAGCTGGTGCCGACGCGGCGACGCGGATGCGAGGACGAGCACGGCGCGCATGGTCCGGGGGCGCCTGCGAGGTGTCAAGGACACCGTGCTCACGATGGCGAAGCAGCGGGAGCTCATCACGCGTCAAGTTGCCGGACTCCCAACCGCGTGGTACCCGAGCGCGGGGTATGCGGGGTCCGGGGTGGGCCGGCTGTCTTCTCGTCGCGGCCGCATGCGCCCTCGGCCGATCCGGCCAGACGGGTCCCGCTTCCGGCCCTTCGTCGGATCCTCTCGGCGCCGGGATATTTGCGCTCCGTGGCGGCCGTCCGACGGAGGCAACGACGCTCCTGACGGAGGCCGCGCGGCGCTATCCCGCACTCGAGGACTACGCGCTCTATTTCGAGGCGCGGGCCGCGGCGGGGAGCGGACGCCGGACCGAGGCGCTCGACACGATGCGCCGTCTCCTCGACGCACACCCGGACAGCGTGTGGATCGGGCCGGCGCGGCTCCTCACCGGAGAGCTCGTCGCGGCCGCCGACGATCTCCCCGCCGCGCGCGACTGGCTCCAGTCGGCGCGGACGAGCCTGCCGAGCGGCGGCGATCGTTGGGCGCGGGCGATGTTGCGCCTCGCCGACGTGCAGCTCCGGCTCGGCGACGCCGCCGCGGCCTTCGATACCGCTCGGGAGCTCCGCCGTGCCCGTCCGCGCGGGCTCGCGGCCCGCCGCGCGCGACGCCTCATGGCACGGGTCGCGCGGGCACGGCCCGACGTCGTCGTTGACCCCGTCGACGAGGCCGAGATGCGTCTTCGCGAGGGCGACCCCGCCGGCGCGCGCGACGAGGCTGCCACGGCGCTCGGCACCGAGCTCGAATCGTCCCTGCGTGCCCGTGCCCTCTGGGTGCGGGCCCAGGCGGAGCACGCGCTCCGGGACCATGCGGCGGCGGAGGCGACGTGCCTCGCGCTCGCGGAGGAGATGTCGGATCCGCTCGCGGCGAAGGCGCTCGTCGCCGCGGCGGGGTGGCGCTGGAACGCCGACGACGATCAGGGCGCGCTCCGTCTCTTCCATGAAGCGCTCCGCCGCTTTCCGACGAGCCCGCCCGCGGGCGAGGCGCTGTACGGGATCGGGCGCATCGCACAGGAGCAGGGACACTACCAGGAAGCGCAGACGTCCTACGCGCGGAGCGCGGAGCTCTTTCCACGCGCGCCGACCGCCGCCGACGCACGCTGGCGGACGGGGTGGGTCCTCTATCTCGCCGGCGACTGGGCGGGCGCCGAGCGCGCATTCGGCCGACTCACCGAGCGGGGGCCCGCGCCCGGGCGGATCGCTGCCGAGTACTGGCGCGCGCGGAGCCTCGAGCGTCTGTCGCACCGCGACGACGCGGAGGCTCTCCTCGCGCACGTCGTCGAGCGACATCCAACGTCGTACTACGCGACGCTCGCCGAGCGGGAGCTCGGCCGCGACACGTCCGCCGGGACGCCTCCCGCATCCGAGCCGCCGGCGGTCTTCCCCGCGGACCTGACCGGCACGCACGCCGAGCGCGCGCGCGTCCTCGCCGACCTCGGCTTCCGGCGGTTCGCTCGCACCGAGATCGACGCCATCGACCCGAAGGACGTCCCGCGGCGGCGCGTCCTCGAGGCGTATCGCGCGATCGGTGCGATCGGGGCCGCGCTCCGCGCCGCGCACGCGGCGCACGCGAGCTCGCACGGCGCGCTGCGCGACTACCTCTACCCGCTCGGGTACTGGGGCGTCGTCCAGAGAGCCGCGCGCGTACACGCCGTCGATCCGCTCCTCGTGCTCGCCGTCATCCGCCAGGAAAGTCTCTTCGAGCCGGCCGCGGTGTCGTCGGCCGGCGCACAGGGGCTCATGCAGCTCATGCCCGCGACGGCGCGCCGCCTGGCGCGGACGCCGGGACGACCGGCGCTGACCGATCCGGCGGTCAACATCGACCTCGGCGTCGAGCTCCTGGCCCGGCTCATCACGAGCTACGACGGCTCCGTCGCGAAGGCGCTCGCCGCCTACAACGGCGGCGAGGACGCGGTGGCGAAGTGGGAGCGTCGCTACGCGGGTCGCGCGCCCGACGAGTTCGTCGAGCTGATCAGCTATCGCGAGACCCGCGACTACGTGAAGGCGGTGCTCCGCAATTACCGCGTCTATCGACAGCTCTACGCGGCGGCAGCGGCGAGCGAGTCGACGACGAGCTTCGGGAGTCCCCCGAACGCGCCGTTCGACATGATCACGATGACGTCGCCCGCCTGTCCCGACCCGACCAGGTAGTCGCGGATCGCCGGCACGCCGTCGATCGTCCGGGCCGGCGTGCCGCGCCCGGACAGCGCCTCGGCGATCGTCTCGGGTGCGAGGCGCTCCGCCGGCGGGATCGGATCGCCGGGCTTCGTGAACACCGCCGCGAGGACCACGTCGTCGGCGGCGCCGAGCGCGGCGACGAACTCCTCCTGGAAGACGCGGCGGCGGCTCGTGTTCGAGCGCGGCTCGAAGACGGCGCGCAGCCGGCGCCCCGGGTAACGGAGGCGCAGCGCGGCGAGCGTCCCGGCGACCGCGGTCGGGTGGTGCGCGAAGTCGTCGATCACCGTGATGCCGCCGACCGTGCCGACCTCTTCCTGCCGTCGACGGACGCCGCGGAACGCGGCGAGGGCCGCTGCGCCCTCCTCGAATCCGACGCCCGCCTCCGCCGCCGTCAGCAGCACGCCGACCGCGTTCCGTGCGTTGATCGCCCCTGGGATCTGGAGCGTCACGCGGCAGATCGCCCGGTCCTTCTGCCGGACGGTGAACCGCGTCGTGCCGTCGTCCGTGAGGTCCGTGATGCGCCACTCGTTCTCGGGACCAACCCCGAAGCGGTGGACGGTTCCCCGGACGCCCGCGATGACGTCCGCGACGTGCGGGAAATCGCCGCACGCGGCGACGGTCGCGTCCGGCGGCAAGATCGCGATCAGCTTCCGGAACGCGTCCTTCACGTGGTCGAGGTCGCGATAGATGTCGGCGTGGTCGAACTCGACCGCCGTCAGCAGCAGCACCTCGGGCCGGTAGTGGAGGAACTTCGGCCCCTTGTCGAAGTATGCGGAGTCGTACTCGTCGCCCTCGATCACGAACCAGCGGCCGCTGCCGAGCGCGAAGCTCCGACCGAGCTCGCGCGGCACGCCGCCGACGAGGAACCCCGGGTCGCGTCCGGTACGTGCGAGGACCCACGCGAGCATCGCCGCCGACGTCGTCTTGCCGTGCGTGCCGGCGACGACGAGCGGCGTGCGTCCCGCGAGGAACATCTCCTCGAGTGCGCCGGGCATCGACGTCATCCGGAGGCCACGCCGCTCCGCCGCCTCGGCTTCGGGGTTCGTCCGCCGGACCGCATTGCCGCAGACGACCAGGTCGACGCCCTCGAGCCGCGCCGGATCCCAGCCGGAATGGACCGGGATGCCGAGCTCCTCGAGGAGCGTGCTCGCCGGCGGATAGACGTGCTCGTCCGAGCCCGTCACGTCGTGGCCCGCGGCGCGGAGCAGGCCTGCGAGCGCGCTCATGCCGACGCCGCACGCGGCGATCAGATGGACCTTCATCCGTCCAGCACCTCCCACACCGCATCGTGGACCTTCGGGCGGACGTCGCGGATCTTCTCGTTCGTTCGCCGCGGATGGACGCGGTTCGTCAGCAGGACGACGATCGCGCTCCGCCCGAGATCGATCCAGAGCGAGGTCCCCGTGAAGCCGAGGTGGCCGACGGCGCCCGACGACACCCGGCTCCCGGCGCTCGAACTGCCTGGCGTCGGCGTGTCCCAGCCGAGCGCCCACGTCGAGCCCGGGACGGTCCGATCGATCGTCCAGAACTCGCGCACGATCTCGGGCGGCACGAACTCGTCCTCGCCGCGCCAGCAGGCAAGGAGACGCGCGGCGAGCGTGTGGACGTCGGCGGCATTCGCGAAGAGCCCGGCGTGACCGGCAACGCCGCCCATCGCGTAGGCGTTGTCGTCGTGCACCTGGCCGCAGAGCACGCGGCCACGCCATGGGCACCGCTCCGTAGGCGCGATCATGCCCTCGACCGGCGTCAGCCGTCGCGTCCGGAGCGTCGTCAGGTCGACGAATGCGGTCGACCGCAGCCGCAGGGGGCGGAAGATGCGCTCGTGGCAGAATCGATCGAGGGTCGCGCGCGTGACGACCTCGACGAGCTCGCCGAGGAGCATGAAGCCGAGGTCGCTGTACTCGCTCCGCGCCCCGAGCTCGTACTCCGGCCGCTCGCGATGGACTTGCTCGAAGACGAACTCCTTCGCGCCGTGGCTCGCGACGAAGTTGAGCCGTCCCTCGCGCTCGATGCGCTCGACGTCGCGGTAGTACGGCCGCCAGCCGGCGAGTCCCGAGCAGTGCGCGAGCAGATGGCGGAACGTCACGTGCGTCTTCCCGTGCACGCCGAAGTTGTGGAAGAAGCGGGTCGCGCGGTCGTCGAGGGATACCTTCTTCTCCGCGAGGAGGAGCATCAGCGCGGTCGTCGTCGCGAGCGGCTTCGTCAGCGACGCGAGATCGAAGATCGTGTCCGGCTGCATCGGGCTCGTCTCGGGCTCGAGGCTCCGGGACCCGTAGGCGGCGTGATGGACGACCTGGCCCGCGCGCGAGACCAGCACGACGGCCCCGGGAAAGGCGCCCGCGGCGACCGCCTCGTCGAGCGCGCGCGCGAGCGGGGCGAAGTCCACGTCAGACGACCGCCGGCTCGAGCGCCGTGAGCCGTCCGCGATCCGCATCGAGCGTCACCTGCACGCCGAACGGCAGGGCCATGTTCTCGGACCCGGCCTTGTTCGGATCGTGGCCCGCCGGGAGACCGTATGCGATCGGGCAGGGAAGATCGTCGCAGCACGCGCGGACGACGTCGAGCGGGCCCACGCCGTCGACTGGCGGACAGGCCGCCATCGTCCCGAAGACGACGCCGGCGACCCGATCGAGCTTCCCGGCCTGGCGGAGCTGCGTCAGCAGCCGGTCGAGGCGGTACGGCCGCTCGGCAACGTCCTCGAGGAACAGGATCGCGCCGTCGGTGTCCGGCGCGTACGGCGTGCCGAGCATCGAGACGAGGACGGAAAGACAGCCGCCCATGAGGTGTCCAGTCGCCCGGCCCGGCGTGACCGTCTCCGGCGCCTCGACGTCCCACAGCAGGTCGGCGTCCATGAGGAGCGCGCGGAGCCGACCCTCGGACCGTGCCGCGAGACCGCGCGCGAGGTCGTCGGCGACCATCGGGCCGTGGATCGCGACCACACCCGCGGCGACGGCGGCGGTGAGCAGCGCGGTCGCGTCGCTGTAGCCGACGATCGGCTTCGGGTCGCGCGCGAGCGTTCCGAAGTCGAGCGACGGGACGAGACGCTGGCTGCCGTAGCCGCCGCGCGCGCACACGATGGCGCGGACCCGCGGGTCGCCGAGCATGCGCTCGAGGTCGGCCCGCCGCGCGTCGTCGGCGCCGGCGAGGTAATTGTGGCGGTCGAGCACGGCAGAGCCCACCTCGACCCGCACGCCCCACGCCTCGAGCACCTTGATCCCCGCCGCGAGCCGCTCACCGTCGACCGCTCCCGCCGGGGCGACCACGCCGACCACGTCCCCGGCGCGGAGCCGGGGAGGTTTACGGATCGGCGAACGACTCAACTTCGTTCGGAGATACCGGCGCGACCCCAGCAAGTCAAACATCTCGGGCACTTCGTTGCAAAACTGAATCGTGGGGTCTAAGTCGTCGGTATGCGGCCGTCGCCGGCACAGATCGCGCGGGTGGCCGACAGCCTGGTGAAGCGTCTCGTCCAGGCGCAGGTGCTCGAGCTCGACGCCCCGGAAGACACCGTTCGCGCCCGCTTCGAAGCGATCCTCGCGCGGAACTTCGACGAGGAGGCCGAGATCGAGCGCGAGGCGCAGGCCGAGGCCGAGCGCGTTGTGCGCCAGGGCGCCCCGGGCGTCCGGCGGGAGGACCTCGACCTCCGACGGGTCGAGCAGCTCGTGAAGCAGCGGATCGCGAAGACGAAGGGCTTTCCGCTGTGACGCTCTCCGAGGCCCGCCTGTCGTTCCTCTCGCACGCGTTCTTGAAGGCGATCGGGGCCGAGAAGCTCGGGCGGGTCCGCAACGAGCGCCTGTTCCTCGCCGAGGCGAAGCGTGCGCTCACCGACGGGTTCTCGCTCGACGGTCGGCTCGACCAGCTGGCCCGCGCCCGGATGCCGAAGCGGGTCGTCCCCGGAAGCCGCGAGTGGGACGTCCTCTATCGACGGTACTACGAGGAGGAGCGCCGGAAGCTCGGAGGCTGACCCTCCGCCTATCTTGACACTCCGGGCGTGGTGGTTAGTTAGGGTCGCGCAATCGCTGTACCCAGGGGCCACCCTGGGGCCACGAACGCCCAGATTATACCGGTTTTCGAAGACGTAGAGCCCAAGAGGAAAGGAGCGGTCGGCATGAAGATCAGGCCCCTTCAGGATCGCGTCCTCGTCAAGCGCCTCGAAGATGAGGTGGAGAAGACGAAGGGCGGCATCATCATCCCCGACACGGCGAAGGAGAAGCCCCAGCAGGGCAAAGTCATGGCCGTCGGCAAGGGCAAGGTGAACGACGACGGGAAGGTGACGCCGCTCGACGTCAAGGTCGGCGACACCATCCTGTTCGGGAAGTACTCCGGGTCCGAGGTGAAGCTCGACGGCGAAGAGCATCTCATCATGCGCGAGGAGGACATCCTCGGCGTGCTCGAAGGTTGAGGGAGGAACGTAGGCCATGGCAGCGAAGCTCGTGAAGTTCAGCCAGGACGCCCGGGAGAAGATCCTGCGCGGCGTCAACATCCTCGCGGACGCCGTGACCGTCACCCTCGGTCCGCGCGGTCGCAACGTCGTGCTCGAGAAGTCCTTCGGCGCGCCGAACGTCACCAAGGACGGCGTGACGGTCGCGAAGGAGGTCGAGCTCGAGGACAAGTTCGAGAACATGGGCGCGCAGATGGTGAAGGAGGTCGCGTCGAAGACGTCCGACGTCGCCGGCGACGGCACCACGACCGCCACCGTGCTCGCGCGCGCGATCTTCACCGAGGGTCTCAAGATGGTCGTCGCCGGGCACGACCCGATGACGCTCAAGCGCGGCATCGACCGGGCCGTCGGCGCCGTCGTGGACGAGCTCAAGTCGCTCTCGAAGCCGACCAAGGAGCAGAAGGAGATCGCGCAGGTCGGCACCATCTCGGCGAACAACGATCCCACCATCGGGGAGATCATCGCCGAGGCGATGAGCAAGGTCGGGAAGGAAGGCGTCATCACGGTGGAGGAGGCGAAGGGGCTCGAGACCCAGCTCGAGGTCGTCGAGGGCATGCAGTTCGATCGCGGCTACCTTTCCCCGTACTTCGTCACCGATCCCGACCGGATGGAGTGCGTCTACGAGGACGTCTACCTCCTGATCCACGAGAAGAAGATCTCGGCGATGAAGGACCTCCTGCCGTTGCTCGAGCAGGTCGCCCGCTCCGGAAAGCCGCTCCTGATCATCGCCGAAGATCTCGAAGGCGAGGCGCTCGCAACCCTCGTCGTCAACAAGATCCGCGGCACGCTCCAGTGCGTCGGCGTGAAGGCGCCGGGCTTCGGGGATCGCCGGAAGGCGATGCTCGAGGACATCGCGATCCTGACGGGCGGCCGGGTGATCGCCGAAGAGCTCGGCATGAAGCTCGAGAACGTCACGCTCCAGGACCTCGGCCGCTGCAAGCGCGTCGTCATCGACAAGGACAACAGCACGATCATCGACGGCGCGGGAAAGAAGGCGGACATCGAGGGGCGGATCAAGCAGATCCGCGCGCAGATCGAGGAAACGACCTCCGACTACGACCGCGAGAAGCTCCAGGAACGGCTCGCGAAGCTCGTCGGCGGCGTCGCGGTCGTCCGCGTCGGCGCCGCGACCGAGGTCGAGATGAAGGAGAAGAAGGCGCGCGTGGAAGACGCGCTCCACGCGACGCGCGCCGCGGTGGAGGAAGGCATCGTACCGGGTGGCGGCGTCGCGCTGATCCGTGCCGCCGCGGCGCTCGAGAAGCTCAACGTCTCCGACGAGGAGCGTTTCGGCGTGCGCATCGTGAAGAAGGCGATCGAGGAGCCGCTGCGCTGGATCGCGAACAACGCGGGCGCGGAAGGGTCGATCGTCCTCGACAAGGTGCGCAGCGGGAAAGGCGCGTTCGGCTTCGACGCCGCGAAAGAGGAATACGGCGACCTGCTGAAGGGCGGCATCATCGACCCGACGAAGGTCGTCCGCACCGCGCTGCTGAACGCGGCGTCGGTCGCGGGGCTGCTACTCACCACCGAGGCGATGGTGGCGGAGAAGCCCGAAGAGAAGTCCGCGACGCCCGCGATGCCTCCCGGCGGCATGGGCGGCATGGGCGGCATGATGTAGGTCGATTGCGAGGATCGTCGCAGAGCCCCCGGGCGCGTTCGTCCGGGGGCTTTTTTTTCGCCGCGCGGGCGTCGGCGCATGGACGATTCTGTTTTCGAGCACGTTTGTTGACAGCCCGACGGACCTCAAGTAGCGTCCCAACTTCTTCCCCCAACGGCGGCTACCTCCGGATGTTCGAATCCCTCGGCGAGAAGTTCGATTCCCTGCTGCGAAAGCTCCGGGGACAGGGAAAGATCACCGAGCGGAACATCGAGGAGGCGCTGCGCGACGTCCGCCTCGCGCTTCTCGAGGCCGACGTCAACGTGAACGTCGCGCGCGATTTCGTCGAGCGCGTGAAGCGCGACGCGCTCGGCACCGAGGTGTTGCAGAGCCTCACCGCCGACCAGCACTTCGTGAAGCTGATCCACCGGGAGCTCGTCTGCCTGCTCGGCGAGACCCCCGCATCGCTGGACCTCGGCGGCCCCGTCCCGACCGTCATCATGATGGTCGGCCTGAACGGCTCCGGAAAGACGACGACGACCGCGAAGCTCGCGCGCTGGCTCCGCGACGAGCGACGGCGCACCCCCTTCCTCGTCGCCGCGGACCTGTACCGCCCGGCGGCCGTCGAGCAGCTCGAGACCCTCGGCCGCCAGCTCGACGTGCCCGTCCACGCGACCGCCGGCGCCCGCGACCCGGTAGCGGTCGCGCGCGACGGCGTCGCGACGGCGAAGAGTCGCGGTGCCGACACCGTTCTAGTCGACACGGCGGGGCGCCAGACCGTCGACGAGGAGCTCATGCGCGAGCTGGAGCGCATGGTGACGGCGATCGCGCCGCAGCAGGTGCTCCTCGTCGCCGACGCCATGACCGGTCAGGACGCGGTCGCGACCGCGCAGGGCTTCGCCGGGCGGCTTCCCGTCTCCGGCGTCGTGCTGACGAAGATCGAGGGCGACGCGCGCGGCGGCGCCGCGCTCTCCCTCCGCGCCGTCACCGGGAAGCCGATCGTCTTCGCCGGAACGGGCGAGAAGCTCGACGCGCTCGAGCCGTTCTACCCCGAGCGCATCGCGTCCCGGATCCTCGGCATGGGCGACGTCCTGTCGCTCATCGAGCGTGCCGAGAAGGTCTACGACCGCTCGCAGGCCGAGACCCTCCAGAAGAAGCTCCGCCGGAACGACTTCGACCTGGAGGACTTTCGCGAGCAGCTGCGGGCCGTGAAGAAGATGGGGACGGTCGCCGAGCTGCTCGGCATGATCCCCGGCATCAAGAAGCTCCTCCGCGGCGCCGACCTGAGCGGCGCGGAGGACGAGCTCAAGCGCACCGAGGCGATCATCGACTCGATGACGCGCCAGGAGCGGAAGAACGTCCAGATCCTGAACGCGAGCCGGCGGAAGCGGATCGCCAAGGGCAGCGGGACGTCGGTGGCCGAGGTGAATCGGCTCATCAAGCAGTTCACGCAGACGAAGAAGGTCCTGAAGCAGCTCGGCTCGGGACCTCTGCCCAACGTGCCGGGACTCCCCGGCATGCCCCGGTGATCGGGACCGAAGGAGACGTCATGCCCGTGAAGATCCGACTGGCCCGCCATGGCAGCAAGAAGCATCCGATGTACCGCATCGTCGTCGCGCACTCCGAATCGCCGCGCGACGGTCGATTCATCGAGCAGGTCGGCCTGTACGACCCCAACCGCTCCCCCTCCCTCGTCCAGTTCCAGGCCGAAAAGCTGGCCGCTTGGTTGAAGAAGGGCGCGCAGCCGACGCAGACGGTCGCGCAGCTCATTCGCCGGAGCGAGACGGCCAGCCCCACGCCCTGATCATGGCTGATTCAAGGAGCAGTAATTTCCATGAAGGAACTGGTGCTGTTTGTCGCGAAGCAATTGGTGAATCATCCGGACGCCGTTGAGGTGAAGGAGACGCAGGGTGACACCGCGTCCGTCCTGGAGCTCAAGGTGGCGAAGGAGGATCTCGGGCGCGTCATCGGGAAGCAGGGACGCACCGCGAAGTCGATCCGCACGATCCTGAATGCCGCCGCGTCCCGCACCAACCGCAAGGTCGTCCTCGAGATCATCGAAGAGAAGTGAGCCGCCACTGCCGGCCGGCGACCCCGTCGTCGCCGTTGGCGAAGTCGTCGCGGCGCACGCCCTCCGCGGCATGCTCCGCGTCCGTCCATATCAGCCACCCGCCCCGAGCCTCTCGGCGGGCGCGCGCGTGCTGATCGAGCACGGCGGCTTCCGACGGGAGATCACGGTGCGGTCGGCGACGCCCCACGGGCGCGCGCGGCTTCTCGTCGCGCTCGACGGGGTCACGGATCGGACGACCGCCGAAGGGCTCGTCGGCGCGCGTCTTCTCGTCCTGATCGCCGACCTGCCGCCGGCGGACGACGCCGAGTTCTACTACCACGAGGTCGTCGGCTTCGCCGTCGCCACGACCGACGGCGAAACGCTCGGCACCGTCGCCGAGACGTTCTCGACGGGCCTGAACGACGTCTGGGTCGTGCGCGGCGGCCGGCGCGAGTACCTGATCCCGGTGATCGCCGACGTCGTCCGCACGCTCGACCGGCCGGCACGCCGGATCGTCATCGAGCCACTCCCCGGCCTGCTGGAGTGATCCCGGGCCGTGCGCATCCACGTCCTCTCGATCTTTCCCGAGATGCTCGGCTCGCCGCTCGCGAGCGGCGTCCTCCGCCGCGCGCGCGAGCGCGGCATCGTCGAGGTCGCGCTCCATCAGGTTCGGGATTACGCGACGGGACGACACCTCCAGGTCGACGATGCGCCGTACGGCGGCGGGCAGGGGATGGTGATGATGGCCGAGCCGCTCGTCGCCGCGATCGGGCACGTCGCGGCCGTCGATCGCCCGCGACGGATCCTGCTCTCCCCGAAAGGCATCGTGTTCCGTCACGAGCATGCGCGAGTGCTCGCTCGCGAGCACTCGCTGTTATTGATCTGCGGTCGCTACGAGGGCGTCGACGAGCGCGTCCTCGCGCACGTCGACGAGGAGCTGTCGATCGGCGACTACGTGCTCTCCGGCGGGGAGCTGGCGGCCCTGGTCGTGATCGACGCCGTCGTGCGCCTCCTGCCCGGCGCGCTCGGCAACGAGTGCTCCCCCGAAGACGACTCGCACGCGACCGGGCTTCTCGAGCATCCGCAGTACACGCGGCCGGAAGAGCTCGGCGGCGCGCGCGTTCCGGACGTCCTCCTCGGGGGCGACCACGCGGCGATCGCGCGCTGGCGGCGCGAGCAGTCGCTGCGCCTGACGCTCGCCCGCCGCCCGGACCTCCTCGCCCGGGCCACGCTCACCGACGAGGACCAGCGCTTCCTCGCGACGCTCGGGTGGCATCGTGGCTGATCTGTACCTCGCGCTGCTCCACCACCCGGTCTACGACAAGAACGGGGCGATCGTGACCACCGCGGTCACCAACATGGACGTGCACGACTTCGGCCGCCTCGCCCGCACCTACGGCGTGCGCGCCTTCTACGTCGCGACGCCCGTCCCGACGCTGCGGCGGCTCGTCGAGCGGATCATCCGCCACTGGGACACCGGCCCGGGCGCCGCCTACAATCACACGCGGAAGGAGGCGCTCGCGCTCGCCCGGCTCGCGCCCGATCTCGATGCGGTCGTCGCCGACATCGAGCGCGAGGCGGGAGTGCTTCCGCGCCTCGTCGCCACGACCGCCCGCGAGGGTGGCCGCCGGCTCGGGTTCGCCGAGCTGCGGCGGCGGCTCGGCGAGCACGGACGCCCAGAGCTGCTCGTGTTCGGCACGGGCTGGGGTCTGACCGAGGACGTGCTCGGCCGTGTCGACGACGTGCTCGACCCCGTGCGCGGCACCGCCGGGTGGAACCATCTGTCGGTGCGGAGCGCGGCCGCCGTCATCCTTGACCGTCTCTGCGGCGACCGATAGAAGGAGCGGTTCCCACCATGAACCCCATCGATCGGATCGAAGCCGAGCAGCTCAGGAAGGACGTCCCGCAGTTCAAGCCGGGTGACACGGTCCGCGTCCACGTTCGTGTCGTCGAAGGCGACAAGGAGCGCATCCAGGTCTTCGAGGGCACGGTCATCGGACGGAGCGGCGGCGGTAACCGCGAGACGTTCACGGTGCGGAAGACGTCGTACGGCGTCGGCGTCGAGCGTATCTTCCCCGTACACTCGCCCCGCGTCGACCGCATCGAGGTGGTGGCCCGCGGCGCCGTCCGCCGCGCGAAGCTCTACTACCTCCGCGAGCGCGCCGGCCGCGCCGCAAGGGTCACCGAGCAGAGTTGAGGTTCAACTCTCCCGGGGGCCCGTCCGGTGCTCGCGCGGCTCCCGCCGCGCTGCGCTCCTCCGATGCCCCCGGACCCCGTCGCTCGGCTCGGCAAAGCCTCGCCTCGCTTGGCCGTGATTGAGGGGGGGGGTACTCGCCCGACCTTGCCACCGACCACAGATCGATGTCGCGGCGGTGGTGCAGTGCGGCTGCGACCGCGGTCCGCAGCAGCGGGGGGCTCGTCGGCGCGCCTATGAGGCGCCGCACGTGTCGCGCGGTCGAGATAGGTCGGCGTCCGCGCCGAATCGAAGCGCCCGACGGGCCCCCCGCTGCCGCGGACCGCCGGATCTAGACGACCTGCTCCGGCTTCCCCAACCCCGCCGCGACGCCGAGCTCGAACCCCATGCGCGACTTCCCCTCGAACGTCGCGCCCTCCTCCACCACCAGCGACTTCGTCTCGATGTCGCCGTAGAGCCGGCCGCCGGCGCAGATCTCGACCCGGGTCGCGCCTTGGACCTGCCCGCGGATCTCGCCGAGGACGACCAGCTTCTCGGCCTGCACGTTCGCCTGTACGACCGCCTGTGATCCGATCACGAGGAGGTCCGTCGCCCGGAGCTCGCCCTTGAGCTTGCCCTCGATGCGCGTCGGCGTGGCGAAGGACAGCTTGCCGGTCACCTCGGCGTCCGGCCCGAGTGACACGCGGACGTCCTGCCAGGCACCATTGGCGTTCGTCGTCTTGACCTCGGCCACGTTCACTCCTTTCCCGGCGCGTCGGCCGGAAAGACATGACACGCGACGGCATGATCGCGGCGTCCTGCCACGAGCGGAGGGACGACCGTCCGGCACACGTCCGCGACATGCGGGCAGCGCGGGTGAAAGGCACACCCGGCCGGCGGTCCTACTGGGCTCGGCACGTCACCACCCAACACCATACGTCGCTTCCGTTGCCGCGGATCGGGATTCGGGACCGCGGAGAGAAGGGCGCGAGTATAGGGATGGCGGGGGTTCGTGTAAATCTCGTCGCGCGACCCCGACTCGACGATCTTCCCGAGGTACATGACCGCAACGCGGTCGCAGAGATGCTCGACGACGCGCAGGTCGTGCGCGATGAAGAGCATCGTGAGGCCGAGCCGCTGCCGGAGGTCCTGCAGCAGGTTCAGGATCTGCGCCTGGATCGAGACGTCGAGCGCGGAGACCGCCTCGTCGGCGACGATGAAGCGCGGGCGGACGGCGAGCGCGCGCGCGATGCCGATCCGCTGGCGCTGTCCACCGCTGAACTCGTGGGGATACCGCCCGGCGGCTTCGGGCGAGAGCCCGACGAGGTCCAAGAGCTCTGCGACGCGCGCGCGGCGCTCGGGCCGCGTCCCGAGGCCGTGGATCGCTAGCCCTTCGCCGACGATGCTGCCGACGCGCATCCGCGGGTTCAGCGAGCCGTACGGATCCTGGAAGATGATCTGCATCTCGCGGCGGAGGGCGCGGAGCGCGCGCGCGGGAAGCCCGAGCAGGGAACGACCCGCGAAGCGCACCTCCCCGGACGTCGGCTCGATGAGACGGAGCATGCAGCGGCCGAGCGTCGACTTCCCCGAGCCCGACTCGCCGACGAGCCCGAGCGTCTCGCCCGGCGCGATCGCGAGCGACACGCCGTCGACCGCGTGCACCGCGCCCCGCGGACGACGGAGCACGCCACCGCCGATCGGGAAGAGCTTCCGGAGGTCGCGGACCTCGACGAGCGGCTCACTGTCGGTCACGCCGGAACCCGGATGCACGCGGCCGTGTGGCCGGGGAGCTTCTCCTCGAGCGGCGGCACGACGACCGCACACTCGTCGATCTCCGCGGGGCAGCGATCGCGGAACGTGCAGCCGCTCGGCAGGTGCAGAAGATCGGGCACCTGTCCGGGGATCGCCTCGAGACGCTCGCGTCGGCCGCCGACGCCGGGAATCGAGCGGAAGAGCGCCTGCGTGTACGGATGGAGCGGGCGGTCGAAGATCTCGAGCACCGGCCCGTGCTCGATGATCCGCCCCGCGTACATGATCGCGACCTGGTCCGCCTGTTCGGCCACGACGCCGAGGTCGTGCGTGATGAGGAGCAGCGCCATGCCGTGTCGCTCCCGGAGCGCCGCGAGCAGCTCCAGGATCTCCGCCTGGATCGTGACGTCGAGCGCGGTCGTCGGCTCGTCGGCGACGAGGACGCGCGGCTCGCACGAGATCGCCATCGCGATCATGACCCGCTGCCGCATGCCTCCGGAAAGCTGATGCGGGTAGTCGCGCGCCCGGCGCGCGGGGTCGGGGATCCCCACCTCGTCGAGAAGCTCGACGGCGCGCTCCCACGCCTTCCGCCGCCCGACCGGACGATGGATGCGGATCGCTTCGGCGATCTGCCCGCCGACCGTGAACACGGGGTTCAGCGACGTCATCGGCTCCTGGAAGATCATCGCGAGCCCCGCGCCGCGGATCTTCCGCATCTCCGGCTCGCCCATCCGGAGCAGGTCGCGCCCGTCGAGCAGGACCTCACCACCGACGATGCGCCCGGGCGGCGGCACGAGCCGCATGAGCGAGAGCGCCGTGACGCTTTTCCCGCACCCCGACTCGCCGACGAGGCCGAGGACGCCGCCGGCGTCGAGCGTGAACGAGACGCCGTCGACGGCGCGCGCCTCGCCACCGTCGAGGAAGAACGACGTGTGGAGGTCGCGAACCGCGAGCAGGGCCATCAACCCGGCTCCGCTGCGGGCTCGAGCGGCCGGACGCGCGCCGCCGGCGGCGGCGCAAAGAGCGCCGGATCGACCGCGGCGTTCGGTTCGACGGCATCATACGCGAGCCGCGCCGACGCCCCGCGAGTCGGCGCCGCGACGTCCACCACGTACGGGAAGCCGTCGCGATAGTCGTCGAACGCGACCCGGAAGACGACGACCTCGCCATGGCCCTCTTCGGCGCGGCGGACGACGAGGGTATCACCGGCGAACCAGAGCGTCTGTGCACCCTGCGTGAGCGGGAGCGTGAGGCGATACTCGCCGTCGCGCGTTGCGACGAGGGCCGGGGAGGCGACCGGCGTTCGCCGGGGCGGCACGCCGAGGAGCACGTCGACGACGTCGCCGACGGCGATTGGGGCGCCGAGGAAGCGCGCGAGGTTCTCCGCCGTCGCCGGCCCCTCGTAGCGCGTCCCCTCGCGCGCGGGGTACGCCCACATGACGGGACCGTGCACGCCGACGGCGAGCGCCAGCCCGAACGGCGAAAGGACGTCGATCCGAAGCGCGTCGGGCCGTCGCACGAGAATCGCCTCGCGCGTCCACAGACCGGAGAGACCCGTCCGGAGGCGGCCGCTCGCCCGGAGCGAGCCGACGGCGCTCCGACGCGCGGCGAGTCCGGCGATCAGCTCGTCGGCCGTCGTCGGGCGGAGCGGCCGGGGTCGATGCAGCGCGCAGCCGCCGACCGCCACCGCGAAGGCGAGTCCGGCGAGGAGGTGGGGCCGGCGCATCGCCTGCTACAGGCCGGCTCCCTCGGTGCCCCTGGCGTCGTGCAGCGTCTGGATCTTCGTCTTCAGCCGATCGATCTGCGGCGTCTCCTTCGCGCGCGCGAGCGCGTCGCGATAGAGCCGGATCGCGTCGCGTGCGTGACCACCGCGCTCGTAGGCGTCGCCGAGGTGTTCGGCGATCGTCGGATCGTCGCCCGCGAGCTCGACGGCACGCTCGAGCTGCTCGACCGCGCGTCGGTAGTCGCCGCGCTGGAAGTACACCCAGCCGAGGCTGTCGACGTAGAAGCCGTCGTCGGGCTCGATCTCGAGCGCGCGCCGGATGAGCCCTTCGGCCTCGTCGAGATGGACGCCCATCTCGGCGTACGTGTAGCCGAGGTAGTTGAGCGCCGCGGCGTTCTTCGGATTCAGCTCGACGGCCCGCTGCATCTGCTCGATGGTGCGCGGCTTGTCCTTCGCCTCGTCGTACGCGGCGCCGAGCGTGAAGCGGTAGCGGTCGTTGTCCGGATCCTTCTGGACCATGCGCTCGAGGAGTCCGATCGCGGACTTCAAGTCCTTCCGCTCGCGGTAGAGCGCCGCGAGGTAGCTCATCAGCTCGGGCGTCTCCGGCTTCACCTTGAGCGCGGCTTCGAGCTCCTTCACGGCGTCGTTCAGCCGGTCGGCCTTCTGCAGGAGGTACGCGCGCTGCAGCCGCGCGTCGACGTAGTACTCGGAGCTCGCCGGGATGCGATCGAATTCGTCGAGCGCGCGGTCGGTCTCCTTCCGCTCGGCGTAGACCGACCCCAGGTAATAATGAACGCGCCAGTTCTCGGGCTCCGCGGCGAGCACGAGGTTGAACTCGGTCGCCGCCCGCTCGGGATCGCCCTTCTCGAGATAGATGAGCCCGATCTTCGTCCGCGCCTCGCGCGGATCGGCGTCGACCTTCTCCATCTCCTGGAACTGGGAGAGGGCCTCGTCGAGCTTCTTCTGTCCGACGTAGATCCCGCCGAGCCGCCGGCGGACGAGGACGCTCTGCGGATTCAACGCGAGGATCCGCTGGTAGAGCTCGACCGCCTTCTCCGTCCGTCCCTCGAGCTCGTAGGCGAGGCCGAGGTCGGTCAGGATCAGCTCCGACTGCGGGTTCAGCTTGAGCGCTTCGAGATAGTAGTGCTCGGCCTTGTCGAACTGCCGCGCGGCGGCATGCACGCGGCCGAGGTAGTAGTAGCCGAGGATCGAGCCCGGGTTCTTCGCGACGAGCTTCTTCAGCGTCGCGACGGCGCGGTCGGTGTCGCCCTTCTTGCTGTAGAGCGCGCCGAGATAGAGGTACGCGTCCTGGCTCTCCGGATCGAGCGCGAGGATGCGCTCGTACACCGTCGCCGCCTCGTCGTCGCGGCCGACCGACGAGAGCACGCCGGCCTGGAGCGCGAGCGCCTCCGCGTTGTTCGGCTCCGCCGCCACCGCGACGTTCGCCTCGTCGAGGGCGCGATCGAGCTGGCCGCTCCGCACGTAGAGGCTCGCGAGGCGGAGCCGGAGGAGCGGCGTCGCGGGATCGGCAGTCGCGGCGGCCTTGAACGCGGCGAGCGCCGTCTCGAGGTCGTTCTGGCTGAGCGCGACCTCACCGCGCAGGAAGTAACCGAGCGCGCGGGCGTCGTCGGGGAGATACGGAGCCGAGAGCTCGCGCGTCGGCCGTTCCGGCGCGAATGCCGCCGGACCGTGCCGCATCCCTGCGCACCCGGTCGCCAACGGCAGGAGCACCAGGACGGCGAAGCGGGCGCTCACCATCAACCTCGTGCTCCTACCATGACCAAGGAGACTCGACAAAGCAAACCTCGCCGTCCGCCTCACGCGGATTCCATCTTCCGCTCCTCGTAGCCGCGCACGACGAGGAGCGACGACGGACACTCGGCCGCGAGGCGCTCGGAGCGTAGCCCGAAGACGTGCGGCTCGAGCTGCCAGCCTTCACCGACGCCGAGGACCGTCACGTCGTGACTCGCGGCCTCGGCGATCACGGCGTCGATCGGGGCGGCGGATTTCACGACGCGCATCGCGGGTACGCCGTCGGGGAGCGCGACGTGCGGCGACTCCGCGCCGGGAGGGACGACGCCGAAGACCGTCAGCGTCGCGTCGTGCCGTCGTGCCAGACGCGCGGCCAGACGGAGCGCGGCACGATCCTGCGCCGTGCCGGCATAGGGGACCAAAACGCGCCGTGGCGGCCACGCGAGCCCCCGATCGATCAGCACGACGACGTCGGCCGCGGCGTCGCGCATGACGGCCTGCACGGTTCCGCCGAGGACGGTGCGGCTCCACACCGGCTTGTGCCAGCCCATGACGATCAGCCCCGCTCCCTTCGCGCGTGCCACATCGCGGATGTCGTCGCCGGGGCTCCGGCTGACGAACTGCAGCGGGCGTGCCGCGAGCCCGCGAGCGCGCGCGTGCTCCAGCGCCGGAGCGAGCGCGGTGTGATTCGGCACGGACGCGCCGACGCCGACCCCGAGCGCGCCACGCTCGGGTGGCCGTTCGAGGTGGAGTAGATACACCGGCAAATCCCCGCCGTCGGCGAGCGACGCGGCGATGTCGACGAGCAGCGGACCGGACGCCGGCAGCGCGACGGCGGCGAGCACTCCCGTCGTCGCCGGCGCCCCGGCCGCCAGCTCGGCGCGAAAGCGCTCCGCCGGGTAGAGCCTCGCGAGCACGGGCGTGGTCGCGAGCGTCGTCGAGATCGCCATCAGCACCATCATCGCGAAGAGCGCGCGCGAGATGACGCCGAGGTCGAGGCCGATGTTCAGGATCACGAGTTCCATGAGGCCGCGCGTGTTCATGAGGACGCCGAGCGCGGCCGCCTCACGCCATCCGAGTCCGGTGAATCGCGCCCCGAGCGCGGATCCGCCGAACTTGCCGAGCGTCGCCACGCCGAGGACGAGGGCGCACTCGAGCCAGAGCGTCGGCGTGTCGAGGAGACCGATCTCGGTCCGGAGTCCCGTGTACGCGAAGTAGACGGGCAGGAGGAACACCACCGCGAAGTCCTCGATCTTCTCGACCAGCTCGCGCGTGAACGCCGCGTCCTTCGGGAGGATGGCGCCCATGACGAAGCCGCCGAAGATCGCGTGGATGCCGATCGCATCGGTCGCGATCGCGCTCGCGAGCACGAGAAGGAATACGAGGGCAACGACGTTCTGCGAGAGACGTCCCGTCTGACCGACCGTCGCGCCGAGGCGCGCGACGAGCGGACGGACGGCGAACATCATGACGCCGAGGTAGCCGACGGCGAGGAGCAGCGTGTGCGACGCTTCGCCGAGGTTTCCGCTGCCCGCGACGGCGACCACGAACGCGAGGAGGCACCACGCCGTCACGTCGTCGACGGCAGCGCAGACGATCGCGATCGCGCCGACGCGCGTCTGGAGGAGGTCGCCCTCGATCAGGATCCGCGCGAGGACCGGGAACGCCGTGATCGACATGGCCGCGCCCATGAAGAGCGCGTACGACCCGAAGGGCACGCCGGCGGGCGCATGTCGTCCGTAGAGGTGCGCCGCGAGCGTGATCCCGAGCGCGAACGGCACGACGATGCTCGTCCACGACGTGGTGATCGCGGTCCGGCTGCGACCGCGGATCAATGCCGGGTCGAGCTCGAGGCCGACGAGAAACATGAAGAAGACGATCCCGTACTCGCTGAGGACCTTCAGGTACGGTAGCGCCTGCTGCGGGAAGAGCGCCGCCGACAGTCCCGGCGCGATCCAGCCGAGGACCGACGGCCCGAGGCAGATGCCGCCGACCACTTCGCCGACGACCTGCGGCTGCCCGACCGCACGCAGCGTGACGCCGATGAGCCGCGCGACGGCGACGATGACGAACAGCTCGACGGTCACGACCGTCAGGAGGCGCTCCGCCGACATGGACGCGCGCCGCGCGCTACGACGCCGGCCGGCGCCCGGCGCGCCGCGCGCGGGCCGCGACGCGCTTCCGCGGCAGCGGCGGTCCGCCCTGTTGTGCGCCGATCCAGACCTGCCCGCCCCGGAAGTGCTCGCGCTTCCAGATCGGCACGATCTCCTTCAGCCGGTCGATGAGCCAGTGGCACGCGGCGAACGCCTCGGCACGATGCCCCGCCGAGACCGCGATCGCGACGCTCGCCTGCCCGACCGGCACGACGCCGAGCCGGTGCGCCATGGCGATTTTCCGGAGCGGCCAGCGCCGCCGCGCTTCGTCGGCGAGCCGGCGCATCTCGCGCTCGGCCATCGGGACGAATGCCTCGTACTCGAGGCGCGTCACGCGCCGGCCGACGTTCTCGTTCCGCGTCGTGCCGACGAACGTGACTACGGCTCCCGCCGACGGATCGCCGACCGCGCGCACGAGCGGCGCGAGCGCGATCGGCCGGCGCGTGATCCGGAACATCGCTACGCGCCCCCGCTGACGGGCGGGAAGAACGCCACCTCGTCGCCGTCGGCGAGACGGTGCGAGGCCGGGACGTACTCCTCGTTCACCGCGAAGCGCACCTGCACGCGTCCGAGCGCCGGCCGTTCCGCGACCAAACGCTCCCAGAGCGCGCCGACGGTCGTCCGCGCCGGAAGCGTCCGCTCGCCGCTCGCGCCCATCTCTTCGCGCAGCGCGGCAAAGAAGCGGAGCCGCACGCGCATCGCTCAGCCACGCACCAGGTGAACCATGTGGCCGAGCTCGGGCAGGACGAGCTTCTGCATCGCGAGCTCGACCGCCGCCGGCGCGCCGGGGAGCGAGACGACGATCTTGCCGCGCGCCACGCCCGCGGCGGCGCGCGACAGCATCGCCGCGGCGCCGACCTGCTGGTACGAGAGCATGCGGAACAGCTCGCCGAAGCCTTCGAGCTGCTTCTCGAGGAGCGCGACGATCGCCTCGTACGTCGTGTCCCGCGGCGCGAGCCCGGTGCCCCCGTTCACGATCACGGTGTCGACACCGGGCAGCGCGAGGAGCTCTTCGAGCCGCGCCCGGATGTGTCGCGGCTCGTCGGGCAGGATCTCGGAGGAGACGACGCGGTGACCGGCCTCCTCCAGGAGCGCGCGGATGCACGTGCCGCTCACGTCGGTCTCGGGCGTCCGCGTGTCGCTCACGGTGACGATCGCACACCCGACCGCGTGCGCCGTCTTCGCGTGGTGATGCTCGTGGGCGCCCATCCGGGACCCTCAGCGCGTTCGCCCGTGCGGCTCGATCTTGTCGGCGCACGGGGTGCCACATTTCTGGCAGACGTACTCGTGTTTCTCGCCTTCGAGCAGGACGAGCAGGAGTCGCTTCCGGACGGGCATCGCCTGCCGGCATCGCGGACAGTAGAGCAGGCTCGCCTCGAGCGAGCCGTAGCTGTCCTGTTGGTCGCGGGACCGACGCGGCGGGCCACCGAGCACGGTTTCTCGTTAGCCCGTTGCGACGACCCTCGCAATCGGCGGCGGGATGCGGCAGGATCGCGCGCCATGCGGATTCCGTCGCTGGTTCTCCCCCTCGTCCTCGCGTTCGCGATGCCCATCCCCGCCCACGCCGGCGGCGACTGGAACGATGCCGGCGTCGCCTGGCAGCCGTACGACAAGGGGCTCGAGGCGGCGAAGAAGGAGAAGAAGCCCGTCTGCCTCGTCTTCTTCACCGAGTGGTGCCCGCACTGCCAGAACTATTCGAAGGTCTTCCACGACGAGAAGGTCGTCGAGAAGTCGAAGAAGTTCGTCATGGTGCGCCTCGACAAGGACAAGAACGGCGAGATCAGCAAGAAGTACGCGCCCGACGGCGAGTACATCCCGCGGACCTACTTCCTGTCGTCGTCGGGCGAGCTCGTGCCCGACATCCACGCGCCGCGCGACAAGTTCCAGTACTTCTACGACGAGAAGGACCCGAGCTCGGTGCTCGCGGGGATGGACGCGGCGCTCGCGAAGCTCAAGTAGCGGGACCGTGCCGACCGTCTACATCGAGACCTACGGGTGTCAGATGAACGTCGCCGACACCGAGCTGATGCTCGGCCACCTGGCGACCCACGGCTACGCCCGCACCGACGCGCCCGACGGCGCCGACGTCATCCTGCTGAACACGTGCGCGATCCGCGAGCATGCCGAGACGCGCGTCCTCGGCCGCCTCGGCGAGCTCGCGCGCCACAAACGACGACGGCCCGACGTCCGCCTCGGCGTCACGGGCTGCATGGCGCAGCACCTGCGGGAGCGGCTCCGCGAGCGCGCGCCGTACATCGACGTGCTCGTCGGTCCCGACGGCTACCGCCGGCTCCCGGAGCTGCTCCGCGCCGGCGACGCCGACCCGCACGTCGCGCTCCGCCTCGATCCGTCGGAGACGTACGCCGACCTGCCCGTCGCGCGCGAAGGCGGCGTGCGGGCGTGGATCACGGCGATGCGCGGCTGCGACCGGTTCTGCAGCTTCTGCATCGTGCCGTACGTGCGCGGACGCGAGCGGAGCCTCCCCGGGCCGGCGCTCGTCGCGCAGGTCGAGCGCCTCGCCGGCGCCGGCGTGCGCGAGGTCGTCTTCCTCGGGCAGACGGTCAACGCGTATCACAATGGGACGTGGGACTTCGCCGAGCTGCTCCGGCGGACGGCGGAGGTGTCCGGGATCGTCCGCATCCGGTTCACGTCGCCGCATCCGTCCGACATGAGCGCGCGCCTGATCGACGTGATGGCGGACTGTCCCGCGGTCGCGCCGCAGCTGCACCTGCCGCTCCAGGCGGGCTCCGACCGGGTCCTGGAACGCATGGGGCGCGAGTACACGGTCGCCGAGTACGAGGACCTCGTCGCCCGTCTGCGCGCGCGCGTGCCGGCGATCGCGCTCTCGACGGACGTGATCGTCGGCTTCCCGGGCGAGGACGACGCGGACTTCGCGGCAACGGAGTCGGTCGTTGGTCGCGTGCGGTACCACTCGGCGTTCCTCTTCAAGTACTCGCGCCGCGAAGGCACCCGCGCGTTCAAGTGGGGAGAAACCGTCGCCGAGGAGGAGAAGACCCGCCGGCTCGCGCGGCTCGTCGCGCTCCAGGAGTCGATCTCGGCCGAGATCAACCGCCGGCTCGTCGGCAGCGACGTCGAGGTGCTGGTCGAGGGTCCCGCACGACGCACGGCCGGCTGGATGGCGGGGAAAAACCCGCAGCTGACGACGGTCGTCTTTCCGGGCCCCGCCGCTCCGGGCGATGTGGTCCGCGTCCGGGTCGAGGCCGCCACGTCGCACACGCTCTCCGGCCGGCCGGTGTGAGCCGGGTCCGCCTCCGGCCGCCCACCGCCCGCGATCGTGACGAGTTCCTCGCGCTCGTGCGCGCGAGTCGCCGGCTGCATCGCGGATGGGTCGTCCCGCCGCGGACGCCGGCACAGTATCGTGCGGCGCTCCGCCGCTGGGGACGCGAGACGCACCGCGCGTTCCTCGTCTGCCGCCGCGACGACGGCGCCATCGTGGGCGTCGTCATCGTGAGCGAGATCGTGCGCGGCGCCTTCCAGTCCGCGTACCTGAGCTACTACGGAGGGGCACCGTTTGCCGGGAACGGCTACATGACCGAGGCGGTCGCGCTCTTGCTACGCCACGCGTTCACCGCGCTCGGGCTCCACCGGATGGAGGCGAACATCCAGCCCGCGAACGCGCGGTCGATCGCACTCGTCGAACGCTGCGGCTTCCGGCGCGAGGGGTTCTCGCGTCGCTATCTGAAAGTGTGCGGCCGCTGGCGCGACCACGAGCGCTGGGCGATCCTGCGCGAAGGCTGGCGCGCCCGTGCTGCACCGCGGGCCCGGCCGTGCCGACCGGGCCCGCGGTCTCGTCAGTCGATCAGAAGTCGTCGGCGCCGTGCGGCATCGACGGCGGGCCCGGCTTCTCTTCCTTCGGCTTCTCGGCGATCAACGCCTCGGTCGTGAGCAGCAGCCCGGCGACCGACGCGGCGTTCTGGAGCGCCGTGCGGACGACCTTCGTCGGGTCGATGATCCCGGCCTTCAGCAGGTCCTCGTACTTCTCGGTCGACGCGTTGAAGCCGTGGGCGCCCTTCGCCTCCCGGACCTTCTCGAGCACGACCGAGCCGTCCGCACCCGCGTTGCGGGCGATCCACTTGAGCGGCTCCTCGAGCGCGCGACGAATGATCTGCACGCCCTCCTGCTCGTCCTCGTCGAGCTTCAACGGCTCGAGCGCGGCCTGCGCGCGGAGGAGCGCCACGCCACCACCCGGCACGATCCCCTCCTCCACCGCCGCGCGCGTCGCGTGCATCGCGTCCTCGACGCGCGCCTTCTTCTCCTTCATCTCGACCTCGGTCGCCGCCCCGACGCGGATGACCGCCACGCCGCCGACGAGCTTCGCGAGCCGCTCCTGGAGCTTCTCGCGGTCGTAGTCCGAAGTCGTGTCCTCGATCTGGGCTCGGATCTGCTTGATCCGGCCTTCGATGTCGGCGCGCTTGCCGGCGCCGTCGATGAGCGTCGTGTTGTCCTTGTCGACGACGACCCGCTTCACGCGGCCGAGGTCCTTGAGCGTCACGTTCTCGAGCTTGAGACCGAGCTCCTCGGCGATGAGCTTCCCGCCGGAGAGGATCGCGATGTCCTCGAGCATCGCCTTCCGCCGGTCGCCGAAGCCGGGGGCCTTCACGCCGCAGACGGCGAGCGTGCCCCGGATCTTGTTCACGACGAGCGTTGCGAGCGCCTCGCCCTCGACCTCCTCGGCAATGATGAGGAGCGGCTTCCCGCCGCGCGCGATCTGCTCGAGGAGCGGCAGCAGGTCCTTCATCGACGAGATCTTCTTCTCGTGGATCAGGATGTAGGCGTCTTCGAGCACGGCCTCCATCCGGTCGGGATCCGTGACGAAGTAGGGCGAGAGATAGCCGCGGTCGAACTGCATGCCCTCGACGACCTCGAGCTGCGTGTCGAGGCTCTTCGCCTCTTCGACCGTGATCACGCCTTCCTTGCCGACCTTCTCCATCGCTTCGGCGATCATGTCGCCGATCGTCCGGTCGCCGTTCGCGGACACCGTGCCGACCTGGGCGATCTCCTCCCGGCCCTTGGTGTCCTTCGACATCTTCTTGAGCTCGTCGGTGACGGCCTTGACCGCCTTGTCGATGCCGCGCTTCAGGGCCATCGGGTGATGGCGGGCGGCGACGAGCTTCGCGCCCTCGGTGAAGATCGCGCGGGCGAGGAGCGTCGCGGTGGTGGTGCCGTCGCCGGCGACGTCGGAGGTCTTCGACGCGACCTCCTTCACCATCTGCGCGCCCATGTTCTCGAACTTGTCCGGGAGCTCGATCTCCTTGGCGACGGTCACGCCGTCCTTGGTGACGTTGGGGGCGCCCCACGACTTCTCGAGCACGACGTTCCGCCCGCGGGGGCCGAGGGTGACGATTACGGCGTCGGCGAGGACGTTCACGCCGCGCAGCACCTTGGCGCGGGCGTCGTCGCTGAACTTGACCAGCTTCGCTGCCATCCGATTCCTCCTATTTCTCCAGGACGCCGAGGATGTCCTCCTCACGGAGGATCAGATGCTCCTCGCCGTCGAGCTTGATCTCGCTGCCGGAGTACTTGCCGAACAGGATGCGGTCGCCGACCTTCACGTCGGGCGCGAGCACCTTGCCGTCCTCCTTCTTGCCGGGACCGACGGCCACGACCTTGCCTTCCTGGGGCTTCTCCTTGGCGGTGTCGGGGATGATGATCCCCCCGGCGCTGCGCTCCTGCTGCTCCTCGATACGCTTCACGATCACCCGGTCCTGCAACGGGCGAACCCGCGTTGCCATGCTCGATCGACCTCCCCCCGGGGCACCCCGGGTCCCACTGGTGTGATTTTCGGACAGCCGCAAAATTAAAAGCCCCGCGCCAGCAGTCAACACCCGGCGGTGCGAAAAATCCTGGCGTTCGTGCACGAATGCTAGAATGAGCCCGTGCCGTCGACGAAGTTTCCGCCCGGCTTCGCCGCCGGCGTCCGCCATTTCAACGCCGGCCGCTTCTTCGAGGCCCATGAGGCCTTCGAAGACCTCCTTGATGAAGTAGAGACGGACGACCGCTGGGACCTGCTGGTCGCCCTGATCCAGGTAGCGGTCGGCTACCACAAAGCCGCCTCCGGCCACCCCGGTTCCAACAAGATGCTCCGGCTGGGCGCCGAAAAGCTCGCCCCCTTCGGCCCCGTAGCCCACGGGGTCGACGTCCAGGCCCTCCGCGACCGCCTAACCCAGGACCAAGCGATCCTGGAAGCCGGCCAGTCTCTGGCCCCGCACCTTGCAACTGCGCCGCCGCGAATGAGGCTGCGCCGCCGCGAAGCCAGCTAACGTCCGACCACCGGCCGCGGGCGGCGGCCGGGGAGACCCCGGAGGCGCCTACGCGGCGCCAAGCGCGGTCGGCATGAAGCCGCGACGCGGCGCGCGCCGCGTCGTAGCGCCCGGAGGGGTCTCCCCGGCCGCCGCCCGCCGACCAACGCTCAGGCGCTCGCCATCGCCCCGCCCGGCGCCGCCCCGTTCGCCGCCGGCTGACGCGGCGGAAGCAAGGACGCCTCGACCAGCCCCCGCTTCACGAGATCCGCCAGCGCCATGTCGAGCGTCTGCATCCCGACCCGCTGTCCCGTCTGCATCATGTTCGGGATCTGGTGGAGCTTCCCCTCGCGGATCAGGTTCCGGACGGACGGCACGCCGATGAGGATCTCGCACGCGGCGACCCGCCCGCCACCCGCCTTCTTGAGCAGCGTCTGGGCGACCACCGCCTCCAGCGACTCGGCGAGCATCGTCCGGATCTGCGACTGCTGTCCCGCGGGAAAGACGTCGACGATCCGGTCGACCGTCTTCGGTGCGCTCGACGTGTGCAGCGTGCCGAGGACGAGGTGGCCGGTCTCGGCCGCGGTCAGCGCGAGCGCGATCGTCTCGAGGTCGCGGAGCTCGCCGATCAGGATGACGTCGGGGTCCTCGCGCAGCGCGCTCTTGAGCGCGTTCGCGAACGAGTGCGTGTGCGGGCCGAGCTCGCGCTGGTTCACGAGGCAGCGCTTCGGCGGATGCACGAACTCGATCGGATCCTCGATCGTCAGGATGTGGCCGTCCCACGTCTCGTTGATGACGCCGAGCATGGCGGCGAGCGTCGTCGACTTGCCGGAGCCGGTCGGTCCGGTGACCAGGATGAGCCCGCGCTCGCGGTTGCAGAGCTCCTTGAGCACCGGCGGCATGTTCAGGCTCTCGAGCGACGGCACGATGCTCGGGATGCTCCGCAGCACGGCGGCGGGTCCGCGGCTCTGCATGAACACGTTCACGCGGAAGCGACCCTTGCCGGCGAGCTCGCACGCGAAGTCGACCTCGTGCTCGCTCTGGAAGCGCTCGCGCTGCTCCTCCGTCATGACGGAATGGACGAGCTCGGTCACGTCCCCGGGACGGAGGCGCTCGCTCTCGATGCGCACGAGGTCGCCGTGGACGCGGAGCGCCGGCGGCTCGCCGGAGCTGAGATGCAGGTCGGAGGCGCCCTTCTCGGTCGCCTCCAGGAGAAGCTCGTCGATCTTGGGCATGGCGGGCCAAATTGCTGCAAGAGGCGGGCCAGTCGCCGGAGCCTCGTTTGCGGGTCGACGTCGCGTCCCGCCGATGTCGCCGTGACGCAGCGTCCAGATTCGATCAGGCGAGCTCGTGCTTGCGACGCATGAGGAGCCACGCGGCGCCGCCCGAAACACCGACGGCAACGAGCGCGTACACGGCGCCGAAGAGCGCGTAGCCGGGGCCCACGTCCGGCGGCGGCGGCGTCCGGACGTTGAAGAGCGTGAGGTTCGCGACGACGTAGGCGACGTACGCGTACGCGAGCGTCAGGGCGAGGCGTCGCATCCGCCAGATGCAGATCGCGTAGACGAGCAGGAAGACGCCGAACGCCGGTCCGATGATCGCGTTCGCCGGCCCCGACAGGCGCTTCCCGAAGAAGACGAACCCGGTCTGGGCACCGCCCAGCTGGAACGGCTTCAGGAAGTTCGAGACGGCGAGGATCGCGAACAGGACGGCGAAGACGGTGAGGGCCGGACCACGCTGCTCCCGCGCCATGCGATTCCTCCTCCCCCGCGTGTGCGGTCGGCGCTACATGACGTGGGCGCGCCGACGTGTCAACGCGCGCGTCCCTCGGCTATGTTCCCCGGGTGCGGCTCGACGACCTCTCGACCCCGGCGCTCTGCGTCGACGTCGACACGCTCGAGCGGAACGTCGAGACCATGGCGGCGTTCTTCCGCGACCGACCGTGCATGCTCCGACCGCACGTGAAGGCGCACAAGACCCCGGCAATCGCGCGACTTCAGGCCGCCGCCGGATGCGGCGGCTTCACGTGCGCGACGCTCGGCGAGGCGGAGGTCCTCGCGCGCCACGGCTTCGACGATCTCCTGATCGCCAACGAGATCGTCGACGCGACGAAGCTCCCGCGCCTCCGGGCGCTCGCCGAGCGGACGCGCCTCACGGTCGCGATCGACTCCGCGGAAGGCGCCGCGCTGCTTCGCGGCTTCCCGCTCCGTGCCCTGGTCGACGTGAACGTCGGCCTGCCCCGTTGCGGGGTGCCGCCCGCCGACGCCCGGCGGATCGCGCGGGCGATCGTCGACGCCGACCTGCGCCTCGTCGGCGTCATGGGCTACGAGGGGCACGCGATGGCGATCGCCGATCGCGACGCACGCACGCAGCTCGCGCGAGACGCCGTGACGATTTTGCTCGACGTCGCGGCCGCGCTGCGTGCCGACGGCTTCGCGATCGAGGTCGTCAGCGCCGGCGGCACTGGGACGTACGATGTGACCGGCACGATCGCCGGCGTCACCGAGGTCCAGGCCGGAAGCTACGCGCTCATGGACACCGCGTACGCGCGCTTCGGGCTGCCGTTCGCCGAAGCGCTCCTGTGTCTCACGACGGTCGTCAGCGTGCAGCGCGGGCTCGCCGTCCTCGACGCGGGCCTCAAGACGCTCGCCGTCGATCACGGGAACCCGGAGCTCCCGGACGGCGTCCCCGCCTCCGTGCTTTTCCTCTCCGACGAGCACACGACGCTCCGGACGGAGGACGGGTTCCGCGCGCGCCCCGGCGACCGGCTCTGGCTCCGGCCGTCGCACGTCGACCCGACGGTGAACCTCCATGATCGCCTGTACACCACACGCGAATACGACGTGGTAGACGTGTGGAATATTGAAGCGCGCGGGTACTGATGCTGCCCGTCGCGACGCTCGGGCTTCTCGCGTATGCCGTATGGCGGGGGGCTGGGGTCGCCGGCATCGCGCTCATGACCGTCGGCCTGCTCGTCCAGCTGGCGCTCACGGTGCGTCTCGTCCGCGCGTCCGCCGGCGGCGTCGGCGGGCACGCGGAATGGGTGCGCGACGCTTCGATCCGTCCGCGGCTCCGCCGGAATCCGGCGTGGCTCGTGGCGATCGGCCTCGTGCTCGTCGGATTCGGCGTCGCGCTCTGGGGCTAGCCGAGCGCGTCGAGGCAGGCCCAGATGCGGTCGTCGGACACGTGATCGTTCGGATCCGCGTCCCGGTGCGCGAGACGCACGACGCCGGCACGGTCGATCACGAACGTCCCGGACATCTGATGCACGTCGCCCGACTTGGGCAGCGTGACGTCGCGCCACCGTGAAAGCGCGCGCCAGATGCCGGCGAGCAGGTTCGGCCCGAAGAGCGCTCGGAGCCCGACCTTCGCGAGGCCGAACGCCGCGTACGCCGGCTCGCCCGGCCGGTCGACGAGACAGGTGAACGGCACGCGACGCTCGACGCAGAACTCGCGCGTGTGGTCGGGCGTCCCGGTCGTGACGACGAAGTAGCGCGCACGACGCCGCTCGTAGCCGGGAAGCGCCTGGCGCAACTGCGCCACGTGGTCGTGGCAGGCGATTCAGCCGTAGTGACGCAGGAAGAAGAGGACGGCCGGATCGCCGTCCGCGAGCTCGGCGACGGTCGCGGGCGTCCCGTCGGTGCGGAGGAAGGTGACCGCGGGAACGGGCGATCCGACGTCGACCATCGCCGACGGGTATACGTCTAGGGCGGGCCGAGCGCGAGCGCCCAGCAGCCGGCGATCGCCGCGAGCGCGGCGACCGCGAGCGCACGCTGGACGCCCCGTCCCGGCCGGCGCACCAGGGCGACGGCCGCCGCGACGCCGAGCGCGCCACCGACGAGCAGACCGAAGAGGTGCGCGAGCAGATCGGCGCGCTCGCCCACGCCGAGCATGGCGAGCAGCCCGAGGCTCGCCCCGATCGGCAGCCACGCTCGCCGCTCGCCCCGGCGTCGTCGGAACGCGAGCCCGCCGAGGAGACCGATCGCGCCGAAGACCGCGGTCGAGGCACCAACCGAATCGTGGTGTGCGCCGTGAAGGACCGCGTTCAGCGCGTTCCCGCCGGCGCCGGCGAGCAGGACGAGCGCGACGCCGACTCCGGGTCCGAGCACGCGGGCGACCGCGGTGACGAAGACCGCACACGCGACCGCGTTGCCCGCGACGTGCGCCGGATCGGCGTGGAGCGTGAGCGCGGTGACGGTTCGCCACGGTTCGCCGTGGAGGATGCGTTCGGCCGACGCGCTCCCGGCGCGGGACCAGCGCGTCGCCGGGTCGGTCGGGCCGCTGACGACGTAGAAGGCAACGAGGAGGACAGCGACGATCACGCCGACGTAGCTCCGCCCACCGTCGGGCTCCCGGACGGCGTCGCGCGGTCGCTCGCGATCGTACGCCTCGAGTGCGCCGTGCGCGCGATCGAGATCGTTCGCGTCGACGCCGAGGTGCCACTCGACGCCGACGCGCGCGACTCGATGCGCGATGCCAGCGGCCGCGAGGACGAGGGACGGCTCGTCGAGCGCAGCGCGGTCGGTCGCGACGCGGACGGCGCGCTCGTCGGCGATCACGAGGAGCCCGCCGCGAGCGGGAGACGCGACATCGCGACGCGACCATCGTCCGGGTCGTCCGCCAGTGCAAGACGCGCGCTTATCGCGGAGCACGCGATCGTGGTACGCCGCGCGCACGTCGATGCGGCTTCACGACTGGTCCGGGTTCGCGGCGCTCGGCGCGGGCATCGCGGGCGTCGTCGCCCTTGCCGGCGGCGACCTCGGACGGGCCGGGCGGGTGGCTCGCGGTCGCGATCGCCACCGGCGGCGTCAGGCGCTTCGGCGAGATATTCTTCGATCCGGATTTCGTCCGCTTTCCGGTGCTCGAGGCTCGCGCGACGGCGGCGGGGTTCGCGTTCGACCGGAAGGTCGGCGGTTCGCCGTCGTACCTCGCGCGTTTCCGGCCGGCGTAGCGTCAGTCACGGCCGGACGGTGCGAGCGCGGGCGCGTCCGGGCGCGTGAAGCGGCGGAAGAAGCGCCACATCTCTTCGGAGGCGTCGACGACCTTCGTCGGCGTGCCGAGGAACCACCTCGGGTAACGCGCGTCCGCCCCGGGCCAGACGTGACCGGCGCCGGTGAGCTTCCAGAGGACGACCTCCGATCCCTCGCGACACGGCCCGTAGACGATCTCCGTCGCGGTGTGCTCGCCGTCCCGGCGGGTCGCCACGACGCGAGACTCGGACGGACACCCGTCGTACCGCGCCCATTCGCCGACGACCTGCTCGATGTTCGGATGGCGGACGCGACGGAAGAACGGGAAGAGCGGACCGACGCCGCCCCCATAGATGGCGCGGGGATCGTCGACGCTGTGGAAGTGCATCACGGGGACCGGACGCGGCGGCGCGTGCGGCGACGCGACGAGCATCCCGCCGCCGACGGGTGCGATCGCGGCGATCCGGTCGGAGGCTTCGAGCGCGAGGCGATACGACATCATCGCGCCGTTCGACATCCCGGTCGCGTAGACGCGCGTCGCATCGACCGGGACCCGCGTCGCCAGGTCGTCGAGGAGCGCTCGTGTGAAGCCGACGTCGTCGACGTCGTTGTCCTGGGCGTAGCCGCAGCACGTGCCCGCGTTCCAGAAGAGAAACCTGCCGAAGCGGCCCGTTCCGTTCGGATACACGGCGAGGAAGCCGTCCTGGTCGGCGAGGCGGTCGAGCCCGACCCAGCCCTGCTGCGCGTGGCCGTTCGCCCCGGCGCCGTGGAAGGAGAGGACGACGGGCAGCGGGGCGCCCGTCGTCGGGGGAACGTGGACGATGTAGCTTCGCTCCCGGCCGCCGTGCGTCAGCGCGACGTCGTGGTCGCCGGGCGGCAACGGGGCGGCGCCGACGCAGAAGACGAGGATCGCGAGCGCGGAGAGCCGGGCGCCGGGCCGGAGCCTCACACCTCGACCGTGACGCCGCGCCAGAACGCGACCCGTCCCTTGATGTTCCGCGCCGCGTCCTTCGGGTCCGGGTAGTACCACGCCGCGTCCCTGTTCGTCTCGCCGTCGACGACGACGTCGTAGTAGCTCGCGACGCCCTTCCACGGGCACGTCGTGTGGGTGGCGCTCGGCCGGAAATACTCCATGCGGACGGCGTCGGCCGGGAAATACTGATTGCCCTCGACGACCTCGCACCGGTCGCTCTCGGCGAGAACGGCTCCGTTCCAGGTGGCTTTCGGCATGTCAGTCTCCTTTGTGGGCCAGTCGATGGAGCGCGACGGCCGACGCGGTGGCGACGTTCAGCGAATGGTCGCCCGGCGCCATCACGATGCGGGCATGTAGATCGACGGCGGCGCGCGCTGCGGGGCTCAGCCCCTCCCCTTCGGCGCCAAAGAGCAGCGCAGCACGGACGGGCGCCGGGACGTCGGCGACGTCCCGCGGCGCGTCCGGGGTGAGCGCGATCACCGTGAAGCCCGCCGCGCGGAGCGACGCGAGCGCCTCGGGCCACGGCTCGAGCACAGCGAACGGGACCCGGAGCGTGCCGCCCATCGAGACGCGAACGGCCTTCCGATAGAGCGGGTCGGCGCAGCCGGACGACAGCAATACGCCATCCGCGCCGAACGCCATCGCGTTCCGGAAGACGCCGCCCATGTTGTCCGGGTTCGTCACGCGCTCGAGGACGACGAGCAGCCGTCCCGCGAGCAGCGACGCGAGCGGCGTCGCGGGCGGGCGCTCGACCGCGGCGAGACACCCGCGATGGAACTTGAACCCGACGATGCGCTTGATGGTGTCGTCCGACGCGACGTAGACGGCGGCGCCGTCGATCAGGACGTCGCGCAGGTCGTCGAGCGCCGCCTCGGTCACGAGCACGGACCGCACGCGGAAGCGGCCCGCGTCGAAGAGTCGGCGGACGACGAGGCGCCCTTCGGCGACGAACACGCCGGCCCGTCGTCGAAGGGCGGCGTCCTTCAGCTCCCGGTAGTCCGCGAGGTGCGGATCCGCGACGTCGTCGACGCGAACCGGGCGCATCTCATAGCTGGAGCCAGACGCTCTTCACCTGGGTGTACAGGTCGAGCGCGTACTTGCCGAGCTCGCGCCCGTAGCCGCTCTCCTTGTACCCGCCGAAGGGCGCCGACGGATCGAAGACGTTGTAGCAGTTGACCCATACCGTCCCGGCACGCAGCGCGCGCGCCACGCGATGCGCCTTGCTCACGTCGCGCGTCCACACGCCCGCGGCGAGGCCGTACGTCGTCTCGTTGCCCTGGAGCACGGCGTCGTTCTCGTCCTTGAACGGAATCACCGACACGACCGGTCCGAAGATCTCCTCGCGCGCGATCTTCATGTCGTTACGAACGCCCGTGAAGACCGTCGGCCTGACGAAGTATCCCTTCTCGAGCCCACGGTCCGTGTTGCGCTCCCCGCCGACGACGGGCTTCGCACCTTCCTTCTTGCCCGCCTCGAGGTAGCCGGTCACGCGGTCGAGCTGCTCCTTGCTGACGAGCGGGCCGACGCGCGTCTCCGGATCGAAGGGGTCGCCCTGCTTCATGCCCTTCGCCTGCGCGGCGACCTTCTCCGCGAACTGGTCGTGGAGCTTCTGCTCGACGAAGAGCCGCGTGCCCGCGCAGCAGACCTGGCCGGCGCAGAAGAAGACGCCGAGAAGCGCGCCCTGGACGGCGGCGTCGGTGTCGGCGTCGCTGAAGACGATGTTCGGCGATTTGCCGCCGAGCTCGAGCGAGACGCGCTTCAGGGTGTCGGCGGTCGCGCGATGGATCTCCTTCCCGACCTCGGTCGAGCCGGTGAACGCGATCTTGTCGACCTGCTTGTGACGAACCAGCGCCGCGCCCGCCGTCTCGCCGAAGCCGGGGACGATGTTGACGACGCCCGGCGGCACGCCAGCCTCGAGGAGCAGCTCGCCGAGGCGGAGCGCGGTCAGCGGCGTCTGCTCGGCCGGCTTCAGGACGGACGTGTTGCCGCACGCGAGCGCCGGGCCGAGCTTCCACGCCGCCATCAGCAGCGGGAAGTTCCACGGGATGATCTGCCCGCAGACGCCGACCGGCTCGCGGAGCGTGAAGTTGAAGAACGTCGGGTCGGAGGGGTTGGTCTCGCCGTAGAGCTTGTTCACCCAGCCACCGTAGTAGCGGAACGTCTCGGCGGCAGCGGGGATGTCGACGTTTCGGCTCTCGGTGAGCGGCTTCCCGTTGTCGAGCGTTTCGAGCTGCGCGAGCTCGTCGGCGTGCTGCTCGATCAGGTCGGCGATCCGGAGGAGGAGCCGCTGCCGATCGTGCGGGCGCCAGCGGACCCACGCCCCGTCGTCGAACGCGCGGCGGGCGGCGCGGACGGCGCGCTCGATGTCCTCGGCGTCGCCCTCCGCAACGCGGGCCAGCACCTGGCCGGTCGCCGGGTTCGGCGTCTCGAACGTTTTCCCCGAGGCGGCGTCGACCCACTTCCCGTCGATCAGCATCTTCCGGACGGGCGCCTGAACGAAGCGCTCGACCGAGGACTGGAGCTTCACTGCTGCGCCCATGAGAGAGCCCTCCTCTGTGGTTTCGACCATCCTAGGCGCGTGCGCGCGAGGCGTGCAACGGGTCTTCCCTCGGGCGGCGCCGGATCGGTATGGTCCGGCGCCATGAAGGACCTGTTCTCGATCGACGGCAAGGTCGCGCTCGTGACCGGCGGGTCGCGCGGCATCGGGCTCATGATCGCGCGCGGCTTCGTCGAGGCCGGTGCTACGGTCTACGTCTCGTCGCGCAAGGCGGACGCCTGCGACGAAGCCGCGGCAGAGCTCTCGGCGCACGGGACCTGCATCTCGCTCCCCGCCGACGTGTCGACCGAGGCCGGCGCGCGCGGTCTCGCCGAGGCGGTCGCGAAGCGCGAGTCGTCGCTCCACGTCCTCGTGAACAACGCGGGCGCGAACTGGGGCGCGCCGCTCGCGGAGTACCCCGACGCGGCGTGGGACAAGGTCCTGGCGCTCAACGTGAAGGGCGTGGGCCATCTGTCGCGCGCGCTCCTTCCGCTCCTCGAACGGGCGGCCCGACCCGGCGATCCGGCGCGCATCATCAACATCGGCTCGATCGACGGGCTCCACGTGCCCGTGCTCGAGACGTACGCCTACTCGTCGAGCAAGGCGGCCGTGCACCACCTGACGCGCGTCCTCGCGCATCAGCTCGCGTCGCGCGGAATCACGGTGAACGCGATCGCACCGGGTCCATTCGAGAGCAAGATGATGGCCGCGACGCTCGAGCGCTTCCGCGACGTGATCGTCGGCTCGTGCCCGCTCGGTCGCATCGGCGAGCCGGAGGACATGGCCGGCACGGCGATCTATCTCGCGTCCCGCGCCGGCGCGTACCTCACCGGCGCGGTCATTCCCGTCGACGGCGGGATCTCGACGCGACACGGCTAACGCCGCGTCGGGTTCTTCCACCAGCGGACGGGCCCGTTGCCGGATGCGTCACCCGGGCGCGACGGGCGCGCCCGGGACGTCGTTCAGACCCGGCCGTGCCTCACTGGCACATCGAGCTCACGCAGTTCGGATTCGACGCCGGGCAGACGACACCGCACGCCCCGCAGTTCGACGGGCTGCTCGTCACGTTGATCTCGCAGCCGTTCGCGGCGACGTTGTCGCAGTTCGAGTAACCCGCGGCACAGAAGGCGACCGTGCACGAGCCGCCCGAGCATCCCGCGGTCGCGTTCGGAAGATTGCAGAGGTTCCCGCAGCTGCCGCAGTGCATCGGGTCCGTTTGCGTGTTCGCCTCGCAGCCGTCGGCGAACGCGCCGTTGCAGTCGGCGAAGCCAGGGTTGCAGGCGAACGTGCACTGGCTCGCCGCACACTGCGGCGTCGAGTTCGGCCGGTTCGGGCACTGCGAGGAGGTGGTGCACGAGCACGACGGGAACTCGTCGGTCGTCCCGTCGCAGTCGTCGTCGATCCCGTTGCCGCACACCTCCGGGCTCGGCGACCCCGGCGTGCACGTGTTGGAATGCCCCATGACGCAGCTCGGGACGGTCACCTGGCACGCGCCCATGCCGCACGTGACTGTTCCGAGGCCCTCGTCGACGGAGCCGTCGCAGTCATTGTCGATCCCGTCGCAGACTTCCATGCCGGGGCTGTTCGGCGTGCACGTGTTCGGCGAGCCGCCGACACATGCCGGCACGGTGTTCTGACACTGCCCGATCCCGCAGGTGATCGGGAGAAGGCCGTCGTCGACGAGACCGTTGCAGTCGTTGTCGACGCCGTCGCAGACCTCGGGCCCCGTCGGCGTGCAGGACGGGATGGTCGAGGTCGTGGTGCTCGCCGTGGTCGTGGTCGTCGTCGGTACCGGAACGGGGGCGCAGAGCAAGCTCGTCGCCTTCACGAGGATATTGTGCGTGCCGAACTGGTCCTGCACCGTCGTCGTCGGCTGCGTCTTCGGGCACTTCGTCTTGTAGCAGAGGAACTTCTGCGTGGTCAGGCCGGGCGCCGCACCGGGAGGCGTCGGCGACACGTTCGTCTTCACGACGTCGACGCAGAGGAGCTTCGCCGGAACGCGGACCCTGCACCCGTTGGCGACGGGAAAGCCGAGGTCGGTGGGAAGGAGGTCCGCCGTGTACGAGGTCTTCGCGGCCGAGTCCTTGACCTTGAAGCACTGGAGATGGTCGGCCGCCCGAACGGTGCCGGCGGCGATCAGGCAAGACAGCAAGGCCACGAGCGAGCGGGACGTCATCGGGCGGACCTCCATCGGGGCAAGGTTCGGAGGGCCCTACCCCAGCCCCCGCGATGACGTCAAGAAAAAAGCAGCGATGAGGACGATGCGCGGTGCTTTTTTCTTGACAACCGACGCTGCCCCGCAGTCTTATCCAGCCGCACGTTCCGCGAGATCGCCGCCACCAGGAGGTTCCATGACCCGAGCTCGCGCGAGAAGGCATCCGGCATCGAGCGTCCTCGCCCTCTGGACGCTGGCCTCCCTGATCGCCGTCCGTTCCGCCCACGCCGACGACGTGCTCCCGGGCATCGACATGTTCGTCACGTCGGGCTGTGGATCGCACGTCGACTTCGCGCCGACGCCGCTCCCGGCGAACTTCTTCGATCCGGGATCGGACGCGTTCAGCGGGGACGTCCCGGTCACGGGGGAGCCGCTCGCGACGGCGCCGCCGGGCATCGTCTTCCCGGTCGACACCATCATCGAACGCCAGGCACAGGCGGTGTTGCCGCTCGTGTGCGGTCCGGCGGCGACGATCCCGATCGAGATCGTCGCGCTCGACCTCCGGAGCTGCGCGCCGATCACGGTCACCTACAACGGCGGCATGAACCCGGAGCTCTGGGACGTCGAGGTGTCGCTCTCGTCGATCTTCCCGCAGCAGCCCGGATCGATGACGATCGCGCACAACTGTGCCGAGGGCGGGGACTTCAGCGCGACCCTGCCAGTGACGCCGAAGTACGTCTTCACGCGTCTGAGCGATTCCGCGACGCGCACCCTGGACCTCCCGACTCCGACGTTCTTCAACACGCCGAGCGGCTACTGGACGCATGTCGACTCCGGCTTCGGTGTGTCGACGACGCCGGGCGGATTCCTCGTCGACCACGACGGCGACGGCATCCCGACCGTCGGGCCGCTGCCCGGAACGACGAACTTCTTCCCCGGTCTCCGCCATGCCGCGTGCACCTGCGGACCGCCGGATCCGGCGGCCGCTGGCGAGTACTGCCGTCCGACCATCGAGGACGCGCTCGACGGCTCGCACATCGTCTTCCCGCCGGCGCCGTCGGGACCCGACGCCGACGGGGACGGCGTGCCGAACCGGTGCGACAGCTGTCCGGCCATTGCGAACCCGGAGCAGTCTGACGCCGACGACGACACGATCGGCGACGCGTGCGAGAGCTCTACCTCGGGCGCCTTCCTCGATCACTTCAAGTGCTACCGCGCCAACCACCCGGGCGTGTCGCGGACGATCACGGTCGACGACGAGTTCATCTCGACGACGGCGTCCGTCCGCAAGCCGAACCGTTTCTGCAACCCGGTCGACAAGAACGGCGAGGGCATCAACGACCCGACCGGCCACCTCATGTGCCACAAGATCCGCGACGCGGACCGCTTCGTCCCGCGGGACGTCCAAGTGACGAACCAGTTCGGCGAGCAGACCGTGCGCGTGATCAGCGCCGAAGCGATCTGCAATCCGGCCGAGAAGAACGGCGTGGCGCTGTCGTCCGTGGCGGGCGCCTTCCTCGACCACTTCAAGTGCTACAAGGCGCGGAGCCGCGGCTTCACGCGGCGGACGGTCACGCTCGCGGATCAGTTCACGACGGTCGACACGAGCGTGCTGAAGCTCCAGACGTACTGCAACCCGGTCGACAAGGACGGCTCGGGCATCAAGCAGCCCGACAAGCACCTCGTCTGCTACAAGATCAAGGACGAGAGCCGGTTCATCGGGCAGAGCGTGACGGTCGAGGACCAGTTCGGGACGTTCCTCATCCGGGCGCGGTCCGGCGGCTGTCACAAGCCGCTCCTCCTCTGTCTGCCGTCGGAGACCGCGCCGGTGCCGAAGGCCGGCGGCGATCACTTCGGGAAGGCGCTCACGACCTGCGACTTCAACGGCGACGGCTTCGAGGACCTCGCGGTCGGAGTGCCGGACGAGGACGTCGGGACGATCGTCGACGCGGGTGCCGTGAACATCCTCTACGGGAGCCCGGGCGGGCTCACGGGCGCGGGCAGCCAGTTCCTGAACCAGGACAGTCCGAACGTCGAAGGGACGGCCGAGGCGAACGCGCACTTCGGCAGCGCGCTCGCGGCCGGAGACTTCAACCACGATGGCTTCTGCGATCTCGCGGTCGGGATCCCGGGTGCGACGTGCACTGCTCTGTCCGAAGCGGGCGCCGTGCAGATCCTCTACGGCTCGCCGACCGGCCTCAGCGCCGCGAACGATCAGCTCCTGAACGAGGACACGCCGGGCATGACCGGCACCTGCGAGGCAGGTGATCACCTCGGCAGCGCGCTCGCGGCAGCCGACTTCAACGGCGACGGCTTCGCCGATCTCGCGATCGGCGTGCCGGACCAGGACGTCGGGAGCGCCGTCGACGCGGGCGGCGTCGACGTCCTCTACGGCAGCGCGAGCGGGCTCGCCGCGGCGGGCAGCCAGAGCTTCGATCAGAACAGTCCGAACGTCGAGGACTTCGCCGAAACGGGCGATCATTTCGGGAGCGCGCTGGCCGCCGGCGATCTCAACGGCGACGGCTTCGCCGACCTGGCGATCGGCGTGCCCGACGAGGACGTCGGCTCGATCGTCGACGCCGGGGCGGTGAACGTCCTCTACGGTACGGTGTCGGGGCTGTCGGCGAACAACGATCAGTTCTGGCATCAGGACCGGCCCGGCATCGAGGGCTCCATCGACGAGGGCGATCGGTTCGGCAGCGCGCTCGCCGTCGGGGACTTCAACGGCGACGGCTTCGAGGACCTGGCGATCGGGGTGCCGAACGAGGACGTCGGGCCGATCGCCGACGCCGGCGCGGTCAACGTCCTGTACGGGACGCGCAACCGGCTGTCCTCGTCGGGCGACCAGCTCTGGCATCAGGACAAGCCGGGGATGCCGGACTCGCCGCAGGGCAGCGGGCACTTCGGCAGCGCTCTCGCGGCGAGTGACCTCGATCACGACGGCTTCGCGGATCTGATCGTCGGTGTCCCCGACCAGGACGTCGGCGCGATCGTCGACGCGGGGACCGCCGACATCCTCTACGGCGGCCGCGCGGGGCTCACCACGAACGGCAGCCAGTCGTGGAACCAGGACACGCCGAACGTGCTCGACGACGCCGAAACCGGCGATCATCTCGGACACGCCGTCGCGGCTGGCGACTTCAACGGCGATGGCTTCGCCGATCCCGCACTCGGCGTGCCGAACGAGGACGTCGGCGCGGTCGTCGATGCGGGCGCGGCGAACGTCCTCTACGGGGGAGCGTCCGGCGTCTCAGACGCAGGCAACCAGTTCTGGAACCAGGGCTCGCCCGGCGTGGACGACGATCCGGAGTAGCGGGGCCGCGCCGGCACCGTCGCGGTTTGTCGGCGCCGTTGACGGTCTTCCGGCGCGCGCTTAGTAAATGACGGGTGGACCGCACCGAGCCGCTGGCCGCCGCACCCGCCGACGTCCACCGCGTCCTCGAGCGTTTGAAGCTCGCCTTTTTCCGCTCCTTCTTCCGCCTGCTGGTCGCCTTCGTGGCGGTCGCGGAGTGGGCGTCGGTCGCGTGGGTGCTGTTCGTCGCGGGGGTCCGCGTGCCGGCGATTGTCCATGTGTTCGCGCCGTGCGCGATCTACCTCCTGAACGGCCGCATCCTCAGGCGGCAGAGTCCCGCGCATCCGCTCGGCGAGGCGGCGCAGCGTGGCTACGTCGCGGTCGCCTTCACGTCGATCTTCTGCGCACTGTTCCTCGCGCTCGCCGGCATCGTGTGGACGGTGCTCGCGCTCGTGACGCTGCCGTTCGGGCCGCTTCCCATGCTCGACCGCGTGTACTTCGTGCTGGCGAACGTCGGCTTCGCGACGGTCGCGGCGCTCCTCCTCTATGGATACACGCTCGGTGGCCGGCAGCTCGCCGTGACGCGGCTCCGCGTGCCGGTGCGCGGCCTCCCGCCCGCGCTCCACGGCTTCCGCATCGTCCAGCTCTCCGACCTGCACATCGGGCAGCATTTGGGCCTCGGCGAGCTCGCGACGCACGTCGAACGCGTGAACGCGCTCGAGCCCGACCTCGTGTGCCTGACGGGCGACCTCGTGGACCGCGCCGAGACGTGCGCACGCGCGTTCCCCACGCTCGCCGGTCTCCGCGCGCGCCACGGCGTCTGCGTGACGCTCGGCAACCACGACTTCTACGCGGGCGCGGACGGCGTCACCGCGGCGCTGCGCCGCCTGACGTCCTTCACCGTCCTCCGCGACGACCTGGTCCGCATCGAGCGGGACGACGCGGCGCTCACGGTGGTCGGCGTCGACGACCTGGGTCGCGACTGGGCCCGCGGCGTCCTCGAGCATCCGGCGCTGCCGTCGCTCGCGGCTGGTGTCCCGTCGGGCGAGCCGTTCATCGTCATGTCCCACCGTCCCGACTGCTTCCCGCAGGCCGCGCGTCTCGGCGCAGCGCTCACGCTGTCGGGTCACACGCACGGCGGCCAGCTCGCGCTCCCGTCGTGGCTCGGACGGAAAGCGCGGAACCTCGCCGAATTCATCACCGAGTTCGATCGCGGCCTCTACCGCCGCGGCGACGCGACGCTCTACGTGAACCGCGGCCTCGGCTTCACCGGCCAGAAGGTGCGGCTCTTCACGGCCCGCGAGATCGCCTGCTTCGAGCTGGTCGCCGCTTGACGGTCACCCGAGCGCGCGACGCCCATAGGCGAAGCGCTGTGCCGCGGTGACGACTCCGAGGACGGCGTACGCGTAGATCGCGGTGCGCGCGAGACGCGGCAGCAGCACGACGATCACCGCGAAGACGAGGCCCTCGGTCCGCTCGAGGATTCCCGGCGGATACGGGATCACCTTCACCGAGCGCTCGCGGCTCGCCGCACCGACCGCGAGGAAGACGCAGAGGTTCACGTACCACGTCGCGGCGAGGACGAGGGCCGGGACCTGGAGCCACGGACGCGGCACCGCGACGCCGAGCAGGAACGACGCTTCGACGATCCGGTCGGACACGAGGTCGAGCACGCCGCCCCACGGCGTCGGCCCGGAGCCGAGCCGCGCAACGCGCCCGTCGACGGCGTCGAGCACGCCGGAGACGGCGAGCACCGCGAGCGCGAGCCAACCGCGATCCATCCCCACGAGCACGCCGGCGAGGACGCCGGAGGCGAGCGCGGCGACCGTGATCGCATCCGGTCGGACGCCGGCGTCCCGGAGGCGGTGCGCGAGCGCGTCGAGCAGCGCCTCGGACGCGCTCCCCGGTCGGGTGAGCCAGGTGTCGAGCATCGCGCGCGGGACCGAAACCCGCGTCGGCACGTAGCACGCGTCGCGGGACGTCGGAAGGCGACCCGGCTTGCATCGGACCGCCCGGACCTGCGAGTTATCGGTCAAAGCACCCACCCAACGGAGGATTTTTCGATGCCCATGCGTGAAGCAGTCGTCGTCGCCAGCTCGCGGACCGGTCTCGCGAAGTCGTTCCGCGGCTCCTTCAACCAGACCCGTCCCGACGACATGGCCGCGCACTGCGTGCGCGACGTGCTGAAGAAGGTGCCGCAGCTCGACCCCGCCGAGATCGAGGACGTCGTCATGGGCACCGGCTTCCCCGAGGGGCCGCAGGGCTTCAACGTCGGACGGAACGTCGCGCTGCTGGCCGACCTGCCGATCACCGTGCCCGGCTCGACCGTGAGCCGCTTCTGCTCGTCGGGGCTCAACGCCGTCGCCGTCGCCGCGCACATGGTGCAGGTCGAGGGCGCCGACGCCGTGATCGGCGGCGGGCTCGAGTCGATCACGATGATGCAGAACGACTTCAACAAGAACAAACTCTTCAACCCCTGGTTCAAGGACCACCACACCGCGATCTACATGCCGATGGGCCAGACCGCGGAGATCGTCGCCGAGCGCTACAAGGTGACCCGCGAAGCGCAGGACGAGTACGCGCTGCTCTCCCAACAGCGGACGGCCGCCGCGCAGCGCGACGGCAAGTTCAAGGATGAGATCGCGCCGATGAAGGCGACGATGGAGGTGACGGACAAGGCGACGGGCGAGAAGTCGCAGAAGGACGTCGTCGTCGACCGCGACGAGTGCAACCGTCCCGACACGACGCGCGAGGGGCTCGCCAAGCTGCCCCCCGCGTTCAACCCGAGCGGGAGCGTCACCGCCGGGAACTCCTCGCAGTTCTCCGACGGTGCCTCGGCGACGCTCATCATGTCGCTCGACCGGGCGAAGGCGCTCGGCATCAAGCCCCTCGGCTTCTTCCGCGGCTGCGTCTTCGCCGCCTGCGAGCCGGACGAGATGGGGATCGGCCCGGTGTTCGCCGTGCCGAAGCTCTTAAAGCACGCCGGCCTCAAGATCGACGACATCGACATCGTCGAGCTGAACGAGGCGTTCGCGTCGCAGGTCGTCTACTGTCGCGACCGGCTCGGGATCGATCCGAAGAAGCTGAACCCGAACGGCGGGTCGATCTCCATCGGGCATCCGTACGGGATGACGGGCTCGCGGATGACCGGGACGCTCCTCCACGAGCTCCGCCGGCAGAAGAAGCGGTGGGGGATCGTCACGATGTGCATCGGGGGCGGCATGGGCGCGGCGGGGCTGTTCGAGGCCGCGAACTAGGCTACTACTGGAACTTCTCGACCAAGGAGGGAGCCATGCCGGAGAGCGTGTACAAGGTGATCGAGCTGGTCGGCACGAGCACGGATTCGTGGGAGAAGGCCGCGGCCGCGGCCGTCGCCAAGGCGTCGAAGACGCTGCGCGACCTGCGGGTCGCCGAGGTGTCGCAGCTCGACATGCACCTCGAGGATGGGAAAGTCCGGGCGTATCGCGCCAAGGTGAAGCTCTCGTTCAAGTACGAAGACTGAGGCCGGCGCGCGCGGCCGCGCACCGCGGCCGCGCGCTTGCCTCGCACGCGTCGGGCGGCTAGGACCGCCATTCCCGCCGAACCGCCGTCATCTCCGATGGCCCTTCCCGGGAAAGGAAAGGATTCCACATGCGTCTCCTCGCCACCGCCCTGATGCTCGTCGTCGTCGCGACCGCCACCGGGCGCGCCGCCGAACCGGCACTCAGCTCCGACGACGACAAGACGATGTACGCGCTCGGCCTCGCGCTCAGCCAGAACCTCGGCCCGTTCAAGCTGTCGGAGAAGGAGCTCGAGTTCGTGAAGGAAGGGCTCAGCGACGGCGTGCTCAACCACGAGAAGAAGGTCGACCTCCAGACCTTCGGTCCGAAGATCAACGAGCTCGCGAAGGCGCGCATGGCGAAGGCGGCCGAAGAGCAGAAGAAGGCCGGCCAGGGCTACCTCGACAAGGCGGCGGCGGAGAAGGGCGCGAAGAAGACCGCGTCCGGTCTGATCTATTCGGAGATCAAGCCCGGGACGGGCGACACGCCGAAGGCCACGGACACGGTGAAGGTGCACTACACGGGCACACTGACCGACGGTACGGTGTTCGACAGCTCGGTGAAGCGCGGCGAGCCGGCGACGTTCCCGCTGAACGGCGTCATCAAGTGCTGGACCGAGGGCGTGCAGATGATGAAGGTCGGCGGGAAGTCGAAGCTCGTCTGTCCGTCGGACATCGCGTACGGCGATCGCGGCCAGCCGCCGCAGATCCAGCCGGGCGCGACGCTCGTGTTCGAGGTCGAGCTGCTCGAGATCGTGAAGAAGTAGGCTGTCTCCTAGTCCTCGAAGACCGGTTTGCGCTTCGCGCGACGCGCGGCGATCGCCTCCTGGAGGTTCTGGGTCGTGAGGCGGACGAGGAGCTGATTCCGGTTCTCGAGGTCGATCGCGGCCTCGAGGCTTCCCGTCTCGAGATTCGACCAGAGGACCTTCTTCGTCATCGCGATCCCGTGCGCGCTGAGCGCGCAGAGGCGCTCGGCGAGCGCGAGCGCGGCGTCGAGGAGCTCGCCGTCGGGGAGGACGCGCGAGACCATGCCGATGCGCTCGGCCTCGGCCGCGTCGACCTCGCGGCCCGTCAGGATGACGTCCCACGCGTGGGCCGCGCCGACGAGACGTGGGAGGAGCCAGCTGATGCCGAGCTCCGTGCCCGTGAGGCCGTTGGTGATGCCGGCGCTGCAGAAGCGTGCGGACTCGGCGGCGAGACGGAGGTCCGCGCCGAGCATGAGGCACATGCCGCCCCCGTACGCCGGGCCGTTCACGGCGGCAATGATCGGCTGCGGGATCGCGCGCATCGCGGGCACGAGGTTCGACATGAACTCCATGGCGCGGATCGCGATGCGCGACATCGGGAGGCCGTCGCAGCCGGGCGGGGTGCCGTGGTCCTCGAGATCGAGGCCGGAGCAGAAGCCGCGGCCGGCGCCGGTGAGGACGACGGCCCACGTGTCGTTGTCGGCGCCGACGCGGGCGAGCGCGTCGTAGAGGGGGCCGACGGTTTCGAACGACATGGCGTTCATCCGCTCGGGGCGGTCGAGAGTGATCGTGCTCACGTGTGGGCGGGGTTTCTCGACGACGACGTAGGGCATCGGCGTGGCATCCCCGGATGCGCCGTCGATGTCAATCGGACAGCCCGAAGGATGCATCGACAGCGGCTCACGTGGTAGGCGGGCGTTGCCGGACACGGAGGCCATGATGCGAAACAGAAAGCGATTCATTGGCGTGCTGCTGCTGGGAATGGTGGAGGCGACCTTGCTCGCCAGGTCGCACGCCACGCTGGCCTCGGGCGCGGACGACCAAACGACGGCCGTCCGCGCCGCCGAGCCGGCACCGACGCCGAGAGAGCTACCGGACGAGATCGATGCCGAGCTCCGTGGCTGGCGGCGGAGCGCGGCGCTTCTTCAAGGCGTCCAGGTACTCCTCGCGGTCGTTGCCGTGATCTCTTCGATCCTGGTGGCGGCCCAGATGAAGCTCTCTCAGACGCAGATCCGGTGGCTCGCGGTGCTCTCGGCGATCGCGACGAGCATGCTTTCCGCCTTCGATCCCGGCGGCGAGGCCAACCGGTTTCGGAACGCATGGCGCGTCCTCAACAGCGCGGTCGTCAGGTTCCAGAACGACCAAAGCGTCGCCGTGAGCACGCTCTTCGACGCCTACGACAAGGGCGAGAAGACGATCGGCGACTACACCGTGAACATGCCCGCGGGCTCGGAGCAGTGATCGCCGTGCCCGGGTCCCGTGGGCACGATCGCTACGCCGTGAGCTTCCGGTACTTGATCCGGTGCGGCCGCTCCGCCTCCGCGCCGAGCCGTTTCCGCCGGTCGGCGTCGTAGTCCTGGTAGTTGCCCTCGAACCAGACGACCTGGCTCTCGCCCTCGAACGCGAGCATGTGCGTCGCGATCCGGTCGAGGAACCAGCGATCGTGGCTGATCACGACCGCGCAGCCACCGAAGTCGACGAGCGCGTCCTCGAGCGCGCGCAGCGTGTCGACGTCCAGGTCGTTCGTCGGCTCGTCGAGGAGGAGGAGATTGCCGCCGCTGCGCAGGAGCTTCGCGAGGTGGAGCCGGTTCCGCTCGCCGCCGGAGAGGTCCTTCACCTTCTTCTGCTGATCGGACCCCGTGAAGTTGAACGCGGCGGCATACGCGCGCGAGTTCACCTCGCGTTTCCCGACCATGATCGTCGGCCGGCCGCCGTCGGAGATCTCCTCCCACACCGTCCGCTCGCCGTTCAGCGTCTCGCGGCTCTGATCGACGTACGCGGTCGCGACGGTCTCGCCGATCCGGAGCGTCCCGCCGTCGGGCTGCTCCTGACCGACGATCATCCGGAAGAGCGTCGTCTTGCCCGCGCCGTTCGGCCCGATGACGCCGACGAGGCCGCCGCGCGGCAGCGTGAAGGCGACCTCGTCCATCAAGAGCCGGTCCCCGTACGCCTTCCGCAAGCCCTTCGCCTCGACGACGAGGTCGCCGAGGCGCGGACCCGGCGGGATCGTGATGCGCGCCGGCCCTTCGCGTCCTTCCGCCGCCTGATCCTCGGCGAGGAGCTCCTCGTAGTGCGTGAGCCGCGCCTTCGCCTTCGCCTGCCGCGCGCGTGGCGCCATCCGCACCCACTCGAGTTCGCGCGCGAGCGCGCGCCGGCGCGCCGATGCCTCCTTCTCTTCCTGCGCGAGGCGGTTCTCCTTCTGCTCGAGCCACGACGAGTAGTTCCCTTCCCACGGGATGCCGAAACCGCGATCGAGCTCGAGGATCCAACCGGCGACATTGTCGAGGAAGTACCGGTCGTGCGTCACCGAGACGACCGTGCCGCGGTACTCCTGCAAGTGGCGCTCGAGCCACGCGACCGACTCGGCGTCGAGGTGGTTCGTCGGCTCGTCGAGCAGCAGCATGTCGGGCTGCTGGAGGAGCACGCGGCAGAGCGCGACGCGGCGACGCTCGCCGCCGGAGAGCGTCCGCACGTCGGCGTCGCCGGGCGGCAGGCGGAGCGCGTCCATCGCGATCTCGAGCGTCCGGTCGAGCTCCCACGCGTTGGCGGCGTCGATCGCGTCCTGGACGCGTGACTGCTCGGCGAGCACCTTCTCCATCTCGTCGGCGCTCATCTCCTCGCCGAGCTTCATCGAGAGTTCCTCGAAGCGCGTGAGGAGCGCGCGCGTGCCGGCGACCGCCTCCTCGACGTGCTCGCGGACGTTCTTCGTCGGGTCGAGCTCGGGCTCCTGGGGCAGCCAGCCGATCGTCGTGCCCTCGGCCGGGACGGCGTCGCCTGCGAAGTCCTGGTCGACGCCGGCCATGATCTTGAGCAGCGTGCTCTTCCCC
>Ga0070741_10001780_pt1 | contig 62197 bp, 53 predicted proteins | sample Coa_R1_4_FD_66440 | JGI IMG/M metagenome (GOLD analysis project Ga0070741, IMG submission 66440) | Surface soil microbial communities from Centralia Pennsylvania, which are recovering from an underground coalmine fire - Coalmine... | ecosystem: Environmental > Terrestrial > Soil > Unclassified ...
GGATCGTCCAATCTCAAGCGCGTGAACGTCGCAACCGGCAAGATGGACGCGATCAGCGAGGGTCTGCACGACGTCGGTCCCTACACGGCGACGCCCGATGCGCGGACGCTCGTCGCCCTGCTCTCGACGCAGACGAACATCGGCGACCTGTTCGTGATCGGCGCCGCCCCGAAGCAGATCACGCACGTCAACGACGAGCTGTTCAAGAACATCCAGCAGAGCGAGCCGGAAGAAATGTGGTACCGCTCGTTCGACGGCAAGCAGATCCAGTCGTGGATCCTGAAACCGCCGAATTTCGATCCGTCGAAGAAGTACCCGCTGATCCTCGAAATCCACGGCGGACCGCACGGCGCGTACGGCAACGTCTACACGCACGAGTTCCAGTGGATGGCGGCGAAGGGCTACGTCGTGCTGTTCACGAATCCGCGCGGCAGCACCAGCTACGGCCAGGAGTTCGGCAACATCATCCAGTACCACTACCCCGGCGATGACTACAAAGACCTGATGGCTGGTGTCGACGAGATCCTGAAGAAGGGCTACATCGACGCAAATCGGCTCGGCGTCACCGGCGGCAGCGGCGGCGGGCTGCTGACGAACTGGACGATCACGCAGACGCAGCGTTTCAAGGCGGCCGTCGCGCAGCGCGACATCGCGGACTGGTACGGCTTCTGGTTCACCGCCGACTTCACGCTGTTCCAGCCGACCTGGTTCCGCAAAGCGCCGTGGGAAGATCCGCAGGACTTCGCGGCGCGGTCGCCGATCACGCACGTGGCGAACGTCACGACGCCGGAGTTGTTCATCCTCGGTGACGCGGACTATCGGACGCCGCCCGCCGACGGCGGCGAGATGATGTTCCGCGCGCTGAAGTACCGAAAGATCCCCACGGAGATGGTGCGATTCCCGCGCGAGAACCACGAGCTGTCGCGATCGGGCGAACCGTGGCATCGCGTCGAGCGATTGCAGCACATCATGCGCTGGATGGATCGCTGGTTGATGGGACAAGCGGCGGCTGCAACAGCGCCTGCCGCGCCTCCCCCGCCGCGCTCTCCCGAAGTCGCGGCGGATCGCCGCGTCACGTTCCGTCTGCGCGCGCCGAATGCGAAAGAGGTGGCCGTCGCGCGCGAAGGATCGCCGCGCCTGCCGATGACGAAGACCGCCGACGGCGTCTGGAACGCGACGACCGATCCGCTCGAGCCCGATTACTACGGCTACTCGTTCCTCGTCGACGGCGCGCGCGTGCTCGACTCGGTGAACGGCTCGCTGAAGACGAACCTCCAGAATCCAGGCAGCTTGCTCCACGTGCCCGGCAACGGCCTGCCATGGGAGATCGCCGACGTGCCGCACGGCATCGTCCGCCGCCATTCGTATCGATCGACTGTCGCGGGCGACCTGCGCGATTACTACGTCTACACGCCGCCGGGATACGATGCGAACGCCGCGCGTCGATATCCGATTTTGTATCTCCTGCACGGGATGAGCGATGGGGCCGACGCCTGGTCGAGCGAGATCGGCCGCGCGAACGTGATCCTCGACAACCTGATCGCGCGCAACCAGGCAAAACCGATGATCGTCGTCATGCCGCTCGGTTACGGCGCGCCAGAGATTCTCGACGCACGCTGGAAAGGCGGGCCGACGGATCCGGCGCTCGGCAAGAGGAACCGGGAGAAATTCACCGAAACGCTCCTCACCGAGGTGATGCCGGCGGTCGAGCACGAGTACCGCGTCATCAGCGATCGCAACGCGCGCGCGATCGCCGGCCTCTCGATGGGCGGCGCCGAGTCGCTTTCGACCGGATTGAATGCACTCGACAGATTCGCGTATGTCGCGTCGTTCAGCAGCGGCGGGCTCGGCAGCGACTTCGACGCCACCTTCCCGAAACTCGACGCGAGCGCAAACGCAAAACTGCGTGTGCTCTGGATCGCATGCGGCACGGAGGACCAGCTGATCACCGCGAACCGTCAGTTCAAGGATTGGCTGACGTCGAAGGGAGTGCGCTTCACTTCGATCGAAACGCCGGGCATGCACACGTGGATGGTGTGGCGACGAAACCTCGCGGCGGTTACGCCGCTGCTTTTCCAGGACGCGCCGCAATCGACGTCGCGATAGCCGCGGCGACCGCGAGCGCCGACAGCACGAGGAGACCACCGGCATACGTGCCTGTGCGATCCTTGAACCATCCCATCGCGTACGGACCGGCGAAGCCGGAGAGATTGCCGATCGAGTTGATGAGCGCGATCGCTCCAGCGGCAGCCGCGCCCGAGAACGAAACGGTCGGGAGCGTCCAGAAGACGGGAAACGCGGCGAACACGCCGACCGCCGCAAACGAAAACGCCGCGAGCGTCACGATCGCCTGCGTCGATGCGGCGGCGGCCACGAGACCCGTCGCGATCGCCAGCAGCGGCACGACCGTGTGCAGGCGTCGCTCGCCCGAGCGGTCCGATCGGCGAGCCCAGATCACCATCGCCATCGTCCCGAGCGCATACGGGATCGCGGACACGAATCCGGTCTGCAGGTTCGAGAACCCGAACGCTTTGACGATCAGCGGCACGAAGAACGTGAGGCCGTAGTTCGCCGCGACGATGCAGAAGTAGACGGCGCTGAGTAAGAGCACCGTCGGATCGACGAGCGATTGCAGCACCGTCGGCTGTCGCTGCGCCTCTCGCGCGCGGCGCTCGCGATCGAGCCGCTCGACGAGCCACTCACGCTCGCTCCGATCGAGCCACGCGGCTTGCTGCGGCGTATCCGTCAGCCGCAGAAACACGACGATCGACAACACGAGCGATGGCACCGCCTCGAGCAGAAAGAGCCATTGCCAACCTTTCAAGCCGACGAATCCATTGAGTCCGAGCACTGCCCCCGAAATCGGCGCGCCGATGACGGTCGCGAGCGGCACCGACGTCATGAAGTACCCGACGATCCGTGCGCGATAGATCTCAGGGAACCAGAGCGTCAGATAGAAGATGATGCCGGGAAAGAACCCAGCCTCGGCAGCGCCGAGCAGCGCGCGGACCGCATAGAAGCTGCGCGGTCCGGTGACGAACGCCGTCGCCGCCGACAGCAGACCCCACGTGAACATGATCCGCGCGATCCAGACGCGCGCGCCGACGCGCTCGAGCAGGAGGTTCGACGGAATCTCGAAGATGAAGTACGTGAGGAAGAAGATGCCGGCGCCGAACGCGTACGCCGACGCCGACAGCCCGAGGTCCGCGTTCATCGTCAGTGCCGCAAAGCTGACGTTCACGCGGTCGAGGAACGCCGCGATCATGCAGACGACAAGAAGCGGAACGAGGCGGCGCGTGACGCGCGCCACCGCCGCCGCCTCGCGTGCGTCGTCGATCACGGAGCTTTCGGCAGTGAAATCAGGTTCGCGAGCAACTGATAGGCGCCGACCGTACCGGCCGGCAACTGGCGCCAGAGTCCGAGCCCGAGATAGATCCAGCGTCCCTTGCCGACCTTCGCTTCGACGAACGACCCAAGTTTGTCGCCCGGATTGTCCTGGAACGAATCGTTCATCGACACGAGGTCGACGTACTTCGGATCCTTCTCGCCGAGGAAATACAGCCCGCGTTCCTGCACCCAGTTCGCCCAGGTCGCCGGACCGATCTTGTTCGGGAAGTTGAACACCGGATCGTTCGGCACGAGCACGTTCACCGGCACGTTTTCGTCCGAGACGCGGTTGCCGCTCACCTGCGCCGGATACGGTCCGAACTGCTGCTGGTTGAACTCGAACTTGTTGTATTGCACGATGACCGTCCCGCCGCGCTCGGCGTAGTCAAGCAGCCGCCGGTTGTAGGCGCGCAGGTCGGCGCGACGCTCGTACGCGCGCACGCCGGTGATGATGACGTCGTACTTCGAGAGATCGCCCCACGCGAGATCGTCCTGATCGATGAAGGTCAGCTTCGCGCCAAGCTGCTCGATCGCCGGCGGCACTTGATCCCCAACGCCGTTGACGTACCCAACGCTGATGTTCGGCGTCGTCTTCACGTCGACGACTTTGACCGTCGTTTCCGCCGGCTTGATCACCTGGCGCCGCTGGATGTGCGGATATTCGATCTCCTGATACCCGGTCGCAAACCGTTCGGCACCGGTTTCGGGGGACGTGACGACGGCCCGGAAGCCGTACTCGCCGACGCGGAGGTTCGCCGGTGCGGTCACGACGAACCGCGCGGTCAGCGACTCGTCTTCGTGAGTGAACGCGATCGGTGACGAAGCCGGCGTGGCGCGCCACCCGGTCGGCAGCTCGAGCGCGACAGTGACGGTGGCCGCGCCCTTCGTGCCGTTCGTCACGGCGACGTGCAGCTCGCGCTCAATCGCCTGCGCCCCCGCGGCCGGGGCCGGAATCACGAGCAGCGACGGCGTCGCCTTCACCGAGAACGATGGGACGACGTTCAGCTCCATGCGCTTGTCGCCGTAGTAAATGTCCTTGACGTAGCGGAACTGCACCGGCACGTCTTTCGTGATGTCGACGCTGCCGGCCTTGACGTGATAGACGACGCGGAACGGCGTCGGCGCGAACGGCACGCCGAACGGCACCGACGGATCGAACTTGTTGATCGCCTGGTTCGATGGGTGCGACCAGTAGTCGTCCATGTAGTACGGCGACGTCGGCTTTGCGGTCTTAGGAATGCGCGCATCAGCGCTGCACGTGTAGACCGCGTCCTTCTTCACGGCGTTCGGCTGGCACGTCGTCGGCGCATCGAAGCCGTTGATGTTGACGGCGTCGACGTTGACGTCGCTTGCGCCGCGATTGACCGACAGGATCGAAAGTTTCACCGGCTGACCGGCGATCACCAGGCCATCGTCGGCGACGGCATCGAACGAGAGACCGTGCGCCGCAATCACCGCGTCTTCGTAATCGCGTTCCTTGTTCTTCAAGCGGAAGTCGATCTCGTAGCGGGCCGCGGCCGACAACTGCATCGATCCGAGTTGCGACCGCAGCGCGCGCAGTGCCGTCAGGCCGGCTTCGATCGGCGCGGCCGTCGCTTCGTCGTTGCCGGCATCGAACGCCGCTTTCGCCTTCTGCGCCTGCTCGACGATCGCGGCGACGCCGGTCTTCAGCGCCTCGGGCGGATTCGCGCCGGCGTACTGCAGGATGCCGGACAGGCTGATGTCGACGTTGTCGAAGATGCTGGACTCGTCTTTCTGCATCTGACCGGCGATCGTCGAATCGACGAGCGAGCACTGCAGCGGACCGTTGCCGAAACCGCGTCCGCCGCCGAAGCCGGGCAGCGCCGGCATGCCGTTCGCGCCCTGGCACTTGTGATTGCTGCGCGCATCGGTGCCGATGTCAGCGTACGTGCGTCCGAGCAGCTCGTCGTACTGCGCGGTGTTCACGCGCGTCACTTTCACGCCGGGCGCGGGCGTTTGTGGCTGCGGCGCTCCGCGACCACCGCGCCCTCCCGCGCCGATGACGCCAAATCCAGCATTGAAGTAGAGCTTCTTCGGCTGCCACGCCCGCAACCCCTGCGCGATTTGTTCCGGGTAGCGATTGGGATCGCCGGCAGCTTTGTACGCTTCGCGCACGAGGACCGTCGTCGCTTCGTGCGCGCGGTCGCCGCCGCGACCCTGGATGTTCATCGTCACGAGGACGTCGGGGCGGAACGTGCGGATGAAGCGCACGTAGTCGCTGATGATGTCGTCGCGGCCCCACTTGTTGATCACTTCTTCGGGATCGAACGAGTAACCGTAGTCGATGGCGCGCGTGAAGTACTGCTCGGCGCCGTCAATGCGATGCGCCGACAACAGCTCGGAGGTGCGCAGCACGCCGATATCGCGGAAGAGCTCGGGGCCGATTTCGTTCTGTCCGCCTTCGCCGCGGTTGTTCTGCACGTCGATCGTCCGCAGGCCGAGGCCATGCGCCGTCCACGCCAGCAGCGCATTCGTTTCGTCGTCGGGATGCGCCGGCGCCTGCATGAAGGTTCCGGCGACGTTGAGTTTTCTGATCGCCAGTCCGAGCGCGACGTGCCCGCTGTCGGCGGACACGACCGAATACGACATGCGGTTCTGCGCCGAGCCCACCGGCGCGAGCGCAGCTACCGCCAGCACAGTTCCCAGAATAAGAGCGCGTTTCATGATGTCGGATCTTACCTCTCATCCAACCGGTTCGCCCTTTCGTCACCATTCGTCACTGACCGGCGCGAAACGGCAGGACCATCACGGTGGAGGGAAGATCATGACAGTCGTTTCAGTGGTCGCCGGCGTCGTCGCGCTCCTGTTCTCGCTCGTTCAAGCGCCGGTGTCGGGCCAGCAGCGGTTCGATTACCTCGTCCGCGCCGACTTCTTCGCCGGCGTCGCCGGCGACCAAGCGCGGATGAAGAAAGCGCTCGATGTGTGCGAGCAAACGCTCGCCCAGAGTCCCAATCACCCGGAAGCCCTCGTCTGGCACGGTGCCATTCTGCTGAGCCAAGGCGGCCAGGCGTTTCAAAAAGGCGATGCGGCAGCGGGCGGTCAGTTGTTCCAGCGCGGCATGAAGGAAATGAATGACGCCGTGGCGCTCGCGCCGGATAATCCTGGCGTGCTGATTCCACGGGCCGCCGTGCTCATCGAGGCGACCAAGAACATGCCGCCCGACATGGGACGCCCGCTGCTCGAATCGGCGGTGACCAACTACGAGCACGTCCTCGACATCCAGGCGGCGTCGTGGAAAACGCTCGGCGATCACGCAAAAGGGGAACTGTTGTTCGGACTGGCTGAAGGATCCGCACGACTCGGACGGCAGGACAAGGCGCGCGCGTACTTCGAGCGTCTGATCAACGACGCGCCACAATCGGGTCAGACGCCGCGCGCGAAGACGTGGCTCGAGACCGGAACGGTCCCGAAGGCGGACGGAATAGGCTGCGCGGGATGTCACAAGTAAGTCGACAGTCGACAGTCAACAGTCGACAGTCGAGGCACCGAGGGCGGTGGCTGCGGATCGCGGCGATGTACGTCGCGATGGCCGTGGCGATCACGTTTGTGTTCAGCGACGTGAGCGATCGGGCGTCGTGGCGAACGATTACGGAAGCGATTGGTGTCGCGCTCCTGTTCAGCGTCTGCATCGGACCGATGACGAGCTTTGCGATGCCGCGCCTCGCCCCGCTCCTCTGGTGCCGCTTCGGATTTCCGTTCAACTGGATCGCGATTACTCTCTCGATGACGGCGTTTGCGCTTGCGGGCAGCGCCGTCGCGATATTCATCCTCACGCTGATCGGATACCTGCCCACGAATCATTTCTGGCATTGGTACTACGGGTCGATGCGCATTTCGGTCGCGGTGACGTTGACCGTCGGCCTGTTCATCACCCTGCACGAGATGAACAAGGCGCGGCTCGCCCAGGCAAGCACGCAGGCGCAGCTCGCCTCGCTCGAAAATCGGGTGCAGCCGCACTTTCTGTTCAACACGCTCAACTCGATTGCCGCCTTGACGCACGAGGATCCGGCGGGCGCCGAGAAGATGACGACGCAGCTTGCGTCGCTGTTGCGGTCGTCGCTCGACGGACCGAACTCGCCGCTCGTACCACTGGGCGACGAGCTGACGCTGGTGCGACACTACCTCGACATCGAGCGCGTCCGATTCGGTGACCGTCTCCGCTACTCCATCGACACCGACGCGCCGGCCGCGGAGGTGCGCGTGCCGCGGATGTCGATTCAAACGCTGGTCGAGAACAGCGTGAAGTACGCGGTGTCGCCGCGGCGCGAGGGCGGAACGATCGCGGTACGCGCGTCGCTGCGTGACGGGCGGCTTCGCGTCGACGTCACCGACGACGGTGCCGGCTTCGACGCCATCGCATTGCCGGACGGACATGGTCTCGCCCTGCTGCGGGCGCGACTGCAGATGTTGTTTGCCGATCGCGGATCGCTGGACATCACCAACGATCCCACAACGGTGTCCCTATGCGTGCCTTCATCGTCGACGACGAACGGTTAGCGGTGCAACGGCTCTCGCGGCTGCTCGAGGCGACGGGCCGCGTGGAGATTGCCGGCAGCGCGACCGATCCCGAAGAGGCGCTCGCGTTCCTGCGAGAGACGCGCGTCGACGTGCTGTTCCTCGACATCCAGATGCCGGGGATGACCGGCTTCGAGTTGCTCGCGCAGCTGCCCGATCCGCCGGTCGTCGTGTTCACGACGGCGTTCGACCGCTACGCGCTCAATGCGTTCGAGGTGAACTCGATCGACTACCTGCTGAAGCCGATCGAGCCCGAACGCTTGGAGAAGGCGCTCGACAAACTGGCACGCGTCCGTCAGCCCGACGTGCGGTCACTAGCGAAACAATTGGCGGCCGAACTGGCGCCGAACCGCAGGGTCGAACGCATCGCGTCGCGCGTCGGCGAGCGGACGACGATCCTCGAGGTCGCCCGCGTCACGTATTTCTTCGCGAAGGACAAGCTGACGTTCGCGTCGATCAACGGGCGCGAGCACGTGATCGATCACACGTTGTCGGAACTCGAGGATCAACTCGACGCGCGCCGGTTCGCGCGCATCCACCGCGCGACGATCGTGAACGTGCCGATGATCCAGGAACTGTTCCCTGATGTGGACGGTGGCATGCTCGTGCGGTTGAAGGACGAAAAGAGAACCGAGCTCAGCGTCGCCCGCGATCGCGTGCGTGATCTGAAGCAGCGCCTCGGAATCTAGATCCTAGAAGAGGCGGGCGACACCGGATGCGCCAAACAACCGGTCGGCGCGCACTGCATGTTCGCGTGCCCGCGCGATTGTGTGCGCGACGTCGGCGCGCTGCCGGAGGTCGCCGAGCCACGGATCCCGCGCGAACGTCTCATGGCACCAGAAGCCGCCGGTCACGACGCGATCGAGACCCGCGGCTGCGCGTGCGTCTTCGCCCAGGCGCGCGAACGTCCTGACGAGGTAATACAGCGCCTCGGCGTCGACAGGGAGAGCTGCGGCCGCGTCGACCGCGGCGAGGCTCGCGGCGTAATCGCCTTCGAGCAGCGCCCGCAACGAGACGAGGTACGGACGGATTCGCGTGTCGACGGTCTCCCGTTCGCGCCAGCGCAGGGCCACCGCTGCCTCGGCCTCACGGCCGAGCGACGCGAGGGCGAGGCCCTGCATGTAGCCGATGTCGCCAAATGTTTCGGCGAGGGCGGATTCGTATTGGCCGTTCATCCACCACGTGTGGTGCACGCTGGTGGGCACGGTGGGATCGAGGCGTTTGGCACGACGGTGCGCCGCCAGCGACGCGTCGATGAGTCCGCAATACCGCAGCGCGTGGACGAGCCCGGCGAACAGCTCGGCCTCGTACGGCCGCCGCAGCGCTTGTTCCGTCAATCGCACCATTGCTTCCTCAGCGCGGCCGACGTCGATCAGCAGCTGCGCATACAAGCTATGCGCGATCGACAGATCGGGATTGAGCGCGATCGCGCGTTCGAACGCGTCCGCCGCGCGCGCGAAACACGCATCCGTTTCTTCGGCGAACGCAGAGAACTTGCCAATCAATCGTTCGCACCTGGCGAGACGCGCCCAAGCGGGCGCGAAAGTCGGGTCGGCCTCGATCGACGCGCGATACAGGTCGCGCGCATCGCTCCATCGGCTCGCCTCGTACGCGAGCTGGTTCGCCCGCAAATACAAGGCGTAGCCTCCTCGACTCGAGGATCGACTGCGACCGGCCTCGGCTGCAGGCATGTGCGCCGTCTCGGTTCCGCGCAATGCGGCGACGACCCCGTCGGCCACGGCGTCCTGCACCGCAAACAGGTCATCGATTTTGGCCGTTCGCGCCGCAGACCAGCGGACCGTCCCCTCGGGCAGCTCGAGCAGTTGGAATCGAACCGTCACGGCATCGCCGGCGGTGGACAGCGTACCCGTCAACGCGAACTGAGCCTGCACGGCAGTCGCAATCGTCGCCAGATCAGTCGCGGTGCCGTAGCGCTGCATCGCGAGTGGCGACCGCACGGCGAGTTCGTCGCGCTCGGCGAGCGACGCCGCGACCGCGTCGGCCAAGCCGAACGCCAGGAAATCGCCATCGGGATGGCTTCGCAGAATCTTCAACGGGAGGACGGCGACCGTGCGCCGCGCGGAGGGTGCGTCGGACGGCGAGACCACGTCGGCCACGAATCGGTACCCGCGCTTCGGTACTGTTTCGATGTACTCGCGACCGCGTTCCGTGCCGAGCACCTTGCGCAGTGTCGCAATCTGCACCGACAGGTTCGCCTCTTCGACGATCGCATCGGGCCAGAGCGCGGCCATCAGCGCATCTTTGGTGACGAGTTCACCGCGCCGTTCCAGGAGCAGCCGCAGCGTGTCGAACGCTTTGGGTGTCAGCCTGACCGGATGACCGTCGCGCATCAGCGTGTACTCACGCGGATGCAACTCGAACGGCCCGAACCGATACGTCAATTCCACGGGGAGCGGATTCTACGCCAGCCGACGTTTTGGAAATCTTTTGGATGTCTTTCAGGTCCGCCTAAGGACCTGCGGCCGTCGTCACCCGTAATCTGCCATTCCAGGAGGCGACACACATGAAGACGATTGGCATCACCACCCAGGGCGTGCACCACGTGGCGTTACGCTCGACCGATCTGGCACGCTCGCGACGCTTCTACGCCGACACGCTCGGATTCCCTGTCGTCCTCGAAGCGCCGGGGATCTTCCTCTTCCTCGCCGGCCAGACGGCGATTGCTGTCCGAGGACCTGAGGCGCAAACGCCGGCCGGCGACGCATTCAGTCCGTTTCGTGCCGGTCTGGATCATCTGGCGCTCGCGTGCGGCGACGACAAGGAGTTACAGCGCGTTGCGTCGGCGCTCGCGACCGCCGGCGTCGAGAACACCGGCGTCAAGGTCGATCCGACGCTGAACCGTCAGTACGTCGCATTCAAGGACCCCGATCGGATCGCGTGGGAATTCTACATGGCACCGAACGCGAACCTTACGGCGGTGACAGCGTACTTCGACGGCCTGCGCGCGAAAAACGCAGACGATATGCCGTTCGCGTCGGACATCCGTTTCGAAGGTCCGATCGGGCCCGCACTTCGCGGTGACGCCGCCGTGCGCGATTTCTTGCGAGGCGTGTTCCCGCTCGTCACCGGCGTCCGCGTCCTGCAGATGTTGAGCGACGGTGATCAAGTCGCCGCGCGGTTCGAACTCGACACCGTCCACGGTGTGATTCCGGCGTTCGACTGGTTCCACGTGATCGACGGCGCAATCACCGAAGCACGTCCGTACTACGACCCGCGTCCGCTCACGAATGTCGCGGCGTAGTCCCACGACGCCGCACCGATGACCGTAGACAGAAAGGAGATCACGATGATGCTCACGAGATCGGTTTTGCGAACAATCGTTCTGGCCGGGACCTGTCTGTCGCTCGCGACGGCAACGCTCGCCAGCGAATCCGGCGTCACGATTTACCGCGCCGGCCGTCCCGTCGACGATGCGAACTTCGTCGATCTGACGCCGCTGATGGCGCAGCTTGGCGGCACGGTCCTGTCAGGCAACCCGACGATCAAAGCGCGGTTCGACGGCATCAGCGCCGACGGCACCGAAGCCCACGGCATCTTCGAACAGATCGGACAAGCGACGATCCAGATCGTCTTCCCGTTCGACGAGCACATTCAGGTGCTGCATGGGGTTCTGAAGGTCACCGACGCCAACGGCACATCGACGATTCTCACGCCAGGCGATTCGTACTTCATCGGGCAAGGCTCGGTGATTCTGTGGGAAACGTTGACGCCGGTCTTTCAAAAGTCCTTCTTCAACCTCGTCCGCCACTAGGCCGAAAATATACGACCGTTGAAGTCGGCATTTGACCATCCGAGTACGGCTCCTGCCCGTTCGCTGCACAGGGTTGCCCGTTCGCTGAAAGTGTAATCGGGCAACCCTTTTCTCTTCTAATATTTACGGCATGCACAAGCCGATTAAGTACGTCGAGAAGGGGCTCCAGATCGCCGCCAACGGCGCATGGACCGTCTTCAACAACTTGAACAAGATTAATCAGGCTCCGTCGTTCACGCCGAAGTGGTCCGACAAGCCGTTGTTGAAATCGTACGAGAAGACCAAGCCGCCGCTCGGCTGGCCGCGCGAAACCGACTCGCTCTGTCCGGTGTGCGTCCGCGAAGCGCGCAAGGAAATTCTCGACGGCAAGAAAGACGTCAGCGTGCTGTTGAACGAGAAGGTCGGCGAGATCAAGGCGACGATTCTCGAACGCGACGGCAAGATCCTGATGGTGAAGGACTGCCCGATCCACGGCCACTTCGAGGACGTGATGGCGATCGACACGGCGTTCTTCAAGCACCTCGAAGAAGTGTTTCCGGGCCGCGACATCCGCGCCCACAACGACGAGAAGCTGCACAACCACGGCTCGTCGACGATCAAGCACGGCCGCGGCGCCGTGCTGACCGTCGATCTGACGAACCGCTGCAACATGATGTGCGATCCCTGCTTCATGGACGCGAACCAGGTCGGGTTCGTCCACGAGCTGTCGTGGGAAGACATCAAGATGGTGCTGGACAACGCGATCAGCATCAAACCGCGCCGCCAGATGTCGGTGCAGTTCTCGGGCGGCGAGCCGACGATTTCACCGTACTTCCTCGACGCGGTCCGTTACGCGCGCAAGGTCGGCTACAACTCGGTCCAGGCGGCCACCAACGGCATCGAGTTCGCCAAGAATCCTGAGTTCGCGAAACAGGCGGCCGAAGCGGGCCTGCGCTACGCGTACCTGCAGTTCGACGGCATCGGCAACGCTGCCAACGCGCATCGCCGCGTCGGCAACCTCTTCGACGTCAAGCTGCGCGCGATCGAAAACCTCTACAACGCCGGCGTCGACATCGTCCCCGTCGTGACGATCGTCAACGGCGTCAACAACGAGCAGGTCGGCCGCATCATCGAGTTCGCGCTCGACAACCCGAAGAAGATCAACTTCCTGTCGTTCCAGCCGGTCAGCTTTACCGGCCGCGACGAGGAGATCACTGACGAACGGCGTCACGCGCAGCGCTACACGCTGTCGCACCTGGCGCATGACGTGAAGGATCAGACGGGCCTCGGCGAGCCGACGCGCGACTGGTTCCCGATCTCGTTCATGGGCACCTTCACCGACTGGGCCGACGTGACGCACGGCGCCGAGAAGGAATTCGGTCAGCTGACGTGCGGCTGCCACCCGAACTGCGGCGTCGGCATGGCGCTGATGATCGACAAGGAAACCAAAGAAGCGGTGCCGGTCACGAAGTTCCTCAAGGCCGAGCAGCTCGCGAAAGACGTCGCCGCGGTGACGGACGCCGGACGCAGCCGCTTCTGGTCGAACGTCGGCATGGCGCTCGCGCTGATGCGCAACTACGATTCGTTCAACTCGCCGACGCACTTCAAGCTGAGCGACCTGTTGAAGAAATTCGACAAGACGTTCGGCGCGACGAAGTCGGCCGAAGCGGGCAAGTACGGACGCGTCGAAGGCGATCGCACGGCGCAGGACATCGCGAAGCGCCGCGCGGACCGCTGGAACTTCCTGTTCGTCGCCGGGATGTGGTTCCAGGATCTCTTCAACTACGACTTCCGCCGCACCGAGATGTGCATCATCCCGTATGCCACGCAGCAGGGCGAAATCTCCTTCTGCGCGTACAACACCGGCATCGGCTGGCGCAACATCATCGAGAAGATGCACATGACGGCGACGCTCACCAAGTGGTACGAAGAGCACGGTCGTCACGAGATCTTCGCCGGCAACAAGGCGGTGCCGCTCAATTCGACCGAGCACTCGCTGAAGCTGAACGAAGAAGCGGTCCGCGCCGGCGCGCAGACCGACCTCGACGAGCTCGGCATCGCGAAGAACGCGCGCGAGGAACAGTTGATGGCGCGCGCGAAAGAACACGAGAAGCAGCTCGATCCGAAGTACCACGAGGAGATGGCCAAGCTGTATCGCCAGCACGTCCTCAAAGAGCAGCCGACGCTGCAGATTCAAGGTCTCGGCGGCAAGAAGAAGTCGTCAGAGCCGCAGCAGGTCCTCCACAAGCCGATCGTGTAATTGCTGATTGCTGAATGCTGATTGCTGCATGGGCCGGCGGGCAACCGCCGGCCTTTTTTGTTGTACGCTCGCTCGCGTGAGCGGCACACGCTGGACGCGGCGCGCGATCCTGGCACTGAGCGGTCTTGGGTTCGGCGCGACACAAGCGCCGACCCACGAACCGCATGGGCGGATGGGCCTCGTCGGGCGCGTGACAGATGCGTCGATCGATCCCACCGCATTTCTTCGAACCTGGAATTTTTCGGATCTCCCTGCTCCTGAGCGCGCGAAGTATTACCGCGAAACGCGACGCCCCGATGGGACGATGCTTCGCGAGTATCAGATCTACGCGGCCCCGAAGACGATCGAGGTGGCGCCTGGGGTGAAGTTCGAGGCGTGGACGTACAACGGCCAGGTGCCCGGACCGACGCTACGCGCGACGGTCGGCGACGAGATCCGCGTCACCTTCGAGAACCGCAGCGCGCATCCGCATTCGATCCATTTCCACGGGTGGCACGCCGCCGACATGGACGGCTCGCTGCCCTCGCAGGCGATCGCACCCGGCGCGACGTTCACGTATGCGTTTCGCGCAGACCCGGCGGGCGTGCACTTCTACAACTGCCACGTCGAGCCGTTCAAGCGGCACATCCACAAAGGCCTCTACGGCGCGTTCATCGTCGATCCACGCGAGGCGCGGCCGGCCGCCGACGAGCTCGTGATGGTGATGAACGCCTTCGACACGAACACGGACGGCAAAAACGAGTTCTACGCCGTCAACACGGTCGCGCACCATTTCATGCACGACCCTGTCCGCGTCCGCGTCGGTCGTCCGGTGCGGATCTTCCTCATCAACGTCACCGAATTCGATCCGATCAACAGCTTTCACCTGCACGGGCATTTCTTCGACGTCTATCGCACGGGGACGCTTCCACAGCCGGACGCACACGCCGACACGCTGATGCTCTGCCAGGGCGAGCGCGCGCGCCTCGAGGTGACGTTTCGATCGCCGGGCGACTACATGTTCCACGCGCACCAAAGCGAATTCGCCGAACTCGGATGGATGGGACTGTTCCGGGCCGAACCGGCATGACGCCGACCCGCGCCGGCATCGCTCTCGTGGTCGTGGCGTGCGTCGCCGCCGCGCTCTTGTATCGCTCGCCGGCGTCCTTCTCGTCCGCGTCGAAGCCGCTGTTCCCGTCGACCGATCGCATCCACCTCGAGGATTTCGACGTTCAGAGCGACGGCCTCCACCTGACGCTCGCAAACCTCGACAACCTGACGATGACGATCGCGCAGGTGCAAGTGGACTCGGCGTACTGGGCGTTTCGTATGGATCCGACCGCGACGCTCGCGCCGAATGCGCGGGCGACGCTCGTGATTCCGTACGAATGGGACCAAAGCGATCCGATCACGGTGAACCTCGTCACGTCGCTCGGCGCGACGATGCCGTTCGAGCTGACGCCGGAAAACAGTCTGTACCGCATCCCGCTGCGATCCTGGCGCGCCGTGCCGTCACGTCAACTGATGATGCTCGCCGTCGCCAGCGTCGCGGCGATGCTGCTGATCACGGTCGGCCTTCGGCGGACACTGCCGATCGCGCCCGGCTGGCGCGACGCCGCGCTCGTGCTGGTCTCGGTCGTTGTCGTGTGGCAGGTGCTGCAAGGCATCATGACGAACGCGGACATGGCGATGCTGCTGCCGCCGACGACGTGGCACGGCACCTCGTCGGTCATCGTCAGCGCCGTCATCGCGCTCATCGGCGGATTGCTGCTGCAAGCCGGCGCGCGACGCACCTCCTCGGCCGACACGGCGACGGTGGCGGTGGCGGCGGCGTTCGCCGTCGCGTGCCACGTGACGGCGGCCGGACTGCTCGCCGCCGACGCGGCGTCCAAGGGACAGGACGCGATCGTCGCGCCGCTCTTCCAAACGCTGTTCGTCGTGGTGTCGCTGCGCGCGGTGCTGCCCGCATTCTGGTCATCGTGCGCGACGCGCGTCACGTGGACCGCCATCGGCCGCGCCCTCGTGGTGGGTGCGGTCATCGCCGTCGTTCCGGCGATACTCGCGCCGTCGGTCCGTACCTTCGTCTGGGGACCGATCGTGAGCGCCGCGACGCTCGGCGCCGACATTCAACTGCTGGTCGCGCTCTGGTCGCCGCGGCGCACCGCGCTCGCCCACGTTTTCGCGTAAGATTGCCGCCTTCCACAAATGGCTCTTGTACCGGGCACACGCCTGGGACCGTACGAGCTCGTCGCGCTGCTCGGACGCGGCGGGATGGGCGAGGTCTACCGCGCGACCGACGCGCGCATCGGCCGCACGGTCGCGATCAAGATTCTCTCCGCTGACGCCGCCAGGCAGGACGAACGCCGCATCCGCTTCGAGCGCGAAGCGCGCGCGGTCGGCCGTTTGAATCATCCGAACATCTGCGCGCTGTACGACGTCGGTTCGCAGGACGGCGTCGAGTACCTCGTCATGGAGTATCTCCAGGGCGAGACGCTGTCGTCGCGCCTGCGCCGCGGTCCGCTGCCGTTCGACGAGGCGCTGCGGCACGCGGCTGCCCTCGCCGAAGCGGTCGCGCGCGCGCATCAGGAAGGGATCGTCCATCGCGACATCAAGCCGAGCAACGTGATGCTGACCGACTCGGGACTGAAACTGCTCGACTTCGGCCTGGCGAAGCTGCGCGACCAACTGGATGTCCCGGCGCTCGTCGGCGATTTGTCGACCGTTGACGGCGTCCGGCCGCCCGACAACATCAGCAGCACGGGAACGATCGTCGGCACGTTCGCCTACATGGCGCCCGAGCAACTCGAAGGGCATCCGTGCGACGCGCGGACCGATCTCTTCTCGCTCGGCCTCGTGCTCTTCGAGATGTTCACCGGCCGGCATCCGTTTGCCAAGACGAGCGAAGCCGAGGTCGTGCACGCGATTCTGTACGGCGAGCCGGAATCGCTGCTCGAAGCGTCGCGCAACGCGACGGCGGATCTCGATCGCGCGGTCGGATTGTGCCTGAAGAAGCGGCCGCAGGATCGCTGGCAGAGCGCCGCCGACCTCGCGCGCGATCTCGCCTGGAGCGCCAGCGGATCGCGCGGCTCTGGCACCGCAGCCACGCCCGCCACGCGCCGCAGACGATGGCTCGAGGTGACGGCGGCGGCGATCGTGATCGTGGCGGCCGTCGCGGCGGCGTACGTCGGCTGGCAGCGCCAAGCAAAAACGGTGCGAAGCCTGGTCGTGCTGCCCTGCACCTCGGCAAACGATTCGCAGGCGCAGGCGTACTGCGATGGGCTCGCCGACACCCTGAGCGCCAAGATCGCACCGCTCGTTCTCGCGCGCGGCCTGCAGCTGACGTCGACGTTCGAGGTCCGCCAGCGTGGCGTCGCAAACGCGTCAGCGGCGCGCGCGAGTTTCGGCGCGACGCTGATCCTCGAAGGCGCCATCTTGCGCGCGGGCGAGACGATGCGGATCAACTACGCGCTGGTCGACGCCGACTCGTCCCGCCAGTTGGATGCCGTCTCGCTGACCGCCGCCGCGTCGGATCCGTTTTCGGTCCAGGACCGTGTGACCGAGTGGGCGGTCACGGCACTCGAGCTGAAGCTGAACGGCCCGGAGCGCGAGGCGCTCACCGCACACGAAACGCAAGTTCCTGGCGCGCACGAGTTGTACTTGCAGGGACGCGGCTATCTGCTCGACTACGAGAAGCCGGGCCACGTCGACACGGCGATCGATCTCTTCACGCGCGCGATCGCGCTCGACGCGAAGTACGCCCTCGCCTTCGCCGGCGTCGGCAGCGCGTACTGGCAGAAATACACGGCGACGAAAGATCCGTCCTGGGTGCCGCTCGCGCGCGACGCCTGCGACCGCGCGCTCGGTCTCGACGCTGCGGCACCAGCCGGGTACGTCTGCCGCGGCACCGTCCGCCTCGGCACCGGCGAATACACGGCGGCGGCCGATGATTTCGCGCGGGCCGTCGATCGCGAACCGACCAACGACGAAGCGTATCTCGGCCTCGCGCGCGCGCAGCAGGGCGCCGGCAACGTGAGCGCCGCCGAGCAGACCTATCGTCGCGCCGTCGACCTGCGGCCGCAGTATTGGGCGACGCACGAGTGGCTGGCGATCTTCTATCGCGATCAGGCGCGGTACGGCGAGTCGGTGCAGCAGTATCAGGCTGCCGTGTCGCTGACGCCGGACAACGCGAGGGCCTACTACGCGCTCGGGGGCGTGTATCTCCTCCTCGGCCGCTACGAAGACGCGATCGGCGCCTTTCGCAAATCGGTCTCGCTCGGTCCCACGCCGGGCGCCTACGCAAACTGGGGCGTCGCGTATTACTACCTTCGCCGTTTCCCCGAGTCGGCGTCGATGCTCGAAGAAGCGTGCCGTCTCGCCCCCGATGCGCGCCGGCTGGGCAATCTCGCGCGCGCGTACTACTGGGCCGGCGACAAAACGCAGGCGACGGTCACGTTCGAACGCGCGATCGCCGACGGCGAGCGGGAACTCGCCGTGAATCCCCATGATGTCGATCTGCACCTGCTGATGGCCGAGTACATGGCGAAACTCGGACGCCGATCCGAGAGCCTGGCGCACCTCGACGCGGCGCAAGTCGCCCATGAGACCGACCCGCACCGGTTGTTCTTCGCCGCGCTGGCGTATAACTCGCTGCATGACGAGGCGCGGGCGCTGCACCTGTTGTCGCAGGCCGTCGATCGCCAACTCCCGCCGGCGGAGCTGACTGCCTGGCCGGACCTCGATAATCTTCGTCCAAACCTGAGCTTTCAGCGCCTCGTCCACCGCGTAAACCAGTAGCTACCAAGGAGCCGCCGATGCCCCAGCTTCACCATCACGCGCCGCCCGTGGAGATTCTGTCGCTCGTACAGCCGGTCGAGATCTTCGTCATGCCCGGTCATGTGACGACGACGGATGAGGCCGTCAGGCACATTCAGTCGATGAAACATCCGCCGGCGCCCACCGACATCATCGTCATCGGCAATAAAGCCGGGCACTACCACGGCGGCGTCATCATCGAAGTGCACTCGCACAAACACGGCGCGCACGATCCGACCGTCGTGAGGTTGTCACCCGAGAAACAAGACATGATTCTGTGGTATTGCGAGCGCCACAAGTTTTCCATCTACGACATCAAGCCGGATCCCGACCACGCGCCGGATGCCGCCAAAGTGAAGAAGTACGCCGGCCCGAACAACCCGTTCTACCGCGAATTGCCGTTCGGCAAGGCGGAGCACTACGTCGTGTCAGGACCGGTGCAGCCGCACGGCGCGAATGGGTTCTTCAAAGTCGTTCTCAACATCGACGGCGTGCTCATCGATCCGCATATCGAGACATAACGACCACGACGTCGCCGTCACGGACGGTGACGGTGGCGGGCCGTGGCCCGGCGTCAAAGGTGATTCGCACTGCCGACGCGCCCATCGGGAAGAACTCGCGTCGACCGAGATGCAGCAGGCCGCGCGCATACGGCATGCCGGGGCGATTGAACATCAGCGCCCCTTTGTCCACGGTGATGACGACGCGGTCGGCCGCGCCGCTGCCGAAGGTGTAGGTCCCGGCAAGCGCGGCTTTCTCGTCGTCTGAGATCGGTTCGACGGCCGGGCCATTCGCGTCGCCGAGGCCGAGCAAGTAGTCGTAGACCGGTTTCGCCGCAGCACCGCCTGCCTTCGCGTGCGCGAGCAGGTGGATGCTGTGCGGTCCGGCGATCCGCTGCGCTCCGGGATTCACCGTGACGAACGCCTTCACGACATCGAGCTGACCGAGCATCGCCGCGGAAAAGATCGTCGGCCGGGCGCCGTGCGACAGCAGATAGTCGGCGATCTCGCGGTTGCCGACGTGCGAGGCGGCGCCGAGCGCATCTTCCCAGTCACCGAAACCCCAGTCCATCGCGGCCCTCGCCAGCGCCGGATGCGCGTCGACCAGTTCGCGGACGCGTCTTGCGTTGAAGTGTGACACCACGACCATCTCCTGGACCATGGCGCGGTCTTGCATCGGAAATGTGTCCGCAACGTTCCCCGCCGCCAAAGCCTTCGCACGACCGAACGCCGGTGCGACGGTCAGCGCCGCAATCAGTTCACGTCTATTCATCGGCCCTCCACGCGTGATGAGACGCGAATCGAGGACCGGACGACAACCGACTGACGGAGAGTTCGAGTGAGGAAAAGATGAGGCGTCAGAGTTTCTCGAGAAACTCTGTCGAAATCCGCTGTGCGAGCTCTGACGGCTTGACGAGATCGGTCGGTGCGCGCTCCACCCGCGTCACCCACAGGTGCGTTTGCTCCGGCAATCGGATCAAGTGCGCGAGGATCCGGACTCGATCGCCTTCCCGCAGGACCTGGCCGAGGATGATGTAACCGGCGTTCAGTTGACGGCCGATGGCGACGATGTCGCGCTGCTCGCGCGGCGTGCGGAGCGCGACGGCGTTGCCAATAATCCCGAACCGTCCGGAACCGGACGCCGTCAACTCGGCGACCACCGCGTCCGTCAGGTTCTGGGCATAGCGGTCGAACTCCGCGGACCCGGTCTGGTTGTCGAATCGCAGCACGGCAATCGTGTGTGCCGGCGACGGCCGCATCGTGAAGAACCACGTCGCCACGGCCACGATTGCGATGGCAATCGCGATCCACACCATCCGTTGGGTGCCAGAGGTGTCTGACACCTCTGAGGTGTCGGAGGTGTCAGACCCCACAAACTGATAGCCGCGCTTCGGGAACGTCTTGATGAAGGTCGGTGAGTCGGCAGAATCGCCGAGCGCGGCGCGGACCTGCGCGATCGCGAAGTTCAGGCCTTTGTCGAAATCGACGAACGTGTCCTGACCCCAGACGGCGTCGCGGATCGCATCGCGTGACACCACCTCGCCCGCGTGCTCGATGAGCAGCGCCAGCACCTGCGCCGGCTGCGCCTGCAGCTTGACGACCTCGCCGTGGCGGCGGAGTTCGCGCGACGAGGTATCGAACTCGAAGTCGCCGAACTGCCGTTTCATTTCACGACCGCGATGACTTCGATCTCGAGCAGCAGTTCCGGCCGCGCCAGGTGGACGACCTGCACGAGCGTGCTCGCGGGCAGCGCCGACGCGTCGAAGTACTTCGTGCGCACATCGCGGATCGCCTGCACCTGCGCCATATCCGTGGTGTACGTGTTCATCTTCACCACGTCGCTGAATTTTGCCCCCGCCGCGGCAAGCGCCGCCTGCAGGTTCTTGAACACCTGCTCGGCCTGCCCTTTCATCGAGTTGCCGCCGACGAGGTTGCCGTCCTTGTCCAGCGCGATCTGCCCGGAGATGTACACGGTCTTCGCCGGACCGGTCACTTCGACGACGTGCGTGTAGCCGGTTGGCGTCGACAGCGTCGGCGGATTGGTGCGTTTGACCTGGGCCATGGCCACGACAGGGACGAGCGCGAACGAGACGAACAACAGCGTACGAATCATTTTTTCCTCGCCTTTCGCGGCGGTGGACCGGGACGGTATTCGATCATCAGGTTGCTGACGGCGGCAATCAATCGCCCTTGCTGCGTCACGTTCGTCGTCCCGTCCTGACGTTCGACGGCGAGCTTCTCGCCGAGGATGCTCACCTCGTCGTCGGTCTCCGGAATGGCGATAGTCACTTTTTCGTCGCCAAGCGGCGCGACCGCTTTGACACCGCTCGGACCCGCGCCGCCGCCGATTCGATCGAGCAGATCTTTCGCTGACCGAAACTCGCTGATCACCGCCGCGCGGCTGATCAGCGTGTTGTCCATCTCGAGGACGCCGATGCCCGCGGTGTAGCGCGCGTAGGCGCGGTTCGCGCGCACGTCTTCTTCCGAATAGGTGTGGCGGTTGTGGAGATCGAACGTCAAGGTCACCGGACCACGATGCGGTGGCAGCTTGACGAGGATGCCGCCCGCGGGGTCGCGCCCTATCGCGACCTCGCAGAACGAAATCCTTGTCGTCACGCCGACACCGAGCGGCGTCGGACAGGTGTATTCCGGCGCTTCCTTCTTCAATGCGGCCGCAGCCGCCGGCTTCTTCGCCGGCGCGCGGCGCGTCTGCGCGGATAGCGGGACGATGGAAAGAACGAGCGCCGCGACGGCGATCGCTCGGCTCAAGCCTTCGCGCTCCATCCTTCGATCCTAATGCGTCGTCGCGCTGGCCGCCTTCAAATGCGCGTCGAAAAATTCCTCGACGCGATGCCAGGCGTCGCGCAGGACATGCTCCCGCGTGAAGTAATGGAACTCGCCGGGATAGGTCATGAACGACACGAGATCGCCCTTGCCTTTCTTCATCACCTCGTCGAGGAGCCGCACCGAATGCAGGTACGGGACATTGACGTCGCTCGTGCCGTGCAGCACCAACAGCGGACGCGCGAGCCGATCGATATGCGACAGCGGCGAGGCTTTCGCGTAGACGTCAGGATGTTCGTCGGGCGTGCCGATGCGGCTGGCCGTCCACGACCCGTGATACGGATCCTCGTAATACATCGCGTAGTCGACGACGCCGGCGACGTCGACGGCCGCGCGAAAGAGCGTCGGTTGATCGGTGACGGCGATGAGCGTGAAGAAGCCACCGTAGCTCAATCCCCAGACGCCAATCCGGTCGGCGTCGACGTAGCCGAGCGTCTTCAGGTAGTTCGCCGACATCCATGCGTCTTTCGCGTCCTTGCCGCCGACGTCCATGTAGACGCCCTGCCGCCAGTCGCGGCCGTAGCCGATGCTGCCGCGATAGTCCGGCGCGAACACGACGTACCCCTTCTGCAGCAGGTACTGGTGGAAGCTGTAATACACCGCGTAGTTCCGCTGCACGTGCCAGCCGTCGTAGTTTTGATTGATGCCGTCGCCGTGGATCCACACGATCGCCGGATGCTTGCGCGTGCGATCCAGGTTCTTCGGCACGAACAACCAGCCTGGTACCGGCTGACCGTCAGGGCCCGGGTAGTGTACGAATTGCGGTTCGACCAACTGCGACGTGTCCATCGACGCCGGCATCGACTCCGACACGCGCGTTGTCATCTTCGACGCGACGTCGATGACCCACAGGTCCGCCGAGTTGTACGGCCCAGTGTGTTGATAGACGACCTTCTTCCCATCGGGCGACCAGACGGGCGCCGTGTCGGTCCCACGCGTGTTGGTCAGCATCGTCACGGCACCATCAACGGTCACGATTCCAAGATGACGATCGCCGGGATGATCAGGCTCGTTCGCGTCGAACGCGATGGTCGTGCTGTCGGGCGACCACGCGGGACGCCACGCTTCGAACTTCCCCTTCGTGAGTTGCTTTGGTGTTCCGCCGTTCGCGGCGGTCACGTAGACGTGATCCCAGCCGTCGCGATCGGAAAGAAATGCGATCCACTTGCCATCCGGCGACGCTTGCGCGTTCGGTTCGGCCTGGCCCGGGATGCTCCAGAACTTCGGGTCAGTTTCTTCGTACAGCGTTTTCGAGGTGCCAGAGGTGTCTGACACCGCAATCGTGCGGTGCTTGAAGTCGGCGACGCGATCGGTCACGGTATGCGTCGCATCGACCCAGCGCGCGCCGCCCTGGCCGCCGCCGATGCGCGGGAGCCGTGTGGGACTACCGCCGGCGGCCGGCACGATGAACGATTCACCGCCGCGCCGCTCGCTGATGGTGTAGATGATTTTCGCGCCGCTGTAGTCTGGCGTCTGCTCGTGGCGAATCGTCTCGGCACCCGCGGTAAACAGCAGGTTCTTTCCGTCCGGGGTCCAGTTCACGCCGTTGATCGCCTGCTCCGCTCGCGTGACGCTCGTTTCGTGTCCATCGGCGAGCGAGCGCACGACGATGTCGCGTCCCCTGACGAAGGCGACGCGCGACCGATCCGGTGACGGCGTGATGCTCGTCTCGGCAGCCGCTGTCGTCCACACCGCCGACGGCTGGCCGCCCGTCGCGCCGACCGACCACAGATCGCCGCCGCGCGGAAAGTAGATCCGCTGGCTGTCCGCGCTCCAGAAGAAGGCTCCGCCGACGCCGTCCGCGAAGCTTGTGACCGCCTTCGCGTCGACGTAAATATTCGCGATGCCGGCGCGCTCGGAGAGATACGCCACGTGCTGGCTGTCCGGCGACCACGCCGGCGCCGAGGGATGACGGATGTCAATCAGGTGCTCGATCGTCAGCTGGCGGGGGGCCGGCGACTGCGCCATGACCAAGGCTGCCGCCGCAATTACGTATAAACGCTTCATGTACCGACCTCGCGCACAGAGTATCCAACTTTTCGAAGTGCTGCCACATTCGGCGCTTTTCGTGAGCAACTGTCGTTCGTGCACCATGACGGTTTTGTAAAATCAGTCCACCCTTCAGGAGGGTCTAGATGAAACAGTTTGTACGGTTCTTAGCGGTGATTGGTGTGCTTGCAGTGGCGGCCGCACCCGCCATCGCACAGGTTCAGACGGGCAGCATTCTCGTCAAAGCGGTCGATCAACAGGGCGCGACTGTGCCCGGCGCCTCTGTGACGATCTCGAGCTCGGTCCTCCCGGGCGGAACGATGGCGGGCGTCACCGACGCGGGCGGCGTCTACCGCTTCCCGTCGCTCCCGCCTGGCACGTACCAGGTGAAAGTGGAACTCCAGGGTTTTAAGACGCTCGTGCGCGAAGGGATCGACGTGCTCGTCGGCCAGACAACGCCGATCGACTTCTCGATGAACGTCGCGACCGTGGCGGAAACCGTCACCGTCGCCGGCACCTCGCCGACGATCGACACGACGAGCGCGAACGTCAACGTGAACCTCAGCTCGACGCTCCTTCAGGAGACGCCCGGCGGTCGTGATTTGTGGGGGCTCCTCGAAGCGAAGGTACCCGGATTGAGCATGAGTCGTCCGGACGTCGCCGGCACGTCGGGCGGGTTGCAAGGCGGTTTCAGCGCGCGCGGCACCACCGCGTCGCAGAACACGCTGTATCTGAACGGCGTCAACGTCGGCGATCCCGCCGCCATTGGCTTCGCCGGCTTCTACTACGACTTCGACTCGCTCGAAGACGTGCAGGTCTCGACCGGCGCGCACGACATCACGGTGCCGACCGGCGGCGTGTTCCTGAACATGGTGACCAAGAGCGGCGGCGACCACTGGGCCGGCTCGGGCACGTTCACCTGGCTGAGTGATTCGACGCAAGCTCGCAACGACCACAACCCGACGCTCCAGAAGTACGGCATTCGACCGGACAGCGATACCGCGAACAAGGTGTCTGACGCCAACATTACCGGCGGCGGCCCGCTGACGCAGGACAAGCTGCGCTTCTTCGGGACGTTCCGCGATTGGCGCGTCGGACAGAACGTGCCGGTGCAGAACTCGCAGGTCGTCCTCGACCAGACGAACATCACGAACGGTCTCGGCAACGTCACCTGGCAGTTGAACGGCAGCAACCGCATCACCGGTTTGTATTCGTACCAGCGGTACAGCAAACCGAATCGCCTGCTCAATAACTCGTCGATCACGGTCATCGACTCCACGAGCGACGAAGAAGATCGGTTCCACGTCGCGCAAGGCCTGTGGAACTCGGTGATCGGCAAGAACCTGTTCATCGACGCGCGCCTGGCGATCAACAAGATTCTGTTCCCCACGTATCAGAATGGCGGCAATCAGCAATCGACGACTGACAACGCGACCGGCATCGTCTACGGCAACTTCCCGACGAATACGGTCCGGCACCGCGATCGCGATCAGTTCAACGGGACCGCGAACTACTACGTCGACAACGCGCTCGGTGCGCGCCACGAGCTCAAGTTCGGCTTCGATTACTCGCACGCGGTCACGACGAACGAGAACACGCGCGTCGACAACGTGACGACGACCTACACGTCCGCCAGCGGCGTCTTCGTGCCGCAGAACGTCACGCTGTTCGCCACGCCACAGAACGACGTGTCGGCGGTCAACCTGCTCGCGCTCTTCTGGCAGGACAACGTCACCGTCAAACGCCTCACCGTGACCGGCGGTCTGCGGTACGAGCATCTCGAAGGCTATCTGCCGCCGCAGAACAGCCCAGCGTCGCCGTTTGCGGCCGCGGGCATCGGCGGATTCGCCGCGCAGCCGCGCAGCTTCCCGGAACAGCGCGGCATCGTGCTGTGGAACAACGTCGCGCCCCGTATCGCGGCCGTGTTCGACCTCACCGGTGATGGAAAGACCGCCGCGAAGGCGTCGGCTGCACGTTACCTCTACGTCCTGTCGACGGGCGGTGGCGGTGTCAGCAACGTCAACCCGAACGCCAACTACTCGGAGCAGTACACCTGGAACGATCTGAACGGCGACCACAAGTTCGAGATCGGCGAGCAAAGCGGCGTGCCGGTCGTTTCGGCTGTCGTCGTCAACGGGCAGATCGCGACGTCAATCGATCCGAATTTCAGCCGGCCCTACACGAACGAGTACAGCTTTGGCATCGACCGTGAGGTGATGGCGAACACGAAGTTCAGCGCCGTCGTGACCTACCGGCAGGAAAAGAACATTCAGGCATCGATCAACCCCGACAACCCGTACGCGTCAACGCTGACGAGCGCGGTGGATCCGGGCATCGACGGGGTCGTCGGCACCGCTGATGACGGCACCTACGGTTTCTACGCCCGCACGTCGGCATTGAACCGCACCGTCATCACCAACGACACGGGCTACCTGCAGACGTACAAAGGGTTGGAGCTGACGATGAACAAGCGGCTGTCGAATCGGTGGCAGTTGCTCGTCGGTTACACGTTGGCGAAGACAGAGATCAACAGCATCACTGCCGCAACGAACCCGAACGTGCTGATCAACGCAACAGGCAACGTCACGGACACGAACGCGCCGGATCGGCCGAATCAGTTCAAGTCGACCGGGATGTACGTGCTGCCGTGGCAGAACATCCTGATCAGCGGCAACCTCAGCATCCAGCAGGGTCCACCGATTACGCGGCAGATCAGCCGCGCGGTCGGATTCGCGACGAACCAGATCATCAACCTCGAACCGCTCGGCAACACGCGGCTCGATACGCTGACGAAGATCGACCTTCGCGTCGGCAAGCAGTTCCGGTTCGCCAGCAACCGCTCGGTCGAGGCGTCGATCGACTTCGACAACATCACCAACGCTGACACGGTGTGGTCGGCGCGCAACCGCACGGAAGCGACGGCGTTCACGGATCCGACGACGGGCACCCGGGCGACGCTGCAGCAGTTCCTGTCGCCGGTGGCCATCCTGGCGCCGAGGACGGTCGTTTTCCGCGCGGCGTTCAAGTTCTAAGGCACGAAGTGACTCTGGGTCGGCAAGGACGCCCCCGCGGCGGCCTTGCCGATTCCGAACGCACCGGCCGAGTTATCTCCCCAACAGTACAGCCGGTACTGTGGCGTCACCAGGCCGCAGACGTGTTGAAAGCCGACGACGAGCTTGAGGAACGTCCCGCCGTCCGGCCGCGCAACCTTGATCGGCGTCGGCACCGCGACGTTGCGCGCCTGTCCGTCACCGAGCTGGCCGACATAATCCGCTCCCCAGCACCACGCGTCGTGGTTCATATCGATCGCGCATCCGGCATCGCGGTTCATCGACATCGACACGATGTTGGTCAGGCCCTTCTTTTGGACCGGCGTGTTCTGGAATTCTTTCATCGGATCGTTGATTAATCCGAGGTCGATCCCCCAGCACCACACGGTGCCGTCCAGCGCCAGCGCGCACACGGTGCCCCACGAGGCGGCGAGCGCCCTGATTTTCGGCAGTCCGACCGGTTGAACCGGAACGAGCGTCAGCGCGTTCATGTTCATGCCGCCTTTGCCGTCGCCACTTTCACCCCACGTGTTATCACCCCAGCACCACACGGTGGAATCGGTCTTGAGCGCGCAGGCTCCGCCCTGCCCGGTCATGGTGACGGACGTAAACGGGCCAGGATCGACGACGGGTTGCGTGAACCCGAAGATGTCGGGACCCGCGAAGCCGAGCCCCAGCATCCCGACGCCGTTCTGGCCAGTGCAGAAGATCTTGCCGTCGGCTCGAAGAGCGCAGGTATTCTGGCCGTTGGTTGCCACATCGACCGGATGCTGGACGTTCGGGTTGGGCTGCAGCGGCGCGAAACGCGAGTAGTTCCCGGCGACGCCCAATTGACCAGACATGTTGGCGCCCCACATGAAGAGCACCGGCGGGTTCGCCGTGTTGGAGAGCGCACAGTTCGCGATGAACACGGCTCCGCACAGCCGGGCGACAGGACTCACCGTCGGCACTGCCGTCGGCTCGAGAATCGGCGTGCCGTCGGCCAGCGCGACACCAACCGCGCCGTAGGTGTTGTCGCCCCAGCACATCAACGTACCGTTGACGCGTGTGGCACACGTGTAGCCCGCGCCCGCCGAGATCTGGATCGGGTCTGGCGGTTTGCCATTGCCGCCACTGCCGCCGCCACCGCCACGCCCAAACGGCACGACGTAATGCAGTTCCTTGTCGACGACGAATTCTCCATCGACGCTGCGGATCGGCACGCGGCTGTTCAGCGCAAGGGTGTATCCGGCGGCGGACGACATCGGGGCGGACGCTCGAATGAGGACGTCGTTCGCGCTCGTTGCGTGGCCTCGCGCGAAGGGCACCGTCGCGCCGGTGGCCTGATCGACGATCGACACGCTCTCGGGGTTGACCGATTCGAGGTCGACCGGCTGATTGAAGGTCAGGATGAAGTCGTCGGTCCGCGCATCGAACGTCGTCGACTGCACGCGGAATGACGCGCGGTCAGCAGTACCAGGCGGCGCAAGGGTCACCACGAGCGAGAACAACAGCCATCGATGCATGGGGGATGCCTCCGTTCGCAAAGCGCGAACGGTGCATCCGGCCCACAACGAATGGTGTGAACGTTATTCGTCGCCGACGCAGGCGTAGCCGGCCGACTCCCGCACGCCGGACACCATGCTTCGCAGCTTGATCAACTCGAGGAATTCCATGCGCGTGCGCGCGTTCGATCGAAACGCGCCGCGCATCGCGCTCGTGACGGCGAACGAGTTCTGTTTTTCGACGCCGCGCATCGACATGCACAGATGCGTCGCTTCGATGACGACGGCCACGCCCATCGGCGCGATCTTGTCCTCGATCGTTTCGGCGATCTGATTCGTCAGCCGCTCCTGCACCTGCAATCGACGCGCGAAGACGTCGATGAGACGCGGAATCTTGCTCAGGCCGATCACCTTGTTCGTCGGAATATAGGCGACGTGACACTTGCCGAAGAACGGCAGCAGGTGATGTTCGCAGAGGCTGTAGAAGTCGACATCCTTCACGATCACCATCTCGTTATAATCGACCGTGAAGAGCGCGTTGTTGAGCACCTGATCGATGTCCGCGTCGTACCCGCCCGTGAGGAACTTGTACGCTTTCTCCACGCGCTTCGGCGTATCGATGAGACCTTCGCGCGTGGGGTCTTCGCCGAGTTCGGCCAACAGGCGTCTGATTAGTTCTTGCATCGTCCTCCTATTCTATCTCTCGGCATTTGATGCGTTCGCACGGGCCCAGGTTGCAGATGCGCTCTACGCGGAGCGTGCAAATGTGGCGAGCGCGCGAAAGGCGGCCGACCTCTGGACGGCCGATCTCGCGAGGAATCCAGCGGACTTCGACGCCGCGTGGAAGCTGGCGCGCGCCGACTATTGGATTGGCGGTCACGTCTCCGACGCCGACCGCCGCGGCGTGTACGAGCGTGGCATCGCCGCCGGACGCGCAGCCATCGCGCTGAAACCCGATCGGCCCGAAGGACATTTCTGGGTCGCGGCGAACATGGGCGCCATGGCCGAATCGTTCGGCGTGCGTCAGGGCATCAAATACCGCGGCGCGATCAAAGACGAACTCGAAACCGTGTTGCGGATCGACCCGCGATATCAGCACGGTTCGGCGGACCGCGCGCTCGGCCGCTGGTACTTCAAGGTGCCCCGCCTGTTTGGCGGCAGCCACAAAGAGGCGGAAGCGCACTTACGGAAATCACTCGAGTACGACGCGAACAGCACCGCGTCACATTACTTTCTGGCCGAACTGCTGCTCGACGACGGGCGGCGCGACGAGGCGCGGGCGGAACTGCAGCGCGTCCTCGAGGCGCCGGTCGATCCGGAGTGGGCACCCGAGGATCGCGAGTTCAAAGACACAGCGCGGCATTTGTTGACGCGGTGACCCCCAGCTGACAGACTGTCAGCAACCAGACAGTTCACCTCCGGCTGCGCTTGCTACGCTTGCGCGGCGTTCCGAAGCACCACACCATGTCCAAAAAACTACGCACCCGCGCCGGGCCTGCGCCGGCCGTCCGTCCGCCGCCGAGCCGCCGCCCGAAGAATCGTCTCCTCGCCGGCCTTCCTCCAGAGGATTTCCGACGGCTGTCGCCGTTCCTCATGACCGTCCCCATGCACGTGAAGCAGGTGATTTACCGCAACGGCGAACCGATGCGATCCATCTACTTCCCCAACGGCGGCGTCGTCTCCATCACGACGACGCTGCGCGACGGCACGATGGTCGAATCGAGTACCGTCGGTGACGAAGGGATGCTCGGCATCGAAGCCTTCTTCGCGGCGGACGCGGTCGCCGCCGGCGACACGTTCATGCAGGTGCCGGACACCGACGCGCAGTCGATGAAGGTCGACGACTTCCGCCGCGCGCTCGGACACCGCGGCGCATTCCACGACGTGATTGGCCGCTACGCACAGGCGACCCTCGCTCAGTTGATGCAGGTTGCCGCGTGCAACCTGTGTCATTCGGTTCAGCAGCGCTGCGCGCGATGGCTGCTCATGACGCACGACCGGATGCACGAGCACGACTTCACCTTGAGCCATGAGTTTCTGGCGATCATGCTCGGCGCGCAGCGGCCGACGGTCAGCACGGTGGCGGCGGCACTGCAGGCGGCCGGACTCATCCGCTACAAATACGGCCGTATCAGCGTTCGGGACCGCAAGGGGCTGGAAGCCGCATCGTGCGAGTGTTACGCGGTCATGCGGGCGCACTTCGATCGTCTCCACGGCTGACCTGGACCGTTCGACCCCTTGACATGAAATTGTCAGCTACCTGACAATCGACGCCATCCTCTTAGAGCCGTCGCAGGCGGCCCACCGGATCATCCGGGATCCCCCCCGGAGTGCACGCGGAGGGCGCATGAGCGGTTCCACCGATCCGGACGATCGCGATCAGATCCCGCAGACAGAAGGCCTCCGCTGCGCGTGGTGCGGCAAGATCATGCGCCGCCCCATGGGATTTCCGCCGGATTCAGAAGACTCGCTGGTGAAGGCGTGGTCGCACGGTATGTGCGCGGACTGCCGGGTGATCTACATGCGCCACAACCAGCTCAAGGCAGACGGGTCGTAAACGCGATCGCACGTCAACGCTTTGCCCCGCGCTCCCGTCCAAGGAACCTATGGACGCGCTCCTCGCCGACATCCGCTACGGATTCCGTCTCTTTCGGAAGTCCCCCGGCTTCTCGCTCGTCGCGGTCCTGACGCTCGCGCTCGGGATCGGCGCCAACACGGCGATCTTCTCGGTGATCGACGCGCTGCTGCTGCGTCCGCTGCCGTACGCGAACCCGGATCAAGTGGTGATGGTCTGGGAGGACGCCTGGCAGATGGGATTTCACAAGAACACGCCGGCGCCGGGCAATTACAACGACTGGGTCCGCCTCAATCACTCGATGAGCGGGATTGCGGCGACGCGCGGGTCGGCGGTAAACGTCACCGGCGACGGCGCGCCCGAGCAGATCATCGGACGCGGCGTCACGCCGAATTTCTTCGCCGTGCTCGGCACGGCCCCCGTCATCGGCCGCACCTTTACGGACGCCGAAGACCGCGCGAACGCAAAGGTCGTCATCATCAGCTACGGACTCTGGCAGCGGCGCTACGGCGGCGATCCGTCCATCGTGGGCAAAGCGCTGCTGCTCAACGGCGTCCGCTGGGAAGTGATCGGCGTGATGCCGCGCGCGTTCGTGTTTCGCAGCCGCGACGTCGATTACTGGATGCCGATTGCGCTCGCGCCGAACCAGATCAACACCTACACGTCGCACTTCCTGAACGTGGTGGGACGCCTCGCACCCGGCGTTACCGTGGCGGCAGCCCGCGATGACATGAACCGTGTCGCCGAGGCGATCCGGCAGCAACACGCCGACACCAATAAATCGATCGGCGTCACCGTCGTGCCGATACGCGAGGACCTCATGGGCGACACGCGCACCGAGCTGCTCGTGTTGATGGCCGCGGCCGCCGCCGTGCTGCTCATCGCCTGCGCGAACCTCGCGAGCCTGTTGATGTCCCGCGCGGTCGGTCGCCGCGGCGAGATGGCGGTGCGCGCGGCGATCGGCGCGACGCGGTGGCGTCTGGTTCGCCAGCTGTTCATCGAGGCGACGGTGTTCTCGGTCGCCGGCGGCGCGCTTGGTCTGGCGCTGGCGCCCGCTGGCGTCGCGGTAATCGCGCAACTCGCGCCGCGCGGGTTTGCGGCGCAGTCCACGTCGCTCGTCAACATCCGACTGCTGCTGTTCACGGCGGTCGTCGCGCTGGCGACCGGTTTCGCGTTCAGCCTCGTACCGGCGGTGCAGGCGGCGCGCACATCGTTGCGAGACGCGATGCAGCAGGGCGCGCGCAGCGCCGTCGGCGGTCGCGGGCGGATCGCGCGCGACGCGATGGTCGTCGCGCAACTGGCCGCAGCCCTGGTGCTGCTCGTCGGCGCCGGCCTGATGCTGCGCACGCTCGCCAACCTGCACGCGCTCGATCTCGGATTCCGTCCCGACCACCTGCTCACGTTGCGGACGACGCTGCCCCAGGCGAAGTACCCCGACCAAGCGAAACGGGTCGCGTTCTACAACCGCGTCATCGCCGATGTTCGTGCGCTGCCGGGTGTCGTCGAAGCTGGCTACGGCCAAACATTACCGTTCATGAGTCCCGGGAACACGTCGTGGTTCGGCATCGAAGGGCGGCCGATTCCGCCGCCATCGGATCGAGCCGATGGTTTGTTTCGTCCGGGCACCGGCACATATTTGAAGGCGCTCGGCGTCACGCTCGTCGAAGGACGGCTGCTCGACGATCGCGACGGCGCCGACGCGCCTCGCGCCGTCGTCATCAACGAAACGCTCGCGCGGCAGTTCTTCCCGGGACAGTCGCCGATCGGTCAGCGCATGTGGTTCAACGGCCTCCCGCCGACCGCGCCGTTCTACACGATCGTCGGTGTGATCAAAGACATCCGCGAGAACGGATACCAGCCGGCGCTCCGTCCGGCGTACTACTTCGCGACCGCACAATCGCAGACGACGGCTGATTACCTCGTGATTCGGACGCAAGGCCGTCCGGAGGATCTGACCGAACCGGTTCGGCGGATCATCGCGCGTGTCGATCCCGATCAGCCGGTCTCTGCAATCAGGACGCTCGACGACATCGTCGCCAGCGACGTCGCCGATCGTGAGCAGCAGATGGTCTTGCTCGCCTCGTTTGCGGCGCTCGCGCTGCTGCTCGCTTCGGTCGGGATCTATGGCGTGTTGTCGTTCGGGGTCGCGCAGCAGAGCCGCGAGCTCGGCCTGCGCATCGCGCTTGGCGCGAGCCGCGTGTCGATCATGCGGCTCGTCGTCGGTCGCGGGCTGACGTTAACCGTGTCAGGGATCGCGATCGGAACCGCGATCGCGTGGGCGGTCATGCGTGCGCTGCAGAGCCTGCTCTACGGCGTGGCGACGACCGATCTGCCGACGTTCGCGGCAGTGATCGGATGTCTGACGGCGACGGCGCTCGCCGCCTGTTACTTCCCCGCGCACCGCGCGTCGCGCCTCGATCCGATCGCGGTGTTGCGCGACGAGTAGCGCAGGCCTTCAGCCCTGCTGATACGTGTAAAAACCGCGGCCGCTCTTGCGTCCGAGGTAACCGGCGAGCACCATGCGCTTCAGCAGCGGCGGAGGCGCGTACGCCGGTTCGCGGAACTCCTCGAACATGATGTTCGCAATGTAGTAGGTCGTGTCGAGCCCGACGAAATCGAGCAGCGTAAACGGTCCCATCGGGTAGCCGCAGCCCAACTTCATCCCCGTGTCGATGTCCTCGAGCGTGCCGAGCCCGTGTTCGTACGCGCGGATGGCGTCGAGCAGATACGGTACGAGGAGCCGATTGACGATGAAGCCGGGACGATCGGGAGCAGTGATCGGCTCCTTGCCGAGCGAGGACGCGAACGACATGAGCGTTTCGTACGTCTCGTCGCTCGTCGTCAGCGCGCGAATGACTTCGACGAGCTTCATCAGCGGGACCGGGTTGAAGAAGTGCAGTCCGCCGAACCTGTCGGGGCGCTTCGTCGATGCCGCGAGCTCGGTGATGCAGAGCGACGAGGTGTTCGACACGAAGATGGTGTCCGGCTTCACGCACGACTCGAGCACCGCATAGGTCGTCTTCTTCTCGTGCAGGTTCTCGACGATCGCTTCGATGATCAGATCGCAGTCCTTCAACGCTTCGAACGTTGTCGTTCCGGACAGGTTCGTGAGCGTCGTGTCGCGGGCCTCGGCGGTCGTCTTCCCTTTTGCGACGCCATCCTCCAGGAACTTCTTGATACGTCCGAGCCCCTTGTCGAGATAGGTCTGCTGCACCTCGCGCACGATCGTCTTGTAGCCTGACGCCGCGCACACCTGCGCGATGCCGGCGCCCATCAGTCCGCACCCCAATACGCCAACCGTCTTAATCGCCATTAAACCGTCTCCACAATTGCGGCAATGCCCTGTCCGCCGCCGATGCACGCCGTCGCCAGGCCGCGTTTTTTTCCGCGGCGCCGAAGCTCGAACAACACCGTCAACAGCAGGCGCGTGCCCGACATGCCGAGCGGATGGCCAAGCGCGATCGCCCCGCCGTTGACGTTGACCTTGTCACGATTGAGGCCGAGCTCTTTTTCAACCGCGAGATATTGGCCGGCGAACGCCTCGTTCACCTCGATGAGATCGATGTCGTCGAGCGCCAGGCCCGCATGTTTGAGCGCCGCGCGCGTCGACGGTGCGGGTCCCATGCCCATGTATGACGGGTCGACGCCAACCGCCGCCCACGAGACCAATCGTCCGATGGGTTTCAGTCCGTGCGCGTCAACGGCCTGCTTCGACGCCAGGATCAGCGCCGCGCCGCCGTCGACGATGCCGCTCGCGTTGCCGGCGGTCACCGTGCCGTCCTTCTTGAATGCCGGCGGCAGCTTCGCCAGCACCTCCATCGTCGTCTCAGGCCGCATGTGATCGTCGCGGTCGACGACCTGCACTCCCTTGCGCGTCGTGATCTCGACCGGCACGATTTCTTCGGCGAGTCGCCCTGCGCTCCACGCCTTGTCGGCGAGTTGCTGACTGCGGAGCGCGAAACAGTCCTGCTCCTCGCGCGTGATGCCGTACTTCGCCGCGCAGTTCTCGGCGGTGATCGCCATCGAGCATCCGCAGTACGTGTCGACCAGCGCCTCCCACAGCGTGTCTTCCAGCTTCCCCTGACCGAGTTTGAGCCCGGTGCGCAGCCCACGAATTACATGCGGCGCCTGGCTCATGCTCTCGACGCCGCCGGTCAAGACGACGTTGGCCTCGCCGAGCTGGATCAACTGCGCGCCGCTGACCGCTGCCTGAATCCCCGAGCCGCACAGACGATTGACGGTCAACGCGGGCACGTCGATCGGCACACCGGCCTTCAACGCAACGTGACGCGCACCGTAGATCGCGTCAGCCGACGTCTGAAGGACATTGCCGATGACGGCATGATCGATCCACTCGGGCTTGACGCCCGTTTTCTGAAACGCGCCACGCGCCGCGATCGCCCCGAGTTCGAGCGCCGAAATATCTTTGAGCGCGCCGACATAATCGGTCATCGGCGTGCGCGCGCCGCCCACGACAAATACTTCTGCTTTGTTCATCTGATTGCCTGCGAAATAAAATCGCCTGTTTCCGTCGTTCCGAGTGATCCGCCGATTTCCTTCGTGCCGTTGTTCGTGACAACGGCGTGCTTCACCGCCGCTTCGACTGCCGCGCCTTCCTGCACGAGACCGAGCGACTGCAGCATCAACCCTGTCGAAAGGATCGCGCCCATCGGGTTCGCGACGTTCTTGCCTGCGAGTGGCGGCGCCGACCCGTGGACCGGTTCGAACATCGACGTCCGGCCAGGATGCAGATTGCCGGACGCGGCGAGCCCAAGGCCGCCCTGCAGTGCCGCGCCAAGATCCGTGATGATGTCCCCGAACAGGTTATTGGTGACAATCACCTCGAACTGCGACGGATCCTGGACCATCAACAACGCGAGCGCGTCGATATAGAGGTGCCGCGATTCGATCTCCGGATACAGCGCGGCCATCTCTCGAAACACGCGCTGCCACAACGCGTGACCGTCGGTCATCGCGTTGCTCTTGTCGGCCATGCACACGGTCCGGTGGCCGTTCGCTCGCGCGAACTCGAACGCGTGCTTGATGATCCGGTGCACGCCCTTGTAAGTATTGATTTCTTCCTGCAGCGCGATTTCGTCCGTCGTCCCAGGTTTGAAGCGGCCGCCGACGCCGACGTACACGCCTTCGGTGTTCTCGCGGAACACGACGAAGTCGACGTCGGCCGGCGTTCGGTTCTTGAGCGGACAAAGACGCGCGTCGAGCAACCGAACCGGCCGGTAGTTGACGTACAGGTCGAGCTCGAATCGCGTACCGAGCAGGATGTCGCGCGCGTGACGGTTGTCGGGCACGCGCGGATCGCCGAGGGCGCCGATGAAGATCGCGTCGAAGTCGTCTCGCAACATCGCGTAGCCGTTGGGCGGAATCGTCACGCCCGTGGCGAGATAGTGATCCGCGCTCCACGGCAGCATCTCGAGATCGAACTGGCGTCCGAACACCGATTCGACTCGGCGAAGCACCTTGACCGCTTCGGCGGTCACCTCTTTCCCGATCCCGTCGCCGGGAATGATGGCTATGCGCACCGTGCTAGATCCGTTCGATCGCCAGCGCCATGCCCATGCCGCCGCTCACGCACAACGTCGCGAGACCGCGCTTCGCCTGACGCCGTTCCAGCTCGTGCAGCAGCGTGACGACGATGCGTGTGCCGGTGCAGCCGATGGGGTGACCGAGCGCAATCGCGCCACCGTTGACATTGACGCGGTCGCTCGAGATCGGCACATCCTTCAATACCGCGAGTACTTGCGGAGCGAACGCTTCGTTCAGCTCGATGAGATCGAAATCATCGGGACGAAGACCGGTCCGCTGTTCGAGTCTCTTGATGGCGGGCACCGGTCCGATCCCCATGATCTTCGGATCGACGCCGGCGCTGGCCCACCCGAGAATTTTCGCGCGCGGCTGCAGTCCGCGCTGCTTCGCGACATCCGCCGCCGCCACGACGACCGCCGCGCCGCCATCGGTGATGCCAGACGAGGACCCTGGCGTGATCACGCCGCTCGTGCCGAACACCGGCGGCAGCTTCGCGAGCGACGCCATCGTCGTGTCGCCGCGCGGATGTTCGTCGCGGGACACTTCTTGCAGGCCGGCTCCTTTTGGACCCGGCACACTGACCGGCGCGATTTCGCTCGCGAAATATCCGCTTTCGATCGCCGCTTTGGCCTTCTGCTGGCTCTCGAGCGCGAAGCAGTCGGATTGTTCCCGTGTGATGCCGTACTCGCGCGCGAGGGTTTCGGCCGTCTCGCCCATGATCTGATCGCAGAGCGGACACTGAAATCCGTCGCGATACATCGCATCGACGAGCGTGAAGTTGCCCATGCGATGGCCCCAGCGCGCGTCGATCGCATCGATCAGGTACGGCATGCGGCTCATCGACTCCATGCCGCCCGCCAGCACGATGTTCGATTCGCCGAGAAGAATGGATTGCGCGCCGGACACGATCGCCTGCAGCCCTGACGCGCACGCCTTGTTGATCGTTTGCGCGGGCGATTCGTAGGGAATGCCTGTCCGATGCGCGACCTGCCGCCCCGGGTTCGGTCCGGAGCCGGCTTGCCGTCCGTGTCCGATCCACACGTCGTCGATGTCGGACGGCTTCAGCTGCGCGCGTTCGATCGCCGCGCGCGCCGCGACCGCGCCCAACTCGGCCGGGTGAATGTTTTTGAACGCGCCGCCGTATTTCCCAATAGGCGTGCGGGCAGCGCTCAGGATGACCGCGTCACGAGCAAGCACAACCAACAATTGTAGTCCGCCTGACGCGGACCCTACGTGCTGGAGGACGAGGAGATTTGCGACGGGCCCGCAAAACCGGCACCGGGCAGCATCAGACGGAAGCACGCCCCCGCGTCGGTGGGAACCAGCTCGAGAGTGCCGCCGTGCGCGTTGGCGATCCCGAACGACAACGACAACCCGAGGCCGGTGCCGGTGACTTCGGGCTTCGTGCTCACGAACGGTTCGAAAATCCGGCTTCGAATATGCGGCGCCACGCCCGGTCCATCGTCGCGCACTTCGAGGGCCGCGTGGCCGGCCGCGATGTAGGTCTTCACGGTCAACGTTCCGCGGCCGTTCGGGCTCATCGCCTGCTGCGCGTTGACCACCAGGTTCGCAACGATCTGCTGAATGGCCTCTCGGTTGGCCAGGACGAGCGGCAAATTCGGCGCGTACTCCTCGCGGATTTTGATGCCCGCGATCTCGAGCTCGTACGCCCGAACGTTGACCGCGCTCTGCACGACCTCGTTCAGATCGACGAGCAACCGCTCTTCGGGCGATTTGCGCGCGAACGTGAGCAGGTTGCGAATGATGCGTCCCGCGCGTCCGGCCTCGCGGCGCGCCCGCTCGAGATCCGACCGTGTCACCGGATCGGTCGGCTGGTTGAGGAGCACGTCCAGGGTGCCGATGATCGATTGCAGCGGGTTATTCATCTCGTGCGCCACGCCCGACACGAGCTCGCCGATCGCCGACAGCCGTTCGCTGCGGACCACTTGCTCGCGCAGCCGCATGTCCTCGGTCATGTCGCGGATGACGCCGACGACGTACCGAATGCGGCCGTGCGAGTCGACGATCGGCGCGGCGGACCATTGGGCCTGGAACAACGTGCCGTCCTTCCGCCTCATCTTCGTCGTCGATCGCACGATGTGACGCGCGCGGATACGCTCGCGCAGCGGCCCGATATCGGGGCGCGATTCCGCTGCCACGAACTGCTCCGGCGCCATCTCGCGCAATTCCTCGAACGAGTAGCCGAGCGCCCGCAGGAATGCCTCGTTCGCGTACTCGATGCGCTGCCCTTCGGTAATGACGATGAGCTCGCCCGCGTGCTCGCACGCCGTCGCCAGCAGGCGGACGCGGTCGTTCGCACGCTCGACGGCGCGCTGCTCGACACGAAAGCGCACCATCACGAGCGCGATGCCGGCGACGAGCGTGAACGAGGTCGCCACATCACGCAGCCGATCCACGGTGTCGTTGATCGGCATGATGTAGTGCAGTCCGTATCCGAGAAATGGAACGGTCAGGAGCGCCACGTACAACAGCACGGGCGACGCGTGCTGTGGCGGGCTCGCCGTGATCGAGCGCGTTTCGACCGCTGACGCCGGCGCGGTCGCCGCGGCCCACGCGGCAAACCAGAACGGCAGCATCCATCCCGCGTCGCCGAGCGATCCTGTTTGATACGTGCCGTGCGTCGTCGCGTACGACAGTCCGACCAGCAGTGCGAACGCGAGGCCCATGCCCATCGCAAGGCGCAGATACGTCTGGGCCCAGGCGTTCTTACCCGCAGAGCGCCACGCGAGCAATAGCCCGATGACCGCCGCGATCCGAACGCTCGGACCGATGGTGGCGAGCGATCGCAGCGCGACATTCGTGTGCGCCGGGTCCATGCCGGGCGAGATGATCAACGACCAATACAGGAAACCGGTGAGGAAGACGAGGACAGCAATGTCGATCGCCGCGGTGACCGAAGTCTCGGTCCGCGTGCCCTTGTGCGGCCACGCGATCAACGCGATGAGCGGCAACGCCGAGCCGCACAATTGCAGGATGATGTGCCAGCTGAACCACGGCAGTGGCGCTCCCCAGATCAGTTCGTCGGCGGCCCAGCCGATTTGACCGATCAGCCAGAGCGCCGCCCAGGCCGCGATCGTGCCGAAGAACACGCCTTGACGACCGATCCACTGACCGCGCCGCCGCAGGATGACGTAGCACGGGGCGAGCGGCGGCAGCAACAGCGCCAGGTTGCCGACGAGAAGTCGCAGCTGCGGCTGGTCCGCCAGCATCGACACCACGACGCCGTACACACCGGCATACACGAGCCCCGCGATCGCCCAATTCATCGTTCGGTCGTATTAGATCTCCGCGGTGTCGATTTGCGCGCGCTGTAAGCGCCCGCTGAAATCGACGTACACCGACTTCCATTCCGAGAAGACGTCCAGCGCCGCGGTCCCTGCCTCACGATGGCCGTTGCCGGTCGCTTTCGTGCCGCCGAACGGCAAGTGCACTTCAGCGCCGATCGTGGGAGCGTTGACGTAGAAGATCCCGGTATAGAGATCGCGCATCGCGGAAAATGCGCGATTGATGTCCTGAGTGTAGATCGAGGCCGACAGGCCGTATTGCACGTTATTGCCTATGGCCACCGCCTCGTCCAGCGATTTGCACGGAATAATCGACACCACGGGGCCGAAGATCTCCTCTTGCGCGATCCGCATCGACGGCGCAACGTCGGCGAACACCGTCGGTTCGTGAAAAAATCCGTTGGCGAAGCCGGCGCCGGTCAACGCGCGGCCGCCGCACGCCAACCGGGCGCCTTCCGCTTTGCCGATCTCGACGTACTTCATCACCGTTTCGAGTTGGCCTTTGCTGACCGACGGGCCCATCTGCGTCTTCGGATCGAGACCGTCGCCGACTGAAAGCGCTTTTACGCGCGCAACAAACTGCATGACGAAGCTGTCGTAGACCTTTTCGTGGACGACGACACGGCTCGCGGCGGTGCAGCGCTGGCCGGTCGTGCCAAACCCGCCCCACAGGCAGCCTTCGATCGCCAGCTCGAGCTTCGCGTCCTCCATCACCATGATGACGTTCTTGCCGCCCATCTCGAGGTGGACCTTCTTGAACGACGGCGCCGCCTTTTCCGACACGGTGCGACCGACTTCGGTCGATCCGGTGAACGAGACGACGCGCACGTCTGGATGTTGCGACAGCACGTTGCCGATTTCTTCACCGCCCCCCGTCACCAGGTTCACGACACCGTTCGGGACGCCCGCCTCTTCGAGGATCCGGACGAAATTGAGCGCGGAGAGCGGCGTCAACGACGCCGGCTTGAAGACGACGGTGTTGCCGCAGACGAGCGCTGGGATGATCTTCCAGGACGGGATCGCCATCGGGAAATTCCACGGCGTCACGATCGCGCACACGCCGAGCGGCTGACGCACCGACATCGCGAACTTATCGCGCAGCTCGGAGGGCGTCGTCTGACCGTACTGCCGGCGTCCTTCGCCGGCCATGAAGAAGGTCATGTCGATCGCTTCCTGGACGTCGCCGCGCGTTTCCTCGAGCACCTTCCCCATCTCGCGGGTCATGTCGCGCGCGAGCGCTTCTTTCCGGTCGGCGATCAGTTGCGCGGCGCGAAACAGGATCTCGGCGCGCCGCGGCGCAGGCACCAGGCGCCAGTGCTCGTAGGCACGCCGCGCCGCGTCGACCGCGCGTTCGGCGTCCGCGCTGGTGGAACGCTGGAACATGCCGATTAGATCCTCAGGATTGGCGGGATTCCGGTTCTCGAACAGGTCGCCTGAAACGGAAGGCACCCAGGAACCGTCAATAAAGTTGTGATAGGTCGTCGCTTTCTCCGTCATCGTGGGCATGGTTGTGAGAGTGCCGTACTTGGACATTGGCTGCAACACACGAGCGAAACTCCACTGGCACATGGGGTTAAGTCCGCACCTGAGGCTGCAACCTTTCGGTGTCAACGGCGCCGGATCCGGGAAACGGGAGTCTAAGTTGTTGAAAATGGGCGGAAATTGCCGATTACCGGCGTGGCACGGATTCTGAATTATCGGGTGCCAGGGACGGACTTACGATGATGACATCAGTCGCCACCCACGTCGACACACTCCGCCGGGCTGACACGGCGCCCGCGACGCAGAAAGTCGTGATCGTGAACGGCAGCTCGGAGATTCTCGAACTGCTCGAGACGGTGCTCGACGCCGGCCGCTACGACGTCGTCTTCGTCGAGTCCAGCGAGCACGCCTACTCGCAAATCAAACGCGTGCATCCCGACCTGGTCATCCTGTGCGTGCGCATCGACGAGCCGGCGAGCTTCCAGGTGCTGTCGATGTTGAAGCTGGATGACGATACGCGCGAGATTCCGATTCTGACCTACACGACGGAATACGACGGCCAGGAAACGGAAGAAGAAGCGGCCGAACCGACCGAGACGGAGTTCTTTGCATCGAAGCCGGCCGTGTGGATGAACTGAACCGCCTCATCCGGTGTGCTATAGTCGCGCCGGATGGCAGGAGGAGCCGACAAGCGCGAGCAAGAGCGCATCCTCATCCTCGGCGACCTACACGGCGAAGTGATGGTGTTCCAGCCGATGGCCATCAAGGACATCAGCCGTGGCGGCGCACAAGTCGAAACGACCTTCCCCTTACATCTCGACTCGCTCCACGATTTCCGGCTGACGCTCGGCGACCGCGCGATCATCGTCAAAGGGCGCGTCACCCACTGCAGCATTAGCGACGTCGAACAGGAGGGAGTGCTCTACCGGTCCGGCGTCGAGTTCATCGAGCCGTCGGAGCGCGTCGCGTCGGTGATCGGCGATTTCATCGACGCCGTCGTCAACGGCCGCCGCGCGCCGTAGCAGTCTTCAGTCGACGGTCGACCGTCGACCGTCGACAGTCGACTGTTCAGGGCTGCCGAGATCGCGCATGCCGGCATTCCGAGAAAGACGACGAGCACATCGAACGCAAAGCCGATTTGAAATCGCAGCAATCTCGGCGTCGCGGGATGTGTTGTGCGCAGCAGCGCCGCAACCGGTCCCCATCCACACCAGACGAGAATCGGAGTTGCCGCTACCACACCGACGACGGCCAGCGTGGCGCGCCGGCGCGGATCTGCGCGCATCATCGATCGACCCGCCAGCATGCCGCTTGCGCACCACAGGAGATTCAGCGGCAGACAGTACGCGTGCCACGCCAGGACGAAGTATGGGTTCACGATCACTCGGTGTGGAAAAGAGATCGCAAACGTGGCCCACCAATACATCTGCCACGACAGCCAGACGCCGGCAGCCAGCGTCACGATTCCAACCAAGGTCACGCGTGCGGCGAGCCTCGCGTCGCAGACAATCGCGCGCCGAATCGCAACGCCAATCGCGGCGAGGGACTGCGCCCAGAACCACAGGCGCGACCGTTTTGCACGTTGTTCGAACAGATCGCCCACGATCGGGTCAGGAACGTCGAATTCGGCGAGCACGCGAGTAGCGATTCGATCAGAAATCATGCGGCCCCTCCCCGCAATTGCGGGACGCCGCTCCACAGTCTGACCAGCGAGCGTTGCGCGTCCCGGACGTGTCGCAGGCCCTTTGCGGTGACGCGGAAGTACTTCTTCGCGCGGCCGCCACGTTCGGCTGTCGCCTCGCCGAGCGTGGATTTGACGAGGCCTTTCGCCTCCAGCCGTTCGAGCGCGGCGTAGACGCTCCCGAGCAACGGCTCGCGACCGGTCGTCTGTTTCAACTCCGCCGCGATCGGCACGCCGTACGCTTCGTCACCGACGCGGAGCACCGCCAGCATGACCGTCAGCTCGAAGTGCCCAATTCCCTCTCGGCTCATTTATTCAACTATACAGAACAATAACACACGCCGCGGGCTCAGCGAGCTCCGCGTGAGGATTATTGCGAAACCGTTTTGATTGGCGTGTTGGCGCGCGCGGGCGACACGTACGACGTGACGAAGCTCTCGTGCCCCCCGGCGTCGACCGCCGCGACACCGAACACGAAGTCGTCGATCTGCATGTTCGACAAGACGACGTTGGTGACGTTGCCGACGAGCATGTCGTGCTGCCAGTCGGGCCCCCACGCTTCGCGCCAGAAGATGCGGTACGCCACCGCGCCAGGCGACGCCGTCCATTTCAAGTTCGCGTCGTACCCCGACGGCGCTCGGGTGATCTGCGGCTGACCACGTTCGTTGACGACGGCCGGCGGCGGAGGCGCCAGCGCGAGCGTCGCCGCCGACGCGGCGTTGACGCGCGCGTTCTGCGCGAGATACGGCAGCGAGATCCCTTCGAACGTATCGCGGACATCGTGCTGACGGGTGAAGTTCTCGCGCGATTCGCGGAAGCCCACGGCGGTGAATCCCAGCTGGTTGTACGCCGAGTGATCGCCCCCGCGGCCGAACCGATCGGGCCGCGCCATCGGCCGCACTCTATGGGACGGCACATAGCGTTCGCCCCACCGCTCGATGAACCGCGCCAGCGCGCGGTTGGTCGAATCCTCCGGACCTTCGGAGTACACGCGGATCGTCGCGCCATCGATGATGCCGTTGCCGCCCCGATCGTTGCCGACGATGTCGTTGTTGAAGATTGCTTCGATCGGAATCTTCTGCTCGACCGCGCGCTGCGCGTGCAGCCGCGCGCCGACGAGACCCTGCTCTTCGCCCGCGTGGCACATGAACACGAGCGTCGCGTCGAAATCGATGCCGCTCTGGCTGAACACGCGGGCGAGCTCGATGGTGAGCGCCGTGCCGCTGCCGTCATCGTTGACGCCTGGCGCGAAGTTATCGAGCGGCGCGGTCGGATCGGCCGGCCGTTGCGCGGGCGCGTCGGGGTCGGGCGGCGTCGAGTTGCTCTGGCTCTGACCGCCCGGTCGCGCGAGCGTGTCGTAGTGGCCGCTGACATAGATGCGCCGCGGGCTCTTGCCCGGCAGAATCGCCATCACGTTGCGCAGTTCGACCGGTCTGGTGATGCGCCCCTGCACCGCCACTTGGTACGTATCGAAGCTGACCTGCAGCTTCGGGCTGTAGCTCGCCATTTCTTGCCGGATCCATTCGCGCGCGGCGCCGACGCCGCGATTGGGCGTGTCCGGCGAGGACATCGTGCTGCGCGTCTCGAAGCTCTCGAGTTTCTTCAAGATGACGCCAAGGTGCTCTTCGGAGATCGAGGAGACGAGCTTCACGATTCTCGGATCGAGGTCTGATTGCTGGGCGAACGTCGATTGTGCGCACAGAACGATCGCGAACGCCATCGCCACACGCTTCATCACTTCACCTTCAAGTGTTCAAAGTAATCGCCCGACTCGATGCGTCGTGCCTGACCGAGCGGTGCGTTGTAGAAGTACGTCCACACCGCCACCGTCGCCCCATCGTCGAGCGTCGCCGTCGTTTCCGCGCGGGTATACAAACTCGCGTCCGGCTCGCTCGGCCGATAGCCTTCGATTTCGTCGAGCGCTTTCAGTACGGCATCGACGTCGAGCATGCGATGCACTTCGCCCCACACGCGCGAATCAGTGGCGGGAATGGCTGCGGGATAGAGACCGAGATCGAAGAGCGCGCCGGCGATTGATCCTCGTCCACGCCGTTCGAGCTTCGCATCGAGGCGCGCACGCCCCGGCCGCTCGAAACCGCTCATGAGCGTTCCGTAGAAAAAAACGAGGTCGGTCAATATGACCGGGAGTGTAGATCAGCGCGCGTCGTGGTGGATAGCGCCGATGGCGTCGAAAACGGCCGCCGGTACATCAAATGACAAAGCGACGGTCTTCTTGTCACCGCCCAGTTGCAGCGACGACATCATCGCCTGCATTTCCGGGCGCGCGCCGGCGGACATCTTGCCGAGCGCCAGGAATCCACGCACCACATCGCGGAGGTTGTTCGCCGCTTCTTCGTCCCGCGTCTCCGCGCGAAGGGTGCCGCGCAAGCCGCCATTGATATGCGTCGCGACCGAAAACCACGTGATGGCGGGAATCTGACTCGAGATGTTCGCCGGGAGCTTCGCGTTCGCCGTCAGCGCATCGAAGCGTCCGACCGCCCACGCGTTGTTGCCGGTGTCGAGCGAGTTGACCAGCGTCATCAGCTCTTCGTTGCCGGTAACGCTTTGCGTGCCGGTCTGCGGATTGTCACCGCCGTTGTGAAGATCGATCGCCGCATGAATGACGTTGCCCGTGCCGAGCGCCACCAGGCCAGGTTCGATGAACGACAGCGCAAAGGTGCGCGGCTTATCGACATTGACCGTGTCGCTGACGATGAGGCGTTTGCCCTTGTAGTCTTCGACGTGCGCGCCGTGATCGCGCATCAGCGCTTCGATCTTCGCTTCGTCGAAGTTGCCGCGCGCGAGCACCATGCCTTCGCCCGGCGTGTTCTTCGCCGACGCATCCGGATACATGCACGCGACGATGCGGAAGATGTCGGTCTCGATGTTGATGCCGGTGAGGTTCTGCAGTTCGGCCTGGCCGTTTTCGGTGCCCGCTGGCAGCACCTTGTGCAGCCGCTGGCGGAGATCCGAGTGCATCACTTCCTGCACGTTCGCATACGCGATGACGGCCGCGTCGCGTGGAATGTACTGCAGCTCCTCGGGACCGGGGTGCTTGCCGAACGCCCCAGCCGGGAAGCCGACGTAATAGGCCACGAGCCCGGTGCCAACACCGACCGTCAGCACCAGCGTTGAGATAATGACGAAGTAGCGTGTGCGGGCCGTCATAAGAAGAGTCTCACCGAATGAGACGTTCGGCGGCAAGTCATTGTTCCAGAATATATTCCCGCGATTCGACGGCGCGCCCGGCGGCCCATAACGTCAGCCCGACGATAACCGCCAGCCCGGCCAGGCTGGCGCCCACTGAGGGCACCTCGCGAAAGACCTGCAGCAGCATGCTAACTGCTGAATCCTGAGGCATTTCGTGTTTCACGAGCGCCTGCAGGTAATAGGCGACGGTCAGCCGCTTCAGGTAGCCGGGGAAAAGGAGCACCGCCGGCTCCCATCCAAATGCGAACACCAGTCCGATGATCAGCGGTCGCTTCAGCCGGGTCCCAACGAAGGCGAACAGCGCCCCGTACGCAGCCAGACCAATCGCAAGCATCGCGAAGTCGGCCAGGAGCGGCGGGAACGCCTCGGCCACAGTGCTTCCCCCCGTCGGGACGACCAGGAAGAACACCAGCATGACCGATGGCAGCACGAGCAGAATCGTGCACACGAGGTAGGCGAGGTATTTCCCGATGAGGACGGCCCGGCGCGGGATCGGACGCGTGAACAGATACGTGATCGTCTTGTCGTCGACCTCGTCAGCGATGAGCGACGTCCCGTAGAACACGCCCAGGATCGGGACGATGAAGCGGATGTAGAGAAGCCAGATCATCATCCCGAAGATCGTCGATCCCGGCGTCATCGCGCCGTTGATGCGGAAGCCGGACGTGTACATCGCCGAGATCACGCGCAGCGCGACGGCGAGCGCAACCGGTCCACCCAGCAGCACGCCGAGAAACACCGACCGGCGCGACCACAGCATCTGGCCGAGCGATAGGTCGAAGATCCGAAATGCCGATGAGACAGTGCGGGGTGCGGTGTGCGGCGTGCGCGGTGCGACTTCGGTCATGCCTTCACCAGGTACTTGAACACGGCCTGCAGGTTGTCGTCCGGCGACGTGACTTCGTGGATCGCCCCGAGCGATCCAGACGCGGCGAGGTCGGTAAGTCGCGCGTAGAAGGCATCGGGCCGTCCCGTCTGCACGACGACCGCCGCCTCCTCGAACCGCAGGCTCAACACGTCGTCATGCGTCAGGAACTCGCGCGCGAGCGCGCGTGGTTGATCCGCTTTGATGTACACCGTGTGCGGATGTTCGTCGATCAGGTCGCGAATCTGATGGACGTTCCCTTCGGCGAGAATCCGGCCCTGGTTGATCAGCAGGATGTTCGCCGTCATCGACTCGATCTCGTGCAGGATGTGGCTCGAGACGAGGATGCTCTTCCCCGCGCGCGCCCAGTCCTTGATCAACCGGATCGTCTTGCGGCGCATGATCGGGTCCATGCCGGACAGCGGTTCGTCCAGGATCAGGAATTCGGGATCGTGCGCGAGCGCCTGCGCCATCTTGATCCGCTGACGCATGCCTTTGCTGTAGGCGCCGATCTTCTTGTGCATCGCCTCGACGAGGTCGACCGCCTCGATCGCGCGCGTCGCCATCCGGTCGGCGTCGCTCTCGCTCACGCCGTTCAGCCGCACGAGCGCACTGACCCATTCGAGGCCTGTCATCCGCTCGTAGAACGAATCCTGCTCGGGACAGAAGCCGATGCGGAAGTACTGCGACGGGTTGTTCCAGATCGGCTGGCCGAGGACGTTGATCGTGCCTTTGCTCGGCTTCAACTGCCCCGTCACGAGCTTCATGAACGTCGACTTGCCGGCGCCGTTCGGACCCAGCAGGCCGGTGATGCCCGCCGGCACCGTGACCGACACATCGTTGAGGCCGATCACCTGGCCGTACCACTTCGACAGGTGGTCGGTCGCGATGATGTCGCTCACGCGACCACCTCGACGCCGCGCACGCGCCGGTCGAGCACGAACGCGGCGACCGCGATCGTCGCGGCGATCACGACAAACGAGATCGGCCACGGCGTGTCGTATTTGTGCGGCAGGCGGAAGATCACGTCACCGATCTGCGACAGGTTGGCCGAGAACGAGACCCACGCCAACATCGACGACCGCGTCACCGCGTAAATCACGCCGTAGATCGCCTGCGTGAAAAAGAGCACGGCAGTGTAGAGGATGCCGACGTAGCGGCTGCTGTTCGAGAGCGACGACAGCGCGAGCATCGCCGACGAGACGAGGATCACTTGAATGAAGGCAAAGACGGTGATCGCCGGGAACAGATACAGGTTGTTCGTGAAGAACGTGAAGTTGCCGGCGAATGCGATTTGCACGATCAGCAGCACGATCGCCGGGATCCACGTGACGAACAGCAGGAACGTCATCAGGATCGCGAGCTTCCCGAAGATGTACTCGGCGCGCGTCAAGGGCTTCGACAGATAGATCTGCAGCGCGTTCGCGCGTCGGTCGTTCGCGATCAGTCCGGCGCCGACATACACCGTGATGAAGAAGGCGAAAATCTCCTGCTGATCGAGAAACTGCCGGAACGTTTCGGCGGTCGGCGCCAGGAACGCGGCCTGCGGCACGTTGGCGGCCGCGTAGATCTGCACGGCGCGCACGAAGAACGGAAACCACGAGACCAGCAACAACCCGAGGAACGCGCGCTTTTGGAGCATCGTGCGGATACCGCTCCTCGCGATCACCAGCCACGATTGCCCGCGCGGTGATTTGCCGCCGCCGTATCGCCGATAGCCCTGATCATGAATCGGCATTTATTCCTCGCCGACCGCGTGCGCGAACACGTCTTCGAGCGTCGGCACACTCGGCCGCAGGTGCCGCACCTGCACGTGCGCCTCGGCCGCAAGCGCGAACAGTTGCTGCGCGCCGCCGTCCCCGGGCACGAACACGCGCATGACGTCCTCGTCGGTCGCATGGCAATCGAGGCCGGCCACGCGCAGCCGCTCGAGAAACGCCTCCGCATCGTCGCTCGTCTTGACGCGCAGCTCGTACACGCGTCCGCGCGGCTGCTTCAGCGCGTTGATCTCGCCTGATGTCGCGACCGTCCCTTTGTCGATCACGACGACCTGGTCGCACGTGTATTCGACGTCCGGGAGCAGATGCGACGACAGAATCAGGTTGACGCCTTTGTTGTGACCGAGATCGCGGACGAGATCGAGCATCTCGTCGCGGCCTTTCGGATCCATGCCGTTGGTGGGTTCGTCGAGGAACAGCAGATCCGGATCGTGAACGAGCGCCTGCGCCAGCTTGATGCGCTGCTTCATGCCAGTCGAGTACGTTTCGACGTTGCGGTACCGCGCTTCGCCGAGGCCGACGTAGAACAGGACTTCGTGCGCCCGCTGCATTGCGTCGACGCGCGGCAAGCCCGCGAGCTCGCCGCAATAGGCGACGAACGAGACCGCGTTCATGCCGGGGATGTGCGCATCGCTCTCCGGCATGTAGCCGACCCGCGCGCGGATTTCGAGCGGGGACTTCGCGACGTCGAGCCCGAGGACGCGCATCGTCCCCCGGTCGGGGACGACGAAGCCGAGCAGCGACTTGATCATCGTGCTCTTGCCGGCGCCGTTCGGGCCGAGGAGGCCGACGGCGCCCGATGCAAAGGCCGTCGTCACGTCGCGCAGCGCGGCGTTCTTGCCGTAGAGGACGGTGACGCCGTCGAGCGTGACGACCGGTTCAGCCATTCACTGTGTTATACGGACGGACGAATCAGAGCGTTCCTCGCAACCCGAGCGCGTCGGCTTTTTCGCGCATCGACCCAATCACGTTCGTGATGTGCTCGTCCAGCGAGAGGCCGAGCAATTGGGCGCCTTCGACCAGGTCCTCGCGCTTCACGCCGCGCGCGAACGCCTTATCCTTCATGCGTTTCTTGACCGAACTCGCTTCGAGGTCCAACACGCTCTTGCTCGGACGCACCAGCGACGCGGCGGTGATGAACCCGGCCAATTCATCGCACGCGAACAGCGTCTTCTCGAGCATCGATTCGCGCTCGACGCCGGTGATTTCCTTGGCGTGCGACAGGATGGCGCGAATCATCCACTCGGGATAGCCCTTCGACCGCAGGATCTCGGCGCCTTTGTTGGGGTGGTCGCCGAGCGTCGGCCACCGCTCGTAATCGAAATCGTGCAGCAGCGCGGTGATGCCCCAGTCGTCCTCGTTCTCGCCGAATTTGCGCGCGTAGCCGCGCACCGCAGCTTCGACGGCCAACGCGTGCTTCAACAAGCTGTCGCTCTTCGTGTACTCCGTCAGGAGCGCCCAGGCGTCGTCTCGATTCATGGTAAGTTTCAGCATCTTATGTCAGCGACCGCCCAGCAGTCGACCGCGACCGCGCTCGATACCGAGTTCCATCGAGGTCTCGGCCTCTACGACTCGACGATGGTCGTCGTCGGGTCGATGATCGGATCGGGCATCTTCATTGTCTCGGCCGACATGGGCCGCGTCATCGGCAGTCCGGGATGGCTGCTCGTCGCATGGATCGTCACCGGACTGCTGACCGTCGTCGGCGCGCTGTCGTACGGCGAGCTCGCGGCGATGATGCCGCGCGCGGGCGGACAATATGTCTACCTCCGCGAATCGTTTTCGCCGATGTGGGGGTTCCTGTACGGCTGGACGCTGTTCCTCGTCATCCAGACCGGAACGATTGCCGCGGTCACCGTCGGTTTTGCACGCTACTTCGGCGCGCTCGTGCCGTGGATCGCGGACGATAACTATCTCGTCGCGCCGATCCACATCACGAGCGGCTATGCGTTGTCGCTGTCGACGACGCAGCTCGTGGCGATTGTCGTCATCGCGCTCTTGACGTGGACGAACACCCGCGGGCTCCAGTACGGAAAAATCATCCAGAATGTCTTCACGACGGCGAAGACCGGCGCCGTGCTCGGACTGATCGCCGTGGGGTTGCTGCTCGGGTGGAATCACGCCGCGGTCGCCGACAATTTCGGCAACCTCTGGTCCATCCGCGGCAACGTCGACATCGTCCCGGGCCTGACCGCGGTAACGACGTTTGGTTTGTTCGTGGCGATCTGCGTCAGTCAGACCGGGTCGCTGTTCTCGAGCGACGCGTGGAACAACATCACGTTCACGGCTGGCGAAGTGAAGGATCCGCGCCGCAACATCCCGCTGTCGCTCGCGCTCGGCACGTTCATCGTCATCAGCCTGTATCTGCTCGCGAACGTCGCCTATCTCGTGACGCTGACGTTCAGCCAGGTGCAGCACGCACCGGCAGACCGCGTCGCGACGGCGACGTTGAACGCGATCTTTCCCGGCCTCGGCCCGACGATCATGGCGGTCGCGATCATGATCTCGACGTTCGGCTGCTGCAATGGCTTGATTCTCGCCGGCGCGCGTGCGTCGTACGCGATGGCGCGCGATGGACTCTTCTTCAAGTCCGCGGGACAGCTGAACGACGCGAAAGTGCCGGCGTGGGGACTCGTGCTGCAGGGACTTTGGGCGGTCTTCCTGGTCTTGCCGCGCACCTTCGACGCGACGACGAAGACGTACGGCAATCTCTACAACAATCTGCTCGATTACGTCATTTCGGCGGCGCTGATCTTCTACATCCTGACGATCGCAGGGCTGTTTCGGCTGCGGCAGACGAAGCCGGACGTCGAGCGGCCGTATCGCGCCTTTGGATATCCGGTGGTGCCGGCGCTCTACATCGCAGGTGCCGCGACGATCCTCGTCGTGCTCTTCCTCTATCGCACCGCGACGACGTGGCCGGGGCTGATCATCGTGTTACTCGGCGTGCCAGTGTACTTCGCGTGGCGTCCACGGTCCTGATCGAACGCGCTCGAATCCTTTTTCGATCACGCTGATCGTGGCGTCGTTGACGCCGTAGCCGGTCAACTCCATCAGCGACGCCCACGCCGCTTCGACCGCGTCGGTCGCGCACGCGAGCGTGCCGCCGACCGGACGACAGACGAAATCGATGAGCACATAGTGGAACAGCGTCTTGCCGTCTCCGTCGAAGCGGATGCGGTCGAAGACGTCGATCATCGGACCGACGTCCACGTCGAGACCGGTTTCCTCGCGCACTTCACGCGCGATCGCGACCTCGAGCGTCTCACCGAGTTCCACGGCGCCGCCGGGAATGCTCCATTCACCCTTCAACGGTTCGTGCCCGCGGCGAATGAGCAGCACGCGGCTGGCGTCGACGATGACCGCACCGACACCGACGACGGGGCGATCGGGATATTCCCTCACTCACCCATCACTTTCACGACGACGCGTTTGCGCCGCCGGCCGTCGAACTCGGCGTAGAAGACCTGCTCCCACGGTCCGAGATCGAGTTTCCCCATCGTGATCGGCAGCAGCACTTGATGTCCCATGATCGTGCGCTTGAGATGCGCGTCGGCGTTGTCTTCGCCCGTCTGGTGATGCCTGTAGTTGAGACCAGACGGCGCGAGCTTCTCGAGCCAGACCTGGAAGTCTTGAATCAGGCCGTCTTCCCAGTCGTTGACGTAGACGCCCGACGTGATGTGCATCGCCGACACCAACACCATACCTTCGGCGACGCCGCTCGCTTGCACGATCTGTGCGACCTCATCCGTAATGCGCACGAATTCCTGCCGTTGCTTGGTGTTGAACCAGAGGTAGTCGGTGTAGACGGTCATGGTGCCTAAGGTGCCTAACGTGCCTGAAGTGCCTAACGTGCCTGAAGTGCCTAATGTGCCTGGAGTGCCTAAAGTGCGAGCGCGGCGTCCGCGTTTATGTCGAGCGGCGACGTGATGCCGGCGCGGAATTTCCGCAGACCCGCGGCGGCGATCATCGCCGCGTTGTCGGTCGAGAGTTTGAGGCTGGGCAAGAACGTCGGGATCTCGCGCGCTTCGCCGCGCCGCTGCAGTTCCTCGCGCAGGCGGCTGTTCGCCGACACGCCGCCGGACACGCCGACGCTCTTGGCGCCGAATCGGCGTGCGGCGTCGAACAGGCGATCGATCAGGACGGTGACGACGACGCGCTGAAAGCTCGCCGCGATATCCGCCACTTCGGCGGGACTGAAGTCCGCGCCTGCACTCGACTGGCGTTCGCGAACGTGCCGCAATACGGCCGTCTTCAATCCACTGAAGCTGAAGTCGAGATCGCCCTTCAATTCTGGCGCGTTGCGATCCGCGTGCGTCAACCGCGTCGTCGGCAGATTGACGGCGCGATCGTTTCCGTGTTTCGCGAGCTTGTCGATGATCGGTCCGCCGGGATACCCAAGGCCGAGCAGCTTTGCGACTTTGTCGTACGCTTCGCCCGCCGCGTCATCGCGCGTTCGGCTGATGAGTTCGTAGTGTCCTGGCCGTTCGACCACATAAAGGCTGGTGTGCCCGCCCGACACCACGAGCACGACGGCCGGCAGCGGCATCTCGCCGTTCTGCAGGACGAGTGATTCGATGTGGCCGGCAAGATGATGGACACCGACGAGCGGCAGATTGGCCGTCGCGGCGGCGCCCTTTGCGAACGACACCCCGACGAGCAGCGAGCCGACCAGCCCCGGTCCCTGCGTGACCGCGACGGCGCCGAGATCGGTCCACGTCGTTTCCGCTTCTTCGAGCGCGCGTTCGACGACGCCGCAAATGTCGCGGATGTGCTGACGTGAGGCGAGCTCTGGGACCACACCGCCCCACTCGCGATGGATCGGGACCTGCGATGCGATCACGTTCGATCGAATCGCCCACGGCTTCGATACGTCGCCAGTTTCCTCGACGACCGCGGCCGAGGTTTCGTCGCACGAGGTTTCGATCCCGAGGATGCGCATCTACCTACGATTCGAACGCCCGCTTCAGCGACTCGGTATAGGGCGCGCGGAAGATGCCTCGCTCCGTGATGATGCCGGCGATGAGCTCGTGGGGTGTCACGTCGAACGCGGGATTCCACACCTTCGCGTTCGCCGGCGCGAGCTGCGCGCCTTTGACGTGCGTCACCTCGCGTGCGTTCCGTTCTTCGATCGGAATCTGCTCGCCATCGGGCGTGTTCAGATCGATCGTCGACAGCGGCGCGGCGACGTAGAACGGGATGTGGTGTTCGCGCGCGAGGACGGCGACGGTGTACGTGCCGACCTTGTTTGCGGTGTCGCCGTTGGCCGCGATGCGGTCGGCGCCGACGACGACGAAGTTCACCTTGCCCTGACGCATCAACGCGCCGGACATGTTGTCGGTGATGACGGTCGTGTCGATGCCGTCACGCACGAGTTCCCACGCGGTCAGGCGTGCACCCTGCAGGAACGGACGCGTCTCGTCGGCGAACACCACGACCTGTTTTCCCTGTTCCACCGCACCCCGGATGACGCCCAGCGCGGTGCCGTAGCCCGCGGTCGCCAGCGCGCCGGCGTTGCAATGCGTCAGGATTCGCGCGTCCGCCGGAACGACCTCCGCGCCGAATGCGCCCATCGCGCGGCAGCTCGCAACGTCCTCGTCATGAATCAGCTGCGCCTCGCGATCGAGCCGATCCTTCAGTTGCTCGACCGACTCGCCCACCTCGACGCCCGCCGCAAACGATCGCTTCATGCGATCGATCGCCCAGAACAGATTCACTGCCGTCGGACGCGTCGCCGCCATCAGCTCGCACGTCTTGTAGAACTCGGCGGCGAGCTTCTGCGTGCCGGTCGCCTTGCTGCCGCGCATCCCCAGCGCAATGCCCATCGCCGCCGCGACGCCGATCGCCGGCGCGCCGCGGATGACCATCGTCTTGATCGCTTTCGCGACGTCGGGTGCGGTCTTGCAGCGGACGTAGATTTCTTCTGATGGAAGCTTCCGCTGGTCGATCATGACGACCGCGTCGGCTTCCCTCGTAATGGTGGGAAGCATTCGCTCGATTCTATAAGAGGCGTGCGTCGAAGGGCAGCGGCAGCAGGTTCTTCAGGTGATGCGTGCCCTTTTCTTCTTTGAGGTTCCCGAGCAGGATTTCAAGGTTGCCGCCGAACTCCCACAGGATTTGGCGGCAGGCGCCGCACGGCGGCGTCGGCGCTTCGGTGTCGGCCACGATCGCGATACGCGTGAAGGCACGATGCCCTTCCGACAGCGCCTTGAACATCGCCACGCGCTCGGCGCAGATCGTCAGGCCGTACGTCGCGTTCTCGATGTTGCACCCGGTGATGATCTGGCCGTCGGCGGTTTCGAGCGCGGCGCCGACTTTGAACTTCGAGAAGGCGGCGTCGGCGAACTCGCGCGCGCGGCGCGCCGCCGCGACGAGATCGACTTCGCCTGGACGATCGCGCAAACGTCGCGGGCCCAGGCGCCGATCGCGTCCGTTGCGGCGATCGCTGCCGGTCGGGCTGCCGACGTTCTTCATGCGGCGATCGAACCCGGTGCGCCGGTCGGCTTCGACCCGCGCGCGCCGGTCGTCGAGCAGCAGCCGCAGCGGATCCGCTTTCTTCACGCCGTTGACGACGTGGGTGATGCGCGAGATCTGATACAGCTTCGAGGTGATCGCCTGGACGTCGGGATCGGAGTGGCAGAGCTCGGCCGCTTCGGCATTCGTCCAGTGCCGCACGGCATAGAACCGGCCCGGCTGCGCCTCGTCGCGGATGATCTCCGCGCGGCCGTAGTTCTTCGCGATCAGGATCGCCTCGAACGCCGTCGTCAACGTCAGAAACTCGCCTTCGTGACCGGCGTTGACGTCGACGAGCGCGACCGACAAACGGCGATTATCAGAGCTGCTCAATGATGGCCTCTAACAACGCAATGAACTGTCCGCGGACCCGCCGCGCCGTTTCCATCACCTCGTTGTGATCGAGCGGCTTGGGCAGCACACCCGCGGCCATGTTCGTGATGCATGAAATCCCGAGCACGTCCATGCCCATATGTCTCGCCACGATCGCTTCAGGCACCGTCGACATACCGACCGCGTCGGCGCCAATCGTTCTTAGATATCGGATCTCCGCCGGCGTTTCGTAACTGGGTCCGAGGAGCGCGATATAGATACCATGCGGCAGAAGCAGCGCCATCCCCTTCCCGGCTTTGTCGGCAATGGTGCGCAACCGTGACGAGTAGACCTCTGTCATGTCCGGAAAGCGTGGGCCGAACCGGTCGTCGTTGGCGCCGACCAGCGGGTTGGTTCCCATCAGGTTGATGTGATCGTCGATCACCATCAACGCGCCCTGCGAAAACCCGGTGTTGATGCCGCCGGCGGCGTTGGTGACGATCAGCGTCTTGACCCCGAGCAGTCCCATCACGCGGACGGCGAACGTCACGGTGTGGACGTGGTGCCCTTCGTAGACGTGACAGCGTCCGGCGAGCGCGGCGATCTGGTGGCCGCGCGATTTTCCGATGACGAGTTTGCCCTCGTGCCCGATCACGCGCGATGCCGGCCAGTGCGGCAGATCGCCATATGGGATCGTGACCGCGTCGGTCAGCGAGTTGGCGAAATCGCCCAGCCCCGAGCCGAGTACGATCGCGATTTTCGGAACATCCGACACCTGCGCGCGAATCGCGTCCGCGGCCTCTTTCACCTGTTCGTAGTAGCCCATTAGAGAAGGAATCCGGCGATGGTCGCGGTCATGAAGTTGGCAAGCGTGCCGGCGAACATCGCGCGCAAACCCAGCCGCGCGAGGTCGTGCCGCCGGTTCGGCGCGAGCGCGCCGATGCCGCCGATCTGGATACCGATCGAGCTGAAGTTCGCGAAGCCGCACAACGCGAACGTCGCGATGGTGAACGACTTGGGATCGAGGCCCGCCTTCATCGGTCCGAGCTTCGAGTAGGCGACGAACTCGTTGAGGGCCATGCGGGTGCCGAGCAGATTGCCGATCGCCGACGCATCACGCCACGGCACGCCCATCGCCCACGCCACCGGCGCGAACACCCAGCCGAAGATGCGCTCGAGACTCAACGGCGCACCGGCGAGCGGAACGTGATTGAGGATCGCGTTGAGCAGCGCGATCAGCGCGAGGAACGAAATCAACATCGCGCCGACGTTGAGCGCGAGATGCAGCCCTTCGCCGGTTCCCCGCCCCGCGGCGTCGATGACGTTGACGTCCGTCTTCTCCACCTCGAGCCGCACCGTCCCCATCGTCTTGGGTGTTTCGGTTTCGGGCACGAGCATTTTCGCCATCATGATCGTGCCCGGCGCCGTCATGATGACGGCCGTCAGCAGGAACTTGGCTTCGATGCCGAACGAGATGTAGGCCGCCATGATGCCGCCCGAGATGTGCGCCATCCCGGAGGTCATCACCGTCATCAGCTCCGAGTACGTCATCTCGGGCAGATACGGACGGATCGTCAGAGGCGCTTCGGTCTGCCCCATGAAGATACTGGCCGCGACGTTCAGCGACTCGGCGCCGCTCGCCTTCATGACGCGCTGCATCACCGTCGCGAAGATGCGGACGACGATCTGCATGACGCCGAAATAGTAGAGGATGGCGAACAGGGCCGCGATGAAGATGATCGTCGGCAGCACCTGAAACGCGAAGATGACGGCGTACTGCGCGCCGCCCGGTCCGAACACACGCGTCATCGCGTCGCCCCACACCGTGCCGCTGCCAAGCGGGCCGAAGACGAACGCGGCGCCGACGCCGGAAAATCCCAGCAGCCTCGTGATGTAGTACCCGAGCGTGTCGAACGTCGCCTTGCCGATCGCCGTCTTGAGGACGATCAGCGCGAACAACACCTGCAATCCGAGTCCCCACGCGACGGTCGTCCAGTTGATGGCGCGGCGATTGGTCGAGAACGCGACCGCAATGCCGAGAATCACAACGGCGCCGAACAACGGCTGGATGATGCCGGGCATCAGCGGACCTCTCCGACGATCAACCGCATCGCTGCCGGTTGGCGATCGCCTATGGTGATGGCCTGTTTCGCGAGCGTCAGCGCCGCCTCGAGGCGCGCCCGATCGCGATAGTGCAACTCGAGGATCGGATCGCCGGCCTTCACCGCGTCGCCCGGCTTGGCGGTGATCATGATGCCCACCGCCGGATCGACCGCGTCTTCCACTTTGTCGCGGCCGGCGCCGAGCGACACCGACGCGCGGCCGACGAGCTCGGCGTCCAGCCGCGTGAGATAACCGGCGCGATCAGCGTTGACGTATTCGCGATCGGGTACGCTCGGCAGCAGCGAATAGTCGTCGACGACGCGCGGATCGCCACCCTGGACTTCGACCATCATGCGGAATTTCGCGAGCGCCGCGCCAGACGCGATGGACTCGCGGATGCGGCGCTCGGCGTCGGCGCGGTCCGACGCGACCGTGCCGAGGATCAACATGCGCGCGGTCAATTCGACCGAACAGTCGATCAGGTCGGCGGGACCGCGTCCCTTCAGGACCTCGATGCACTCGATCACTTCGAGCGCGTTGCCGACGGCGAGCCCGAGCGGTGTTTCCATGGCCGTGATGACCGCTTCGGTCTTGACCCCTGACGCGTTGCCGATGGCGACGAGCGACTCGGCGAGGCGACGCGAGTCGGCTTCCGTCTTCATGAACGCGCCGCTGCCGGTCTTGACGTCGAGCACGAGGGCGTTGATCCCTTCGGCGATCTTCTTGCTCATGATCGACGCGCTGATGAGCGGGATGCTTTCGACCGTGCCGGTCACGTCACGCAGCGCATAGAGTCGCTTATCGGCCGGCGCGATCTCTTTCGTCTGGCCGATCATCACGCAGCCGACGCGCTTCAGCACCGCACGCATCTCGTCGAGCGACAGGTTGACGCGGAAGCCCGGAATCGCTTCGAGCTTGTCGAGCGTGCCGCCCGTGTGGCCCAGACCGCGGCCCGACATCATCGGGACGGGAACGCCGCACGCCGCCGCAATCGGCGCCAGGATCAGCGACGTCTTGTCGCCGACGCCGCCGGTGGAATGTTTGTCGACCTTCACTCCCGGCACATCGGCAAGATCGAGGCGCACGCCCGACTGCACCATCGCTTCGGTCAACCACGCGGTCTCTTCCGGCGTCATGCCGCGCAGCAGAATCGCCATCAAGAGAGCGGACGTCTGGTAGTCGGGGACGGCGCCGCTCGTCGCCCCCTCGACGACGAAACGAATTTCGTCGCGCGTGAGCGAGCTTCCGCCGCGCTTTTTGATGATGACGTCTACGGCTCGCACTTCGGTCCGGGCAGTATACTTCGAGAGTCCCATGGCGCAGGCGTCCCAGCTGTCTCCAGAGCTGTCACGCGGCTTGCTCCAGCTTGCGCGCGCAATCATCGTCGCGGCACGCAACTGGTCGCTGTATCCCCAGGAACATCCGACCGTTGGCATTTCTGTGAAGCGGCTCGCCGACGCTATCCGGGAATCCTCGCTCGGTGCCGCCTTCTCGATCGGTATCACGCCCGACACGTTGATGATCGAAAACGCCACGGCCGACGCGACCCAGACCGGCATTGCCGAAGCCGCCGCCCTGCTGCACGACCGCGACCTGCTGCGGATCACCTTCATCGGCGACGTGCCGGCCGAGGCGATCCACGCCTTTCTGCGCGTCCTCGCGCTCGAACCCACGGAGCGCCGAAAACGCGGCGGACCGGCACGCATCTGGGAGACCGAGGGGCACCCGTCGCTGGCCCTCGAGCAGATCGACTACTCAAAAGTGTTGGCGCGGGAAGAAGGCGAGGTCGCCGAGCCGGCGAAACGCGACGACCTCTGGAAGTCGATCGTCAACTCGATTGCCGGGGGACAAAAGGCAGTCTTCGACGAACGGCAGCAGGAACGCCTCCTAGCGATCGCCAGCAGCCCGACAGACATCGCGGACCTCGCCACCGCCGTTGCGGCGCCGAAGTGCACGATGGACGGCTCGCCGATGATCACGACGCAGGCCGCGACCGTCCTCGCCGCGTTCCGGCACCTGACGAGCATCGTCTCGGTCATGGCGCCCGAGCGGATGCCGGAAGTCATGGGCAACCTGGCGTCCGCGGCGACGCAACTCGACGCCCACGTCATGATGCAGTTGATGCAGACGGAAGAAGATCCCGCCGCCTCGCTCCAGCTCGTGCAAGGTCTCGCCGGGGCGTTCGACGACGCGAAAGTCGCGCAGCTGCTGGCGACCGCAATGGCGCTCGACGGCCAGGCCTCGGATCGCCTTGCGACGATCTTCAACACGATCGCGCCGGACGAAGACCGCAAGCGGCGCGTGTTGACGATGACGCGGCACATGCTGAGCGAAACCGACTTCGGCCGGACGGGTCAATTCCAGGTGCTGTGGACGTCGATGGAAGAGCTGCTCGTCTCGTACAACGACAAGCCGTTCGTGTCGGAGTCGTACAAGACGGCGCTGGACGGCGTCGGCGGACGCGCGGAGAAGATGGCGCTCGGCGATTTGCCCCCCGAGCTGCCGGAGTGGATGGCAAGCCTCGGTCAGGAGAGCGTCCGGACGCTGTCGGTCGTCATGCTGATCGATCTGCTCACGATCGAGAAGACCGACCAGCGCGCCGCCGAAATCGCCGAAGACATGGAGGCGCTGGCCGAAGATCTGCTGATGTCCGGCGCTTACGCCGACGCGTTGACGGTGACGACCGCGCTGGCGCGTCGCGCGAACTCGCCGCTCCTCGGCCGCGACGCGTGCCGCCACGCGCTCGATCGACTGGGAGATTCGCTGGCACTGCGGGAAACCGCCGCGCTCATCGGAGACGTCGACGACACTGACTGGACGTCGATCAAGGCGGTCCTCGAAACGATCGGCGCGCCGGCCATCGAATCGCTCAAGCCGGTCGTCGCCGTGGAACACGACACCGTCGGCGTGTCGCGTGCCGAGGAAACGATCGTCGGCTTCGGCACGCTCGCGGTCACACGCCTGGCGTCGCTCGTCGCCGACCAGCGCTGGTTCGTGCAGCGTCGCGGCGCGCGTCTGCTCGGCCGCCTCGCCGCGGCGGAGGCGGTGCCCCTCCTGCAGCCGCTCGTCCGCCAGAACGATCCGCGCGTCGCGCGCGAGGCGATCGCGGCGCTGTCGGCGATTCGGGATCCGTCTGCGGCGCGCGCCATCCAGACGGTGCTGCGTGCCGCCACCGGCGAGATGCGCAGGGCGGTTGTCGACGCGCTCGTCGCCGGCAAAGACCCGCGCGTGGTCCCGATGCTCGCGCAGATCGTCAACGAGAGCGACCCGTTGGGCAAGGATCACGAGATGGTGCTCGAAACGGTGCAGGCGCTCGGGACCGTCGGCACCGACGCGGCGATTGCGCCGCTGATTGCGCTGGCGCTGCGGAAGAAATTTTTCGGCGGCAGGAAATTGCGTGCGCTCAAGGAGTCGAGCGTCGACGCGTTGATGCGCGTGGGGACGCAGAAAGCCGACACGGCGCTGCGTGATGCCGCACGTTCGGGGGATCGTGCGCTGAAAAAGATCGTCTCGGCGCGCATTCGAGGCTGATGGAAGGCAAGAAGGCCGAGGAACTGATTCGGCGGCTCGCGGCGGCGCTGCGGGGCATCGAGCTGTACTCGCCCACCCACCCGCTCGTGCAGCGCGGCATCGACGCGCTGACGTCCGGCGCGCTGGACGCGTTGCAGTCGGCGCCCTCGATCGTCATCGGCTTCATCGGCGACGAAGTCGTCGTCGACGGCAACCGGCTGGCGAAAGGCACCGCCGCGCTCGTCGGGTTCGCGCGGGACCTGCGCGAGCGGGAAATCGAGAAGATCACCATCACGCGCGGCGTGACGCGCGATGAGATCCGCAATCTCATCGCGGTCTTCAGCGACCGGACGTCGCCCGCGCCGCTGCCCGATCGTCTCAACGCGCGGGGCGTGCGCCACGTCCAACTCGGCCGGATCATCGTCGAGGAGGTCAGCGACGAGCAGGCGGGCATCGCGGCGGCCCGACGCGTGTACACGACGGCGGTCGAGACGGCCGAGTCCTTGTGGGAGGCCGCGAAGGCCGGCGACAAACCGGATCCGGCGGCGGCGCGGAAGATCATCGACGGCCTCGCGCGCCTCGTGACGCAGGACCGCACCTCGCTGATGGCGCTCACGGCGCTGAAGAAGTACGACAACTACACCTTCACGCACATGGTCAACGTGTCGGCGCTCGCGATGGCGCAAGCGCGTGCGTTGAACATCGAAGGGACGCTGCTGCGCGAGTT
>Ga0070741_10001781_pt1 | contig 62187 bp, 63 predicted proteins | sample Coa_R1_4_FD_66440 | JGI IMG/M metagenome (GOLD analysis project Ga0070741, IMG submission 66440) | Surface soil microbial communities from Centralia Pennsylvania, which are recovering from an underground coalmine fire - Coalmine... | ecosystem: Environmental > Terrestrial > Soil > Unclassified ...
CGTGACGCCGACGTAGAGCGGAATCTGCAGCTTGTCGATGTTGTAGAGCGGCGAGCGATCCTTGTAGACCTGTTGCTTCTCGGCCGGCAGCCCGCCGTAACGGTTCGCCGGATCGATCGCCTGATGCTGACGCTCCACGCCCTTCCACGCGAGGCGCTGGAACAGATTCGTCACCGGCACCATCGCGACCGCCGCTTTGAACGTCGTCGGGTTCCGCGTGATCGACAGCAGCGTGATCATCCCGCCGTGGCTCCAGCCGATGATCCCGATCCGCGCCGGATCAACCTGCGGGTACTTCGACTTCAGCACGTCGGCCGCCGTGACCACATCGTCGACCTCGTTGCCGCCATAGTCGATCGCGTCGTAGAACGCCTTGCCGTATCCGATGCTGCCGCGATATTCCGGCGCGATGACGACGTACCCTTTTTCCGTCGCTTCGCGGATGTACGGGATGTAGTGGTTGTAGAGGTGACCGCGGATGTTCTCGTGCACCCAGACGATGGCCGGGTGACCTTTGGGACCGCGCAGCGTCAGCGGCTGAAAGACGAAGGCCGGAATGTCGAGGTCGCCCGCGCGGCTGCGATAGGTGATCTTCTCCATCCGCATGTGGCCGGCGCTGGCGTCGCGCCAGTTGCGGTCCGTCTCGGCCTGATCCTGGGCCATGCGATCGAAATCAGGCGGACGACCGAACTGCGCGCCGATCGCGGGCGACAGGCAGACGACGAGGAAGAGCGCAAGAAGACTCCGGCGCACGGGGGCGAACATGCCCCCGATCCTACACCGACCCGGCGGGAGCGGCGGCGCGCTGGTGCGCGCGCAACAGCCATTCGCTGAGCTGCTGCTTCGCTTCGACCGGCGTCCGTCCGTAGAACGGCATCAACGCAGTCGGCACGCCGGGCACGCGGACGATGTAGGCGCGCCAGCGGTCGGTCGTGACCGGCGCCACCTCGATCAGGTACTGGCGCCCGGCGATGGATTCTTCGAAACGGTGTACGTCGTGGGTCAATGCTGCCGCCGAACGAATTGTTTTGGTGTGTGAGTCGCCAGAATTCTACTCGGCGCGCGCGGCGAAACAAGCGAAGCGAGGTACGAAAGCGCGTCCACATGTCGCGCCTCGAGAATTTTCGAACACGCGCGCCGAAAAAAAATTCCGTTGTCGTTTCGTCCACAGGATATGCACCGTTCATCCACAGGATTTCCACAGGTCGCGCGTGTGATACCCTTCGAATGGTCCTGATGTCCCCGCGGACGATCGTACTCACGCTCATCGTCGCGGCCTGCTGCGCTGTCCGTCCTGCCCGAGCCGACGACGAACCGACGCTGCTGCGTGTCTTCCTGAAAGACGGCACATCGCTCGTCAGCTACGGCGAGCCGGCCCGCGTCGGCGATCGCGTCGTCTTCTCGATGCCGACCGCGGCCACGCCGAATCCACCGCTGCATCTCGTCGACATCGCCGCCGATCGCGTCGACTGGGACCACACGAACCGCTACGCGGCGTCGGCGCGCGCGTCGCACTACGTCCGCACTCAAGCGGAGAACGATTACGCGGTGCTCTCCAACGAGATCGCGCAGGCGCTGAACGACGTCACGCTGACCACCGATCCCGCGCGGCGCCTCGCGATCGCCGAAACGGCGCGCAAGCGCCTCAGCGACTGGCCGGCCGAGCACTTCGGCTATCGCGCCGCCGAGATCCGCCAGATGCTCTCGATGCTCGACGAGGCGATCGCCGACCTGCGCGCGTCGACCGGCACGCCCGGCCGCTTCGACCTGAGCTTCGCCGCCTTCGCCGATCCGGCGACGCTGACCGAGCCGCTGCTGCCGCCGCCGACGCCGAAGGAAGCGATCGAGAACGTGCTCGGCGCCGCGAAGGCCGTCGACAACGCGGCCGAGCGGACGTCGCTGCTGACCGCCGCGCTCGCGTCGATCGAGCAGCAACAGGACGCGCTGCCGGCGGCGTGGGTCGTGCCGATGCGCGCGTCGATCCAATCGGCCATTCAGGCGGAGGTCCGCGTCGACCGGACGTATCGCGCGTTCACGACGCGCTACATCGCACTGGCCGACTACCGCGCGAAGACCGCGGACGTTCGCGGACTCGAGCGCCTCGTCCGCCTCGTGCAGCAGCGCGATCGCGCGCTCGGCGCCAAGCGTCCCGAATCGGTGGCGTCGCTGCTCGCCGTCATCGACCAGAAGCTCGACGCGGCGCGCCGGCTGCAGCTCGCGCGCGAGCGCTTCGCGTTGCGCGCGCCGATCCTGACGAAATACCGCCTCGACATGCAGCGTCCGATCGATCTGCTGGCGGCGATGACGCCGTCGCTCGAGTCGATCAAGTCGCTCGCCGGTTCGTCACCCGCGTCGCTCGCCGCGCTGGAGCGCACGTCGGCGCAGATCGCCGCGCTCGCGTCCGCGATCGTGCCGCCCGACGAAGTGGCCGCGGCGCACGCGCTGCTCATCAGCGCGACGCAGCTCGCGCGCAACGCGGCGGAGATCCGCCGCCAGGCCGCCGCGGCCGACGACATGACCCGCGCGTGGGACGCCTCATCCGCCGCCGCCGGCGCGCTGATGCTGAGCGCGAAGGCGCGCGCCGACATCCAGTCCCTGGTCCGGCCGCCGCGTCTGCCGTGATCACGCCGCGCCGCACGCGCCTCGTCCGCGTCCCGGACCTCCAGGCGTTCCGCACCGCACTCGGGAGTGCGGCAGGCGGGTTGCGGCATGCGGACGCTGTCGTCGTTCCGACGCGAGCGGCAGCGCGGATGTTCGGCGCCGGCGTCACGCGCGACGAGCTGTACGATGCGTTCCGTCAGCGGCTCGCAGACCCACCGCACTGGCTGACGGCGATCGAACGCGACGTCATCGCGCAGGCCGCCGCGCGTGCGGCAGCCGATGCGGGCGCGCCGCCGGCGTTCCACCTGCGGCCCGGCCTCGTGGCCGAGATGGTGCGCTTCTACGATCAGCTGCGGCGCCAGTCGCAGACGGTGAATCGGTTCGAGGAGTTGATCGGAACGGCGCTGGGGAGCGACGACCTCGACCGCGGCGCCGCGCGCATGCGTCAGCAGACGCGGTTTCTCGCCGACACGTTTCGCGAATACGAGCGGCGCGTCGCCGCCTCCGGCGCGTGCGACGAGCACGTGCTCCGCGATCGGCTGATCCGTGAGGCCGCGGCGGATCCGATCCGCGCCGTCGTCGTCACCGTCGCGGACTGGATCGCGGACGAGAACGGCTTGTACGTCGCCGATTTCGATCTGCTGGCGCGCGTTCCCGGCCTCGCGTCGCTCGACATCGTCGCGACCGAAAACGTCCTGCGGACCGGATTTCACGAGCGGCTGCATTCGTGGCTGCCGGGAATCGAAGAGACCGACCTGCACGGACTGGAGATTCGGGATTCGGCCTTCGCTCGGCCGGTCCTCATGACGCCTCCGCCGTCGGCTGCCGAGTCGCCGCTCGCGAATCCCGAGCTGTTCTTCACGCATCGCGATCGCGAGGAAGAACTGATTGCGGTCGCGCGCGCGATTCGCGCGGACGAGCGGCGCGGCGAGGGCGTTCCCCTCGATCGCACCGCGGTCGTCTTCAAGCAGCCGCTGCCGTACTTGTATCTCGCGCCGCGCGTGTTCGGATCGGCCGGCATGCCCGTGCACATGTTCGACACGCTGCCGCTCGCGGCGGAGCCGACGGCGGCGGCGTTCGACCTCGTGCTCGACGCGGCCGCATCCGAGTTCAATCGCGCGTCACTCGTGGCGCTGCTGCGCTCGCCGCATTTTGCGTTCGACCTCGATCGCGCGGCGGTCAGCGCCCTCGATCGCCGTCTGAGCGATGCGCGATATCTCGGCGGGCTCGAGCGGCTCAACGCGCAGGGCCAACGCGACGGGCAGACGGGCATGGTCATCGCGGTGACGATCGCGGCCGAGCTCGAACCGCTCACGGCGTCGCGTCCGGCGTCGGTGCAGATTGCGACGCTGCTCGCGTTCTGGTCCGCGCACGCGCGGCCGCTCGCCGCCGGCGATCCGTTCGCCGCACGCGAACGGCGGGCCCGCGCGGCGATCGTCGACGCGCTGCAGGCGCTCGCGGCGGTGCACGCCGTGCAGGACGATCCCGCCTGGACGATCGCCGAGTTGTCGGTCGCCGTCCGCCGCCTCATCGAAGAGCAGACCTTCATCGCCGACGCCGCCGAAGGCGGCATCCGCATCGTCGACGATCAGGCCGCGCGTTACGGCGACTTCGACGATGTGGCGATCGTCGGCGTCGTCGAACACGAGTGGCCGGCGAAACCGCGGCGGAACATCTTCTATCCGCCGTCGCTGCTGAAGTCGCTCGGGTGGCCAACCGAGCGCGACCGCCGCGCCGCGGCCGACGCGCATTTCCTCGATCTGGTCGCGTCCGCGCGCCGCCGCGTCTCCGTCTCGACGTTCACGCTCGAAGACGACGCGCTCGTGATGCGATCGATGCAGCTCGACGAGTTGCCGCGCGCGCGGCTGTCGTCGGTCGCGGCCGATCCGGCCGGCGACGATCCCGTGTTTCTCGACGAAGCGCTCGCGCTCGACGCAGCGCTGCCCGAGCGCCTGACCGGCGTCGCGCGCGAGTGGGCCGAGTTGCGCGGCGGCGGGCGCGCGGCCGACGCCGCCGTGTTCCATGGGGCGATCGGCGAGCAGCCACCGCGCGTCTGGTCGGTGAGCGCGCTCGAGACGTATCTCGGCTGTCCGTTCAAGTTCTTCGCGCAGCACGTCCTCGCGCTCGAAGAGGAACCAGACGACGAAGAGGTGATGGATCCGCGGCGGCAGGGTCAGCTCGTGCACGAAGTGTTCGAGCAGTTCTTCCGCGACTGGCAAGCGTCGGGCGGCGAGACGATCACCGACGCGAACCTCGACGAGGCGCGCGCGCTCTTCGAAGCCGTCGTCGATCGCACGCTCGCGCCGCTGTCGGACGCAGAGGCAGGGCTCGAGCGAACACGGCTGCTCGGATCGCCGGCAGCCGCCGGACTCGGCGAAGCGGTCTTCCGCATGGAAGCCGAGCGTCCGACGCGCGTCGTCGAGCGGCTGCTCGAGCACGAGTTGAAAGGCGAGTTCACGTTTCGCGTCGCCGACGCGGAGCGGCGCGTGTCGCTCCGCGGCAAAGCGGACCGGATCGATCTGCTCGAGGACGGCACGTTTCGCCTGATCGACTACAAGCTGGGATGGCCGCCGGATCGCACGCGCGCGCTGCAGTTGCCGATCTACAGCCTCTGTGCCGAGCAGCGGCTCGTGTTGTACCGCGGCCGGCGCTGGACGCTCGGCGATGCCGCGTACCTCGCGTTCAAGGGACCGCGTCGCGTCGTGCCGCTCTTCACGCCGGCGAATCGCGACAAGGTGCTGGCCGACGCGCAGGAGCGGCTCGCGTCGACGATCGACGCGATTGCGCGCGGCGACTTCCCGCCGACGCCGGACGATGTCTATCGGTGCGACACGTGCAGCTTCGCGGGCGTCTGCCGCAAGGACTACGTCGGTGACGTCTGAGCTGACGCTGCCGTTCGACGACGATCCGAGCCCGTCGGTCGACGCGCTCAGGACGAGCGGGGATGAACCGCCGATCCGGAACGCGCCGGCGGGTGATCTGCCGGACGCCGCGTCACGCGCCGCCGCGATCGACCCGACGCAGAACGTCGTCCTGGAGGCGTCCGCGGGGACCGGCAAGACGCGCGTCCTCGTCGAGCGCTACGTCAACCTGCTGCGCGCGGGCATCGATCCCGATCACATCCTCGCGATCACGTTCACGCGGAAAGCGGCCGCGGAAATGAGGCAGCGGATCGTGGAGCGGCTGAAGGAGGCGAGCCGCCTGTCGGAGTTCGATGCGGCGCGCTGGCGCGAGCTGAAAGAGCGGCTCGGCGACATCGCGATTTCGACCATCGATGCGTTCTGCCTGTCGCTCTTGCGCGAGTTCCCGCTCGAGGCCGACGTCGACCCCGGCTTCGATCTCGCGGCCGACACCGACGTGCCGCGTCTCGTCGAGGAGTCGCTCGATCGCGCGTTCCGCATCTGCCGCGGCATCGCGAACGCGGACGAGGACGTGGCGCTCGTGTTCGCGCAGCTTGGCGAGCGTCGACTGCGCCGCGGGATTGGCGCGCTCGTCGATCGCCGTCTCGTCGCGCCGCAGGTCCTGCGGCGATTCCTGGAGAACGGTCCGCGCGACCTGACGGCCGCGAAGGCGTGCGACGCGGCGGCGGCGCGCCTGCGCGACATCGTCGCCACCGTGCGCGACGGCGTGGACGTGTTTCTCGCCGACGGTCCTCTGCGTCATCCGCAGTTTGCGATGCTCGCGGCCGACATCCGGCGCCTCGCGGCCGGCCAGCCGTTCGCGCCGGCCGAGTTCCGCGCGTTCGTCGATCGCCTGCGGGCGTACTTCCTCACGCAGGACGGCAAGCCGCGCGGCGAGAAGTTCACGGGCACGGCGTTCAAGGCGAGCGACTGCGACACCGACGATGCGTGGCGGCGCCATCGCGCGTCGGCGGGACAGATCGCCGAGCCGATCGCGAACGCGATCAAGGCGTTCCGGCGCGACCTCAACGTGATCATGTCGCGCGGCGTGTGGCGCATCTTCGCCGTGGCGCTGCACGAATATCAGCGGACGCTCGAAGCGCACGCGCTGCTCGACTTCTCGGGCGTCCTCGAGCGCGCGGTGACGCTGCTGCGCGATCTCGACGAGTTCGCCGAGAGCCGCATGCGGCTCGAGTCGCGCTATCAGCACGTGCTCGTCGACGAGTTTCAGGACACGAGCCGCGCGCAATGGGAGCTTGTGCTGCAGCTCGTGCGCAGCTGGGGCGAGGGCTTCGGCGCGGCAGACGCGGCGCTCGCCCCGTCGATCTTCATCGTCGGCGACCGGAAGCAGTCGATCTACGGCTTCCGCGACGCCGACGTGTCGGTCGTCGACGAGGCGGCGGCGTTCATCGAGTCGCTGCGACCGGGCACGCGCCCGCGGCAGGCGATCAGCGTCAGCTTCCGCTCGTCGCCGGAGATCCTCGCCTTCGTCAACGCGGTGTTCGACGCGATTGCCGTCGAATCGGCGTCGGCGCGGCGCGACGGATTCCGCTACGAGCCACCGGATCGATTTCCGATCGAGACGATGGCCTTCGAGTCGCGCGTGCGCTTCATCGCGGAGGAGACCGTCGCGGCGAATGCCGAACGGGTGGCTGAGGAGATCGTGCGGCTCGTTGGATCCGATCTCGTCCGCGATCGCGTCACCGGCGTCGCGCGCGCGGCGAAGCCGGCAGACGTGGCGATCCTGTTCCGGTCGCGCGACAGCCATCGCGAGTTCGAGGCGGCGCTCGAACGGCGCGGCGTTGCGACGTACGTCTACAAGGGGCTCGGCTTTTTCGAGGCGGACGAGATTCAGGATGCGGTGGCGATCCTGCGCTATCTCGCGGATCCGCTGTCGAACCTGCGTGCGGTGACGCTGTTGCGGTCGCGGATCGTTCGGCTGTCGGATGTGGCGGTGGCGCAGCTGCGGCCGCGGCTCGCCGAGGCGATTGTGTCGGCGGACCCGCCGCCGGCCGCGGCGTCGTTCGACGCGGCGGACGCGCGCGTCTTCGAGCGGCTGCGCGCGGCGGTGCCGCGGTGGCTGGCGTGGGTGGATCGGCTGTCGCCGGCCGAGCTGTTCGACGCGGTCATCGACGAGACCGCGTACGCGTGCGAGCTGCGCGGCGCGCGGTATCGCCAAGCGCGCGAGAATCTGAAGAAGTTCCGCGCGATGATTCGCCGCGCGCAGAACCGGGGCTATCAGACGCTGGCGCGGATTGCGGATCACCTCGATCGCCTCGCGGTCGGCGACGAGTCGAACGCGGCGATCGACGCGGTCGATGCGGTCAGCCTGATGACGGTGCATGCGGCCAAGGGGCTCGAGTTCCCGATCGTGTTCGTCGTCAACATGGGGCGCGGGACGGGTGGGGTGCGGCCGCCGATTCGGGTCAGCGACGGGCCGGACGGGGAGGCGTCGGTCGCGATTGCGGATTATCAGTCCGAAGCGGACGAGGACGCCGCGAACCGCGAGCGCGAGGAAAGCAAGCGGCTCCTCTACGTCGCGCTGACCCGCGCGCGCGACCGGCTGTATTTATCAGCGACCCGCGGCGAGGACGGAAACTGCCGGATGGGTCGCGGGAGCCTGGGTGAAGTTCTGCCCATGTCGGTCCGGCGTCGTTTCCAGTAGGGACAGACACGTACCCGAGTCGTACCCGACACGGACCCGAGTCGTACGCGGCTCGTACCTGACACGTACCCGAGATGACCGTGTTCACGATCGGACATTCGACCCGCACGCTGGACGACTTCGTCGCCCTCCTCCGGGTCCACCACGTGACCCAGCTCGCCGACGTCCGCCGCGTGCCGAAATCCCGACGCCACCCGCACTTTGCCGCCGACGCCCTGGCACGCTCGCTGCCGCCGCTCGGGATCGCCTACCGGCACTTCCCGGCGCTCGGCGGACTCCGCAAGCCGCGAAAGGACTCGCCCAACACGGCGTGGCGACACGGCAGCTTCCGCGGCTACGCCGATTACATGGCCACCGATGAGTTCAAACTGGGAGTCAACGAGCTCGTGGCGTGGGCCGCCGCGGCGCTGACGGCCGTCATGTGTGCGGAAGCGGTCTGGTGGCAGTGTCACCGCCAGCTGATCGCCGACGCGCTGGTCGCCCGCGGCCTGGACGTGCGCCACATTCTGTCGGCGGCCTCCGCGCCCGCGCACCGGCTAACCGACTTCGCGCGCGTGGACGCGTCCGGCGGCGTCACCTACCCGGGACTAGTCTGATTCCGCCCACTTTCGCGCGCGCGCCTCGGCTTCCTCGCGCGTGGCGCCCACCAGAACGACCGAACGGTCCGGCTTGCCCGACCCGTCGCGGCTCACCCACGCAATCCAGTGCGGCCCGCGGGCTTCGCTGTGCACTTCAAAAGAGCCCATATTTTGCATTGCCTCTACCTAAACCATCTCATAGAATCGATTTCCGAAGGAGTTCTCCGTGACGTTGACCTGTCCCAATTGCGGCAATGACCGGAATTTTCTGGTCAAAACGCTGCAAATGCACGTCGTGACCCTCGAAGGCGGACGCGTGGAAGTATCCGAGGAGAGCCGCCCGTCGGTCCTCGAGGTGCTCTGCGACGAATGCGAATCGGCGCTGAATTTTCAGGAATTCGAAGACACGCTCCGCAAGGAAGTCCTGCTGACGATCGGCGCACGCTGAATCATCCCCACCGCGCACGGCACGCGCGGCGGGGCCCGACGGAACATCGCGCCGCCGCTTTTCATCGGTCCTCTTCGGCTTCTTCAAAGTAGTCGCAGTCAGGGCAGACCCATTCGCGTGTGGTTCGCGCCGTGGCATTTGGATTGCCCGGCACCTGAACCGGTGTCGTCGTTTCGCGGTACTGCATCGCGCCGCCGCACAGCGGACACTCTTTGCTCTCGGGCATGATTTTTGTTGCTCCGTCGGACGCTAACATGCGGTTCGTTGCCTTGACAAGGTGCGGATCGACTCCTATCGTTACCGGCATTTGGTGATGGTGCACGACTGCTTCGCGGACGAAATTGCGATCGATTTTCCGTCGGTCCGGCCGGCGGTCGAACGCATGCGCGACGCGTTTCTCGGCGCGGACGCCGACGACCTCGTCTGCGCCGAGCTCTCGCTCTCGCCGCGCGAAGCGATCGACGGCCGCATCGTCCCGCTCCAGCTGCCCGTGCGCGTCACGTGCCCGCACTGCGGCGGCCGCGGCGAGACGTGGACCGAAGCGTGCTCGCTCTGCGGCGGATCGGGCGACTCGCTCTTCCAGCAGCATGTCCGCGTCAGCGTGCCACCCGGCATCGCCGACGGCGCGCGCGTCCGCTTCCGCGTCACGTCGCCCGACCGCACGCCGGTGCGCGTCGAGGTCCGCATCGCCATCCGGTCCGCCGTTTAGTCCGCCGATCCGCACTCGCCAATCCGCCATGCTCGCGCACGTGGATTTCGTCGGCGTTCTCTTCGTGGTCTGGGGACTCCTGACGACGCTCGTCGGCGTGTCGACGCTCGCGCTGGGCGTTGGCGCGGTCGCGCTGATCGCGCAAGCCGGCCGCAGCGGCGGTCAGGTCGCCGCCGGGCTGACGGCCGCCGTCTTCACGACGCTCGCCGTCATCGCCATCGTCTGGGGCGCCGCGCACGTCGTCGTGGGCGTGCCGCTGCGCCAGCGCAAGTCCTGGGCGCGCCACGTCGCGCTGATGCTCGGCTCGATCGATCTCGTGCTGCTGCCGTACGGCACCGCGCTCGGCGCGTACGCGCTCTGGACACTGCTTAGTGAGGGTGGAAAAAGCCTGTTCGAGAAATGAAAAATGAAAAATGAAAAATGAAAGATGAAACGGACAGCCGAGCCGTTCCTTTTCATTTTTCATTTTTCATTTTTCATTTCTCATTTCGCGCTCACGGCTCGTCCCGCGTGCCCATCGGCGTCAGCGGATTGCAGCGCGCCACGCGCTTGATCGCCTTCCACCCCCCCCGCACGACACCGTCGCGCGCGATCGCGGCTTCGGCATAGCGGCTGCACGTCGGCGTGAAGCGGCAGCGGATCCCGACCCGCGCGGCGATCGGCGACAGCGCGTGGCGATACACCCGAATGCCGGCGATCGCGATCGGCTGCGCGTCGATCAGTAGCAGCGCCACGAGGACGGCGGCGAGGATCTTAGAAGCGGTTCGCGTACTCGCTCACGTAAGGGATGATGAGGCGGCTGCCGTTGACGCCCTTCAGAATCGCCGCGACGTGCAGCGCGAGCACCGCCATCCATCCGAAGACGATGAACACGACGAGGATGCACCCGAGCGGCAGCGTCGCGAGCGAGACGAGGCTCGTCAGCATCATGTAGGCGAAGAGCAGCACGAGTTCGGCGAGCATCAGGACGATGCCGTGTTTGGCGTGCCACTGCACCTCCGGATCGTCCTTCTCGAGCAGCAACGGCACCAGCGCGAGCGGCCACAGGTACGCCAGCACGATCATCACGCCGCGATTCGGCGATTCGGGCATGCGCCCGGAGTGTACGATATTCTTGGACCTATGCAAGTCGAACAGGCGCAGGTGCTCGAGGCGTTGAAAGTCGTGCGCGATCCCGATCTCAATCGCGACATCGTCAGCCTCGGCTTCGTCAAGAACCTCGCGATCGACGGGGCGCGCGTCGCGTTCACGATCGAGCTGACGACGCCGGCCTGTCCGGTGAAGGATCAGATGCGCGATCAGGCGCGCGCGGCGGTGATGCAGCTGCCCGGCGTCGCCGCGGTCGACGTGCAGATGAGCGCGAAGGTCCGCGAAGCGGTCGGCGGCGACGGCGCGCGCCAGCCGCTGCCCGGCGTGAAGAACGTCATCGCCGTCGGCGCCGGCAAGGGCGGCGTCGGCAAGACGACCGTCGCGGTGAACCTCGCCGTGGCGCTCGCGAAGTGCGGCAGCAAAGTCGGCATCATCGACGGCGACATCTACGGCCCGAACGTGCCGATCATGCTCGGCATGAAATCGCAGCTCGCGACCGACGGCGAGAAGATCATCCCGGCCGAGAAGTACGGCCTGAAGGTCATCTCGATGGGCTTTCTGACGACGGACGACGCGCCGATCATCTGGCGCGGGCCGATGCTGCACGGCGCGCTGCAGCAGTTCTTCCGCGAGGTGCGCTGGGACGAGCTCGATTACCTCGTCATCGATCTGCCGCCGGGCACCGGCGACGTCTCGTTGAGCCTCAGCCAGACCGTGCCGGTCGCCGGCGCGATCGTCGTCACGACGCCGCAGCAGGTGTCGCTCGCGGACAGCCGCCGCGCCGTGGCGATGTTCAAGAAGCTGAATATCCCGCCGCTCGGCATCATCGAGAACATGAGCTATTTCGTCTGTCCGAACTGCCGCCACGAAGCCGACATCTTCGGCCACGGCGGCGGCGAAGGGATGGCGACGGAGCTGGGCGTGCCGTTCATCGGGCGGATTCCGATCTACCAGCCGATTCGCGAGGGCAGCGACGTCGGCGTGCCGCTGATGATCAGCGAGCCCGAGTCGCCGGCGGCACGCGCGTTCATGCAGGCGGCCGAACGCGCGGCCGCGCAGGTCTCGATCGCGAGCTACACGCGTCCAACGATTCCGCTCACCGTGGTGAGGTAACCGATGCAGAAGCTGCTGAGACCCGGGCGTTGGGGCTGGGCGCTGGCCGTCGCGGTGACGGTGTCGTGCGCGCCGGCGCCGCAGACGCAGAACACGCCGAAGAGCGGCGAGACGATGCCGGCGTCGATCATCGATCCGTATCTCGCGATTCAGGACGGCCTCGCGCACGACAGCGTCGACAACCTCCGCGCGAACGCCGGCAACATCGCGACGGCGGCGACCGCGCTCGGCGCGCCGGCGATGAAGATCGACACCGCGGCGCTTCAGCTTGCGTCCGCGGGCGATCTCGCCGATGCTCGCCAGAAGTTCGGCGTCCTCAGCGAAGCGATCGTCGCCTACAAGGACGGCCTGAAGCTGAAGGCCGGCGACGGCGTGAAGCAGGCGTTCTGTCCGATGGCGCTGAAACCCTGGCTGCAGAAAGGCGAGACGATCTCGAATCCGTACTACGGCAGCGAGATGCCGACCTGCGGGTCGTTCACACCGTGAGACTCTCCTACACGAAGCACACGCTCGCGAACGGGCTCGACGTGATCCTGCACGAGGATCGCGCCTGCCCGATCGTGGCCGTGAACGTGTGGTATCACGTCGGATCGAAGAACGAACGCCGCGGCCACACCGGCTTCGCGCATCTGTTCGAGCACTTGATGTTCGAGGGATCGCAGCACTACGACGCCGGCTACTTCCAGCCGCTGCAGGGCGCCGGCGCCACGCTCAACGGATCGACCAACGCCGACCGGACGAACTACTGGGAAGTCGTCCCGACCAACGCGCTCGAGCTCGCGCTGTGGATGGAGTCGGATCGCATGGGCTACCTGCTGCCCGCGCTGACCGACGCCAAGTTCTCGAACCAGCGCGACGTCGTCTTGAACGAGCGCCGGCAGAACTACGAGAACCGGCCGTACGGCCTCGCGCCGATGGCGCTGCTGGCGTCGCTGTTTCCGCCGGACCATCCCTACCACTGGGCGACGATCGGCGAGATCGCCGATCTGCAGGCGGTGGAGCTCGACGAAGTGCAGGCGTTCTTCCGCCGCTACTATCATCCGGCGAACGCGTCGCTCGCCCTCGCCGGCGACATCGACGCGGACGAGACGCTCGCGCTCGTCGATCGCTATTTCGGATCGATCGACGCGGGGCCGCGGGTCGATCGCGTCACCGCGTCGGCGTCGCTGTCGTCGAACGTGCGGATCGTGCTCGAGGATCGCGTGGAGCTGCCGCGCCTCTACCTCGCGTGGCTGACGCCCGCGATGTTCGCGGAGGGCGACGCCGATCTCGATCTCGCGACCGACCTGCTCGCCAACGGCAAGACGTCGCGCCTCTACAAGCGGCTCGTGTTCGACGAGCGGATTGCCACCGACGTCTCGGCGTCACAGAACTCGCGCGAGCTCGGTGCGTTCGCGCAGCTGACCGCTACCGCGGCGCCCGGTCACACGCTCGCGGAGCTCGAACGCGCGATTCTCGAGGAGATCGCGCGCGTCGCCAACGACGGCCCGACCGACGCCGAGATCGAGCGCGGCCGCGTCCAGGCGGAAGCGCAGTTCGTGTACCGGCTGCAGACGGTCGGCGGCTTCGGCGGCAAGTCGGATCAGCTGAACGCGTACAACGTGTTCCTCGGCGATCCGGCGTACTTCGATCGCGATCTCGAGCGCTATCACGATGTGACGCGCGCCTCGCTGCAGCAGGCCGTCGCGCGCTTCCTCGATCCCGACCGCCGCGTCACGCTCAGCATCGTCCCGCCGGGACGGCTGGACCTCGCGATTCCGGATTCGGTTCGCGCGGTGGTGGCATGACGGACATCGCGCGTCCGTCGACCGGCGCCGAGCGCCCCTTCGACACGCTCAGGGCGAGCCCGTCGAATTCGCGTGGCGAGCTGGTCGAACCACGCGGCGTCGATCGCTCGCGCCTGCCCGAGCCCGGGCCGGCGCGGACGTTCGTGTTCCCGGCGATTCGCAAGTCGACGCTCGACAACGGCCTCGGCGTGTGGACCGTGTACCACCCGCAGGTGCCGGTCGTGTCGCTGATGCTGCTCGTGCGGCGCGGCTCGGCCGCCGATCCGAACGGGAAAGAGGGGCTCGCCGCCATCACCGCCGACATGCTCGACGAAGGCAGCGGCGACCGATCGGCGATCGAGATCCACGAAGCGCTGGCGCAGCTCGGCGCGCAGTTCGACACCGACATCGGCTCCGACGCGATCGTCGTCTCGACGACGGCGCTGAGCCGGTTCACCGATCGCGTGCTCGCGCTGATGGCCGACGTCGTCGTCCGCCCCGCGCTGCGCGACGCGGACTTCGCGCGCGTGCGGCAGCTCCGGCTCCATCGCCTCACGCAGCTCCGCGACATTCCGAGCGCCGTCGCGGACCGCGCGTTCCTGAAGCTGCTCTACGGCACGCATCCGTACGGCCACGCGCCGATCGGCACCGAGACGGCGCTGCGCGAGCTGACGGCAGACGATGTGCGGGCGTTCCACGCCGGCGCGATCCGGCCGTCGGCGTCGACGCTGGTCGCGGTCGGCGATTGCGCGCACGACGAGATCGTCCGCTTCGCCGCATCGGCGTTCGGCGATTGGGCGGCGGATCGCCACGCGGACGGGATCGAGTCGCTCGACGAGCGGCTTGCGTTCGAACCCGGCGAATCGCTTGCGGCCGCACTGCCGTCGCGCCTCGCGATCGTCGACCGTCCCGGTGCGCCGCAATCCGAGCTGCGCATCGGTCACGTGGGCGTGCCGCGGAGCACGCCCGACTACCACGCGCTGCTCGTCGCGAACGCGATCCTCGGCGGCCAGTTCGTCAGCCGCATCAACCTGAACCTGCGCGAGGACAAAGGCTTCACCTACGGCGCGCGCACCGCGTTCGAGTTCCGGCGGATGGCGGGGCCCTTCGTGCTGCAGGTCGGCGTGCAGACGGCGGCGACCGCGGCGGCGATCCGCGAGTCGCTGCAGGAGCTGTCCGACATCCGCGGCGAGCGTCCGGCGTCGGCCGAGGAACTGGCGCTCGGCATCGCGGCGTTGACGCGAGGCTACGCGCGCAACTTCGAGACCGCCGATCAGATCGCGCGCGGCGTGATGCAGCTCGCGCTGTACGATCTGGCCGACGACTATTTCGCGACGTTCGTCCCCGCCGTCGAAGCGGTGACGTGCGACGATGTGTCGCGCGTCATGCGCCACCACCTCGACCCCAATCGTCTCATCACGCTCATCGTCGGCGACGCCGGCGCGATCGGCGATGTCGGGTCGCTGCCGCTTGGCGCACCGGTCACGCTCCCGCCCGACTCGTTCTGATAGCATTCGGTGAATTGAACGCCGTCCGCTTTCATCAGCACGGCGATCCGTCCGTGCTGCGATACGAGGGGGCGCCCGAGCCGGAGCTGCTGCCCGGCGAGGTGCTGGTGCGCGTGCGCGCGTGCGCGCTGAACCATCTCGACCTGTGGGAGCGGCGCGGATTGCCCGGCATCGACATCCCGATGCCGCACATTTCCGGCAGCGACGTGGCGGGTGACGTGGTCGCGGCGGCCGCGCCGGACGTGACGCTGGGCCGGCGCGTGATGCTGCAGCCGGGCGTGAGCTGCGGCCGCTGCGCGGCGTGCCTGTCGGGGCGCGACAACGAGTGCCCGCGGTACGAAGTGCTCGGCTACCGGACGCATCCCGGAGGATACGCCGAGTACGTCAAAGTCCCGGTGCAGAACCTCGTCCCGATCCCCGACGACATCGCATACGTCGACGCGGCCGCGTTTCCGCTGACGTTCCTCACGGCGTGGCACATGCTGATCACGCGCGCGCAGCTGAAGCGCGGCGAGGACGTGCTCGTGCTCGCGGCGGGAAGCGGCGTCGGTCAGGCGGCGATCCAGATCGCGTTCCTGCACGGCGCGCGCGTGTTCGCGACCGCCGGCACGCCCGACAAGCTGGCGCGCGCGCGGGCGCTCGGCGCGTACGAGGCGATCGATCACCATCGGCAGGACCTGGCGGCCGAAGTGCTGCGCCTGACGAACAAGCGCGGCGTCGACGTCGTCATAGAGCATGTCGGCGAGGCGACCTGGGCGAAGAGCGTCCGCGCGATGGCGCGCGGCGGCCGCCTCGTCACGTGCGGCGCGACGACGGGCGCGAAAGGCGATTTGAACCTGCAGGTGCTGTTCGCGAAGCAGCTCTCGATCATGGGCTCCTACATGGGGACCAAGGGCGAGCTGATGCGCGCGGCGCGCTTCTTCTTCGCCGGTCAGTTGAAGCCGGCGATCGATCGGACGTATCCGCTTCGCGACGCGGCAGCCGCGCAGGAGCGGATGGAGCGCTCGGGACAGTTCGGCAAGATCGTCCTCGAGGTGTGATGGACGTTCAGAAGATCAGCGTCAGCCTCTTTACGTGCATCGCCGTGGTCAGCATCGTGCTGGCGGCGGCCACGATCTGGCTGTTTCTCACCAATCCGGTGACGGTCGCGACGTCGGTGAACGAAGGCGACGTGACGCCGCTCGTGCGTCAGCTCGCCGAAGTGCTCTACAAAGCGCTCAGCGGGCTGCTCAAATATCTCTAGTCGATCGCGGCGCCGCGCTCGCGCAGCAGCATCCTCAGAATCGATCGGTGGCAGCGCTCTTCGTGTTCGCAGTAGCATCCGACGGCAATGTTCGTCTGATGCGAGAGCGCCGCGAGCAGATCGAGCAGGCGCGAGGGCTCGGGCCTGTTCATCTCCGCACGGTACTTGCGCTCGAACGTCTTCCACGATCGGTCGTCGCGCGCCTTCAGCGCGAACGACACGAGCGGCTGGCTCGGCGAGAGATCCGGCAGCCAGACGTCATAGTAGTCGCGTTTCGCGAACTCCTTCTTCGGCACGCCGCGCGGCGGGCGCCGCACGGTGCCGATGCGCAGTCCCTCATGCGTTCCGCGCGGGGAGCCGAGTCTCACGACCGATATCGCCACGTTCGAGCCCTCCGTACATCTTCAGATACTTCATCCCGGTGTCGCACATCACAGTGACGACGGTCGCGCCGCGCGGCAGGTCTTCGGCGACGCGCAGCGCGGCGACGAGGTTCGCCCCGGTCGACGTGCCGGCGAACAGCCCCTCCTCGCGTGCGAGCCGCAACGCCATGTCGATTGCGTCGTCGGTCGACACGCGCTCGATCGCGTCGGCGACGCGATCGTGCCAGAGCGGCACGACGAACCCGGCGCCGACACCGTCGATCTTATGCGCTCCGGCCGGGCCGCCCGAGAGCACCGCCGATTCCGCCGGCTCGACAGCGACGATACGCGCGGCGGCCGAGTGACGGCGCAGGCGTTCGCCGATCCCGCGCACCGACGCCGCCGTCCCCGCGCTCTGGACGAACGCCGCGACCTCGCCGCGCGTGTCGTGCCAGATCTCGTCCGCCATGCGGTGGTAGGCGGCGAGCTGGTCGGTGTTGCGCAGCTGATCGGTCCAAAAGGCGCCCGTCCGATCCGTGAGGAGACGCGCGGCCTCCACCATGTCGCGCGTCAGCTTCTCCGTCATCCGTCCGCTGTCGCTCGGCACCACATGCAGTGCGGCGCCGAGGATCCGCATGTGATCGAGCTTCTCTCGCGAGAACGCGTCGGAAGAGACGATGTGCAGCGGGTGCCGCGTGACGGCGCATACCAGCGCGAGCGAGACGCCTGTGCTCCCGGCGGTGTATTCGACGACGGCGCCGCCCGGCGGCAGCCGGCCATCGCGCTCCGCCGCTTCGATCATCGCCAGCGCCATCCGGTCTTTCATGCTGCCGGTCGGATTCGCGCTCTCGAGCTTGAGGACGATGCGTGCGCCGCTGGACGGCGTCAGGCGCTGCAGCGCGACGAGCGGCGTGCCGCCGACGCGATCGAGGATGCTCATGGACCGAGCGTATCGGCTCGCGTCCGAAGCGGCGAGTGGCAGGATCGCCATTTTTGATATCGTTATTGCCATGCGGATCGAAGTGCTCGCGCTCGACCATGTGTTCGACCTCGGGCTGGCGGCGGTGCTCGATGCGTTCCAAACGGCGAACGAACTGAACGCGGCGCTCGGCGTCGTCGCGCGCGCGTTCGACGTTCGCGTCGTCGGCGTCCGTCGCGCCGTGACGACCGCGCAGGGCTGGCGCGTGCCGCTCCGGCCGATTCGCGGCGCCGCGCCCGACTGCGTCGTCGTCCCGGCGATCGGCTACAAGATGCCGGCGCCGCTCGAGGCGGCGCTGGCGCGGCCGGACGTCCGCGATGCGGCGGCGGCGCTGCGCGAACGCGCGCGCGGCGGATCGCTGATGACGGCGGCCTGCATCGGCACGTTCGTGATGGCGGAGGCAGGCGTGCTCGACGGCCAGCGCGCGACGACGACGTGGTGGCTGGCGCCGTTGTTTCGCCGCCGCTACCCGCGCGTCGTCGTCGAGGACGCGCGCATGGTGGTGCAATCGGGACGCGTGGTCACGGCGGGGGCGGCATTGAGCCACATGGACCTGGCGCTCTGGCTGATTCGGCGGACCAGTCCGCGTCTGGCCGCTCTGACCGCGAAGTATCTGATCGTCGACGCGCGGCCGTCGCAGTCGGCGTACGCGCTCGCCGATCATCTCGTGCACACCGATCCGATCGTCGAGCGATTCGAGGCGTGGGCGCGCGCGCGGCTGAAGCGGCCGTTCTCGCTCGCAACGGCGGCGGCCGCGGTCGGCGCCAGCAAGCGCACGCTCGCGCGCCGGATGCAGGCGGTGCTCGGCACGACGCCGCTGTCCTACGTGCAGGCGTTGCGCGTCGAACGCGCTGTGCATCTGCTGAAAACCGGATCGGCGAGCGTGGACGAAGTGGCGAGTCGCGTCGGGTACGCCGAGGGCGCCACACTGCGCGCGCTGCTGCGGCGCAGGCTCAGCGCCGGCGTGCGGGAGATTCGGCGCGCGCGCTAGCGGCGGCGACAAACGCAGGCAGCAGCGTCACCGCAACGCTCCTTTCAGAAACCGCGTCAGGATATAGCCGTCGACGAACTTGAACGGCGCCTTGCCCGTGCTGTAATGGCCGCACCGCAGCACGGCGACTTCGTGCGGAACGCCGTGCTCCGCGAATTGTCGGACCAGGTCTTCGGACAGATCAACAGGGAACGTCAGATCGTAGCGTGCGTAGACGAGCAGCGTCTTTCGATCGCGCAGCCGTTCGAGATACCCGTGCGGGCTGATCGGCTTCCACAGCTCGCGCAGCCGATCCAGCTCGATATGGCCGTTCAGTCCCGCGCGCACGTGCTCGGTCGAGAGGCCGCGCCAGACCACGTCGGCGAAGTACGGCGAGATGTGGTTCAACGCCTGCGCGCGGATCAGCGGCTCGTGCGCCGTCGTCAGCAGCGCCAGGCACGATCCGAGGCTCGTGCCGAGGATGCCGATGCGTTCGTATCCCTGCGACGCCAGCCACGCGACGGCGCGCCGCGCGTCGAGCACGGCCTGACGGCACACCTGCACGGTCCGCGCGATGTTCGAGCTGACGATGTAGTCGGCGCGGTGCAGCTCGGGCGGCATGCGCTTGTCGTGATACGGCAGCGACAGCCGCAGCGCGCTCATGCCGTTCCACGCGAGCAGCTGGCACAAGCCGACGTGTCCGCCCGGGTCCGCGTTCCATTGCGGGAGGACGACGACCGCGGCGCGCGACGCTCGGCTGAAGCCTCGCGCTCCGCGATCGTCTGACGCCGGAGCGCGACGTGTTAGCCGAGCGGGAACGTACCGGCAGTGCACCGTGTTGTTCGACTCGTGCGGCGTCGTCAGCGCGCTCGGAAAGGTCAGCTCGTCGCCGCGCAGCGTGTAATCGCTCGTCGGCGGCGGCGTGAAAAACGTGTCGGTGTCGGCCATCACGTGCGACACCCAGTCGCCGATCACCTCGGGCGCCGCCGCGCCCGGACGCGATCCGTTCTGCGGCACCCAGTCGAGTCCCCACTCGAACGGGCGGACGACGCGATCGGTCGTCACCGACGCGAGCCGGCGTTCCCACGCATGGAAGAGCGCTTGAAGCATCAGGTGTCCTTCATGTTATACTGCGCGTTCCATGAACTCCGGCCTGTTCGAGAAGTGCAGCGGGCGAAAGCGGAACGGTCGAAAGCGGGCCGCCCGTGTCGGAGCTTGTGTGCTCGAGAACTGATTCGTTCACCACAACCGAGCCATCACACAGCCGACACGGTGCAAACCGCGTCGGTTTTTTTTTTTGACCACGACACGTTCACAGGAACGGCACACACGAAAGGACGCACCCGAGAGGCTCGTATGACACAGATCAACGTCGGCATCCTCGGCGCGACCGGTATGGTCGGCCAGCAGTTCATCGCGCTCTTGTCGCGGCATCCGTGGTTCAAGATCGCCTGGCTCGGGGCGAGCGAGCGGTCGGCGGGCAAGAAATACCGCGACGCCGCCGCATGGCGTCTGCCTGTCGCGCTGCCCGAGGCGATCGCGAACCTCGAGGTGCAGGCCGCCGCGCCGGCGGCTGCCGCGCCGCAGCTCGTCTTCTCCGGCCTCGATTCGTCGGTGGCGGGCGAAATCGAAGGCGCGTTCGCGCAGGCCGGGCACACCATCGTCAGCAACTCGCGCAACTACCGGATGGAAGCCGACGTGCCGCTGATGATCCCCGAGGTCAACGGCGAGCACCTCGGGCTGCTGAAGACGCAGCAGGCGCGCGGCTGGAAAGGGCGCATCGTCACGAACCCGAACTGTTCGACGGTCGTGCTCTCGATGGCGCTGGCACCGCTGCGTCAGTTCGGCCTCACGAAAGTGACGATCACGACGCTGCAGGCGATCTCCGGCGCCGGATATCCCGGCGTCGCGTCGTGGGACATCCTCGGCAACGTCATCCCGTTCATCGACGGCGAGGAACACAAGATCGAAACCGAGACGAAGAAGATCCTCGGCTGCTTCACGAGCGGGAAGGTCGAGCCGCACCCGGTCGTCATCAGCGCGCAGACGACGCGCGTGCCGGTGCAGAACGGGCACACCGAATCGATCTCGGTCGCGTTCGATCACCATCCGACAGAGCCGGAGCTGATCGACGCGTGGTCGACGTTCCGCGCGCTCGAGGGGCTGCCGTCGGCGCCGACGCCGCCGATCGTCTATCTGCACGAACGCAACCGGCCGCAGCCCGCGCTCGACGTCGATCGCGGCGACGGCATGACCGTCACCGTCGGCCGCCTGCGCCGCTGTCCGATCCTCGACTACAAGTTCATCGCGCTCGGACACAACACGATTCGCGGCGCCGCCGGCGTCGCGATCCTCAACGCCGAGCTGATGCACCGAGAGGGGCTGTTGTGAGCGTCGTGATGAAATTCGGCGGCACGTCGGTCGCCGACCCCGACGCCATCAACCGCCTGATCGCCATCGTTCGTCACCAGATCGAGCTGGGGCAGCGCGAAGAGGAAACCGACGCGCCGGTCGTCGTCGTCTCGGCGCTCGCGAAAGTGACCGATGCGCTGGTGCAGGTGGCGCGCCACGCGGAGGACGGCGAGGCGGCGAAGGCGGCCGACGCGCTGCGCGCGCTGCTCGATCGTCACGTAGCGGTCGCGTCCGCGGTCACGACGACGAGCCGAGACAAGACGATTGCGGCGGTGAAGACGGAATTCGAGGAGCTGATCGGCCTGGTGCACGCGCTCGCGGTGCTGCGCGAAGTGTCGCCCCGATCGCTCGACGCGGTGCTGGCGACCGGCGAGCTGGTCAGCAGCCGCATCGTCGCGGCGGCGTTTGCGGATCATCGGATCCCGTCGGCGTGGGTGGACGCGCGGACGGTGCTCGTCACCGACGCCGAGCACAACGGCGCCGCGCCCGACATGCACGAAACCGCCGAGCGCACGCGCGAGCGCGTCGGCGCGCTCGCCGCCAAGGGAACGGTGCCCGTGCTCGGCGGCTTCATCGGCTCCACCTCGAATGGCGTGACGACGACGCTCGGACGCGGCGGATCGGATTACTCCGCGGCGATCTTCGGCGCGGCGCTCGAGGTCGACGAGATCCAGATCTGGACCGACGTCGACGGCATGCTCACCGCCGATCCGCGCATCGTCCCGCAGCCGCGCCTGGTGCCGCAGTTGACGTTCGCCGAGGCGTCGGAGCTCGCGTACTTTGGCGCGAAGGTGCTGCACCCCAGCACGATCCTGCCGGCCGTCGACAAGAACATCCCGGTGCGGATCCTCAACTCGCGGCGCCCCGACAACACCGGCACGCTGATCACGGCCGACGGTGTCCACGGCGGCGGGCGGCTGACCGCCCTCGCGTGCAAGCGCGACGTGACCGTTGTCGACATCACCTCGACGCGGATGCTGATGGCGCACGGCTTCCTGCGGCGCCTCTTCGAGGTGTTCGAGCGGTTCAAGACGCCGGTCGACGTCGTCACCACATCTGAGGTCAGCGTGTCGGTCACCGTGGACGATACGCGCCGCCTCGAAGCGATCGTCGACAACCTCCGGAATTTCGCCGAGGTGAACGTCGAACGCGAGATGGCAATCATCAGCGCGGTGGGAGAGAATCTCCGATCGGACCCGACGCTGTTCAGCCGTGCGGTCACGGCGCTCGAGCGGGTGCCGCTGCGACTGGTGTCGCAGGCCGCGGCGCGGCGCAACATCACGTTCGTGTTGCGCGATTCGGACGTGCCGCATGCGATGATGCGTCTGCACGAAGCATTCTTCTGAGCGCTGAGAGCTGAGCCTTGAGACTTCTCCTGGTAGGCCACGGCAAAATGGGACGGCTCGTCGAGAGCCTCGCGCCTGAGTTCGGCTTCGAGGTCGTCGGCGTCATCGATCCGCAGTCGGCGCGCCACGGCGGCGGTGCCGACGCGCGCGAATGGGACGGCGTCGACGTCGCGATCGACTTCACGCAGCCCGACGTCGTTCGCGAGAACGCGCCGGTGCTGGCGCGGCGCGGCATCAACCTCGTCATCGGCACGACCGGCTGGTCCCGCGACGAGCGCGCGGTCCGCGAGGCGGTCGACGCCGGTGGCGTCGGCGCCGTCGTCGCGCCGAACTTCTCGACCGGCGTCGTGCTGTTCGAGGCGATGGTCGCGCGGGCGGCCGCGCTGATGGCGCCGCAAGCCGACTTCAGCGCCTACATTCACGAGGCGCATCACGCGGCGAAAAAGGACGCGCCGTCGGGCACCGCGCTGTTCCTGAAGCTGGCGATGCAGCAGGCCGGTTACGATCGCGCGATCGACGTGTCGGCCACGCGCGCCGGCTTCATTCCGGGCACGCACACGATTGGGTTCGATGGTCCGGCGGAAACGATCACGCTGACGCACGCCGCGCGCGACCGGTCGGGCTTCGCGCGGGGCGCCCTCGCCGCCGCGCGTTGGGTCGTCGGCAAGCGCGGCTGGTACACAATGAAGGACGTGCTGGGGTTGAACTCATGAGAACACCAATGACCGGAGCCGGCACCGCCCTCGTCACGCCGTTTACGTCGAGCGGCGCGCTCGACGAAGCCGGCGTGCGGCGCCTCGCGCGACGGCAGATCGACGCAGGCATCCACTTCCTCTGTCCGTGCGGGACGACGGGCGAGAGCCCGACGCTCAGCGCCGCGGAGAAGCTGCGCATCGTCGAGATTCTCGTCGACGAAGCGAAGGGGCGCGTGCCGATCGTCGCCGGCGCCGGCGGATACGACACGCGCGAGGTGATCCATCTCGCCAAGGAACTCGAAGCGCGCGGCGCGGCGGGCCTGCTGTCGGTGACGCCGTACTACAACAAGCCGACGCAGGAAGGGCTGTATCAGCACTACAAGGCGATCGCCGAGAGCACGCGCCTGCCGATCATCGTGTACAACGTGCCGGGACGCACCGGCGTCAACGTCGAAGTCGGCACGCTCGTGCGCCTCGCGCAGATTCCGAACATCGTCGCCGTGAAGGAAGCGTCCGGCAACGTGACGCAGATGTGCGAGATCTGCCGCGCCGTGCCGAGCGACTTCATCGTCCTGTCGGGCGACGATGCGCTGACGCTGCCGCTGATGGCGGTGGGCGGCCACGGGATCATTTCCGTGGCGTCGAACGAGATTCCAGCGGAGATGGTCCAGATGGTCGAAGCGGCCGAGCGGAACGACTTCCGCGCCGCGCGCGCGATCCACGCGCGCATCCTGCCGCTGATGCAGATCAACTTCGTCGAGTCGAATCCGGTCCCCGTCAAGGCGGCGATGGCATCGATGGGTCTCCTCGAAGAGCACTATCGCCTGCCGATGTGCCCGCCGAAGGCGGAGTCGCGCGAGAAGATCACCAAGGTGTTGAAGGAGCTGAACCTGCTGAAGGCGGCTCTCGTTTGAGCCTCGAGCAGGAGATCGCGCAACACGTGGCGGCCGGCGCCGCGGCGGACAAGGACGCCGTCCGCGCGACGTTTGCCAGGCTGCGCGACGCGCTGTCGTCGGGACAGGTCCGATCGGCGGAGCCGGATGCGTCGAGCCCGATCGGCTGGCGCGTGAACACCTGGGTGAAGCAGGGGATCCTGCTCGGCTTCAAGTTCGGCGACACCGCGGACGCGTCTGCCGATCACGGCAAGTGGCCGTTCTACGACAAGGACACGCTGCCGCTGAAGAAGCCGGGGCTCGCCGCCGGCGTGCGAATCGTGCCGGGTGGATCATCGGTGCGCGACGGCGCGTACATCGGCCCCGGCGTCATCTGCATGCCGCCGATGTACATCAACATCGGCGCCTACGTCGGCGAGAGTTCGCTGATCGATTCGCACGCGCTCGTCGGATCGTGCGCGCAGATCGGCGCGCGCGTGCACGTCAGCGCCGGGGCGCAGATCGGCGGCGTCATCGAGCCGGTGGGCGCGCTCCCGGTCATCGTCGAAGACGAAGCGCTCGTCGGCGGCAACACCGGCATTTACGAAGGCGCGGTGATCAAGATGCGCGCGGTCATCGCCGCCGGCACCGTGCTCACGGGATCCACACCCGTGTACGATCTCGTGCGCGGCGAGGTGATCAAGCCGACCGCCGAGCGTCCGCTCGTCATCCCCGAAGGCGCGGTGGTCGTGCCCGGCGCGCGCACGGTCACGGCGGGCAAGGGTCCCGAGTGGGGCCTGTCGCTCTCGACGCCGGTCATCGTCAAGTACCGCGATTCGCGCACCGACACCCGCACCGAGCTCGAAGCGTGGATCCGGTAGATCTCGTCGCGCTGACGCGATCGCTCGTCGACATCGATTCGACGACGGGACGCGAGGGAGACGTCGGCCGCTCCCTCGGCGCGTATCTTCGCGGGCGCGGATACGCCGTCGTCGAACAGCGCGTCGACGAGGACCGATTCAACGTCATCGCCACCACCGCACGCGACGCGACGCCCGCCCTCGTCTTCTCGACCCACATCGACTGCGTCCCGCCGTTTTTTCCGAGCCGCGTCGACGGCGATCGGCTGTACGGGCGCGGGTCGTGCGATGCGAAAGGGATCGCGGCCGCGATGGTCGCGGCGGCGGATCGGCTGCGCCGCGACGGCGAAACGCGCGCCGGCCTGTTGTTCGTCGTCGGCGAAGAGCGTGGCAGCGAGGGAGCGAAGCTCGCGGGCGAGACGCCGCGCGGATCGCGGTTCCTCATCAACGGCGAGCCGACCGACAATCGCCTGGGGCGGGCGACGCGCGGCATCCTGCGCGTCAAGCTCCGCGCGTCGGGGCGCGCCGCGCACTCGTCGTTCCCCGAGCTCGGCGTGTCGGCGATCGACACGCTGATCGACGCGCTCGTCGAGCTGCGCACGATGCCGCTGCCGGAGGATCCGGTGCTCGGACGGACGCACTACACGGTCGGCTTGATCGCCGGCGGCGTCGCGCCGAACGTCGTGTCGCCCTCGGCGGAAGCGGAGGTGATGTTCCGCACGGTCAGCGAGGCGTCGCGGGTCCGCACCGCGATCGCGCCGCTCGAGCGCCGCGTCGCGATCGAGCACGTGCTCGACGTGCCGCCGGTGCGGCTCGCCATCGTCGACGGCTACGACGCGGCGGTGTTTCCGTACACGACCGACATTCCCTTTCTCGCGAGCTGGGGCGAGCCGCTGCTGTTCGGTCCGGGATCGATTCACGTCGCCCACACCGCCGACGAATACGTGTCGATTGCCGAACTGCACGCCGCGGTGGAACATTACGTGACGATCGCCCGTGAGCTCCTCAGCCGCGCCTGAGTACGAACGCCGACTCGCCGAGCGCCGGCGCCGCATCGCCGACCTGGAGCGCTCGCACCTTCGCCTCTCGAATCTTCGACTGCTGATCGCAGCCGTGGGCGCCGTCGTGCTCTGGCTCGCGCTCGCGCGCGCCGCGCTCTCGCCGTGGTGGGCGGCCGCCGTCTGGATCGTCTTCGGCGGCGTGGCGGTGATCCACGCGAAGCTGCTCGAACGAACGGAGCGCGTGCGCCGCGCCGAGCGCCTGTACGTCCGCGCGCTCGAGCGTCTCGCGGGCCGCTGGGCCGGCAGCGGACGCGGACGCGCCGACTTTGCCGACGGTCATCCCTACGCGCGCGATCTCGATCTCTTCGGGCGCGCGTCGCTCTTCGAGCTGATGAACACGGCGCGCACCGAAGCGGGTGAATCGACGCTCGCCGCGTGGCTGAAGCACGGCGCCGACGCGGACGCCGTGCGCGTCCGCCAGGCGGCGGTGGCGGAACTGCGCCCGATGCTCGATCTTCGCGAGCAGCTCGCGGTCGTGGCCGCCGAGGGCGAGGTGAGCCGTACCGGCGCGCTCGCGCAGTGGGCGGCATCCCCGCCCGTCGGCGTCGCCGCCGTGTGGCGCGCGATCTTCGCCGTGTCGGCCGCGGCGATGGCCGCGCTCGCGCTGTTCGCGGCGTTCGGCGCGCTGACGTGGACGCCGTTCGTCGTCTGGGTGTTCGGCGAATCGATCCTGATCTGGCGCTGGAAGGGGATGCTGCTGCGCATCGTCCACGCGATCGGTCAGCCCGTCGAGGACCTGAAGATCCTGGCGGCGCTCGCGCGTTGCGTGGAGGGCGAGACGTTCTCGTCGCCGCGGCTGATCGCGCTCCGCGAGCAGCTCGCCGGATGTGCGGCCGCCATCGCGCGGCTCGAGCGGTTCGTGTCGCTGCTCGAATCGTCGCTGCACAATCTGTTCGCCGCGCCGATCACGCAGGCGCTGCTCGTCCCGCAGCAGCTCGCGATCGCGATCGACCGCTGGCACGCGGCGCACGGCCGCGACGTTGACACATGGCTCGCCGCCGCCGGCGAGATCGAGGCGCTCTCCGCGATCGCGACCTACGCGTACGAGCACGAGCAGGATCCCTTTCCGACGCTCGTCGCCGAGGCCGTGTTCGACGCCGACGCGCTCGCGCATCCGCTGCTGGCGATCGGATCCGCCGTGCCGAACGACGTCCTGATCGGCGGCGCCGGGCCGCGCGCGATCGTCGTCAGCGGATCCAACATGTCGGGCAAGAGCACGCTCCTGCGCGCCGTCGGCGTCAACGTCGTCCTCGCGCTGGCCGGCGCGCCCGTCCGCGCAGCGCGGCTGACGCTGGCGCCACTCGCGATCGGCGCGACGCTGCGCGTCGACGATTCGCTCGAGGAGGGGCACTCGAAGTTCTACAGCGAGATCCTGCGCATGCGCGCGATTGTCGACGCTGCCAAGGGACCGACGCCGCTGCTGTTCCTGCTCGACGAGATCCTGCACGGCACCAACTCGTACGACCGCCGCATCGGCGCCGAGGCGATCGTCCGCGTGCTCGTCGATGCCGGCGCGATCGGCCTGATCACCACGCACGATCTGGCGCTGACCGAACTGCCCGACCGGTTCGGCGGCCGCGCGGTGAACATGCACTTCGAGGATCGGCTGGAACACGGACGCATGATCTTCGACTACCGGATGCGTCCTGGCGTGGTAGAGCACAGCAATGCCCTCGCGCTGATGCGCGCGATCGGCCTCGATGTGTAGGAGAATACGCCCCCATGAAGCACCATAGACTGCTTGCGTCCACGGCGATCGCGTTGGCTCTGGCGGCGTCCGCGTCGCTGCGCGGTGACGACGGCCAGCGGCTGCTCACGGTCGATCACTACGTCAAGACGACGTCGACGGCGCCGGCGATCGCGGGTCAGCCCGCGCAGATTTACGTGCGCGAGCGCGTCCAGGCGGGAACCGCGCTGCGCGCGGCGTCGCTCGCCGACCGCGTCGTCCTGTTCGTTCACGGCGCGGGCACGCCGTCGGAGGTCTCCTTCGACGTGCCGTATCAGGACTACAGCTGGATGGCGTATCTCGCCGGTGCGGGCTTCGACGTCTTCGGCATGGACATGACCGGCTACGGCCGCTCGACGCGTCCGCCGGCGATGAACGATCCGTGCAATCTCGCGAAGGAGCGGCAGGCCGGGTTCGCGCCGGCACCGTGTCCCGCATCGCCGCAGCACGCGCTGACGACGATGGCGTCCGACTGGGACGACATCAACGCGGCGGTCGACTACATTCGCGCGCTGCGGCACGTCGATCGCGTCAGCCTCGTCGCGTGGTCGCAGGGCGGTCCGCGCGCCGGCGGCTACACGGCGCAGCATCCGGAGAAGGTGAACAAGCTGGTGCTCCTCGCGCCCGCCTACAACCGCAACACGCCCGCGGCCGCGCCGGCGAAGATGCCGCCCGACGGCGTGCCGTTCAACACGCAGTCGCGCGCCGAGTTCTTCGCGAACTGGGATCGTCAGGTCGGATGTCCCGATCAGTACGACCGCGCCGCCGCGGAGTCGGTGTGGTCCGAGATGCTCGCGTCCGATCCGGTCGGCGCGACGTGGGGATCCGGCGTGCGCCGCGCGCCGTCAGTGCCGACGTGGGGCTGGACGCCCGCCGCCGTCGGCAAGACGACGACGCCGACGCTGCTCGTGGCGGGTGCACACGACAAGCAGGTGAATCCCGAACGCGTGCGCGAACTGTTCAGCGATCTCGCGTCGACGCAGAAAGTGTTCGTCGACCTCGCGTGCGCCTCGCACAACGCCGCGTGGGAGCGGAATCACCTGCTGCTGTACAAAGCGTCGCTCGAATGGCTGACCTCGACGTCGGTCAACGGCGCGAAGCAGGGCGTCGTGAAGCTCGGGTATCCGTCGCCGACGACGTCGCAGTAGCCGCGGTTCGGCGAGGTTGTTGCACGGATCGCCTCTATGGCGATCGAGCAGCCGTCAAAAACGGAGTTCCCGAGGCCGCCGGATCCGATCGATCATCCGCCGCCCGATATCAAGCCGGTGCCGCCGCCGGATATTCCGCCGCCCGAGGGTCCGCCGGACGTGCGTCCGCCGATGACCCCGGAGCGCGGCGATCAACCGCTCTGAGCGGTGACGAACGGCTCGCACGCGTGCGCGAGTCTCAGCAGCAGATCCGTCTGCATGCGGCAGCCGACGAGCTGCACGCCGACGGGCATCCCTGACGCCGTCGTCCCGGCCGGAATCGAAATCGCCGGGTGACCGGTGACGTTGAACGGCTGCGTGAGCCGCAGCATCATCGCGCGCACGGCTTCGGGCCGCCCCGCCACGTCCACGGTCGTGGCGCCGATCGTCGGCGCCGGAATCGGCAGCGTCGGCAGCACCAGCGCGTCGTGCTGCGTCAGCGCCGCGTCCACTTCGCGCCGCAGCGCATCGCGGCCGGCGAGCGCGCGCACGTAGTCTTCCGCCAGGATGTAGCGTCCCATTTCGAGCCGCACGCGCACGTTCGGCGTGTAGCGCTCCGGCATCGCGTCGAGCGTCGACGCGTGATACGCCGCCGCGTCGGGCAGGCTGATGTGCAAGTAGATCGTCGAGATGAGATCCGCGTGGCGGATCTCGATGTCGTCCACGTGCACGCCCGCGCTGCGCAGCCGTTCCACCGCCGCCTCGAACCGCGCCCGCACGTCGGCGTCGAGCACGTCGCAGAAGTAGCGCCGCGGGATCGCGACGCGGACGCCGTGCAGCGGCATCGGCGCCGGCGGCAGCGCGATGTGATCGCCGAGCAGCGCGTGGTGAACGAGGAACGCGTCGGTGACGCACTGTGTGAGCGGCCCGACGTGATCGAACGTCCGCGACAGCGGCACCACACCTTCGGTCGACACTTCGCCGATCGTCGGTTTCAGCCCGACGATGCCGCAGGCTGCCGCCGGGATGCGGATCGATCCGCCGGTGTCGGTGCCGATCGTCGCCAGCGCCATGCCGGCAGCGACGCTAGCCGCCGATCCGCCGCTCGATCCGCCTGGCGATCGCGTCGTGTCGTGCGGATTGCGCGCCGGCCCGAATGCCGAGTCTTCGTTCGTCGTGCCGAACGCGAACTCGTGCAGGTTCGTCTTGCCGACGATGACCGCGCCCGCCTCGCGCAGGTGCGCGACGACGGCGGCGTCGCGGTTGGCGACGTGGCCCTCGCGGACGCGGGACGCGGCGGTCGTCGGGACGCCGCGCATGTCGATCAGGTCCTTGATCGAGATCGGCACGCCGTGCAGCGGTCCGCGGTCGCGGCCGGCGGCCAGTTCGCGGTCGCGCTCGTGCGCCTGCTGCAGCGCCTCGTCGACCATCACGCGGATGAACGCGTTCAGCGTCGGATTCTCGGCCGCGATCCGCTCGAGGCACTCCTGCGTGATCCGCTCCGCGGTCGTCTCGCGCGCGCGCAGGCGCTTCCCGAATTCCTCGATCGTCATCATCGCGTCGCGTCGTCGTTGAAGTCCGCCTGCCGAAGCGCCTGTGTCGATTTCGCGAGCGCTTCGAGGAGCGGTTTGAGGGCGGGGAGATGGCGCGCGTCGGCGTCGGCGAGTGCCGCGCGGAGCCAGGCGTCGATCGTCATCGTGTCTTCACCGAGATGGAGACGCCGTCGCGCAGCGGCACGACGCTCGTCAGGAGATCGGGATGCGCCGCGACGCGCTCGTTGAACGCGCTCACCGCGCGCGTGTCCTCGGGACGCCGCTTCGGTTCCGCAACGTAACCGGGGACGACCTCGCCGTCCCACAGCACGTTGTCGGTGACGAGCAAGCCGCCGGGGCGGAGCAGCGCGACGAGCCGGTCGAGGAGCGTGAGATACAACTGCTTGTCGGTGTCGAGGAAGATCAGGTCGAATGGCCCCGACACTTTGGCGAGCTTCAGTGCTGCGTCGCCGACGATGATCGTCGCGCGATCGGCGACGCCGGCGCGCGCGAAGTTCTCGCGCGCTTCGCGGGCGCGCTCCTCGCTCAATTCCAGCGTGATCAGCCGGCCGTCCGGCGGCAGCGCGCCGGCGAGCCAGATGCCCGAATAGCCGATCGCCGTTCCAATTTCGAGAATGCTCCGCGCGTCGATCGCCGTCGCGAGCACGCGCAGCAGCGCTCCGACTTCCGCGTCGATGAGCGGCAGGTCGCGCGCCTTGCCGGATTGTGCGATCGCGTCGAGCACCGGCGATCCCGCTCGGTTGAGGCTCGCCAGGTACCGCTCGACCGGCGGCGGGACGATGTTGGCCATCGCGGTTATTCTAGTTCCTGGTGCGCCACACGAAGATCATCGCCACGGTGGGGCCCGCAAGCGACAGCGACGCCGTCCTCGACGCGCTCATCGCCGCGGGCACCGACATCTTCCGGCTGAACTTCTCCCACGGCACGCACGAGACGCAGGCGGCGACGTTCCGGCGGATTCGCGCGGCAGCGCTGCGCGCGCGCCGCGAGGTGGCGGTGCTGCAGGATTTGAGCGGACCGAAGATCCGGACCGGGCCGCTCGCCGGCGGACACGCGTTCGCGGTGAAACCGGGTGACCGGCTGACGATCGCCACCGGGGAGTTTGCCGGCGGTCCCGGCCGGATCTCGACGAGCTTCGCCGGCCTGGCGCGGAGCGTTCGCCGCGGCGACCGCCTGCTGCTCGCCGACGGCGCGATCGAGCTGCGCGTCGAGGACAGCGACGGCTCGGCCATCGACACGACGGTCGTCGAAGGCGGCGAGATCGGCGAGCACAAAGGCATCAACGCGCCGGGCGTGCCGCTGCCCACGTCGGCGATTACGGCGAAGGACGCCGACGATCTGCAGTTCGGGATCGGGCTGGGCGTCGATCTCGTCGCGCTCAGCTTCGTGCAGACCGAGGCGGATCTGAAGCACGCGCGGCAGCTGCTCGCCGAGTTCGGCGCGGCCGACCTCCCGCTCGTGGCGAAGCTCGAACGGCCACAGGCGCTGAATCATCTCGACGACATCCTGGCCTGCAGCGACGCCGTGATGGTCGCGCGCGGCGACCTGGGGGTCGAGATGCCGCTCGAGCGCGTCCCGCGCGCGCAGAAGGAGATCACCCGCGCCGCGCGGCGGGCCGGCATTCCGGTCATCGTCGCGACGCAGGTGCTCGAGTCGATGACCGTCGAGCCGCGGCCGACGCGCGCGGAGGTGAACGACGCGGCCAGCGCGGTCGCGGACGGCGTCGACGCGATCATGCTGTCGGCGGAGACGGCGACGGGCGCGTACGCGTCGCGGACCGTGCAGACGCTCGACGCGATCATCCGCGACGCGGAGACCGCGCCGTCCGAGCAGGCGCCGGCGCCGCCGTCGACCGCGACGCACGATCACGCGCAGGCGCTGTGCGAAGCGGCGGTGACGCTGGCCAGCCGCGGCGACGCCGAGGCGATCGTGGCGGTGACGCGCGGCGGCGGCACCGCGCGGCGGCTGTCGGCGCTGCGGCCGCGCGCGCCGATCATCGCGACGAGCAACAGCGATCAGACCGCGCGGCGCCTGTCGATCTACTGGGGCGTGATCCCGTTCTGCACGGAGATCGGCGAAAGCGTCGACGAGGTGCGCGAGCTCGTCGGCCGCGATCTCGTCGCGCACGGCGTCGTGACGCCCGGTTCGGCGATTGTGCTGGTCAGCATCAATCCCGATCTGGGTATGGCCGGCGCGAACTACCTTAAAATCCATCGACTCTGATGTCGTCGATCCACTACGCCATGGTTGCCGCCGTGGTGCTCGCGTTCCTGGCCGCCGCGGTCGTCGTCCGCCTCGCGCACGCGATCGTCCATCGCCTGCTCGATGCGCTCGATATCGTCGGCACCGAGCAGCGGTCGGCGCTGCAGGCGCGGGCGCGGCAGCTGATCGGCGCGCTGACGTTCCTCGCGTACGGCGTCGCGGCGGTGGCGAGCATTTCGCTCGCGCTGTCGCGGTTCGGCATCAACGAGGCGCGGTGGGATCCGCGCGAGCTGGCGCGCTGGGCCGAGACGCACGGCATCAACGTGGTGATCATTCTCGCCGGCGCGGTGGTCACCGTGCGCGCCGCGAACTTCGCGATCGAGCATCTGCAGTACAAGCTCGCGCGCAGCCACGCGACGACCGACCTCGAATGGCAGCGGCGCGCGACGACGCTCGGCGGAACGCTGACGAGTCTGGTGACGGCCGTGGTCGGGTTCGTCGCGGTGCTGATGCTGCTGCGCGAGCTCTCGATCGACGTCGTCCCCATCCTGACGGGCGCCGGCATCGTCGGGCTCGCGGTCGGGTTCGGTGCCCAGAATCTGGTCCGCGACGTGATCTCTGGCTTCTTCCTGATTCTCGAAGACCAGGTCCGCGTCGGCGACAACGCGCGCATCAACGGCGTCCAGGGCGTGGTCGAGCAGATCAACCTGCGGACGATCGTCCTGCGCGACGGCGAGGGCGCGGTGCAGGTGTTCCCGAACGGCACGATCACCGCGCTCGCGAATCTCAGCAAGCAGTTCGCGTTCGCGGTCGTCGAGGTGAAGGTGGCCTACAGCGAAAACCTCGATCGGGTGATGGGGACGCTGAAGGAAGTGGGCGCGTCGATGGAGAAGGACGAGCGCTGGGGCGCCGTCGTGCTCGCGCCGCTCGATGTCCTCGGCGTCGAATCGCTCGCCGACGGCGCCGCGACAATTCGCGCGAAGTTCAAGACGCTGCCGCTCAACCAGGGCAAGGTCGCGAACGAGCTGCGGCGGCGGTTGTTGTACGCGTTCGTCGGCCGTGGCATCAAACCGTACGCATGAACCACGTGTATCACTTCCTGACGCACTGGCGCGTCGAGGCGACGTGCGGCGAGGTCGCCGACGTGCTCGGCGATCCGCGCGACCTCGTGCGGTGGTGGCCGTCGGTGTATCTCGCGGTCGAGGAGACGCGTCCGCCCGATGCGCACGGCCTCGGCCGGCGCGTGCGGCTGCACACGAAAGGGTGGCTGCCGTACACGCTGCGGTGGGAGTTCGAGGTCGTCGAGTCGCGGTATCCGTACGGGTTGACGCTCGTCGCGAACGGCGATTTCGAGGGGCGCGGCGTCTGGACGTTCCGTCAGAACGGCCGGTTCGTCGAGATCGACTACGACTGGCGCATCAGCGCCGAGAAGCCGCTGCTGCGATCGCTCTCGTTTCTGCTCAAGCCGCTCTTCGAGGCGAATCATCGCTGGGCGATGGCGCGCGGCGAAGAGAGCCTGCAGCTCGAACTGGTGCGCCGCCGCGCCGTGTCCAACGCCGTGCGAGCGGAGGTGCCGCCGCCGCCTGGGCCGGTCACCTACGCGGGCGTCGTCCTGATCGCGGCGGTCGTCGGGGCGGCCGCGTCGGCCGCCTGGCTCATCGCGAAGGCGGCGGGCCGACGTACCGGGCGCGCGGGCGAATGAGCTGACCCGCCGCGTACTCCTCCATCGCGTGGGCGATCCAGCCAACGGTCCGGCCGATCGCGAAGAGCGCGATGGGCGCGCGCGGCGGCAGGCCGTACGCGTGCGCGATCGCGGCCAGGCCGAAATCGAGATTGGGCGCCTCGTCGAGCAGCGCCTGGCCTGCCGTCCAGACGTTCCGAACCGATCGCCACGCGGAGTGTTGGCGCGACGCCTGCGCGAGCTGCAGCAACAGCCGCGCGCGCGGATCGCCATCCGGATACAGCGGATGGCCGAACCCAGGGATCGGTTCGCCGCGGCGGAGGCGCGCCGTCAGTTCGGCCTTCGCGTCGGCGCACGAATCGACGCGCGCCAGGATCGCGAGCATCCGTTCCGATGCGCCGCCGTGGCGATAGCCCTTCAGCGCCGCCAGCGCCGCGGAGACGACGTCGTACGGCGACGCGCCTGCGGACGCGACACAACGTGCCGTGAACGCCGACACGTTCAGCTCGTGGTCGGCGCAGAGCACGAGCGCCGCTCGGATGGCGTTCGCCGCATCCGGCGCGTCGGCGGCCCACGCCTGCTGCAGCCGCGCGTGCAGCGGCGCGGCCGACGAGCCGCGGGCGATCGTGGCGGCGAGCACCTGGAGGATCCGCGCGCCGGCCAGGCGGACGGCGCGCGGCGTCAGGTCGAGCGCGGCCAGATCGCGGGTGGCGGCGGCGGCGAGCGCGGCCTGCATCTGCGCGAGCGGGTCGCGAGTCAGGCGGCGGACGCGTGAGAGCTCCGCGGGCGTCAGCGCCGGCCGTTGGCGGCCGAGACGCGGCTGCTCGGCGTCGGACGCTTGCCAGAGCCAGGCGGCGACGTCCTCGAGCGTCGCCGACTCGGCGAGCGCGACACCGTCGCGGCCGCGGAAGTAGACGCGGCCGCCGTCGATCAGCGTGATCCCCGACTCGAGGACCGGGCCGCCCCAGTGCAGCCCGCGCGCGCCGGCATTCTGCGGATCGTGCCGGACCGCTTTGAGCTGGCGCAGGCGCTCGATGTCCTCGCGGTAGTAGCGCCGCGCCTTCGGCCGCCCGGGCATCGGCTCGGAACGGAGCTGCCCCCGGCTGACGTACGCATACAGCGTCGGGCGCGAGATCCCGAGTGCGTTCGCCGCGTCGGCCGCGGACAGATACGCGCGGTTGGGCGTCATGTATTGATTCTACGATCAACGTTGACAATACATCCCGCCGCGTGGGAAAGATCGCTGCATGGCCGACGGACTCGAGGGGGTCGTCGCCGCGGCGACGCGGTTGAGCGACGTCGACGGCGAGCGCGGCCGGCTGACGCTGGCCGGGTACGCGGTCGAGGACCTGGCGCCGTGCGCGTCGTTCGAAACCGTGGCGTTCCTGCTGCTCGGCGGCAGGCTGCCCGAGGCGGACGAGGCGGAGCGGTTCGCCGCAGCGCTCGCCGATCGCCGGCCGCTGTCGGCGGCGACGGCGGCGGCCGTTCGGGAAGCCGCGGCCGCGCGCGCGCAGCCGATGGCCGCTCTGCGGATGGCGGTCGCGACGCTCGACGCGGCCGGCGCCGCCGATCCGTACCACGACGCGCTGACCGCGATCGCCGCGCTGCCAGCCATCGTCGGCGCGTACTGGCGCGCGCGGCACGGCGAGGCGCCAGTGCCGGTTCGCCGCGATCTGCCGCACGCCGCGCACGTGCTGCATCAGCTCTTCGGCGCCGAGCCGTCGTCCGAACGGACGAGAGGGCTCGAGACGTACCTCAACACCGTGTGCGACCACGGCATGAATGCGTCGACATTCGCCGCGCGGGTGATCGTGTCGACGCGGTCCGACGTGATCTCGGCGGTCACCGGCGCGATCGGTGCGCTCAAGGGACCGCTTCACGGCGGCGCGCCGGGGCCGGCGCTCGACATGGTGCTCGAGATCGGCGAGGCGGATCGAGCCGACGCGGTCATCCGCGCGAAGCTCGATCGCGGCGAACGGTTGATGGGGTTCGGACACCGGATCTACCGCGTCCGCGATCCGCGCGCCGACGTCCTTGCGCGCGCGGCCGAGCGGTTCTATGCGAGCGACGGCGATCGCCGGTTGTATGCCCTCGCCAGGAGCGTCGAGCAGACCGCCCTGCGCGTGTTGCGCGAGCGAAAGCCGGATCGGCCGATCCAGACCAACGTCGAGTTCTACACCGCGCTGCTGCTGCATGGCCTGGGCATTCCAACCGAGTTGTTCACCGCGATGTTTGCGGTCGGACGCATCGCCGGTTGGACCGCACACTGCCTCGAGCAGCTTCGCGACGGGCGGCTGATTCGGCCGCAGTCGACCTACGTCGGACCGACCGGGCGATCGCTGAGTCCGCTCGCTCAGCGCTGAGAGTCGCGTCCCAGCAACCGCACCTCGTGCACCGACCACCAGCGGTCCGACGTGGCCGTCTGCCGGATGCGCAGCCGCGTCGTGCGGTTCGGCGGCAGGTCGATCGACACCGTCGGAAACTGTTCGTCGACCGCGATCGCGGCGATCAGCCGTGCGACGATCGTGGTGTCGGCGAGCGGACGCCCATCGGATTCGACGAGCACGCGTCGCGGGTAGTCGAAGAAGCTGCGCGATGCCGTGACGATCTCGACGCGCGCGACGTCGATTGCGGAGGGAAGCGCGATCTCGATCCACTCGGTGCCGGTCTGCGGATGTCCGGACAGCCACCGCGTGTCGAGATCGCCGTCGACGAGGAACTCGGCGCGGCTGCGCTGATCGGAGGCGTCGGCGTGGTCGGGTTGAAGCCGGACGCGCTGTGCGTCGGCGGTCGTGTCCTTCGGGATCGGCTCCAAGTCGCGCAACCGCCACGCCCACGTGCGGCCGAAGCGATGCTCCTCGGCGATCTGATCGCCGAGCGCGCGAAGCGCGTTCGCCATCGCGGCGGCGTCGCTGGGCGATCGGTACGACTCGTCGTGCAGCAGCACGTAGCGGACGCCAATCGCGCGCAGCCCGCGCACCGCGTCAGGCAGCTGCGCGCGATCGACGAGCGGCGAATCGGGTCCGCCGAGCCATTCCTGCAGCAGCGACTTCCAGCCGCTGTGGCCGTTCACGATCGGATGCCGGTGACGCACCGCCTCGAGCTGATAGCGCGTGGTGAACGGGTGGAAGTCGTCCTCCTGCGCAATCGGCAGTTCGAGGGTGCCGCCTGGCGGGCTCGCGCGCAGCCAGTCGTACGCGACGCGGTCCCACGGCGCGATCGGCGGCACGCGCGTCAACGCGACGCCGTGTTGCCCTTCGAGCAGCACGATCGCGGCGATCGCCACCGTCCACGCGACTCCGTACGTGCGCGGCAGTTTTGCAAGCACCCACGCGAACCCCGCGCCCGCGAGCACCGAGAGGCCAAGCATCACGACCGACGCGAAGCGCGCGGGCACGCGCAGGCCGTTGAATCCGGCCAGGTGCCGAAACAGCCACGCGTACGCCGGTCCGCCGCCAGTCCCCATCGACAGCCAGACGGCCGCGATCGTCACGAGCGCGTACGTCGCCACGATGCGCGTGCGGACGACGAGCACGGCCAGGATGGCGAAGCCGATCGCGACGAAGCCCGGAAACAGCTCGCGTTCGGCGCTGCCGCGGTCGAGCAAGCCGCGCCAGGTCCAGGCGTCCGCGCCGACGCGAAAGTAATCGGAGAACCGCGCGCTGAGCCCCGACAGATCGTCGATCGTCCTGGCGAACCCGTGCTGCTGCTGCAGGCCGTAATACACGAGCGCGATCGGGATGACGATCGCCGCGAGCACGCACGCGGCGGCCGCGAGCTCCGCGAACCGCTTGTGCTCGACGCAGACGACGATCAGCACCGGCACGGCAAAAAAGTAGAAGTAGTACCCGTTCGACAACCCGAGGATCGCGTACGCGCCGACGAACGCGGCCAGCCATCGCCGATCGCCGCGGTCGAGGAAGCGGTGCAGCGCCCAGAGCGCGATCGGCATCCACCCGTTCATCAGCACCTGCAGGTGCGTCGACTGCGCGAGGCGGTACGGCGCCAGCTCGAAGACCAGACCCGCGAGGAGCGCCGCGTCGGTGCGGCCGACGAGCGATCGCACGAGCAGGAACATGCCGAGACCGGCCAGCGCATACGACGCGATGTAGGCCGCGTTGTACGCGAACACGGCGCTGCGCGTCAGCCAGACGATCGGCGACGTGAACCAGGCGACGCCGAGCAGATGTTCGGAGTAGGCGAGCGTGTGGCGGTGCGGAAAGAGGAACGGCGCGTCCCAGAACCCGCGGAACGCGTGGGCGAGGCGATCCGCGTCCCACGCGAGGATCGTCGTGTTGAGCATCGGATCGCCGAGGCCGCCGGCGATGCGGTGCACCGGCGACAGCACGAGCGGCCACGTCGCCGCGATCGCCGCGGCGACGAAGAGCGCGAGCGGCAGCGTCAGTGCTCGAGCAGCGCCGTGAGACTCGCGAGCGCCCGTTCCCACCCCTGCGTGATCACCTCGTAGTACCGTCGCCAGCGTTCGCTCTCCTCGAATCCGCGTTGGACGACGTGCACGAGCGAAACGCCGCCGGGTTCGGCGTCGACCGTGACGGTCAGCGCCATCGGGCCGATCGGATCGCCGTCGGGCGGCAGCCAGAACGCGTCGGCGACGAAAAAGCCGCGGCCGGCGTCGTACTCCATCACGGTGCCGCGAAAGACGCCGCCGAGCCGGCCCAGCATGTCGTCACGGAAGTGCGTCGGCGGCCATTCGATCGCGTACGGGCCGAACGTTCGCGGCGTCGTCACCGAATGCGCGACGCCCCACCAGGCGTTGAGCGCGTCGGCTTCGAAGAAGGCGCGCAGGACGACCGCCGCCGGCGCCGCGATCCTGACGCTCACGTCGACAGAAGGCGCGGTCACTGCGTCGCGCGGGCACGCTCCGATCGCGCGCGCGCGACCATGTCCTTGACCTCGCGCATCAGCGTCGGCACGTGGTAGGGGATGCCGTCCTTGATCGTCCACTCGATGCCGCCGCCGTGGACGTTCTGCACGCGGTCGCCGGGGTTGATCGGTGTGTAGTTCGGCACGACCCTGCCGTTCACCATCATCACGTCGGTGCCGTACGGATTCAGCAGGCGCAGGTTGTCGAGCGGGTTGCCGTTGACGACGAGCAGATCGGCGATGAAGCCTTCGCGGACTTTGCCGAGCCGATCGCCCATGCCGACGAGCTGCGCGCCGTTCCACGTCGCGTGCTCGATCACCTCGAGCGGCTGGAAGCCGGCTTCTTCCTGCAGCTCCAGCTCGCGATCGATCCCGAAACCGTACATCGAGTAGATGTAGCCGGCGTCGTCTCCCGTCGTGACCATGCCGCCTTTGCGCGCGAACTCGAGGACCGCGTCCATCCAGATGCGGTACTGACGCCGCCAGTGGTTCTCTTCGGTCGACGTCCAGCCGAAGAAATACGATCCATGGTTCGTCGTCGCGGCCTTGAAGTACTCCTCCATCGACGGGTGCAGGTAGTCCTTGAACCACGGCTGGTTCTGCGCGCGCACGAGATCGCGGCTCGCTTCGTAGATCGAGAAGGTCGGATCCCACACAACGTGCTTGGCGACCATCAGGTCGATGATCTGGTGCAGCTTCTCGGGATCCGCCTGCTCGTACAGCTCGCCGGCGCGGCCGAACCGATCGGTCTCGTTGTTGAGATTCATGTCGGCGGGGAAGTCCTGGATGCCGTGGAGCGCCGCGTCGGCGACGCCGTAGAAGTGCTCGATCGACGTGATGCCGAGCTCCGCGTAATCCTTCGCGTTCGTCTCGTCGACCGCGATGTGCGCGGCCGTGCGCAATCCGAGCTTGTGGGCCTCGTCGAGGCCCGCTTCGAGCTGATCGCGATCCCATCCGCCGATGAACTTCAACCCGTCGGCGCCGCGCTGCTTGATGTCGCGGATCCACTGCCGGATCTCGTCGGGCGCGCCGGTGCGCCCCTTGCTGACGAACGGGTAGACGAGAATGCGCGGCGCCACGATCTTGTGCGCGTCGCTTTCCGCCTGCCACTCCTTCGATTTCGCGAAGTCGCCGCCGACTTCGCGCGCCGTCGTGACGCCGGCGGCGAGATACAGATTGCGCTCGTACTGAATCGGCTGCGGGATCCCGGGCTGGCGCTCTTCGTGCCAGTGCATGTGCGCGTTGACGATGCCCGGCATCACGTACTTGCCGGTCGCGTCGATGGTCGCGTCGGCGTTCGCCGTCGACGCGCGCGGACGGCCGTCGGACGGCAGGATCGCCGCAATGCGTCCGTCCTCGATGACGATGTCCATCGGGCCGTACGCCGGCTTCGCGTTGCCGTAGATGACCATCGCGTTGCGGATGACGAGGCGGTGCATCACCTTCGCGTGAAGCGCCGGTGTCGGAGACGTCTGCTGCGCGACCGGCGCGGCGCCGCCGCCGGCGAAGACGGCGAGCGCGGCTGCGGCGGCCGCGGTGGAAAGCATGCGTGGCAACATCCCGCGGATGATAGCAGACGTCTGCTAAAGTGCCCTTTATGGCGCAGTGGCCGCTGGCGTATCTGTACCCCGAGTTCCTCGAAAGCAACGAAGCACGACCGATCCGCATCCTCGCCGAGTACCTCGAGCCGCTGCGGCGGTTCAGAGATCAGAAAATCCAGGACACCGTCGTCTTCTTCGGATCGGCGCGCGTCGACAGCCGCGAGCGGGCGGAACGCGCGCTGCAGACGCTGCGCGCGCGCGGCGATCGCCACGCCGACGACCACTACCAGCTCGAGCTGACGAAGAGCCGCAAGGCGCTCGAATGGGCGCGCTACTACGAAGAGGCGCGCGAGCTCGCCCGTCTCCTCGCGAGCTGGACGACGACGCTGCAGTCGGAAAATCACCGGTTCGTGGTGACGTCGGGCGGCGGCCCCGGGATCATGGAGGCCGCCAACCGCGGCGCGCGCGAAGGCGGCGGGAAGACGATCGGCCTCAACATCCGTCTGCCGTTCGAGCAGGGCGCCAATCCGTACATCACCGAGGGGCTGCAGTTCGAATTCCACTACTTCTTCATGCGCAAGTTCTGGTTCGCGTATCTCGCCAAGGCGCTCGTGATCTTTCCCGGCGGCTTCGGGACGCTGGACGAGCTGTTCGAGATCCTCACGCTCGTGCAGACCGACAAGCTGTCGAAGAAGATCGAGGTGATTCTCTACGGGCGCGAGTACTGGGATCAGATCCTGCATTTCGGTCCCATGGCTGAGTGGGGCGCAATCGCCGAGAAGGACCTCGAGCTGCTGCACTACTCCGACACGCCGCAGGAGGCGTTCGAGCGGCTGCGCATGCACCTCATCGAACACCATCTCGAGCCGGCCACGCCGCAGGAAGCGGCGGCGCCCGGCATCGCCAAGACGCGCGGGTGAGACATCATGGATGCAGACAAACGCCAGGCGTTGATCGACGAATACAAGGACGGCTACCGCGTCATCTCCGAGGCGCTGGCCGGCGCGACCGACGAGGATCTGGATGCGCGGCCGGCGCCGAACAAGTGGACGGCGCGCGAGGTCGTGCATCATCTCGCCGACAGCGAGATGACGGCGGCGATCCGGCTGCGGCTGCTGCTGGCGCTCGACGAGCCGCAGATCGTCGGCTACGACCAGGACGAGTTCGCGCGCCGGCTGCACTACGATCGCCCGATCGAAGCGTCGGTCGAGGCGTTCAAGTCGGCGCGGCGGACGACGGCCGAGCTGCTCGAACGGATGAGCGACGCGGACTGGCAGCGCGCCGGGACGCATACCGAGCACGGGCGCTACACGGCGGAGCGGTGGCTCGAAATCTACGCGCCGCACGCGCACAAGCACGCCGAGCAGATCAAGGTGGCGAGGTCGGCGGCGCGGAAGCAGGAAGCGGCGGCGTCGGCGCGGAAGTAGCGTCGGTGTCGGCCGCACTCGCATCATGACGATCAGCACCACGCGCATCGAGGGCGCCGACATCCGATTCGAGCCGGCGCCCGACGCACTCAAACCGTTCACCGGCTGCTTCTGGACGGTGACCGCCGAGTGCGGCGCGACGATCCGCAGCGTCCCCGACGGCACCGCGAGCGTTGGCGTGGAGGTGACGCCGGGCCGGCCGGCCGAGTGGCGGCTGCGAGGGCCGCTACTGCGCCCCGCCGAGCGGCGGTTCGCCGCGCCGACGCTGCTCGTCGGTGTCCGGCTGCGTCCCGGCGTGGCGTGTCTGCTCGCGGGAATTCCGGCGCACGCGATCGTGGACCGCACCATCGATCTGCGGGACGATCCCGCGTGGCGCGCGCTGACGTCGATCGACCGTGTCGCCGAGCCAGCAGAGTACATCGACGCGCTTCGGCGATGCCTGATCGTCCGGCTTGGCGGGGCGACCCTTCATCCGATCGTCACGGCGGCCCTCGGTCACATCGGCGCGAAGGGCGGCGGCGTGTCGGTGGAGGAGGTCGCCGCGCGCTGCGGCGTGACCGCGCGGCATCTGCACCGGCTGATGCGCCGGTGGGTCGGCTACGGACCGAAGCGCTACGCGAGCGTGGTGCGATTCCAGTCGACGCTGGGGCAGATGCAGCAGGCGCCGGCGCAACCGGCCGCGGCGCTGGCATCGAACGTCGGCTATTTCGATCAGGCGCACCTCACCGCTCATCTGGGTCGATTCGCCGGTGCGACGCCACGCGGCTTGCGGTCGCGCGTCGTGTCCGATTTCTCCAAGACCCGCTGCGACGAGCTTCCCTAGACTCGTCGGCATGATGAAAAACGTGCTGGCTGTCGCGGCAGGGCTCGTGGTGTGGCTGCTCGTCACCGCGGCGGCGGGGTTCGTGCTGCGCGTCTCGTGGCCCGCGTACGTGCAAGTGGCCGACGCGATGGCGTTCACGCTGCCGATGATGATCGCGCGCCTCGCCATCGGCGCGGGGGCGACCGTGGCGATGGGAGCCGTCAGCGCGCGCGTGGCGCGCGGGGCGATTGCCGCGTTGATGCCGGGTGTGCTGCTGCTGCTCTTCTTCGTCCCGGTGCACGTGTCGATTTGGGAGAAGTTTCCGATCTGGTATCACCTGACATTTCTGCTGACGCTCGTCCCGCTCACCTACATCGGCAACCGCGCGGCGCGACGCTCGGCGGAAGCCTTGCAGTCCGGCGGCGCTTGAAGCCGTGCGAGCGCGCTACGAATACAGCAGGAACGGCTCGCGCAGCTTCGCGAACGCCGCCACCGCCGGCTCCCACGACCGCGCGATGTCGGACGCGGGCACGCCCGCTTCGATCTGCTCGCGCAGCACCGGCGACCCCGCGAGCACGTCGAACGGATTGCGCTCGAACTCGTACTCGTACGGCGGGTCCTTCCACCGAAACGCGCCGCCGCTCTCGTTTCTGAACGCTTCGAGCAGCGCCACCGCGCTCTCGACCGGGCGGAACGTCCGCCGATCGCGCACGTGAATCTGACAGCCGGCGCATCCCTGCTTCGCGTGCTTGTGGAACGTCGGCTCGAAGAGCACGGGCCGGAAGAAGACGCCGGGCAGCTCGCGGCGGTTCATCTGGTCCGCGAAGCGCTCGGCGACGATCCACGGCGCCCCCACCAGCTCGAACGGCCGCGTCGTCCCGCGCCCTTCCGAGACGTTGGTGCCCTCGAAGAGCACCGTGCCCGGATAGACGAGCGTCGTCTCGAACGTCGGAATGTTCGGCGACGAGAGGATCCAGGTGCGGCCGGTCGCGTCGAAGTACATGTCGCGGCGCCAGCCGTCCATCGCGGCGACCTCGAGGTCGGCGCCGATGTCGAAATGCTCGTTGAACAGGCGCGCGAGCTCGCCGATCGTCATGCCGTGCCGCATCGGGAGCGGATAGAGGCCGACGAACGACTCGTTGCCCGGCACGAGCACCGGACCCTCGATCTGCGTCCCGCCGATCGGGTTCGGGCGGTCGCAGACGATCACCTTCAGCCCCTGTTTCCGCGCGGCCTTCAGGCAGTACGCCATCGTGTAGATGTAGGTGTAGATGCGGACGCCGACGTCCTGCAGGTCGATGACGAGGACGTCGAGGTCGCGCAGCATGTCGGCCGTGGGCTCGCGCGTCTCGCTGTACAGCGAATACACCGGCACGCGCCGCAGCTCATCGGTCCCGTGCCGCGTCTCGATCATGTTGTCCTGGACGTCGGACCGGAACCCGTGCTGCGGACCGAAGATCGCCCCCAGCCGCGCGCGCGGGTGCGCCGCGATCCGGTCCGCGACCTGGCGCAGTTCGGCGTCCACCGACGCGGGATTGCACACGACCCCCACCCGCCGGCCGTCGAGCGCGCCGGAGGCGAGCAGGCGTTCCGAACCGAGCACGATCGACATCTGCGCGATTATAGGGCGTGCGACTTGCGCGTTCTGGAGGCCATTGAGTAGACTACGCGACCTTGGTGGTCAGTCCCGCCTGCTTGGCCAGCGCCGAGAGTCGATCGAGCCTTGTGTCCGACTCGCTCCCTCCCCGTGATTGCTTAGCCGGATCGGCCACCGCGAGGAGAGGGTAGAAGGTATGGGTCGCAGGCTCTACGTCGGAAATATCCCTTACACCACCGGTGAAGCCGAGCTCCAGGAGCTCTTCAGCCAGGCGGGATCCGTCGAATCGGTGCGCGTCATGCGCGACGCCGCCACGGGGCGTGCCCGCGGCTTCGCGTTCGTCGAAATGGCGACCGACGAGGAGGCGCAGAAGGCCGCCTCGCAGTTCAATGGCTATCAGATGGGCGGCCGGGCGCTCACCGTCAACGAGGCGCGGCCCAAACCGATGGGTGGCGGCGGCGGCGGGTTCGGCGGCGGCGGCGGATACGGCGGCAACCGCGGCGGCGGCGGGCAGCGCGAGCCGCGCTGGTAACGGCGTCGACGAGCACACACCATGAAAAACTGGTCCAAAGGCGACCGCGTCGTGCAACCCACCTACGGTCCCGGCACGCTGGTCGAGGTGAACGAGCATCACACGGTGATCGACTTCGACGAGCACGGCCGCCGCACGTTCTCCACGCGGCTCGTGACGCTCCAGGCGACCAACGAGCCGGCGCCGCACAAGGCCGCCGGCACCCGGAAGCGGGCGGTCAAGAAGAAGAAAGAAGCGTAGCGCCGCCAGCCGGCCGCCGTTCCTGTCATCGTCCATTCATCTTCCGCGTCGTATAGTGGCCTCGCACGGAGGACCTATGCGACGACTGATCGTGGCGGCGCTGCTCGTGGCCGCTGGAACCGGCTATCACGTTCTCGGCGACATCCAGATCGGCGGCGACGGCGGGTGGGATTACCTTTCCGCCGACAGCGCCGCCCGCCGTCTCTACGTTTCCCACCAGAGTCACGTCGTCGTCGTCGACCTTGACGCGAACAAGGTGGTCGGCGACATCCCGGACACGCCGGGCGTGCATGGCATCGCGATCGCCAGCGATCTCGGGAAGGGATTCATCAGCAACGGCCGCGGCAACAACGTCACCGTCTTCGATCTGAAGACGCTGAAGGCCGCGCCCGAGAAAATCGCGACGGGCGAGAATCCCGACTGCATCACGTACGACAAGGGCACGAACCGCGTGTTCGCGTTCAACGGCCGGTCGAAGAGCGCGACGGTGATCGACGCGAAGACGAACAAGGTGGCGGGGACGATCGCGCTGCCCGGCAAGCCGGAGTTCGCCGTGCCGGACGGCAAGGGGCACATCTACAACAACCTCGAGGACACGAGCGAGATCGTCGAGATCGACGCGGCGAAGATGGCCGTGAACAAGAAGTTCTCGCTCGCGCCCTGCGACGGTCCGTCGGGCATGTCGTACGACGCGAAAGATCGCCGGCTGTTCTCGGTCTGCTCGAACCGCCTGATGGCGGTCGTCGATCCCGACGCCGGCAAAGTCGTCGCGACGCCGGCGATCGGCGCCGGCTCCGACGGCACGGCGTTCGACGCCGCGACCGGCTACGCGTTCAGCTCGAACGGCGACGGCACGCTGACGATCGTTTCGCAGTCGAGCGGCAAGTGGGACGTGCTCGAGAACATCGCGACCGAGCGCGGTGCGCGGACGATCACGGTGGACGAGAAGACGCACAAGGTGTACCTGCCGACGGCGAAGCAGGGCCCGGCCGCGCCGAGCGGCGGACGCTCGCCCTACCTGCCGAACTCGTTCAAGGTCCTCATCGTCGGCAAATGAGCGCCTGGCTGCTGTTCCTGATGCTGCAGGCCGCCTCCGCCTCCGGCGCGCCGCAGCCCGCGGTGCCGCAATCCGGCGTCGGCGGCCTGGCGCTCGTGCAGCCCGCGGCGCCGGCGGCGGCGCCGCTCGTCATGACGCTGCAGGACGCGCTCGAGCGCGCGCGCCAGAACGACGCCACATTCCTGGCGGCAACCGCCGACGCGGCGCTCGCCGCCGAGGATCGCGCGCAGGCGCGCGCGTCGATGCTGCCGACCGTCAGCTACTCGACGCAATATCTTGGCAACTCGCCGACGCCGAACAATGTGCTGCCTAACGGGCGCTTCGTCTCGCTCGACGGCACGAAGATGTACCGCGCCTGGGGCATCGCGCACGAGGACCTCTCCGCGAACGTGCTGCTCGGGACGTCGTTGCACCGCGCGCAGGCCGCCGAGGCGGCGGCGCAGGCGAAGCTGGAGGTTGCGCGGCGCGGCCTCGCCCTCACCGTGACGCGCATGTACTACGCGCTCGTCACCGCGCAGCGGAAGTACGCCACCGCGCAGCAGGCCGCGCAGCAGGCGCAGCGCTTCCTGACGACGACCCAGGCGCAGCAGCGGCTGGGGCAGGTGGCGCGCGCCGACAGCATCAAGGCGGAGATCGCGTTTCAACAGCAGCAGCAGGCGTTCCGCGACGCGCTCATCGCGATGGACAACGCGCGCCTGATGCTCGCGGTGCTGCTGTTTCCCGACCTGAACGAAAACTTCACCGTCGTCGACGACCTGGCGACGGTGCCGCCGCTGCCGGCCTTCGACGAGGTGCGCACGATGGCGGTGAAGAACAACCCGGACGTGGCGGCGGCCGACGCCGCGCTGCGCGCCGCGGGACACGACGTCGCGATCGCGCGCAACACGTTCCTGCCGACGCTGACGATCGAAGGCGTGTACGGCATCGAGTCGAACGAATTCGCGCTCCACTCCATCGTGCTCGATCGGCCCGACATCGGCGAGATTCCGACGCTCGGCTACTTCCTCACGGTCAACCTGACCGTCCCCGTGTGGGACTGGGGCGGCATGCGCAGCAAGCTGCACCAGGCGCAGACCAAGCAGCGTCAGGCGCAGGTGACGCTCACGCAGACGCAGCGCCAACTGATGGCGAATCTCTTCTCGATGTACAACGAGTCGCAGGCGGCGAAGGTCGCGGTCGACGAGCTGCAGCACGTCGCCGATCTCGCGGCCGAAAGCCTGCGGCTCACGTCGCTGCGCTACGAGGCCGGCGAGTCGACGGCGCTCGAAGTCGTCGACGCGCAGACGACGCTCGTGCAGGCGCGCAACGCGGTCGACGATGCGCAGGTGCGATACCGCATCGCGCTGGCGGAGCTGCAGACGCTGACGGGACGCCCGTAATGAAACGCACGCTCGTCGTCCTCGCGTGCCTCGCGATTGCCGCCTGCCGCGGCAAGAAGGCGGAAGAAGCGGCGCCCGTCGTCACGGTCGACGTCGCGCCGGTGCTGCTGTCGCAGATCCAGCAGACGATCCGCAGTGAAGCGGTCGTGTATCCGAAGCAGCAGGCCGCGATCGTTCCGAAGGTGACCGCGCCGATCAAGAAGACGTTCGTCCAGCGCGGCGCGAAGGTGAAGGCGGGCCAGCTGCTCGTCGAGCTCGAGAACCAGGATCTGGCCGGCGCGGCGTCCGAGAGCCGCGCGACGTACGAGCAGGCGCAAGCGACCTACGAGACGACGGCCAAGGCGACGGTGCCGCAGGAGATGCAGAAGGCCGAGCTCGACGCGCGCGCCGCGAAGGACGCGCTCGACGCGCAGCAGGCGGTCTACGACAACCGCCAACGGCTGTTCCGCGAAGGCGCGATCGCCGAGAAAGACGTCAACGACGCGCGCGCGGCGCTGAGTCAGGCGCGGTCCAATTTCGAAACGGCGCAGAAGAAAGTGCAGGACCTGCAGGGGTTCGCGCGCGACCAGGAGCTGAAGGCGGCCGCCGCGCAGCGCGACGCGGCGCGCGGACGCCTCGAGTCCGCCGAAGCGCAGCTCGGCTACTCGCGCATCACGAGCCCGATCGACGGCGTCGTCACCGACCTGCCGTACTACGCGGGCGAGACGCCGCCGAGCGGTCAGCCGGTCGTCACCGTCATGGACACGTCGCGCGTGATCGCGCGGACGCACGTGTCGCAGAGCGAAGCCGCGGAGCTGAAGGTCGGCGACGACGCGAACATCGTCGGCACCGGCGGCATTCCGTACCCGGGGAAGGTGACGCAGATCAGCCCGGCGCTCGACGCCGGGGGCACCACCGTCGAAGTGTGGGTGCAGGCCGACAATCCCGACGGCGCGCTGCGTCCCGGCACGAGCGTGAAGGTGGAGATGATCGCGCAGACGGTGTCGAACACGCTCGTGATCCCGGAAAAAGCAGTGATGACGAGCCCCGCGGGCGCCACCTTCGCGATCGTCATCGATCAGAACAACGTGCCGCACCGCCGCAAGATCACCGTCGGCATCCGCGACAGCGGCAAGGCGCAGGTGACCGACGGCCTCGACAGCGGCCAGCGCGTCGCCACCACCGGCGCGTTCGAGCTGTTCAAGCTCGAGCCCGACGTGCTGACGAAGACGAAGGTCCAGATCGCGCCGGCCAAGGAAGAAGAAGAAGTCGAAGAGACGTGATGAACGGACAGACGCAGCCCGCGGACGACCGCGAACGGCCGGAGCGTTACTGGTTCGCGCGCCACTCGACCTCGATCATCTTCCTGATCTGCATCCTGGCGGTGATCGGCGTGTACGAGGCGCTGACGCTGCCCGTCGCCGTCTTCCCGACGACCAACTTCCCGCGCATCATCATCGCCGTCGACAACGGCGTGATGCCGATCGAGCAGATGGAGGTGTCGATCACGCGCACGATCGAGGACGCGGTGCGCACCGTGCCCGGCCTCGAGAACGTGCGCTCGATCACCAGCCGCGGATCGGCGGAGATCGATCTGAATTTCAACTGGAGCGTCGATATGCGCGACACGCTCCAGCTCGTCGACGCGGCCGTGTCGCGCGTGCAGCACGCGCTGCCGCCGACCGCCGACGTCCAGACGCACCGGCTCGATTTCGCGAGCTTCCCGATCATCGGCTACAGCCTCACGTCGGCGACCGTGCCGCAGACCGATCTGTGGGAGCTGGCAACGTACGACATTCAGCCGCGGCTGAACGCGCTGCCCGGCGTGGCGAGCGTGCTCGTGCAGGGCGGGCAACGGCCCGAGTTCCACGTCACGGTCGATCCGGCCCAGATGCTGCGCGCGAAGACGTCGATCGCCGACATCCTCGCCTCGATCAACCGCACGAACGTGATCGATTCGCCGGGGCTGCTGAGCCGCAACCACCAGCTCTTTCTCGGCCTCGTCGACGGCCAGGTCCACAGCGTCGACGACATCGGCAACATCGTCATCAAGCACGTGAACAACGCGCCGGTCCGCGTGCGCGACATCGGGTCGGTCGCGTCGGCCACCACCCCGGTCTACACGGTCGTCAGCGCGAACGGCAAGCCCGCGGTGCTCGTCAGCGTGAACCGGCAGCCGACCAGCAACACCGTCGAGGTCGCCGACGAAGTGCACCGCGAGATGGCGGCGATCCAGCCGTCGCTGCCGGCCGGCGTCGACCTGCGGCCGTTCTACGACCAGTCGGGGATTGTGGAGCAGTCGATCGCGAGCGTCCGCGACGCGATCGTCGTCGGCCTCGTCCTCGCCGCATTCATCATCTGGCTCTTCCTGCGCGACTGGGGCACGGCGCTCATGACCGGTCTCGTCGTGCCGGTGACGATGGTGGTGACGTTCATCGCGATGAAGCTGCTGGGCCAGAGCTTCAACCTGATGACGCTCGGCGGTCTCGCGGCCGCGGTCGGCCTCGTCATCGACGACAAGATCGTCGTCGTCGAGAACATCGTGCTGCATCGCGACGCAGGACAGGGGCCGCTCGAAGCGACGGCGAGCGCGCTGAAGGAGCTGACCGTTCCGCTGATCGGATCGACGCTGACGCCGATCGTGGTCTTTCTGCCGCTCATCACGATCACCGGCGTGACGGGCACGTTCTTCGGCGCGCTGGCCATCGCGATGAGCGTGGCGCTGTTGACGTCGCTCGTCCTCGCGCTCGTGTGGACCAGCAACCTGAGCACGCGGCTGATCCGGCGGCACCAGCACGGCGCGGCGCACGAGCACGACATGGAGCACGGCCGCGTGTTCGGACCGATCGTGCAGTTCTACGAGCGCGTGCTGCGGCAGTCGCTGCATCATCGCGTCGGGCTCGCCGCGCTCGCGCTCGTGCTCGTCGCCGTGTCGTACGGCTGCTATCGCTTCATCGGCAGCGATCTCTTGCCCGAATTCGACGAAGGCGGCTTCATCCTCGACTATGTGATGCCGCCCGGCAGCTCGCTGCAGGAGACGAGCCGCGTCCTCGATCACGTCGAGAGCATCGTGCGCGGCGCGCCGGAAGTGGAGAGCACGTCGCGGCGCACGGGGCTGCAGCTCGGCCTCGCGGCCGTCACCGAGCCGAACACGGGCGACATCTCGGTCAGGCTGAAAGCCGATCGCAAGCGCAGCGTCGAAGAGGTGATCAGCGACGTGCGCGCGAAGATCACGAAGGCGGAGCCGGGCCTCGACATCGAGTTCACGCAGGTGCTGCAGGACATGATCGGCGACCTCACCGGCGCGCCGGAGCCGGTCGTCGTCAAGCTGTTCGCCCAGGATCCGGAGCTGCTCGCGACGTGGGCGCCGCAGGTCGGCGACGCGCTCGAGAAGGTGAAGATCGGCGGCAAGACGCCGATCGTCGACGTCGAGGACGGCATCGAGAAGACGACGAGCGGGCCGGCGGTGCGCTTCCAGGTGAACCCCGACGCGGCCGACCGCGCCGGCTTCACGGCGGAGGAGCTCGGCACGGTTGGCGTGGCGATGGTGGAAGGCGAGCCGGCGACGGCGCCGGTCGTCATCAACGATCGTCCGTACCCGCTGCGCGTCCGCTTTCCCGCCAGCGCGCGCGCGTCGCTCGAGGCGATGACGAACACGATGCTCGTCAGCTCCACCGGCGCGTCGGCGACGTTCGGATCCCTCGCGACGGTCGACGAGCTGCCCGGACAAACCGAGATCATCCGCGAGAACCTGCAGCGGCTCGTCGAGGTGACCGCACGGCTCGAAGGCGTCGACATGGGCACGGGGATCGCCGCGGTGCAGAAGACGGTCGCCGATCTGAAGCTGCCGCCGTCGATCCGCGTCGAGTACGGCGGCACGTTCAAGGAGCAGCAGAAGTCGTTCCGCGATCTCACGACGGTGCTGCTCCTCGCGGTCGTGCTGATCTTCCTCGTGCTGCTCTTCGAGTTCCGTTCCTACACGGCGCCGGTCGCGATCCTCTCGTCGGCGCTGCTGTCGACCTCGGGCGTGTTCCTCGCGCTCCTCATCACCCGGACGACGTTCAACGTGTCGTCGTTCATGGGGCTGATCATGGTCGTCGGCATCGTCGCGAAGAACGGCATTCTGCTGCTCGACGCGAACGAGAAATTCCGCGCGCAAGGGATGCCGCTCGAAGAGTCGATCGTCCGGGCGGGACGGCGGCGGCTGCGGCCGATCGTGATGACGGCGATGGCGGCCGCCGCGGGGATGCTGCCGCTGGCGCTCGGCATCGGCGAGGGGTCGCAGATGCTGCAGCCGCTGGCCATTGCGGTCATCGGCGGCATCCTGATTTCGATGGTCCTCTCGCTTGTCGTCACGCCCGCCATCCAGTTCTTTTTCGAGAAATAATCGCGGTATGCGAGTCCTGCTGGTCGAGGACGAGCCGCGCGCCGCCGAGGTGCTCGCCAAGGGGCTGCGCGAGCAGTCGTACGCCGTCGATCTGTGCGCGGACGGAGACGCCGCGGTGTTTCAGGCCGCGACGACCGACTACGATGCGCTGATTCTCGACGTCATGCTGCCGCTGCGGGACGGCCTGGCGGTATGCCGCACGATCCGTCAGAGCGGCAGCGCCGTGCCGATTCTGATGCTGACGGCGCGCGATGCCGTCGACGCGCGCATTGCCGGCCTCGACGCCGGCGCGGACGACTATCTCGTGAAGCCGTTCGATTTCGGCGAGCTGCTGGCGCGGCTGCGCGCGGTCATCCGCCGCGGCGGCCAGCCGCTGCTGCCCGAGCGGATGACGGTCGGACCGATCGTTCTCGAGACGCGTGGGCACCGCGCCACCGTGGACGGGCGCGCGCTCGAGCTGACCGCGAAGGAGTACGCGCTGCTCGAGTACCTCGCGCGCCGCGCCGGCGACGTCGTCAGCCGCGCCGACATCGCCGAGCACGTGTGGGACGAGCGCTACGATCCGCTGTCGAACGTCGTCGACGTCTACATTCAGCGGCTGCGGCGGAAGCTCGAGGATGCCGGCGCCGGGTCGCTCATCCGCACGCGACGCGGCGAAGGGTATCAACTGCAGGCCGAGGCGTCATGAAGCGGGCACGCGTCATCGCGTGGTACTCCGTGGTGATGGCGATCGTGCTCGTCGCCTTCGCGGCCGTCATCGTGTGGCAGCAGGGGCGCGTCGGGGCGCGCCGCGTCGCGCGCGAGCTCGATGCGCTGTCGGGCACGCTCGAGAACGTGCTGCGCGACGAGATGACCGAGACCGACGATCCGCGCGCGGCGGCGGACGAAGTGCGGACGACGGTGGCCACCGCATCGCGGCCGATCGCGATCATGGACGCGGACGGCCGCGTGCTGGCGGCGGCGTGGAACGGTCTCGACGCGCACCCCGACGCGTTCCGTGTCGTGCGGCGCCGCATCGCCATCAACGGACGGACGTACGAGCTCCTCGTCGCCGCGCCGATCGACGACATGCGGCGCGAGCAGCACGAGGTGCTCGAGTCGATGCTCATCGGGATTCCGATCGTGCTGCTGCTGGCGGCCGCCGGCGGCTTCTGGCTGGCGACGTCGGGCCCGCTCGTGACGCAGCTGCGCGAGGCGCTGCGCGTGCAGCGGCAGTTCATGGCCGACGCGTCGCACGAGCTGCGGACGCCGGTGTCGGTGATTCAGTCCGCTGCCGACGTGACGCTGGCGCGCGACCGCCGCGACGCCGTCGAGTACCGCGACGCGATTGCCATCATCGGCACCGAGGCGCGGCGGCTGACCCGTCTCGTCGACGACATGCTCGTCCTCGCGCGTGCCGACGCGGGCGGCTATCCGCTGCATCCGGTCAATCTGTATCTGAACGATCTTGTCGACGAATGCCGGCGCGCGGTCGACGTGCTCGCCAGCGAGCGCGGCGTGACGATCCGCACGTCGATGCCCGCCGACGTGCCGCTGCGCGGCGACGAGCACCTGCTGCGCCGCATGCTGCTCAACGTGATCCAGAACGCCGTCGCGCACACGCGCCCCGGCGGCGCCGTGACGGTGGACGTCGCGCCGAACGGGCGTCACGCGACGATTCGCATCCGCGACGAGGGCGGCGGCATTCCCGAGTCGGATCGCGCGCGCATCTTCGATCGGTTCGTGCAGCTCGACATGGCGCGCCGCGGCGCGGGCGCGGGCCTTGGTCTGCCGATCGCGCGGTGGATCGCCGAAGCGCACGGCGGCACGCTCGAGCTCGAAGACAGCTGCCCGACGGGCAGCACGTTCGTGATCGGATTGCCGACGCCTACGGCAGCGAGTTGACGAGGACTTCCGTGATCTCGTGCACCGCCCGCAACAGCGGCGCGTAGGCGACGACGAGCGCCGCAAGCGTGGCGGCGGTGCTCCACAGCGCGGCGCGGGAGCTCGCGGCCGTGGCGGGTTCCGCGAGCAGCGACTCGACGCGCGACGCGAGATCGCCGTCGCAGACGAGCGTGCTGATCGGCTCGAGCCGCACGGATGTCGGCGGCATCAACCGCGCGACTTTCACCAGCGCCGATGCGAGCGCGCAGCGGGCGGCCGGATTGCCGTTCGTCGCCGCGCGATCGGCGGCGTGTTCCGCGGCCGACGCCCAGCGCCGCTCGATCGCCGCGGCGGCGGCCGTCCCGCCGAGCGCGTCGGGCAACATCCGGATCAGCAGCCGTTTCAGGTTGTCGCGTGCGTGCGCGTGCGACGCTTCGTGCGCGAGCGTGACGTCGAGCTCTTCGCGCGTGAGCGTGTCGACGAGCCGCTGGCTGACGAACACGCGCGGCGACACGAGCCCGACGAGTGCCATGAGCGGTATCGGCGCGGATCCGATCGTGTACGCCGGCACGGGCGAGGCGACCGCGTCGAGCGGATGCGAGCTGCGCATCCAGACGAGGGCCTGGCGCGCGGCGCGGCGCGCCGCACGAACGCCGCGGACGCCGGCCAGCAGCACGATGCCCAGACCGACCGAGGCGCATAGCGTGAGCGTGACGTCGATCCCTTCGATCGTCTCGCGCGGTTCGAACTGCAGGTAGGACGGGAGAAACACTGCGGCGACGAACGCGAGCGACGCGAGCGCCGGCAGCGACCGCAGCGTCAGCCACCACCCGGGCGTGCGCCGCCGTCCGCGGTGGGCGAGCCGCCGCGCGACAATTGCCACCGCGCCGCTGACGAACAGGTTCGCGACGCCGAACCACGCGAACGCGAGCGCCACGCCGTGCACCACGTAGCCGGTCATCCGCGTTTCTTTTCTTCGGGCTTCTCGAGCGCGCGGCGTTTCTCGCGCACGAGCCGCTCGAGTTCGCCGAGCAGCGCGCGATCGCGCTCCGAGACGGCCTCGACGAGTGAAGACAGCACCGCGTTCTCGAGCTCGTGCTGCGTCGCCGCCGCACGGTAGACGAATGCGCGCCCCACTTTCCGGCGCAGCAGCAGTCCCTTCTTGAACAGCCGATCCATCGTCGTCATCACGGTCGTGTAGGCGACGGCGGCGCCGAGACGCTCGCACGCATCGCGAACGCTGACCTCGGGGCGCGACCACGCGAGCTGCATCACGTCGCGCTCGAGCGCGCCGAGCGTGTCGTCGAAGAGCTCGCGCGACGACTTGAACCCCCAGAACAGAAACCGCATCGAGAGCAGCCTAGCACAGGCGCGCGAGCGCGCTGCCGGCGACGTAGCCGGTCGACCAGGCCCACTGAAAATTGAAGCCGCCGAGGCGGCCGTCGACGTCGAGCATTTCGCCGACGAGGTGCAGTCCGGGACACACGCGCGATTCGAGCGTGGCGGGATCGACTTCGTCGAGCGCCACGCCGCCGGCCGTCGCTTCGGCAAACGTGTATCCGCGGGTGTCGGTGACGGGCAGCGGATATGCGGTGAGGGCGTGTGCGAGGCGGCGCCGATCGTCGCGCGCGAGGTGCGCGAGCGCCACCGCGCCGTCGATCGCCAGCGCGTCGAGGAGCGCGTGGGCGGCGGACGCCGGCATGGCGCGGGCGAGCCAGGCGTGCGCGCTCGTCCGCGGGTGTTCGGCCGCCGCGCGCGTCCACGCGGCATCCACGTCCTCGAACGTCCGTCCGGGCTCGAACGCGATGGTGACCTCGACGCGGCGCGCGTCCACGCGCGCGCGCGCCCAGTGCCGCGACGCGTCGAGCGCCGCCGGGCCGCTGACGCCGACGTGGGTCCACAGCATCGCGCCGCGCACGCGGGTCGCGACGGCGCCCTCGATCCAGATCGCGATCTCGACGTCCTGCGCGACACCGGTCAGCCGGCGATGCAGCGGCTCGCTCTCGGCGACGACGAGCGGCGCGAGCGCCGGCGTGGTCTCGATCACGTGATGGCCGAGGCGACGCGCGAGCTCGAGGCCGAAGCCGTCACTTCCCGTTTTCGGCAGCGACTTGCCGCCGGTGGCGAGGACGACGCGTGCGGCGGACACGCGTCCGCGATTGGTGACCAGGAGGAAGCCATTGCCGTCGCGTTGCAGGTCGAGGACGCGGTGTCCGGCGAGCAGCGTCGCGCCGACGCGCGTCACCTCGCGGAGGAGCGCGTCGAGCACGTCGCGCGAGCGGTTCGAGTCGGGAAACAGCTTGCCGCCGGCTTCTTCGTGGAGCGGCACGCCGAGATCGCGAAAGAAGTCGGCGGCACGCGATGCGGGAAACGCGCGGAGAATCCGGCGGATGACGGCGCGGCTGCCGCCGTTGAAGTCGCGTTCGGTGACGATGGTGTTGGTGACGTTGCAGCGCGAACCGCCGCTGACGAGGATCTTGGCGCCTGGCCGCGCGGCGCCGTCGAGAAGCAGGAGATCGAGCGCCGCGTTCGCGCGCCTGGCGAACACGGCGGTGGCGAGACCGGCGGCTCCGGCGCCGACCACCGCCGCGTCACAGCGGGCGGCGGGATGCGCCGTTACGCGCCCTGCCACTCCAGCGCGAAGCGGCGGAAGTCGGCGGCGAAGTCCTTGATCAGCGACTCGACGCCGGCGCGCGCCGGCGCGGCCGCGCGGCTCTCCGACGCCGCGACGGGGGCCTCAGGTTCGAAGAGATCGTCGAGCGTCTCGACCGCCAGCCCGGCATCGGCCGCGGCCTCGCGCATCACAGCCACCGGTTGCGGCGTCAGGGTCGGCGCGGCGGCGCGATAACGATCGTTGACCCACTGCATCACGCGTTGACGCGTTTCATCGTCGTGAAGCGCGTCGAGCGCGCGCGCGATTTGCCGCATGGTCTCGAGTTCCGACGTGACGCTGTCGTGATCGCGATTGAGTCCGGAATCCTGGGTAGCCATGTTACGCCTGCATCAGTCCTGCGCGTATACGACGGCGCAAATCGCCGCCGACGATGAACCCCTTCATCGGCACGACGCCGCCGGTCGCGGCCGTGTCCTCTCCATGCGCAGGGTTGGCGATCTCGGATCGCTCTCCGCACGCGTTGCACCGGATGACGAGCACTGAATCGTCGAGCGACTTGCCGACGACTTCCGTCCGATGGCTGCCGCACTTGGGACAGAGGACGGGAGGAGTCTGGGGTGCGGCGGCCGCGGGGTCATAGTGGACCATACTGTCATATGGGTAGTCAATAGGCAGGCCAAGCCTTTGACAGGCGGTAAGACTTCTGTTTTCAGTTAGTTACTCTATAAATCGAACTTGTAATCGGTCGCCGATTTGTCCCGAATCGGGACAATCCAGAACGAAAACGGGATGGGGTAGTGGTCCAGTTTACTGGACCACTACACGGGATCGGCGTCCATTCACATCTTCGCGAGCGCCGCGACGATCGTGCGGCGCAGAGACTCGAGCGGACAGGGCTTGCGTAGGAGCGCGGTTGCGCCGACGGCCGCGGCATGTTGCGAGAGATCGCGCTCGTCGGAGGCGGTCAGCAAGATCACCGGAATCTCCGCGGTGATGCTGTCCGACTTGATGAACGTGCAGGTTTCCCATCCGTCCATGCCCGGCATGAGGACGTCGAGCACGATCGCGTCCGGCCGAACGCGCTGCGCCAGCGACGCGCCTTCGCTTCCGCGCGCGGCGGTCAAGATGTGAAAGTCGTGTTCGAGGGCCAGTTCGTACAGGTCGCGTTCGGCGCTGCAATCGTCGATCAACAGCACGGTCGGCTTGCCCAGCGGATTCGACACATGGTGCATGACTCGTCTCCAGTGCTGACGCGTGGTGTGTCAACCGCGTGACGCACGTTGCACACGATTGCACGCACGTGTCGTGGAACCTGACGCAGGCTGGGGGTCGAAGGAGACGGGAGCAGTTGTTATGCCGACAGGAACAGCGTCGCGAAGTTACTGGTACGGAAGGGGAGTCCGCAGCGATGGATCCACGACGTACCGGCGCGTTATGCCCCGTGCCGAAAATAAGGGAATTCTGCTTCGGCGATGCGACCGCCATCCGGCCTGTGATGGGGCGTGTCGGGGAGTTGGTGGGCAGATGGTGGGCATCGATGAGGCGGCACGAATCCATTCATCGATGCGACGCTGTTGAGTGACAGAACCCCTTCACTTCGCCGTTAAGCCCTCGAGCCGGATACCGTTCGCGACGGAGCGGATGATTCGCGTCAGCGAGGAGACGGACCGGGCGCCCTACGTGCCGCCGTCCGGCGAGGCTCGAGCGCCACGAGCCGGACTGAGCGGGCCGCGGTGCCTTCGGCCGCTTCTGAGCAGGGCGGTGGGTTCGCCGACATGCGCGTGCAAACGACGCGCGCCGAACATTCCCGGCGACACGCCTTGTGCTTGCCGATGTGGTTCCCGGAATGGACAGCCGACCGAATTTTCGTTTAAGGGGACAGAGAGGTGAAGGATGCAGTCGCAGACTGCATCCAATGGCGAGTGAGCGCCGGCCTGTCGCGGCGGGGGGAGGGTCCCTGTCCGCCCTCTGGCGGGCGACGAGCTAGAGACCGGCGCCGCTGTGTCGCCCCGCGCGCGTTCTGCAAACGCGGGCGTGACGTCGCCGGTGCGGCGAATCCGCAGCGGGTTCGGATTCCTGTTCAGTTACTCGTCCCGGTCAGAGGGCACCATGATGGCGATCCCGTTGGCGTTGGCCACACCCACGTTGATCGGAGCGCCGCCGGCAGTCAGTTCACCAAACGCATTGTAGGTGAACAACGACAAGTGCGATTGCCCCGCGCCATGGTCGATGACGCCCAACACCCCTTCGTCTGTGTCGATGTCCGCTGGCGCGCCGCCAGTCACGATGGTAGCAGCCACCGATGCGTCCACGAAGACGTTGTTCCCTGTACCGATCAGACGGCTGATGGTCTTGCTGCCGGTGTTGGCCGTGAACACGTACTTCCCTGCCCTGGTCATCCAGCAGTCAGCGGCTTGGCTCGCACCGATCACGGACGCGAACGCGCCATCGCGGAACAGTCCTGCCTGGCTGGAATGCGCCAGCGTGATCACGGCCGTGCCGTCTGGATACGCCGAAAAGCCGAACGGCGTCAGCGTGCCGGCGGGCGCTGACACCGCGACGGGGATTGCGCCGGTAATCGCACCATCGTGAAGCCGGACGATATCCACGGTGCCGGGATCCGGATCGGTCTTCAGTGTCACGAGCAGACGTCGGTCGTTGAGGGCTCCCACTTGCGCGGTGCTACCATCTGGAGGAGCTCCGCCACCCGCCAATTCCAACGATGCCGTGCCGTCCAGCCATTCCACGTTGTTCTGATGAATCACGAATGAATCGACCGTCGTCGCCCCGGCCACGTACATGTGATCGTTAGCGAAGTCGACGCTGACAGGGGCGCTGGTCGTGGTCACCAGCTTCTCAAATCTGAGGCGGTCACCGTCGCGCTTGTAGACGGCCACGGTGTTCGATCCGTTGTTGACGACGGCGACAATCTCGTCGTGGTACTGTCTGACTCCCCTGGCATTGCCTGCGACGCCGCCCTTTCCTCGAGTAGAAAGCGTCTGCAGCAGGACTCTGCTACCAACGTCGTAGACCATGATCTGATTCGACACGGGATCGTTGGTCATCGTCACAGCCAACGTGGAGGCTCGATGGTCAGCCTCGAGGCCGGCGACTGCGGCGAACAGGAGTAATGCTGCGGCACTGCCAATACGTACCAATCTGCTCATAGGCGCGCTCCTCCGTTTGCGTGTTGTTCGGCCTGTCGCTATATGTCGGAGGAGTTCAGAAATATTCCACCCAGCCCGGACCGGAGCCACGAACGGGTGCGGCGAGCTCGAATGGTCTAAGCGAGGTGTCGCGAAAGCGGCTGTGCGAGTGTCTCCGCCAGGCGCAGGACGTGCTGCCGATCGAGATCGGCGACGAGGAACCCGAGGAAACGTCCCGCCGGCAGCGACGCCACGGCCGGGCCGGCGTCGCTCGGCTCCAGTTCTGGAGCCGTTGGCGGCGGCGCGTCCGTGACGAGCAATGAGGTCAGCGCGCCGCGGTAGCGAAAGACCACGTGGCCGAAACGGCGGCCCTGGTACACACAGGCGTGTCGTTCCAGTATCTCGAGCGGTCCGTCGACCACCGGCGGCTCGAACGTGGCGAGCGCGGCGTACGGCGCACCGTACCGGCGGCCGGCGTCTTCTAGAGGAATCGGTCGCTCGGCGAGACTGAATTTGACGGCGCAGTGCTGATGATCGCCGACTGCTTCACGCGCCAGCGTGGCCAGGCGCGATCGAGCATGCGAGTTGCGTACGAACAATCCGCCACCGGCCGCAAGGGCCAGGCCCGCCGCGAGTGTCCACCACGACTGCAAGATCGAACGCCTCGAGATCCCGGTCCGGGAAGCCCGGAGCGTGGCCCGCAGCTCCGCCGCAAACTCCGGACGCGGCCGCAAGTCCTCGGCGCGCGCAAAGGCCGCACGAAGTCCCTCGCGCATCGCGCGACGGCCGGCGATATCGGCGCGGCAGTTTGGACAGGTATCGAGATGCCGGAGCAGCTCGTGGTTGGTCTCAACCAGCAGCTGTTCGCTCAGAAACGAGTCCGCCAATTCACGCACGTCGCGGCATTCCATTATCGGCCCGCCCTGCTTCCCTGACCCATCGCGGCTGGTCCGGCGCCACGGCGTGCCAGCGCTATCCGCAGCAAGTCGCGTCCCCGATGCAGGCGCGACATCACGGTGCCGATCGGAATGTCGAGCGCAGCCGCGATTTCTTTGTAGGTCATCTCTTCAACATCGCAGAGCAAGATGACCTCCTGATGGTGCGCGGGAATCTCCCGTAGCGCCAGCAGCATGTCTTCGTCGGTGACCCGTTCGGGAATCGGCGGCACGAACGGGGCGACAGTCGCCACGCGCTCTTCCAGCGCCGAATCGATGACGACCCGTCCCTGCTTGCGAAGTCGATTCGAGCGCACGTGCTGGAGAATGGTGATCAGCCAGGCACGGCAATTGGTTCCGGGGGTGAAGCGATGGAAGGACTGGAGCGCCCGCACCAGCGTTTCCTGGACGAGATCCTCGGCCTCTGCCCGATTGCCCGCGAGCCACATGGCATGGCGAAACAAGGAGTCGACGTGTGGCATTGCCTCCGCTTCGAACGCGAGCCAGCGGCGATCCGCTTCGGGCTCAGCGCTCACAAAGCCTCTTCAGCGAATGGTCCACAAGGATACAATCACGGCAAGGTGTCACTTTATTCCATCCTCTTTGGGCTCGATCGCGCTTGGCGTGGTGTGTCTCCTGGGTTTACTGCGCCGGGAGCTAAGCTCAGTTGGGAATAGATCGCGACTCCCTGGGCATGATGGGGTGGCGTTGTTTTTCAGACCGCGTCCCGGGAACACACTCCAAAGGAAGCCTTCTTCATATGTCCCGCGCACTCAAAGACTCCCGCATCGCTCTTGGATTGTGCTTGCTGATTCTCGCGCCAGCCGTCGGGTCCGCCGCTCGCCAACAGTCGAACACGCCGGCTCCGATGGTCGACGTCGAGACCGTAGGGCCCCAAGGGCGGCGTCATGGTCTTCTTCCGCTCCGCCGACTGGTGACCGTATTGCAAAACGCAGCTCGTGGAGCTGCAAGGCCGTCTTCCCGAGATCCGCAAAGCCGGCATGGGTCTGGCCGCGATCAGTTATGACCCTGTGTCGACGTTGGCCGATTTCTCGACGCGGCGTCGTCACCTCACGCGTCTTTGAACCGATTTATCAGGAGCGCAGCACAATCTCCAGCCTTCTGGTCCGGATCGGCCGGCAGGTCGACGCAGACCAGAAGACTATTTCTTCAAGCCCTTGAACGAGCACGTCCCGGTGTGTCAGCGCCCGTTCCGCATCGCGCAAGACGTCATGCTCGATCCATCGAGAGACGGCAGCGCCGCGCTCCAGGACGTCACCACGCTCACCATCCTCGGCGCGTTCGAGTATCAGCGTGCGATGACAGGGTCTGCTTCGC
>Ga0070741_10001782_pt1 | contig 62181 bp, 49 predicted proteins | sample Coa_R1_4_FD_66440 | JGI IMG/M metagenome (GOLD analysis project Ga0070741, IMG submission 66440) | Surface soil microbial communities from Centralia Pennsylvania, which are recovering from an underground coalmine fire - Coalmine... | ecosystem: Environmental > Terrestrial > Soil > Unclassified ...
GCCCAACTTCGTGCTCAATTACGCTTGGCTGTTGAACGGCTTCGTCACAAAACGCACATCATTTTGAGCTGTTTTCAGCAGCAACAGTGTTATCTTTAGTTTCTTTTGTTCGAGGCAGTACATAGAGGGCGCTACCTGGAATGTGCCTTCAGCCCGACGCTTTAACGTCGGGCGTAACCGACTTTCGATTCCAGAGCGTCGGCAGCCGGGTGCGCCAGCGCGAGGCCACAGTACCAAGTGCCAGGATCAGGCCGTAAGCGATAGATAGCGTTACAGCCAGCGGGGTCGCTGCCTCCACATCGAATGCCTCAAATATGAAAGGTGGCGTGATGTCATAGTTGACATAGTTGAACCAGGGCAGCAAAAATGCCGCCGTGACGCCCGCCGCGCCGCAGATAACCTGTAACCAGAGCGGCAACCCCACGCTGACAGCGAAACCCGCCACGTACAGCATCCCACTGCTGATGGCGACCAGCGGCTCGATCTCGCTGCCGTTCAGGGCAAGCTGGTGATACAACGTGAAGTCGAAGGCCAGCACCAGCCCGCCTGCCACCGTGCCGAGCGCTGTCCGCAGCCAGAAAGGAGCGATGCGCAGCCGCTGCGCGATGTGGCGGGCCAGCCAGACACCCACCGCATACAGCAGCCCGAACAGCAGCCCGAAACCGAGCGTGTTGTTAATGCGATAGCTGCCCAGAATCTCGGTGCTGCGAAAGGTCACGTAAATGATCAGGGCCAGCGCCAGCACGTTGCCCACCGCCGTCCAGAAATACTGGTTGAGCGCCTCCAAAGGTCGGCGGGTCAACTGCCGGAAGGCCAGCATGAGCAGCAAGCGCAGCCGCGCTGTCCCACCAATGCTGTCGGGCAAGCCGCCCACCGTCTCGTAGACCAGCAGGATCGGGTTGGCCTGTCCGGGCAGCGTTGGCAGCCGCATCACCGCCCGCGCACGCCTGGCCCTACCGATCAGCGCGGCGGCCCGTTCGGCCAGCGGCGACGTGCTGGTTGCAAGCGCCGCCAGATTTTCGTCTACCTGAGCAAAGTTATCCAGGCTGATCCAGTTGCCAGGTTTCGGCAGCGCGCGCTCAAGATACTCAAGGGCCACCGGCGTGAAGTCCGAGAGCGGCATCAGGCGCTTGCCGATTTCGACCAACGTTTCAGGATCGGTCTGCCGCGTCCAGACTGTCTTGGCCGCCAGTGTCAGCGCGAGCAGGCACACTGTGTCGCTGCCTTTCAGAATGGCGTGCCAGCAGGCGCGTCGCCGTTCCTCTTCGGTGCATTCTTGCCACCAGTAATCGACCTGCTGGCCGCTTTCGAGCGCACCGCGCAGCATCAGGGATCGGACTTCGCTGGTGATCAGCAGGGGCAAGTCGCGCAGCAAAATGTCGAGCAGGACAAAGTGGGTCAGGCTCAGGGTGAACTCGCCGTCGTGCCAGGGTCGAAGGTCCTGTTGCAGCAAAGTTTCCGCCTCACGCAGACGGTATGCGCCCGACTCCAGCGCCTCGGTGATGGCCGGAACCGTCACGGGGCTGGTTCCATCGCTGGCAATGCCGCGCATCAACTCACTGATGGACTGCACCACAGGCAGGGCAGTTTCTGGCCGCTTCGCCGGATCGGGCGCGGTAAGCTGCCATAGATATTCGTTGAGGCGGGCGGGCAACTTCGGGTCGGCCAGCGTCACGTCGGGCAATTCTTCAGGCTTGTTAAGCTGCCGCATCCCCAGAGCAACCTTGCCCTCATACGGTAGATCGCCCGTGAATAACTGGTACAGCAAGATGCCAAAGCTATAGATATCCGATTGTATGGACAGGCCGCCACCGGAAAACTGCTCCGGTGGCATGTAGGTCAGCGTCCCTGATGCCGAATGCATGGGCCGCGTCTCGTCGGTCAGTTGCTTGGCTAAACCGAAGTCGGTCAGATATGGCAGGCCCTGAGCGTCCAGCAGTATATTGCCCGGTTTCAGATCGCGGTGGACAACCCGCTGCTCGTGGATGTAGTCCAGCGTGGATGCGATGGGGCCGATCAGGCGCAGCACCTCTTGTAGCGGCAGGCGGCCCCGCTCCAAACGCTGCGCGAGCGAGCCGCCCGTCACATAGCGCATGACCAGGAAGCGAAATTCCGGCGTTTCGCCAAAGTCGTATAGGGGCAGGATATACGGGTGTTCCAGGCGGCTGATCATGGTCGCTTCGCGCCCGAACTGGATGGTGTTATAGGCATCGGAGGGGCCACGCGGAATGATCTTGATAGCGACCAGGCGGTTGAGGCGGGTATCCCAGGCCGACCAGACCTCGGAAAAGCCCCCCTTGCCGATCAACTCGGTCAGGCGATAAAAGCTGACTTCTTTGCCCGCGACATTGTTCATATTCAATACAGCCCTCTGTCGCCACGACAGTCAGCGCAGCGTCACGTTATGTCGGCAACGCATCAATCGGCAAGATAACCTGAAATTCCAACTTTGCCAAGAACACCTGGCTGATGGCGTGGAGGCGGCGCGGGATGTGCGGAGCCAACCGCTCGCCATCCACCCAAGTGCCGTTCGAGGAATTCAGATCCTTCAACCACCAACCATGTTCGTCGTGCCGGATGGCGGCGTGAACGCGGGACATACCGGATTCAGCAGCGCCGTAAGGCGTCAGGTCAACCTCTGGCTGCACCTGATTGCTGGCGTGGTGGCGGCCAAGCAGGACTTCCTGACCGAGTGGGACGACCACCTGAACCTGTTCCGGTTTGAGCACGAGGATCAGCGTATCCGGGGAAGACTCTCCCCGTCTGGTGACTGGCTCGGCAGGTGCGCTTTGCGTTTCCTTAACAAACACGTAAGTTTGTACAGATGTTGACATAAACTCGCTTCTACGCCAGTTTGGAGGCTGATCGCGCTGAATCCAAAACAGGGGTCAGTCGCCCGGTCGATTATTTACATAATATACACCGTTCCGCCATCGCCAATCCAGACCTTCCACAGATCGGGCCTGGATACACAGCAGCGAATGGCGTCCGGCCTCACATGTTGAGAATCCTGCCTGTCAGCTGAAGCTGACCCTGACGGCGCAAGGCGTGATCGGGAAATTGCCCGTGATGTCAACCACCGTCAACTGGAGCCAGTACAGACCCGGCGGGAACAGACCGGTATTGAGCGTGCCGAGCACACCCTCCGTGACCTGCTGCTTGCTGTTGGCAAAGTTGTTCCAGATCGAGCCGTTGTCGGGCCGAACTTCTAGCTTGTAGAAGCTGAAATTCGGCAGTGTTGCCGTCCCGGTGACGGTGAAGACACCGTGCAATGCTGCCCCTGGCTTTGGGCTGGTGATGCGTGCCGCCGGGTTGTCGCAGCCAATGCTGGCCGCCACTGCGGTTCCGCCCGCCGGGGTCGCTGCTGCCGCACTGCCCGGTGGGACAATTAATACCTGCCCGTAATAGATCGTGTTGGGGTCGGGAATACAGTTGGCCTGCTGAATTTCTGCCACGCTAACCCCGGAGCGCCGCGCGATGCTGAACAGCGTATCGCCACGCTGGACAATGTACGGAACCCAGCCGGGGCGGCCTGCACACTGCGGCGTCGGGAATGTCTGGACGACGGGTGTCACCGTGACGAACGTGGGGAAAGGCGTCGCAGTAGCGGTCTCGGTAGCTGTCGGCGTTTCGGTAGGTGTTACAGTGGGTGTTGCCGTCGGTGTATTGGTCAGTGTGCTGGTCGGCGTGTGGGTGGCTGTATTAGTCGCTGTATTGGTCGCTGTCGCAGTAGCCGTGCTGGTCAGCGTACTCGTGGCGGTAGGCGGCAATGGGGTTGGTGTTGCCGTGTTGGTAGCGGTATGCGTGGCCGTGTGCGTCGCCGTATGGGTCGGCAGCACGGGCGTGCTGGTTGGGGTACTGGTTGCTGTCGGCTTCGGAGTCGGGGTAGCACTGGGCCTGGGAGTTGCAGTAGCCGTCGGCGTAAAAGTTGATGTGAAAGTCGGCGGCACGGTGTTCGTCGGCGTCAAGGTCGGCGCTTTGGTCGGCGTCGCGCTGGGCCTGGTCGCCGTTGCAGTAGGCGGCCTGGGCGTGCTGGTGGCGGATGGTGGGACTCGCGTCGGCGTCAGGGTTGGCGTCGCTGTATTTGCCTGGGCAATGGCGACTGTGGGTGGCTTCGGCGTGTTTGTGGGCGCAATCGTGGGCGGCAAAGCCGTCAGTGTTGGGCGCGTCGTGGGGACCTGCGTTGTCCCCACGACAACTGTCGCAGGCTGTGGAGAAGCAGTAGCCGAACGAGACGCAGCCTGGGTCGCCGGCTGTACGGTTGTAACGGCTGTGGTAGCTGGCATCGTAGTAGAAACAGTGGCAGAACTTGTCGCCACCGCCGTGCTGCTCGGCGCTGTGCCCTGAGCAGGTGTGCCGCCCGAACCGATCAGCGTCTGCGTCAGCGACTGCGCGTTGATCGTCGGCTCCGGTGTGGATACGGTTCGGCTGAGGGTCAGAACGATTCCAAAGATAAGGGCCAGCGCCAGCGTACCGATGGCCGCCAGCGCCACCACGACTTCATTCCCGACATCACGACGCGGCATTAGCGACCTTCTCCGCGGTGGTGTGGAGCGGAATCACCAGTTTGAAGGTGCTGCCGACGCCCGGCGTGCTTTCCAGCCAGATACGCCCGCCGTGCATCTCGGCCAGCGCCCGCGCAATCGACAGGCCGACGCCCGTGTCACCCAGACCCTGGATCAGCGGGTTGTCAGCGCGGTACAGGCGGCTGAAGACGCGGCTCTGCTCCTCCAGCGGAATGCCGCCGCCCTGGTCACGCACAGCCAGGTAAATCACGTCGCCCACCTCGCCGCTGGAACCGTTGCGCGGGGGCAGGCGGAAGTCCGGCTCCATGCGCGCCGTAATTGTCACCTCGCCATCCGTTGGCGAGGCCAGATAAGCATTGGACAAAAGCTGGATCACGATCTGCTGTAGGGCGTCCCGGTCTCCGTGCACGGCGGGCAGGCTGTCCGGGAAGTCCATCTTCAACGTGATACCTTTCTCGCGGAACTGCGTTCGGGTAGCGGTGATCGCGTCGTCGATGATGTTGATCATGTCCACGTGTTCGGGCGCAAAGGTCAACTGCCCGGTGTCGATAGCCGTCACACGGATGAAATCTTCCAGCAATGTGCCCAGCCGATCTGCATTGGCCTTCACGCGCTGTAGGAACTGGCGCTGCAACGCACCCAGGATACCCACCGACTCGCCGAGCAGCAGATCGACGTAGCCGACAATGGAACTCATCGGCGTGCGCAGTTCCTGCGCGATGCTCAACATGACTTCGGCCTGGCTGGCGTCCAGCAGCGTCGTGGTCGGTACGGGCACAGACCGCGCAATCTGCGATTCCGCCTTGTTCAGCTTCTCTTGCAGTGCCTGAATGTTGCTTTGCGCTTTCAGGAGTTGATGTTCCAGTTCGCTGCGTTCCTCGGTTAGCTCATCGATCATGTTCTTGAGCGCACCGACGCCATCCGCGCCAAGCTGTTGCAGCGTCTCGCGGTTGCCCTCGATGCGCGCCAGCAGTTGATCGCGTTCGGTTTGTAGCGCGGTACGCTCCGCCAGCAAGCGATCCCGCTCCTCCAGCAGTTTGCTGCGCTCTGCGGTCACCCGATTGCGCTCGAAAATAGTCTCCTCAAGGTCGGATTGCAGCGCCGCCAGGTCGGCCACCATCTTGGCGCGCTGGGCTTCCCACTGCTCACGATCCGCATTCGCCATCTGGCGCTCTTGTCGAAGCGAGTCGCGCTGCCGCAACAGTGCTTCACGATCCGTTGCCAGCCGCCGCAGGGCCGTTTCCATGGCAGTGATCTTGGCGGCCCGCTTCGTCTCGTTGGCGATCAATTCATTAAACCGCTTACGTTCCGCCAGCAGCGTGTCCCGATCCTGGGCAGCCCGTTCGGCCAGCGCCTTGTAGTGGCTGCGCTCGTTGGTCAGTTGCAGGATGACCGTCGCCAACCCGGCGGGCCCGCCTTCAATGCCGAGCGCTGCCAACTGGGCTTCGACATCGCTCAACTGTGCCTTGATCTGATCGCGTTCGACGGCCAGGCGGGCCTTTTCCTCGCTCAGGTTGGTCAGCATATCGCGCAGCACAGCCGGAGCCGCCACCTGCCCACGCGCCCGGATGTCAGCCAGTTGCGCTTCAAGCTGCGCTTTCTGGTTTTGCAGTTCGTCGCGCTCTTGCTGAAGCACCCGAACCATCGCTTCCACCACTTCGTCGTCGTTGCCAGACGCGCTGGCGAGCTTGGTTTGCGCCTCCTGAAGGGCCTGCATGAGCTTCTCGCGTTCGGCTTCCAGTTGGGCACGTTCGGCGGACATTTTCGCCATGCGCTGCGTGATCGACAGCCCTTCGGGGTCGTTCGCGCCCAGTTCGGCGATGCGCCCCCGCTCGTAGTCCAGTTCGATTTGCAGATCGCGCACCAGCGCCGACAGTTCGTTGATCTGGTTGCGGGCCAGTTCCAGGCTGGATTGCATTTCAGCGCGAGCCGCGCTCATCGTCGGCTGCTCGGCTGGCGCGCCTTCGCCCTCGACCACTGCCTGCACAGCTTCACCTTCAAAGCGGGCGCGCTGTGCCGCCCGGCTGATAGCCAGCAGGCGCGATGCAATCGGCGCGAGCGCGGCCAGCAGACTGGTTTCGTTGTCCCGCAATTCGCGCTGCGTATAGGGCAGCGCCACGACCAGCACGCCGACGGCCTGACCTTCGCGGGTCAATGGCTGCAAATAGGCCGGGCCGATCTTCTGCACGTCCAGCCGTGTATACAGGTCTACCAGCTCATTCAGGTGATTCTCTGTGCCCAGCGCTTTCTGCGCCCGTTCGCCGATGGCTTCTTGCAGTGTGGGCTGCTCGTCCAGCTTCAGCGCCATCGCCGCTATTGCCTTCTGCTGGACGTTGTCGTAAGCGGCGATCACGTCGGCGTATTCCGCATCGTCCAGCGTCAGCAGCGCCGTCACGTCCGCTTTCAGGGCGTTGGCGACGGCGATCACGATCTGCTGCGGCAGGTTTTCCGGCTGTTCATGCTCGATCATCACGCCCAATGCCCGGAGGAGCGTGGCCGCTTCGCGTTCGGAGGTCGAGTCGAGCGACGCCAGTTGCGGGGTGGTCAGGGCCGAGAGCGATGCCTCCACAGCCTGGTTGGCCTTGACTTCAATGGTCGTCATCAGGCGGTCAATGACCATCCGGTACACGACGACGGGCAGGAGCGGCATTGCGGCCAGGAAGGCCAGTCGCAACGCGCCCGAATCATCACCCTGCAAGGCGCCGCTTTGCGTCGCTAGAAATGTGCCGACGTACCCGGCCAGTACGAACACGAAGAAGATCATCTTGAGCGGCGCATCCGCCGTCGTGCGGAATCGCAGCAGGAGCAGCAGCAGCAGCACCGCCGCCAGGATCGTCGTCCCCAGTGTCCAGGCTTGCCCATAGACACTCTGGTTGAAGCCGCTGCCATTGGCGTTATACCACTGCACGGCGGTTGTGCCGTAGGCATTGATGATACCCAGTGCCAGAAGAATGACCAGGATGTTCAGCCAGCGCCCACCGGTGTGGCCCGTCTCCGCGCTTGATTGCTGATCCGCCGTCAGGAAGGCCCATCCGATCAGAAGGACAACCATCGCGTTGACCGCCCGATCCAGCGGCGGCAAGATCAGCCCTGCCGGTTTGCGGGTAATCAGCACGATCATCGCGCCGATCATCAATACCACCCATGCTGCCACAACGCCAGTGGAGGCCAACGCATAGCGTCCGGCGGCGCGTTCCTCCGGGCCGCGCAGGCGCTGGCCGAGCGCCATGAACAGGGCAGCCTGACTCAAGAGAATGACGGAGAGGAAAAACAGCAGCGAAACCGGCTGTTCGACGAATAAGTTAAGGAGGTCAGGGGTCCCGCTCACGACGTGCTCCTTCTCGTTCCCGGGTACTTCAGTTTCAGTATAGCACAAATGGTCATGGGTCGCCGGACGCGGTCTCATCAAAAAGGAACAAAAAAACAGTTGGATTTCGATTGAATAAAAGGTGCAATCCTTACAACTTGCGCGCGCCATTGCCGAAGGGGGGCCAGCACGATTTCGCGCCATCAGTTGGCAGCGCTGCGCGATCCTGTTCATTTTACCACAGGTGGCGGCTGGGCAGTTGAGGCAACCAGTCGCCACTGGCGGCGCGGCGTGAAACGAGTGGGGGTGTGCTGTCTACATGTGCGCTCAGGCGGGAATGGGCGTCGCACCGGACTCGCTGGACTGGTAGGCCGCCTCGACCAGCGCCATCGTCTTGCAGGCATCGTCCACCGACGTGGGCAGCATTTCCGACGACCCTTCCATGAAGCGCATCAGGCTAGACATCGTGCCGATAAACGCATCGGGGAACCACGAGCCAGACAGCGGCACGCTCTCCCAGGCCGGTTCTTTGTCCGGTTCCAGCACACAATACTCGAACGAATCCGGTTCCCCCTGCGGATAGTTCATCAGCAGGCCAAGCGTGGCCTTGATCGCGCCCCGTGTTCCTTCCCACTTCACGTAGCTCTCCTGGTGGCGCAGGCCGTACTCGTGCCCGTGATTGACTGTGATGTTGGCCCGCAGCGTGTCGCCATAATCCAGGATCATGTTCGTCCGTGTGCTTGCCAGTTTGGCCTGCTTGGGATGACGCACGGTCTTGGCGTAGATGCCGTTCGGTTCGCCGAGGAATGAACGAATCAGGTCAAGGTAATGGACGCTATGGTACAGGATTTCGACGCGCGGAATGCCGTACATGAATGACCACATCTGCCAGGGCGTATAGACCATCACTCGCACTTCCATATCGTGCACATCTCCGATGGCTCCCTGCGCGATCAGGCTGCGCGCCGCCAGGACATACGGCGCATAGCGGAGTTGGAAATTGACGGCGGCGATTAGCTTCTTGCTGTGGCAGATATCCAGAATCTTGCGTGCATCGGCCAGGTTTTCGCCCATTGGTTTCTGGATCAGCACGCCGCGTCCATCAGGGAGGTGTGGCAGGATGTCCAGGATAGCTGAGGCTGGCACAGCCACATCGAATACGGCGTCAGGCGGCGCACCACGAACCGCTTCTTGCAGTGAGGCATACACTTTGGGAACGCCAAAACTGGCGGCCATATCGGCGGCACGTTTCGCGTCGAGGTCGTACACCCCAACGACGCTAAAGCCTGCCTTCCGGTATGCCGGGTAATGCGCATCCCTGACGATTCCGCCTGCGCCAATGCTGACGATGGGCCGGGGGTGTTCCGGCAGCGCCGGGGTCTGAACAATCTCGTAGCGCATAACGTTTCACCTTTGGAGTGCTGAGGATGCTTTAAATATTCTAGCTTTCGCCCACCAGATCGAAAAATGGTGATAAGACCTCCGTGCACTATCATGCACGATGTGGCATACGCTATACTTGTAGAGCCTCACCCGGCAACGTACTTGTCCACGAAGTACCGGATATTGAGCTTTTCACCCGTCGCGTGTTCGAGCGCGTCGTTCCAGTGCAGGGTCGCGCCCAGGCCGAAGACGCGCTCCCGGAAGAAATCGCCAGCCTCCTGCCGGTTGACCAGCCCGCCCACGTGCTGACTCAGCCAGCGTTCCCACTGCGCCGCCACGATCTTGCCGAGCAGGTAGTTCTGATAATACGCCGGGGCCATCGCCACATGGTACTTGGTCGCCCAATCCGGCATGTTGCGGGCTTCGGGACGGCGCACCAATTGGTACTTCTCCACCAGGTTCCACCACAGGGTGTTCAGATCACGTTCGGGGTCCTCGTAAAGGGCACGCTCGAAGTTGACCATGACCAGCACCCACCGGGTAAAGATCAACTCCTTCAGCCGCTCATATCTGCGGATGGCTGCTGTCAGCTTGTCCACCTCAGTGACAGGCAGCCCGCGAATCTGGATCAGCCAATCTTTCTCGAAGATGATGCTGCCCATGATCAAAGCCATTGCCTCGGTGCTCAAGGTATGTGCAGAGGTGCGCAGCAGCCAGGGGATGCCGCGCGGCACGTATTGGTCGTAGACGCCGTGACCGAGTTCGTGCAGCAGCGTATCCAGCCAGTAGCGGTTGGGCCGCAGATTACACAGCGTCCGAATGTCGCCCTCCCGATCAATGTCGGTGCAAAAGGCGTGCTGGTTCTTCTTTTCGCGTTCGTACAGGTCGCTGCGAGCCAGGATGTCACGCACATCCAACCCCAGGCCATCGTAGGTCTTCAGTGCCAGGTCTTCCAGCTTTTGATCGGCAAAATACGGATCGAGATCGACACTGCCCGTTTTGGGGGCTTCTTGAAAGAACGGATCGGAATAGTGCCATGCCCGTAAGCCTTCGACAGGGACGTGGAAGCGCTTGCTCAATTCGGCATCCAGTTCGGCTTTGACTGCTCGAAAGGGCTGCTCGGTGCGCACCGCCAGGTCATCGAGAGTGGCGAAAAGCCAGTCAGGGTCAATCTCGTCCAGTTGCAGGCTCATACGATGGAAGTTCGCATAACCGAGCCGATGCGCCGCCCGGTTGCGCAGCCGCGCCAGTTCACGGATGTCCGAAGCGACCACCGGGCCGATCTGTTTGCTGGCCTCCCACGCCTCCCGCCGGATTTCAACGTCCTGTTCATTCTCCAGAATGTCGTGGATGGCGTTATCATTGGCGGTCTTGCCGTCCACCTGCCCCCGAAAGTTGATGTATACGTCCTCGACCTTTTTGGTCAAGTGGTTCAGGGCGTCGATGGTCTCCGGATCGTTCTGGTTTTGCGCAAAACCGTAATGCAGCAGGCGAATCTGCCTCGCCAGCAGTGCGTTGCCATCCGCAGCGTTGGACTCGTCCCATTCCCGGTACTGTTCGAATGCCGCTTCGTCAGCCCAGAAGCGCATCCAGGCTCCGCGCGTGCGGGCTGCTGCTTCCAGGTTCTGCTCAGTTCCGTTGACGGCAGCATCCCAATAGCGCAGCGACGACTCGATATACAGTGTCCGAACCTGCTCCACCGTTCGGGTGACGGCGCTTGCAACGTCTGCGGACATGGCTCCATTCCTTTCAAGCTGCCGGGTTTGTTTTATGACCTTAACACAAACAGACTCAGTTGAACAGTCAGCGAATTGGTAAATCAGCCTCATGTCGCCCAATTTCACCATTTAACTGCGCCCTGCGCTATAATGAAAATCGATTTCACCCATTTTCATCAGGAGTTAGATCCGTGTCTTTTCGCCCAAAGCTCACCGAAATGGAAAGCACGGCGGCATTTGTCGTCGGCGGTGGCCTCGCGCTGCTCATCCTGGGCTATTTGCTGGCGTCGGCACAGAGCGGTGTTAGCGGCTTCGACGCTTCGCGGCTCAACATCGTCATGATCGTCGGCGCGTTCTTGTTCGTGGGTGGCATTGCGCTCTGGCTTGCTACCGCGCAGCCCTGGAAGAACTTCGATGACTGGTCGACGCCGCTGTACACAGGCCATCACGACGAACATGCCCCGGCAAGCCACGCGGAGGCTGCCCACGAACCAGGGGCGCAGGTCGAGAGCCTGGAAATCATCGAGGGCATCGGCCCCAAGATCGCGGCGGCGCTTCGCAATGCGGGCATTGCAACCTTCGCTGATCTGGCATCGCGCCAGCCCGCCGAGGTGGAACGCATTGTGCGCGATGCGGGCGTGCGTATGGTCGGCCATGCCGATACCTGGATCGAGCAGGCCCGCCTGGCCGTCGAAGGCAAGATGACGGAGTTAGAAGCGTACCAGCACAATCTTCGCAGTAAACATTGACATTCGACCTCATCCCTGTTTCCTGATGACCCAGATTGGAGGCCCACGCATTATGCGTAAAAAGGTAACTATTGTAGGATCGGGCGCAGTCGGTTCGACGGCGGCGCACTGGATCGCCAGTAAAGAACTGGCCGACGTGGTGTTAACGGATATTGTCCAGGGGCTGCCGCAAGGCATTGCGCTCGACCTGGCTGAATCCGGCCCGGTGGAAGGCTTTGACCTACACATCACGGGCGCGAATAGCTACGAGACGACAGCGGACTCCGACGTGATCCTGTTCACGGCGGGCGTGCCGCGCCGCAAAGACCCGGTGACGGGCAAGTTCCCCAGCCGCGATGAACTGGTTAAGATCAACCAGGACGTGGTCAGCAAAGTCACCGAAGAACTGGTCAAGTATTCACCGAACAGCATTATCGTGGTCGTGACCAACCCCCTGGACGCCATGTGCCACGTCGTCAAGCACGTCTCCGGCTTCCCGCGTGAGCGCGTGATCGGGCAGGCCGGCGCGCTGGACACGGCTCGTTACAAGACCTTTATCGCCATGGAACTGGGTGTCAGCGTCGAGGATGTGCATGGCATTGTGCTTGGCGGGCACGGCGACGAAATGGTTCCGCTGCCGCGCCATACGTCCGTCGCCGGGATTCCGATCCGCGAACTGATGGCCGAGGACAAATTGCAGGCCATCATCGAACGCACCCGCAAGGGCGGCGGCGAGCTGGTCAACCTGATGGGCCGCAGCGCATACTATGCGCCCGCCTCTGCCTCGGTCAGCATGGTCGAGTCCATCTTGAAGGACAAGAAGCGCGTGATCGCCTGCGCCGTCTACCTGCAAGGCGAGTACGGCTACAACGACCTGTTCATCGGCGTGCCCTGCGTATTGGGTGCAAAAGGCATGGAAAAGGTCATCGTCATGGACTTGAACGCCGAAGAAAAGGCCATGCTCGACAACTCGGCCAAAGCCGTCCGCTCGGTGGTGGACGTGCTCGGCTACGCCAAAGCATAACGCAGAACTGCAGAACTGAGGAATGAGTGAGATCATCTGCTCTGTTCCCCCTCTCCGCTTGCGGAGAGGGGGTCAGGGGGTGAGGTCAACGATTTATGCCGCCAACGATCAAAGTACGCTACCAGAATGGCCTGCTCGTACCTCTCAACCCGATTCACGGGTTGGACGAGGGCGACATTCTGGAATTTCGACTGCCTGATCCCGGCATTGTCTACCAGTGCGAGACGGAACGGCAGGTGGCGCTCGACAACGGACGAGTCGTCCGCATTGATCGCACTGATGCCGACGCCGGAGCCAACGACACGGATGCCTGATCGACCCCAACGAATCCTCGACCTGACATCTGGAATCACAATGGTCGTATCGGACTTGCACGGCGACAAGGACGCCTTTGCCCGGCACATTGGCCGTTTCCTCCAACTCCGCACCCGCAAGAAAGTGGATCGTCTGCTGCTGCTTGGCGATCTGATCCACCGCGAAGGGCCAAAAGGGCAGGATCACAGCCTGCCCATACTCCTGGACCTGATGCGTATGCAGCGCACGCTTCCGCCGGGGACTGTGATCATGCTGCTTGGCAACCACGAGATGCCGCACCTGTACGGCGTCACGCTGGCAAAAGGCAACGTCGAGTACACGCCCGCCTTTGAGCAAGCCCTCACGCAGAGCGGCAAGCGCGATGAGGTGTTGAGTTTCCTCAACGACCTGCCCTTTTTTGTGCGAACGGCAGCGGGCGTCTTGTTTACCCACGCCGGGCCAGCCGGCAACGCTATGGCAAACCTGGACAGGCTGCGCCACCTGGATCATCGCGCCGTCCTAGAAGAATTCGACCAGGCGCTGGCCGCTAACCCCTACCCGGAACAGCTACGCAAGCTGTACGCGCAGACGATGGGCATGCCCTACGAAATGCTGGCCCGTTACTACCTGGGGGTGAGCGGCCCTGACGATCCGCGCTACGATCATCTGGTGCGCTCGGTCATGCTGACGCAGCGCAGCCGGGAGTTTGAGCTGCTGTGGGATACGCTGTTCACGCGCTGCGAAGAAGACACGATGCCCGTCCTGTACCGCCGGATGGCCCAGACGTTTCTGGAAGTCTTCTCGAAGGACGCACCCGCGCCGCAGCGTTACCTGGTCACCGGCCATATGCCCGTCAGCGGCGGACATGCCGTCGTCACCGAACAGCACTTGCGGATCGCCAGCGCTGCCCATGCAACTCCCCGCGAAGCCGGGCAATATCTGCTGCTCGACTTTGGCCGACCCGTCGAGTCGATGCAAATGCTCGAAGAATCCCTCGGCAGTGTCTTCTAGCGCTTCCAGAGCAGAACCTGTCCGTCACCGCGCGGCGTATTGTCCTGCACGACAGGCAACCTCTCCACCGATGGGAAAGTGTACATTCCCACATAGATCGTATCCGGTTCAGCGCTGTCGGCGGGCAGTTCAAGTGTAACCGTCGTGGCTACCAGTTCGCTGAGTTTCCAGGTGTGGGCTGCGGGCGTGGGCGGGCCGTCCCTTTGCGCGATGAGCGTGCTGCCCTTCATGGCGTGGACAAAGACAATGTAGTCGTCCGTCAGTGGGTCGTAGGGACGCCAATACAGGGTTATCGTCAAGGACTTACCATCGCGCTGTAGCCGGTAGCCTTCCAGGCCGATTTTGCCGTCCAGAATGGCCCGCAGCGGCGTCACGCCAGCCGGAGGCCCCGGCCAGGGGAACCTGTCGGCACTGACAAGGACGCGCCACCGGGCCAGTCTTGCTATTTCGTCTCCATCGGAACCGGGGTACAACTGCTGCCAGCCGGACGCCCCGAAGTCCGAGCGGGTGACGACGAAGGCGCGGTACGGTTGGCCCTGGCATTCCGGCTTGAACACTGGTTCGGGAATAGCTTCTGGCAACCTGGCGTGGTACTGGTCGAAATTGGAGAAGTCAATGGGTGTCGTCGTGGCGAGCTTCTGGAAACGCTCCGGTGGGTACTGGGTCATGAACAAGTAGTAAATGTAAGGCTGGTTATCGTGATCCACCCACAGGCTGTCGCACGGGCCAGCGCTGCGAGTCACCACATCAAGGGCAGGCCCCAACCCGAAATTGTACGGGGTGCCGCCCAGGTTAATGACCGGATCGAAAAAGTGCGGCAGGAAGAGGACATTGAAGAAACCCACCAAACTGGCCGTTCCAATGGCGAACCCGGCGGCGGGCAGCCAGCCCCACCGGTAGCGGACGAGCCAGCGCCAGACGACCACCGCGCCGTAGCCCGCTGCCAGTTCGGGCAGTGGCAGCAGGTTATAAGCGCGCAACTCGTGGGGGCGCCCGATGGGGGACAGTTTGCGCTCATCGCCCACGGTCAGCGAATCAGCAACCGGGTACGTGAAGAGCCACAACGCCAGCAGAACGGGCAGGCTGAAGGCCACGACCCGGCTGCGCGGATGGCGCGCCAGGCCGATCACGGCGGCGAGGCAGAGCGGGATGTCCAGCCAGAACAGATTGCCGACGAAAGGCGGATAGACGCCAACACCGCCGCCGAAAGCCTCAAAGGACAGCGCAGCCGGGTTGAAATGATCAGCGTATAGCCGGATCGCGTGTAAAGGCCAGTCGGGATAGCCGTAACTGCTGACGCCGTGGAAACGCAGCGAGATGAGCGGCCAGCGCGTGATCACGTCGATGAAAAGCGGGCCGACGATAATCAGGTATACGCCGATCCAGAGCAGGGCCATCCGCCGATGCCGCCACAACAGCGGCGCAGCCGCCAGCAGACATGCCCCGAACAGCAGCGGCCCTTCGACCTTCATCGTCGAGTAACCGCCCGTCAGAAGAGCGAAACAGCCGCTGGAGATGGCGAACCATGTTGCCACAGGCCACCGCCGCCTGCCAGGGCCACGTTCGAGCGCTTCAAGGCCATCCGCCGCCCGCGTAAAAGTATATAGCCCGCACACCGTAAAAAACGGCAAAACGCCCGTCGGGAAAGCAATGCGGCTGTAATTGATGTGCCACGCGGAAATGGTCAGGAACAGAGCGGCCAGCAGACCTGCGGCTGGCCCGAACCAGCGCCGTCCCAGCAAAGCCACCAGAATCACCGTCGCAATGCCCATAACAGCCGTTGGCAGGCGCGTGGTGAACTCTGACAGTCCGAGCAGCCCGACAAATGGTGCAGCGACGTAGTCGGCGGTGGGCGGCACATAATCGCCGAAATTCTGGAAATGGATGGGGAACCACTGCCCGTGATGATCGCGCCCGGTATGCCACAGGCTCCACGCATCGTAGCCCAGAACCATCTCATCCTGGTCAACGGCCATCGGGTAGCGATCCAGGCCGTACAGGCGCAGCGCCGCCGCATAGACGACGATGGCCGTCAGGACGATCCAGAAAGTGGGACGAGCGCGGGCAATATTCCGCAACGATTGGCGAATAGAAGACGTTGTATAACTGACAGTCATGTAAGTGGTGTACTTTCGGCGTCACTCCGTTAACGACCCGCTGATTTTAGCACGCCGACGCACCTCGACATTGGCAACGTTGGGTAAACTTGGGGCTATTCCGAGACGATCAGGAGTATCGACCTTCATGGCAACACGCATTTCGCTTATCCGGCACGGCGAAACCGATTGGAACCTCAGTGGGCAGATGCAGGGCCACGCCGCTGTGCCGCTCAATAGCCTGGGCAGGCAGCAGGCTGCACTGCTGGCCGAGTATCTTTACCCGTATGCTGCCGAGATCGCCTGCATCTACAGCAGCGACTCGGCACGTGCCCGCGAAACGGCGGAAATCATCGCCTCGCACCTGGGTAAAACAGTGATCCTCGACCAGCGCCTGCGCGAGATCGATCTGGGCGAATGGCAGGGCATGACCATGCAGCAGGTCGAGATGTGGGATGGCGAGCGGCTCAAGCTCATCCGCGCCGACTCGTTCAATACGCAGCGGCCTGGCGGAGAGAGTTTCAGCCAGGTGGCAGACCGGGCAACGGCTGCCCTCGCTGCCTACATTGAGTCGCACCGGGACGAGCATATCCTGGTAGTCTCCCATGGCGGGACGATCCGTAGCGTCTTGCAGCGGCTGGGCCTCAGCGAAGGAACCAGCGGCACGGTGGGCAATACCTCGATGACGGTCTTGCTCCACAGCCCGGATGGTGGCCGGGAGTCGGCCTGGAAGCTGGACATATTCAACCTGATGGATCATCTCGGCCCGATTCGCATCAGCGGACAAGAAGGCTGAGAGTTTGTTCAATCTATGTGCCCATATCTACCTGAACATTACAGATGACACATCCGTAATGTGCTTTCTCTCCCTGGCAGCGCGGTACACTTGGCGGTTAGACTTGTACACGGTGGGGCCATAGAGCCATCGGCGGTTCACTCATTTACTTTGCCAGCCGTACCCGGAGAGAGGGGATAGTCTAGTTATGGAAACGCCAAGCTACGCCAGAGATAAGCAACTTGTCGGTGGCGCATGGGAAGCGCCGGGCTATATCAAGCACAGGCGGTTGATCGGCTGGATCGCAGACATGGTTGCGCTGTGCAAACCCGACAGCGTGCACTGGTGCGACGGCTCGCAGGAAGAATACGATCAACTGTGTAACCTGCTGGTCGAGAAAGGGACGTTCATTCGCCTCAACGATAAGCTGCGCCCCAATAGCTTCCTGGCACGCTCCGACCCAAGCGACGTGGCGCGCATGGAAGACCGCACCTTCATTTGCAGTTTGAGCCGGACAGAGGCAGGCCCGACCAACAACTGGGTTGAGCCTCGCCAGATGCACAAGACCCTGAACAAGCTGTTCGATGGCTGTATGCGGGGCCGCACCATGTACGTTATCCCGTTCAGTATGGGGCCGCTTGGTTCGCACATCTCATACATTGGTGTCCAATTGTCCGATTCGGCTTACGTGGCCGTCAATATGCGCATCATGACCCGCATGGGGCGCGCTGTGTACGATGTGCTGGGCGAAGATGGGCAGTTCGTGCCATGTATGCACTCTGTCGGGATGCCGCTCGAACCAGGTCAGCAAGACGTTCCCTGGCCGTGCAGCAAAGACGAAAAATACATCGTCCACTTCCCGGAAGAGCGCTCGATCTGGTCATACGGCAGCGGTTATGGCGGGAACGCGCTCCTGGGCAAGAAATGCTTCGCGCTGCGCATTGCTTCCAATATTGCCCGCGATGAAGGCTGGATGGCCGAGCATATGCTGATCATGGGCGTTGAGTCGCCTCAGGGTGAGAAAACGTATGTGGCTGCCGCTTTCCCCAGTGCCTGCGGCAAAACCAACTTTGCCATGCTGATCCCGCCACCGGCCTTTGAGGGCTGGAAGGTCACGACAGTTGGCGACGACATTGCCTGGATCAAGCTGAACAGCAAGGATAAGAAACTCCACGCCATCAACCCGGAGGCTGGCTTCTTCGGTGTTGCGCCGGGCACGAACGTCAAGACCAACCCGAACGCGATGGCAACCATCAGCCGCAACACGATCTTCACTAACGTGGCGCTCACCCCGGAGGGTGACGTCTGGTGGGAGGGCATGACTGATACCCCGCCGGCCAACCTGATCGACTGGCAGGGACAGCCCTGGACGCCTGATTGTGGCCGGAAAGCTGCGCACCCTAATGCGCGCTTCACCGTGCCCGCCAGCCAGTGCCCGTCCATCGACCCTCGATGGGAAGACCCGGAAGGCGTGCCCATTGATGCTTTCATCTTTGGAGGCCGCCGCAGCACGGTTGCGCCGCTGGTTTTCCAGGCTTTCAACTGGCCGTATGGCGTCTACTTTGCCGCGACGATGGGTTCCGAAATGACGGCTGCCGCTGTCGGGAAAATTGGCGAGGTGCGCCGCGATCCATTCGCCATGCTGCCCTTCGCTGGCTATCACATGGCAAGCTACATCAACCACTGGCTGAAGATTGGCCGTTCTATTCCCAACCCGCCGCGTATCTTCCTGGTGAACTGGTTCCGCAAGGACGAAAATGGCAACTACCTGTGGCCCGGCTTCGGTGAGAACATGCGCGTCCTGAAGTGGATAGTGGAGCGGGCGCATACGCGGGCGGCAGGTCTGGAGATGGCTTTGGGCAGGGTCCCAGTGTACGAAGACCTGGACTGGCGCGGCCTGGAGAACTTTACCCGCGAGGACTTTGAACGGGTCATGTCTGTCGATAGGGAACTCTGGAAGAACGAAATCCTCTCTCACGAGGAACTGTTCATCAAACTGTACGACAGGTTGCCCAAAGAAATGTTGTACGTGCGCGGGCTGCTGCTCTCCAGCCTGTGGAGCGAGCCGGAATGGGTGGACCGGCAAGAGTAACAGGCTGAACAGACCGGACCTTATTGCTGGCTTTGCCCCGCAAACGGAGAGGGTGAAACCGGTGATACTGCATTGGGCACTGGTTCCCCTCTCCAGCCGGAATGGGGGCCTGGGGTGAGGCCAACGCGCTATAATCGACTGGTATGCCGTCCCGAATCCCGACTCCCGAACTGATCGGTGAGGCTGTTGACGGCGCAGTGTACAACCTGCCGGGCGGCAGAACCCTGGTGGTGGGTACAGCGCCGTCCGCGCTTTCCGATCAGCAGCCGACCATGTGCGGCGCGCTGGTCGTCCGTTATGCGCTGCCGTTCCTGCAACCGCCCACCGACGCCGTGATCCCTGGCCTGTTCGCAGCGGAAAAGGGTGGGATGCTGGTCGGGCGCGAAGCCTGGGATTACATCCAGGAACATTTTCAGATGCACCCGCGCGCCGACATCATTGGGCTGCATCCCAACGGCACGCCGGCGCAGGTTTTCCTGCGCGAGCTGGATTTTGGCGCACCCGTGCGCGTACTGCTCTACGATGGGCCAACCGCTGCTGTCCCTCGCGCGGAGGTGCAGGCGTTGTACGTGGGCAACAACGCGCCGCCCTTGCCCGACCTTCTGTCAAAGTACCTGCCGTTGCGCAGCCTGGAATCGCTGCTCAGACCCTAGCTGAACCCACTCAGGTCGAAACACTGCCTCGACACAAGAGCACGCTAAGATTTATACTAATAATTGAAGAGACCTATCGGGTTGCGATCCTTCAGCAGAAAGGGCGGTCATTATGAAACCCAGGCGTCGTCTCCAGGCTTTATTCGTGATGGTGTTCCTGTGCATTGTCTGGAATATGTCTCTGACACTCAGGGCACAGGCTACGGTGCAGGTGACGACCACCGCGGATGTCAACCTGCGTGCCGAACCGCGTGCCAATACACAAATCCTTACCGTGATACCGGCAGGAACAGCTTTACCGGCTATTGGGCGCAACCAGCCGACAACGTGGATTCAGGTGACTTTCGCCGATCAAACGGGCTGGATAGTTGCCAGTTTCCTGACCGCATCCGGCAATCTCCGGACGCTGCCGGTTACGGTGGGCCAGACCGCCCCGACGTCAACCGCCGCAGGCAGCGCCGCGCCAACCGAAGGCGTGACCGGCACTGTCCGCTTCAATGGCCTTTCTGTGCGCCAACTGCCCTCAGCGACCAGCAACAAGCTCGGTATGCTATCTGCCGGAACAGTGGTGGTGCTGACGGGCCGACAGGGCAGCGGCAACAGCCTCTGGGTGCGATTTTCCTTCCAGGGTCAGGATGCATGGTTGGCCGGATGGCTGCTGAAGATCGCTGGCGATGTAAACTCGCTACCCGCGATTGAGACCCAGGGCGCAGCACCGGCAGCTACACCGACGACACCAGCGACGCAGGGCGGTCAGTCCAGAACGAACCAGGCGACGCTGGTATTCGCCAACCAACTGGCGACAACACTGCACATTGTCGTTCAGGGGCCGACTCCGATTGACGTGAATATCGGGCCAAACTCCACACTTTCGTTTACGGTCACACCGGGAAATTATGTGTTGAACGCCAGCGCCGAGGGAAGGATTGGCGTCAACCGACCTGTGACCCTCAATGCAGGCGACCAGTTCACCTGGACTCTGCACGGCTAAGGGTGATCTTCTATTCAGGTCAAGTTTGTTGAGAATTGATCATTGAGCATCCCCCTCTCCAGTTGGAGAGGGGGCAGGGGTGAGGTCAATCACCACGTCAGTTGCGACACGACGCTGTTCAGCAGTTCATCGGCGTTGGTCGTTTGCTTCTGGTAAACGTTGGCGTGAGCAAGGCGCTGGCGTTCTTCTTCGGTCAGGTCGTCGGCGGTCACGACCAGCACCGGGATCGTGGCCGTGTCGGGGTTTGACTGCAACTGATCCAAGACCGCGAAACCGTCCATCTCTGGCATTCGCAGGTCGAGGATGATCAGATCGGGCCAGTGGTGGTTTACCATATCGACGCCCTGCGCACCGCCCACCGCCTCGATGATCACAAAGCGCTCGTCAGCGGCAAGGGCGTCCCGCACCAGCCGGATGCTGTCGGGCTGATCGTCGATAATCAGGATTTTGCGCCGATCCCGTTCCAGTTCGACCCGTTTTACCGTCTGAATGAGAGTCTGTTCCTCGATGGGCTTGACCAGGTAGTCCGCCGCGCCGAGCCGGAATGCCCGCTCTTTGTCCGTTTCCACGCTGCAAATGATCACGGGTATTTCAAACGTTTCGTCCCGATCCTTCAGGCGCGCCAGCACATCCCAGCCGGATAGCCTGGGCATATTCACGTCCAGCAGAATGACGCGCGGCTGGTAGGTGATCGCCAGTTCCTCGGCCTCCTCCGGCCCGCCGCCAATGATCTCGTAGCCGGAGCGCACCAGGTGGCGGCGGTACAGGTTGACGATGCTCATTTCGTCGTCAATTGCCAGGATGATCCGCTGATTGGGCTGAGGCGCCTCGGCTTGCTCGATGGCCTGTGCCACCTGCTCGGCGATTTCGGTAGCCACTGGCGGTTCTTCCGGCGTTTCGACTTTGGGCTGGCTGGTGGGCAGCGTGAAGCTGAACGTGGAGCCGACACCTGGCTCGCTGACCACCCAGATACGCCCGCCCTGCATCTCGATCAGCGACTTGGCAATGGGCAGGCCCAGGCCGGTTCCTTCATACTGCCGGGCTGTACTGCTTTCGACCTGGCTGAAGGCTTCAAAGATGCTTTCCTGCTTGTCCACCGGAATGCCGATGCCAGTATCCGTCACGGAAAGCTGAACCATCGGGCAGCCGTTCTCCTCGACACGGAACGCGGAGGCTGTGATGCTGCCCTGTGCAGTAAACTTGGCAGCGTTGGAAACCAGATTCAGCAAGACCTGGCGCGATCTGAACTCATCGCCCCACACCTGCGGCAAATCCGCCTCGATTTCCTGATGCAGCCGCACGGGTTTGTCTTTCACCAGACCCACCGCCGTAGACATCACGCTCTTGATCAGTTCAGCAACCGAGAAGAAGCCGTAGGACAATTCCATCTTGCCCGCTTCGATCTTGGCCTGATCCAGAATGTCGTTCACCAGATTCAGCAGATGCTTGCCGCTTTCGTGGATCGTGGTCAGGTCTTGCTCTTGCATTGGACTGAGCGGCCCGTCGATCCCCTTGAGGATCACCCGCGAGAAGCCGATGATCGAATTGAGCGGCGTGCGCAGTTCGTGAGACATATTCGCCAGGAACTGACTCTTGAGCTTGTCCACTTCGCGCAGGCGGACATTGGCGGCCTGCACCTGTTCGAGCAGTTGCGCGTTCTGGATGATGGCAGCCAGCGTCGAACTCAGTGTCTGGAGCAGTTGCACCGTGTCGTCGTTGTAGGCGTTGATTTTGGCGCTGGTGGCCGTAACCGCGCCCACCAGGTGGTCGCCTGCCAGCAGCGGAACCAGCACCATCGAGTTCGAGCCGGGCAACAGTTTCTGGAATTCGGGATCGACGCGCCCAATGTCACTGATGATGAGGGGCCGCCGCTCGGTAATGACTTCCGCAAACCGCATGTCTTGCAGCTTGAAGGTGTTCGGCTCCTGGAACGTGGTCTCTGCCCCCGTGATGCTATAGCGCGTCACGTAGTCACCTGTTTCGTTCAACAACAGAATCGATGTACTGAGAGCTTCCAGGTTGTCTTTGATCAGGTGTGCCACATTCACCAGCGTCGCCTCCGTTTCTTCGGCCATGCCGGTGGCCGTGCGGGTCACGTCGAACAGGAAGCGCATTTCCTCGACACGCTGTGTGGACAGTTCGAACAGGCGCGCATTGTCGATAGCGACGGCCACCTGGTCGGCCAGGTTAGCAAGGATGCTCTCGTCTTCGGCACTGAAAGCACCGGGCCGGTTGCTCTGCACGTCCAGCGCCCCCAGGATCTTCCCTTTCGCCTTCAGGGGCAGCGCCAGTTCCGAGCGCGTATTCGGCAAATAAGGATTAGGCTTGTGCACGCCGCGCGCCCCGGTTGTGTCCGCCGTAAGCTGCGGCAGCCCTGTCGAGGTCGCCTGCCCAATGATCGACACGGAGCCAACTGGCAGGCTGTGATTGATCGCCAGCAGCTGCTTGCCTGCCTCCCCCGTAGAGGCTACCAGTTCAGCTTTGGTATTCGCGGCGTTGACCAGGAAGATCTGCACATGGTCGTAGTTGAAACTATCCTTGATCAGGTTCACGGTACGATCCAGCAGTTCGTTCAGGTTCAAGATGGACGTCGCCGCCTGAGCGACCTGAGCGCTCGTCTGTAGCTGGCGGGCGCGGCGCTCCGCCTGCGAGAGCAGATTGCGGTTTTCAATCGAGATGGCAACCTGGTCGGCCAGCGACGTATAGATCCGCATCTCACGTTCGTTGCGCGCCCAGGGTTCACTGGAACCGAGCATCAGCGCGCCGACAGACCGTCCGGCGGTGTTCAGGGGCACGCTGATGACTGACGCCAGGTTCCGGCTGGCATAAAAGTTCCGGCTGTTCTCGCTGAGTGAGACGTCCTTCGCTACGTCCTCAATCCAGACCAGTGCTGGCGAGGCCATTTCCACCCAGGCAGGGATCTGATCGGGGGTGAAGTGCTGGCCGCTCAAATCTGGCCCGCCCGTGCGATCCCAACTGGCTACAACCTCAAGCGACGCGCCGGGTGAAGTCCAGTCCGGGGTCACCAGGCGACATAACATTGCCCAACTCACAATGGGCGGCGCGGCATGGTCGATGACCGCGCTCAGGATGTCCGACAATTCTCGAGCGTCGGTGATGGCCCGGCTGGACTGGTACAACGTGCCGGTCTCTTCGAGTGAGTCTTGCGTTTGTTGCACCAGCATACTGTTGTTGATGACGATAGCCGCCTGGTCGGCCAGCGTCGTCAGGAACTGGCGCTCCACGCGCCCAAATTTGTAGGGATAGTCGAAGCTGACGATCAGCCGCCCTGTGGGGCGCCCGGCTACGGTCAGCGGTACTGAGGCTTGCGCCGCGTAGTTTTCGTAGCCTGGCAGGTGGTGCAGTGCGGCCAGTTCGATGTCGCTGGCTGTCGCCAGGTTATCGATAAAATAGGGGGGCGCATCGATCAGGTGAATGTCGTCAATGGTTGGCGCGTTTTCCAGCCGCACCCCGTCATGCGTTGTCGGATCATTGGCATCCCAGGCCAGTACCCAGTCAATGGTGCTGATCTCCTGCCGGGCCACTACCAGGAACATATCAATCTTGACCGGTGCAAACGATCTGACCTGATCGCGCACGATTTCCACAGCGCTGCGGATGCTGTTGGCCCGGTTAATGGCGTAGCTGGCTTCGTAGAGCAACGTCGTTTCAGACAATGCCTGCACCGTCGCCTGTGACAGCCGGGCGTTTTCCGCCGCGACAGCGGCCTGATCGCAGAGCGTGGACAGAAAACGCTGCTCGTCGGCACTCACCTCCCGCACCTCGGCGAAGCCGATCACCAGCCAACCCACAGTACGGCCCCGTGCATTTAGCGGCAAGACCGCCAGGGCTGCCAGTTGAAGCGCCTGTAGCTGCGGGTCTAGCGCCAGTTCGGGGTTCCCTGCAATGTTTGCTTCCAGAAACGGCTCTTCCAGCCGCAACACTGAGCGTGGCAGCGGGCAACCACCCTCGACGGCAACGCCGCGCCAATCGGTGGCTGTCGAAGCCGTGAAGACCTGGGCCGGTTCGCCCTGATCATCCCGGAAGATGGCGAATAGATTGGCGGGGGCGAGCAGCCCGACCACCTGGCTTGCGATGACCCCCAGCAGATTGCTCAACTCATTCTCTGCGGCAAATGCACGGCTGATTTCGTACAGCGAAGTCGTTTCACGCAGGCTGTCTTGCAGCACGTTTTCGAGTTCGCGCAGTTCAGTAACATCCTGGAAGACGGCAACGGCGCTGATCAGTGTGCCATCCTGGTCAAAAACAGGCGCCGCATTGACGATCAGGTCTGTTGCGTCGCCGGAGGGATGCACCACAGTCATGTCTTCCGCGAAGACGGGTTGCAGCGTGGTCAGGACCTGGTTGAGTGGGAATTCTTCGTCGGTGTAGGGAAGCTGGCTACCGGTATGAATGCGTCGATAGGGTTCAGCCTCATCCAGGCCAAGCAGACTGCGCGCCAGATCGTTTGTCAACGCGAATTCGCCCGTTTTGGCGTCCATGACGATGACGCCTGTCGGCAGCGAGGCCAGAACTGCCTGAAGCGTCTGGCGCTCGGTTTCCGCTGTTGAGAACAGGCGCTGGTTCTCCATCAGCACAGCGATCTGGCTGCCCAGTGTCGTTGCAAGCTGAATGTCGCGCTCGTCCAGGTCGGCTTCGCCCTGGGCACGCCCCACCATGAGCGCACCGATCACGTTGCGCCCGGCTCGAACAGGCAGCGCCAGATGCTTGCCAAAAGCTCGTACCCGATCCCGGTTCAAGCCTGCCAGGGCGGGGTGGGTCGTGGGATCATTGACCACAATCAGTTGGCCGAGCCGGGCGGCCTCCGCAAGCGCATTCTGCTCTACGTCCAGGGCGATGCGCGCCATGTGGTGCAATGGGGATCCTTCACCGAAATGCGAGACGACCCGCTGCAAGGTCAGGCCAGATGCGCTTGGCATCAGCTGCCCAAACCACCAGCGATCATATTCAGCCGGTTCAGCCACCGCCCGGAACAGGTTCCCGATGGCCTCATCGAACTCGACACCGATCTGGCTCGAGATCTGCGCGGCTTCGGCCAGGGCGCGGTTTCGGCGAGCTTCGGCCTGGACATTCTCGAACAGGCGGCGGTTGTCCATCGCAATGGCAACCTGGTCGGCGATAGCGATGGCGAACTGAACAAAGCTCTGGCTGAAAGCGTGATCGCGCTGGCTCTCGCACAACATTGCGCCGAACCAATGCGTCGGGGTTGCCAGCGGCACGATGACCATGCTGCGCATCCCCATGGTCTCCAGCGCTTTCAAGATCGACTCAGAACCTTCCATGTCTCTCTCGAAGTCGATGATACGCGGCGCACGGGGATCGGGCAGCAAACGATCCCAGTTGAGTGCGTCGCCAGGGATGCGCTCCTGAACGGAGAATTGGTTGTCCGTGTGCGGCGAGCGATCCCAGGTATATAGATATTTTAAGAATTCCGGCTTTGGAACGGGGTTAGGCTGCGCAGACAGCACGATCAGCCGATCCAGCGGCTCAAAGGTCGAGAGATAATCGGAAGCGATCTTGAGGATGGCCTCAATGTCCAGTGCGCCGCCCAGAGTGCGGCTGGCCTGGTACAACTGTTGGATGCGGGCTGCCGCCAGTTGGCTCTGTTCGATCAGGCGGGCATTTTCGACGGCCAGCGCCACGCGATCTGCAATGGCCTGTAGCACCAGGTGATCTTCTTCCGACAGGGCCGCGTCGGCACTTTCCTGCACGCTCAGGCTGCCCACCACCTCGCCGCGCACTTTGATTTCAGCGCTGACGTTGCCATCCTGGCTGCGCTCGGTGATAGCCGTCACCTGGGACAGATCGTACTTGAAAGCCAGCTCTTGAGGACTCTGGTCTTCCAGGAACTCGTTCCACCCACTGCGCGTTAGCTGGCGGTTGAGTTCAGCGACCTGAGCAAGACGCTCCTGGGACTGAGCCAGCAGACGCGCATTGTCCACCGCAATGGCGAGTTGATCCGCCAGCACCTGGAAGATCTGCACGTCGCTCTCGCCGAAAGCGTCCGGTTCAACACTCTGAACGTCAAGCGCCCCGATGACCACACCACCAACGCGCAGCGGCAAGGCCATTTCAGAGCGCGTGGCCGGCAACAGCGGATTAAAACGGTGTGGTACGTCGGACTTCTGTGTATCCAGCGTAATAAAGGTGCGCCCCTGTGCAGTCACCTGCCCGATGATCGAATCGGAGCCGACGGCCAGCTTGTGTTTGCGTTCCAGCAATTGCCGCCCGGCCTCGCCCGTGCTGCTGATCAGCACCGCGTTTTCCCGCGCTTCGTCCAGCAGAAACACCTGCACATGGTAGAAATTGAAGCGCTCCCGCATGGCCTCCACCGCGCGATGGAGCAGTTCTTCGGTGTTGCGAAGCTGCGAAGCATCGCGGCTGATCTCGGAAGCAATTTCGAGGTTGCGGGTACGTTCTGCCACACGCGCCTCAAGGGTGCTCACCAGGTCGGCCAGGCGGCTCGCCATCGTGTTCAAGGCCGCCCCCACGCGGCCAAGCTCGTCCTCGCCTGGGGTTTGAACTCTGGCCCTCAAATCTCCGGCGGCCAGGCGGCTTGCCACCTGGCTGACCTGAAGCATCGGGTATGTCACCACACGGCTCACCTGGACGATCCCGAAGGACGCGATGCCCAGGACGACGATCAGGGTCAGCAAAATCGCATTGCCGGCGTTGTGCGCGTCAGCGCGTGCAATGCTGGCATCCTCGTTGTAAACAAGAGTCCAGGGTACTGCCGCAAAATTCTCGGCCTGGCCCAGACTGAATGCACCGTATAACTGACCCTGGGCTTCTGTCAGACTCTGGTCAACCCGGTTCAGGACTTCGGGCGGTATCTGTGCAAGCCCTGAAGCGTCCCCTAACAGGGCAATCGTCAGTTTGGGTCGGAGATTGGCCGTAGCCACTACCTGAGCGCGCTGATCGACCAGCGAAACGGTGAACTGGGACCCCCGGGGCAGTTCAAAAGTTCGGGTCAGGAAATCGCGCACTCGTAGCTCTGCAATGATCGCGCCGACAGGTGCGCCTTCTGAATAAACCGGAATCCCGATCTGGAACTGTACGTCGGGCGGGGCCCCGCCCTGAGCCTGTTCCGACTTGAACGGCATGACGTAGGCTTGTTCCTGGGGAAGAGCCATAATGGCTTTGAAATAGTCTGTATCACCAATTGAAAGCAGTGCTTCCGGCGAGACCGTGGACACGTTCGCCGCGTTCAGCACACGGAAAGCGTGCACGACTTGCGCTCCGTCCTTGTCCACATACTGGATGCCGGCATAGGGGACAGTACTCAGCACGTTGCCCATCCAGGTGACGATGCGGCTTTCCAGCAAGGTGCGGGCCACTCTTTGCTTCCCGCCGCCGCCAGCGGCCTGGGCAGGATAATCGGCCACGCCGGAGATGTTGGAAAGCTCCACCATATCTTGCCGGGCGTTCTGGAGAAAAGTGACAATCTTGGCAGCCACTTCATCCGCCTGTTCGGCGTAGATGGCGCGGAGGTTATTGTCCGCCAGCGCATTGATGGTCGGGATGACACGCGCCAACAGCACGCCCAGAGCGACGGCAAAAGCCACCAACACCGGAATCAGCAATTTGACACGAATGGGCAACCGCTGCCAGCGCGCGCGGAGTTCGAGTCTGGGGCTTACCTGATTCTGCGTCATGTCTTCGGAATCCTTAAACTCAATCCTGGCCCGGTTCAGTCTGAGCGTCGCGGCCTGGCGAGAGCCGGATCGATGCCTGGGGAACCCGCAGGGCCAATCCGACTTCTTTGACGGCAATCTTTAAGATCTGGGTGACGTCGGCCTGTTGCGTGAGCTTGCTGGCAACCTCGTTGACCAGCCGTTCGCGCTCCGCCAGGCGCTGGGACTGCTCGAACAGGCGCGCGTTGTCAGCCGTGATCGCCAGACGCGCGGCCAGTTCCTCGGCAAGCTGCCGTGTATTCTCATTATACGCGGAACGCGGCATGTCCCATTCTACCGTGCCCAGCACTTCGCCGCGCAGCCTTACCGGGACGGCCAGTGTCACGAGATCGGGGCCGATGCGCTCGGCCACCTGTCCGGTTTCGGCAGCCTGGCGCTGTAGCTCGCTCTCAGCAGTGGGCCTGGTCTCCCCGACTGTGCTGCTTGGCAGGGGCCGCCGCCGGGCGCTGACATAATCGCGCCACGCCTCACCGATGAGCTGGCGGTTCAGGTCTTCGATTTCGCGCACCCGGACTTGTAGCTCCTCGAACAGCCGCGCATTGGAAATGGCAACCGTGACCTGGTCCGCCATCGTCTGGAAGAGCCGGATGTCGGCTTCGCTGAAGGCATCCGTGCGCGTACTTTGCAGATCGAGCGCCCCGATAATCTCCTCGCCGGCTCGCAGGGGCAGCGCCAGTTCGGCACGCGTGTCGGGCAGCAGTTCATTTCTACGGTGAACGGGACTGGTGGACGTATCCAGAGCGACCACAGGCCGTCCGGTTGACGTAACCTGCCCGATCACGCTCTGGCTTCCGACTGCCAGCCGATGCCCGCGCGCCAGTAGCATCTGGCCCGCTTCACCTGTCGAAGCCCGCAGAACCGCATATTCCTGATTGGCGTCAAGCAGGAAGATCTGAGCGTGATAAACGTTCTCAAAGCGAGTCCGGATCAATTCGATCACTTCGCGCATCAGGCTATCCAGATCACGGATACTCGAAATGATCTGGCCGATGTCGCGGGTGGCCTCGATGTCGCGCGTGCGTTGGGCAATGCGATCTTCCAGCGTCGTAATGTCCTGCCGAAGCTGGCTGTTGAGCGCGGTGAAGGCGCTGTACAACCCGCCGATCTCGTCCCGCTGGCGGATCGGTGCGAGATTGCCGGGTGCCCGCCCCTGAGCACTGCCGGTGGTGGCCGCCAGTAAGCGCCGCAGTGGCCGGATCAAGGTTGTTTCCCAGAAAACCGCGATCAGCAGCAGAATCAGGAGGCTGGCTGCAACCAGCACCAGGGTGCGCAAGATGAACCGCCCGGATTCATTGCTGCCGCCGAGTTGAATCGCGCGCGTTTCGGCCACGAGGGTCATCCTCAGCACATCGACAGGCACGGTGAGGCCGATCACGGACGCGCCCGACACCGGGCTGGTGTAACTGGTGGGCTGGCTAAACGGCTCCTTCGCCAGCTTTGCCGCCCCCGCGATACTCTGCGGCCCACCGATGGGCCGGATCACAGGCGAGATAATGTTCCCGTCGGCATCCACCAGGTAGAAAATGACGATACCGGATTCTGGGCTGACGGTGCGGAGCGTATCGTACAGGCTGGTCACCGCGCCGGCGCTTCCCGAAGGGTCGAGTGTGGCAACAACGAAACCAAGCGGCTGGTTACCCTGCGTAGGCACGACTACAAAATCGAAGGTGATGTCGTCGGCTGTCCCGCTGCGCCCGATGTAGGCGTTTCCTGCCCCGTCCGTTACCATGTTGTTCTTCATGGTCTGGTAGTACGTTTCACCCACATCGCTATCTCGTGTTGAGCGCGGTGACGATACCAGGATTTCGCCATCGGCACGCACAAAGCGCATCTGGCGGATGGAAGGGTAAAGATTCAATATATCCTGGAAGGCCTGTTCGATTTTCTGAATGGCAGCGGCGTTGGTCCGCGAAGTTGCCAGGGTAGAGAAATAGGCGATGTTCAGGGGGTTTTTCGCCACCAACTGCACCAGGTTCAGGTTTTCATCGATGATCGCGTTCAGTGCGTCACCACGCTCGCGCGCCAGGGTACGGATGATCACGTTCGATGCCGGTTCGATGGCCTGGCTGTACTGGTTAATGGCGAAGCCGGCCAGAACAGTGACCAGGATCAGGCTGAGTGCCAGGCCCAGGGTGAGCTTGGCGCGCAGCGGGATGGAGGCAATCAGAACCAGTGGATTCATACCCGTTCCTTCTTTCCCGACGGCTGCTCCGGCAGGTTCAGGCGAATGGTCGTGCGGATCGCGCCCAGGGCCTGCTGGAAGCTCTGAGCAGCCGCATCGACCAGCGTGTCGATGTCGGTTTTGGCTTGCAGGCGCGCCGCCACCTGGTTGGCAATGCGCTCACGATCCGCGATGGACTGCGCCTGTTCGTAGAGCCGGATGTTGTCCAGGGCCAGTGCCAACCGCTGCGCAATGACTCGCGCCAGTTCCAGGCTGCGATTGCCCCAGGTCTTGTGGGGCGGCGACTGAAATTCCATCGCGCCGAGGACCTGCCCGCGCAGCACAATCGGAACGCTGAGTATCTGCCTGCCATCCGGCTGAATCTTGAGTTCCGGCATCGCGTTGGAAAGCGCCTGCTCCAGCGCCGGGGTAAGGTTGCTGTTGGGCGTAGCCGTACCATTTTGCCAGTCGAAGCCGAGCGTACCGTCCGCACGGCTGCGCAGGTAGCGCGCCCAGCCGTATCCGCTCGCTTCCCGGCTCAACTGCTCAAATTCCCTGGTCAGTTCTCGCAACTGCTCGGCGATTTGATCACGCTCGCGCCTGGCCTCCTGTAGGGCTTCATAGAGTTGCGCACTGTGGATCGCCGCTGCCATCTGTGCGGCAATCGCCTGCAAGATTTCGACCTCACTTTCCTCAAAATGGGCGTTGATGCTTTGTACATCCAGCACGCCGAGCACTTTGCCTGAACGTATCAGCGGCAGCAACATTTCGGCCCGGGTCGCGCTCAGAAACTCCGAGCGCCTGGCCGCGGGCGCGTTGGCGAGGATGAGCATCGCCTGGCCGGTGCGTGACACCTCGTTGAGCACGCCAGGATCGTCGGGCGAGATACGCCGTCGGCCCGCATCCTCAGCGGTATATGATAGGCCCGTCGCTGCCCGCAGAACCAGAAGCTGTGTCGCTTCTTCCAGAATGAATACCTGAGCGTGATAGTACCCGAACTGGTCACGGATCAATTCCACTGCTTGCAGCAGCAAGTTGTCAACGGCAGTCGCACCTGCCAGCGTCTGCGCGATGGTGGTCGTGTTGCGCAGCGTGCCCGCCAGCATCAGATTGCGTTGAAGTAAGGTGCGCTGGCCGCCCGCAAAGACCGCCAGCATCACGCCATCCAGCAGGAAATAGATCGCGTTGAGCCACAATTCCTCGGCTTGTGAAGGGGCAGCAATGGACAGGCTCGAAAAGACGCCGAGCACGTTCCCGATGTTGATCCCCAGGATGGTCAGCACGACCACACCGAGCATCGCAAACACAGCGCGCCGGTTGAGCAGCACGCCCGTAGCGATAATCGGCATACTCAACGCCAGCAGGTTTGCACCGAAGGGGTTGACAATGTACCGCGTCAAGATCAGCACTGCGGCGATGAACAGTAACGCGATGTAGAGCAGGCTGGCCGCGAACAGGTGGCCGCGATTGATCAAGACCACCACGCCCAACAGAAGCAGAATCGTAAAAGCCGTGCTCAGAATAAACTGCACGACCTGGGCAGATGTGTAAGTGCTGAACAGTAGTGACGGGAAGTACAGCAGCGCAATGCCTATCGCGCCCCAGGCAATCCAGGATAGGCCGCGCGCTTGCTGCTGGCTGGATGGGTCGCCGTAGGTGTGGTGAACTGTAACCAGCGATCTTAGCCCTCGCATCAGTCGAGTCATGCCTGCATCCCCTGATTGGTGTTAGCGTCATGGCCGTTAGGGCCGCGAGTTCCATTACCAGTTCCATGTCCGGTGTGTTCTCGCTCCGCTACGGCCAGCCGAATCGAGGCCGCCTCCGCGCCCAGTGCCCGCCCCAGTTCATCAATCGCGGTGAGCACGATCTCGTCGATCTTGGTCACGCCTTGCATCTTGGTCGAGATAGCGTTCACTTCCAGTTCTTGCTGCGCCAACTCTTGCGCCTGCTCAAAGAGCCGCGCATTGTCGATGCTCAGGGCCAGACGTTGCGCCACAGCTTGCAGCATGTCCAGCGCATCGGATTGGCGCACGTTTTCGCTCATTTCCACCTCAATCGCGCCAATGGCGCGGCCTCGCAGTTCTACGGGCACAGCCACGACTTGCCGTTCGCCCTCCTTGCTGATAGCTGCCCGGCGCTTGCTGACAGCCTGCTGGAGCAAGGGCGTCCAGGTCGTATCGGAGCGAAGCTGGTTGTTGCTCAGGGTATAGCCGACAGCTTCGGCATGGTGGGCTTTCAGGTACTCATCCCACGCTTCGCCGGTCAACCGCTGGTTGAGCCGCTGGATTTCCCGCAGGTTCAATTCGGCGTCCAGGAACAAGCGACGGTTTTCGTTGAGTGCCGAACGCTGCTCCTCAAATAGCTGCGCGTTATGGATAGCAATGCTCACATGCGTCGCAATGATCAACAGGCTGTCTATATCTTCCTGGGCAAAGGCATTGGGCCGAACGCTCTGAACGTCTATCACGCCAATGATCTCGTCGCCGACGATGAGAGGCAACGCCAGTTCCGAGCGCACGTTCCGGGATAGCTCATTGACGGGCTGCGGCAGATCGGAATTTTCGCCGACAGCAGCCGTCACCGGTTCCCCGGACATCATTGTCTGCCCGATAGCGTTCTGCGAACTGATGGCGAGACGGTAGCCGCGCTGTAGCAGTACGTCGCCCACCTCACTCGTGCTGGCAACCAGACTGACAAAGCGGTGTTCTTTATCCGCCAGGAATAGATGAACGTGATACAGCGCAAAGCGATCCCGGATGTAATTCACCGTCCGCTTCAAGAGGTCGTTTAAACCGGTGACGTTGGTTGTCGCCTGGGTGGCGACTTCAGCAGTCGCACGCAGCCTGATGAGCAGCCGATTGACGTGCTGCATAGCACGCCGCAACTCATAGCTGAATATGCCGGAGGCGCTGCCTATCGCCAGAATAGCAACGACCATGAGCAGCGTTTGTAAGGAGAGGCGCTCGCTGGCAGCGCGATTGGCAACCACGAAGATGCCGTTGGCCTGTAGACGGTCCACGGCAACGACCAGTACGATCTCGAACAGCGTGGTCAGCAGCGCGCCGCGCAAGAACCAGCAGAGGCTGGCATACAGGAGCGGCAGCGCGAAGACGAGCAGGTACAGTGTGCTGGCCCCTTCCAGGTACAGGCCCACCGCACTGCCGAGCGCCGAAACGAAAAAGACGGCCATCGCTGCCTGAATTGCACCAGCGTGAACCAGCCCCAAAACGGCAAACTGCCCCAACAGCGCCGCCGTTGAACCGACGAAGACGATGTTGCTCAATTCACTGCGCGTGGATTGCAGCAGCAGCCCCAACAGCCCGAAGGCGCTGCTGACCATCATCAACAGGCTGAAAGCCAGGGTGGCGCGGGCGCGCACCTGGCTGAGGCCGTCCGGGTAGCGAAATCGTGGGACGAGCAGCGCATGGTATAGCGTATCAATCACATACTGCATAGGAGTGTCTTTCTGAACAGCGAGTCACCTGTTACCTCACCCCCTGCTCCCCTCTCCGAATTCGGAGAGGGAGAACTGTGGCACGCTGTACCAGATATCAACTCCCCGCTCCGCAAGCAGAGAGGGGTTGGGGATGAGGTTCGGTTAAACATGAGAACCTAGTTATTCACTTCCACAGGTGTCCCCAGCCGGATTGCCACTCGTGGTGCCTGGAAGGCATCGGCCAGGCTTTGGGTTGCCGCGGCAATCACCGCATCGACATTGGTTGTCGCCTGTAAGCGGGCGCTGATCTCGTTGACCAGGGCTTCACGTTGCGCCAGCCGCTGCGCTTCTTCCAACAGCCGGGCGTTTTCCGCCGCCAGGCCCAGCCGTTCCACAACCTGCTGCAAAATCGTGACCTGTTCGCCGCTGACATCCTGTTCGGGCGCGATTTCAAACTCCATCGCCCCGATGACCTGCCCGCGCACGCTGATTGGCAGCGATACAAACTTAACCTGACCGGCTTGCCGCACCAGCACCTGGTTTCGGCGGCTGGCATCGGCCAGGGTAGGTGTCCACTCGGCAGCATCTTCTACCTGCCCGGTCACGCGGTCAACCGTGTAGGCAGGCGTGCCGGGCGCGCCGCGCAAATACTCGGCCCACGCGCCGCCAATCAATTGCTGGTTGAGCCGCTCGATTTCGCGCAAATGGGTGCGCGTCTGCTCAAAAAGGCGCTGGTTCTCGTTCAATCGCTCCTGTGTTTCAGCGTACAGGCGCGCATTGTCCACAGCGATGGCAATCTGATTAGCAAGCGTTGCATACGTCTCGATGTCACCGTTGGCGAAGGCATCCACCTGCTGGCTTTGCAGGTCCAGCGCCCCGATGATCTCAGTGCCCACTCGCAGCGGCAGCGCCAACTCCGCGCGCGTGCCGGGCAGAAAAGCGCTACGGCGGTGGCCCTGGCTGGCCTCGGCTTCGCGGACGACGACAGGTTGGCCGCTGATAGTCACCCGCCCGATAGTGCTCAGGCTACCGATACCGACCCGCTGGCCTATCGGGACGTTGCTGCTTGTAGCAACCAGCGTCGCATTCTTCCGATCCGTATCGACCAGATACAATTGAACGTGCTCCGCGCCCGAAAAATCCTTCAGCAACCGGATAATTTCCAGGTACAGATTATCTGGCGCGAGCCGTGATGCCAGAAGGCGCTGCGTGATGTCGTTGCTGACTGCCGCGATGCGCTCCTGCTGTTGGTGGCTCTCACTTTCTGCTGCCTGTACCATGCCACGTGGATTGCGGGCCAGCAGGTAATTGACTGCCGTATGCATGGCGAGTACAGGCAGGAAAATGACCACAAGGGTGATCAACGGATCGCTGATCGATTCTGCGCGGTTGGCAACGACGATAAGCAACAGGGCCGCTGACGCCCCGGCTGTCGGGGAAAGCGCCTGTTCCCCGACCAGCGCCGTACTCAGCGAGATGCCGAAGAGCGCTGCCGCGAAGTAAGTCTGGGGCATGATCACTTGCGATAGGGCCGCCACCGCAATCAAAAAGACCCAGGCTACGAGGATCACCACCGCACCTCGCACCTGCTGGCCGCGCGCCGTCGAAAAGAGTGCTCCCAGAGCGCCCAGGAACAGCACTCCGCCACCCACCAGGACGACAAACTGCTGCGTATCTGTCTTGCCGCTCCAACTGACGGTGAGCGCCACCACCATAAAGACGAACGCTGCCGCAGCCAGCAGTACCCCGCCGCTGTACGTACCGATAGCCTGCCGGCGCTGGATCGGATCGCTGTAGTGTCCCAATGGAAAGAGACGGCGCAGTACCTCGCGCATGAGCTAGTTTTCCCGTTTTTCTGATAATTTGTCGGCCAGTTTGGAAAGCGATGCCACCTTCGGGCTGCTATCGGTCATGGAAGCAGGCGGCACTTGCAGGCGGACGCGGGCACGCCTCGCACCCAACGCCTCTGCCATCTCCTGAACGGTGGACAGCAGCACTTCCTGCAACGTGCCACGCCCTTGAATGGTGGCACTCAGACGATTCATCAGCAGTTCCGTCTCAGCACGTTTGACCGTCTCGGCGTACTGTCTTGCATTTTCAAGCGCGACAGCCACCTGGTTGGCAATCTGTTCCAGCACGTCCAGCGACGCCGGGGTGTAAAAACCAGGCTGCCGGTGCATAACGTTGTACGTACCGATGGTCTGCCCGCCGACAACCAGTGGCATGATCACCGCGGAGCAGACGCCCGATTGTGCCAGCAGATGGTAATCCGGGTATTGTGAACCGCTGATGTCCTCCAGGACGAGCGGTTCCGGGCTCTCACACACCAGGTTCAGGGCCGTCTGGATGGCCTCGAACTCCATCAGAGCCGGCTCGCCCTCGCCCAAAACAAATAGCTGTAAGAGCGCTTCGTCAGCCCGGCGCAGCGCAACACTGACTTGGTCGGTTTCGATCAGCTTTCGTGTTTCCTCGTCGGCAATCTGGAGAATGGTATTGCGGTCAAAGGTACTGGTAATGCGATGGCTCAGTTCGGCCAGATGCTGCCGCTGCTCGGCCTGTCGCCTGAGTTCGCTGTAAAGCTGTGCGTTGTGGATGCTGATCCCTAGCTGCGCGGTGATTGCTGCCGCGCTTTCAAGCTCCTCGCCGGTAAACTCACGCTCGTTGTAATAGATGTCGAAGCCAACACTGCCTACCAGTTCGTTCTGTACAAAAATGGGAACAAAGCCAATTGAACGGATGCCCTGCGCATCAAAAACCGCCCGATCCAGGCCGTAATTCGCCACGTCCTCTATGCGTGCAATGGCAATGGGTTGGCGTTCGCGTGCCATTTCCTCGTAGATCTCGCGCGAAACAGGTACTTTCAAGCCCGCAATGCCGTTGTCAGGATATTCGGCCACAACTTCGCCGGCCCTGCGCGTGCTGTCGAACATGACGATCCCGACGTGATCCACGCGCAGCATTTCCACCAGACTGCGTGCGGCCCGGCTCATCACTTCCCGGGTATCGAGCGCGGCGCTCATCGACTGCGTGATCTCGTGCAGGGTGCGCAGCATTGCGATCTGGCTGTTCAGAGCACCGGTCTGTGGGCCTGGGACGCTCGTGTCCTGCGTAAGCGCCGGGCCAAGTTGCAGGGCCAGCGCTGCCAGCGCCTCCTCGACCATCGCATCGGGCTGGTCGATTGCGGCCAGCAGCACGCCGATTCCTTCACTGCCTTTTGCAATGGGATAGGCTCGTCCGCCCTGCACCGGCATTACCCGCCGTGAACGGATCACGTCGGCAAGGGCGGGGGTGACGCTCAAGTCATAGTGGTCGGCAGCCTGGGGAAGCGATGCGCCTGCGCGCCCGATCTCGATGGCAGTATTGCCCACCACCCGCGCGACCTGAACCCCTCTGAGCGAGGCCCTGGTAAAGCGATCACAAAGCGCCTGCAAAAACGAGTCCAGCCAGCCTTCAATCGGCGGGCGCGCAAAGGCTTGACGGTTAAGCTGGTTGGAAAGGGCCAGCACCGCGTCCAGCACATCTTTTTCCACAGTTATCGCCGCCCTTTTCTGACATAATTCATGACTTCTATCGGGAACCGATCCACATCAATCGGTTTGGGAATATAGCCGTCGCAGCCCGCGCTCAGGGAGCGTTCTTTGTCGCCCTTCATCACGTTGGCCGTCAGCGCCACAATGGGAATATGATCCAGTTCAGGTATCTGTCGAATGTCGAATGTCGCGCTGAAGCCGTCTTTCCCCGGCATATTGATGTCCATCAAGATCAGATCGGGATGTTCCATACGAGCCAGGCTCACGCCCTCGTCGGCGCTTGCCGCTTCGATGACTTCCATCCCCTCCGCCATCAAAATGCGCCGGACCAATAAACGATTGTCGGGTTTGTCCTCAATGTAGAGAATTCGTGCTTCGCCCATAGATCTGCGCTCTGTATCCTTGATGTGGCCTCAGATCGTAATATAGCATAGAAAGATCAAGAGCCTCGTAACAGTTTCTAAACTATTTTGTGAATCTGCGGTATGTGTTCGGAGCTACTATCGGCCAGGAGTATTAAGGCAGGCAGCCTGAAGCGAATTGCAGTCAGAGCGCCGAATCCGGTGGGGGCGGGCGGAGGGTGCGGTAAAATGGAGGGCATGTAAAGTGAGTTTGTGAGATGACCTACATCCTGTTTCTGTTTCTGTTCGTGTGTCTGCCGCTGGTGGGCCTGGGCCTGGCGTTGCGAGGCTCATTGCGCCGCCAACACCTGACCATGCTGATCGTGCTTGCCACTATCGCGGTAGTCTATACCACACCCTGGGATAACTACCTGGTCGCTACGCGCGTCTGGTACTACAACCCGCAGCTTGTCCTGAACGTCCTGCTCGGCTACGTCCCCCTCGAAGAATATGCCTTCTTCATCCTGCAAACCTTCCTGACGGGCCTCTTTGCGCTCTGGCTGTGGCGGCGCTACTACCCGGCAGATTTTGCCGAGAAGTCGGGGTTGTAAAGCACATGGGAGCGCTGACCTACCTGTTCCTGATCCTGATCTGGGCCGGGCCGCTGATCGCTGTGCAGTGGTTGATCGGCGCGGACATCCTGCTCAAGCGCTGGAAAGTGTTGATTCCTGGAATCTTCGTGCCGACCATCTACCTGACTGTCATAGACTCGTTCCCGCTGCATTTCTCGACCTGGACGATCAACCCCACGCAGTCGCTTAACCTGTTCATCCCGCTTCTACACGTGCCGGTGGAAGAGTTCGTCTTTTTCCTGGCGACAAACACCCTGATCGTGCAGGGCCTGATCTCGCTCTGGATGCCCGAAATGCGCCAGCGTATACGCAACCTGATTCGCCTGCTGATCCGGCTGGCACGGCGTGGCCCGGCGGCCATCGAGCCGGGGTCGGGGGACTGAGTGGCGCAAGCTCAGGGTGCTCTGCGACCAGTCGCTGCGTAGTAAATCGCCGCCGAGCCGTTCTCGCGCAGGATCGGCCAGGCCACGTGCAGCCTGCCGTCGGGAGCCAGCGTCAGCGCTGTCTTGCCTATGATTGCGCCCACTTCCGGGTTGTCAATGACTGGCTGGACGGCGTTCACACCGTTGGGCGTCAGCGTCAGGATAAGCGGACTGTCGCACTTGGTGGCCTTATCGGTTGCACTGACGGCCACCAATACGAACGATCCGGCCTGGGAGAGCAGCGCAGGCCAGCGCAGGTTTTTCCCGACGAGCGCAGCATGGCCGAACGCCAAAGGGCGGGTCGCCGCGCTGTCTGTAGAAGGGAAGGACAGACCTGCCAATGTGGTGGACAGGCTGCTGCCCTGCCTTACCGTGATGATGCTCCACAGGCAGTAAACGTAGGTGGCATCCGTGCCCAGGCTGAAGCTCTCGATGCTCTGATCAGCCTCAAGCTGAATGGTGCCAATGGCCGTATCCACGCCAGTCGATGGCTCGCTGCTCGGAAACGCCGCGTAGTGAATCGTCCATTGGTGTGGTGGGCCGGGTTCCAACCAGGCTACACGCAGAATGCCCTGCGCGTCGAAGGCAGCGGACGGCCTGGCGGCAGACGCGGACAGCCGCACGGCCTGGCGTGGCCGCCCGGCGTTGTCCACCTCCTGGAAGTACAAGGAACTCGTCTGTTCGCCAGAATTCACCCAGAACGTCAGCAGGTTGCCTGACCGCCCGTACAGCGCCGTATAATCGGACACGGTCTGGGTGCTGATCGTCGTCGGGCCGCGTTCCACCTGTCGATCCGCGCCAAGCAGCGCGCCGACCAGCCGGATTTCGCCGAGTGCAGTCTGATCCAGCCACAGCAGCTGGAGGCCGTGTCCGGGCGCAGCGAACAGGCTGGCCTGTCGGGGTGTCGTCCCAAGCGGCAGGATAAGCGGCTCACCCGGCTGTGAAAGATCGAGCAAGCGCAAGCCGGGTGTCTGCACATCGCCGGGCCACGCAGCCAGGGTGTGCTCGCTGTCGGCCAGCAGCGCGATTCCTTCCTGTGGCCCCGATGTTGCAATGACACGGATCGCCTGCCAGGGCCGTATTGCCGCAGGCGCACCTAGTTCGTTGGCGCACCCGGTTAAAGCCAGAAGCAACCCAAACGTGAAAAAATAGTGAATTAATTGGAATACAGTTGGTACACTGTTGACGCCGCTTTTGAATCTCATATATGATGATGAAGGTTCATCGTCCCTCAGTGTAGCTGTCAGCGTGGCTGAACGGATGCCACGACGTAGGGTATAGCGATATGGCGAATGCGTTCCAGCAGGACCTGCCCGGCACGGCCCACCTGAAAAGACTCGATAACAGCAAAACGCCCATATCACTCCCACGCCCCGTGCCCGGCCCAGGCGCAGACGGGCCTGCCGTGCCCTGGCGCATCATATTATATATCGGCACAGAGACCATCACCCCGCTTCGCCTCGAGGTCAGCGGCCCCATGATCGTGGGTCGTGGCGACCCTGCCGAAAACTACGTGCCGAATATCGATCTCAGCCCTTTCGGCGCACAGGACGCTGGTGTGTCACGCCGCCATGCCGTCCTCTTGAGCACCGCCGATGGCCTGTATATCCGCGATGCGGGCAGCACGAACGGCACACACGTCAACGGTTTCCTCATCCAGCCCAACCAGCCTTACCGGCTGCGTGATGGCGACAAAATCGAACTCGGACAGATGCACCTATCGTTGCGCATCGCTTCCGCGCCCGGCCAATAAACAGCGTCCTGCCAGCCTGGTTCTTTCTGGCCCCGACGGGGCTTCTTTGCTTCAACCAGAGGACGAATATCTTTGCGCGCTTGCGGGCATCAAGTACAATCCTGGCATGGTTGCCGATCCGTTTGTGGTGTCCCACGTGCGGCGCTTGCCGTTGTTTGCCTACCTGTCGCCCGAACAGCTTGATGTGGTGGCGAGCGCCTTTCAGCGCCACCGATACGCGCCCGGCGAAAGGCTCTACAGCCGGGGGGAGGACTCGCAAGGGCTATACCTGTTCGTGTCGGGTGGCGGGCGCATCCTGCGCGCCGGGCCGGACGGCATCGAGCGGGAAGTGGGACAGGTGCAGCCGGGTGCATACGTCGGGGAAACGTCGCTCTTCCTCCACGAACGCCGCGATGCAAGCGTGATCGCTGCACAAGATAGTATCGTTCTGGTCTTGCCGAAAGCGCAGTTCGATGCCGTATTGAATGCGCGCCCCGATATTCGCCCCCTCCTCAATATGCCCAGGGCATTGATGGATAGTTTGCAGCAGCAACGCGAACGCGGCGTCCGCCCCGACGAAGTGACCCTGCTCCTGACACGCCGCCATCCCTGGGCTTTTGCAGGGCGAGCGCTGCGTGGCGCATTGTTGTTCGCGCTCCTGTTGGGATTGGCGCTCGTCTCGACCAGGGTCACACTGCTGCCTGCGCCCATCTTGCCGCTTGGCTTTCTGGCGCTGGCCGTCGCTGTACCCGGTCTGATGGGGCTGTATTATTTCCTGGAATGGCGCAACGATTATTTCGTGCTGACCAACCAGCGGGTTGTTCACGAAGAACGCTTCCTGATGACCGGACAGGAACGCCGTGAGCAAGCCCTCCTGAACAACGTGCAGAACGTCAACGTGGCGCGGCGCGGCCCGGTGGCCGAAGTGATCGGCTTCGGCGACGTGGTGATCAGCACAGCGGGCAACCCGCAGCCCGTCGTCCTGGACAAGATTCCGAACCCGATGCACGTCCAGCAGTTGATCTTCGACCAGATTCAGAAGAACAAAGCTGCGCAGAACATCGAAGACCGAAACGCGATCCGCTCGCAGATCGACGCTCTGCTGACCGCACCTGCCAGCGCTGCCCAGGCTCCTGCGCCGCAGTTCAACGTCACGCCGCCGCCATCGGTGAACGTGTTCCGCCTGCTGTTTCCGCGCGGGCGCACCGTCAGTGGAGAGCGTATCATTTACCGCAAGCACTGGTTCATCCTGATCCGCAACCTGTGGCGGCCCTGGCTGTTCTACCTGGCATTGGCTGCGCTGGTCATGGTACGGCTGTCGGGGCGGGTGACGTTCCTGCAAGCCATTCCAGGTGTGGCGTTTGTTGTGCTCGGTCTGCTGTGGCTCCTGTTCAACACCTTCTGGCTGTACTGGGAATACGCCGATTGGTACGACGACACGTATATCCTGGATAGCCAGTCGATCATGGAGATCAAGCGCCGCCCCCTGTGGCTGAACGAAAACCGCAAGCAGGCCGCTTTGCAGCAGATTCAGAACGTGACCAGCCAGATCGGCAGCATCTGGGCACAACTTCTGAACTACGGCGATGTGATCATTCAGACGGCGGCGGAGCACGGTGCGATGGAGTTCAGGGCCGTCAGCAACCCGAAAGGTGTGGCTGAGGAGATATTGCAGCGCGTTCAGCGCCGTGCCGAGCTGCAATCGAGCGCCGGGCAGGACGAGCAGCGCCGCATGGTCGCGGAATATCTGGCGGCCTACCATCAGGCCACGCGCAATGACCAGGCCCAGCCGCCTCCACCGCCTGCTGCCTGGGTATCCAGACAGACACAGGGGATACATCCCCCGTCGCAAACGCAGCCCATGACGCCCGTTCCACCCCCACCTGACCACTCGCCGCAACCGACCATGCCCGGCCAAATCCCGGAGATGCCGCCCGGCCCGGACGAGACGCAGGCACGTTCTGCCGGCTCCGACACACAGCCCATCAAGCCGCCCAAACCGCCCGACATCAAGTCCTGAAAAGTGGAAAGTGAACGCCTTCGATCCCTCTAATTCGCGGACGCCTCATTGCGTCAACTTGCAAGGGCTGAATAATTTGCGGATGTTTGCATCCTCCGCGTAGATAGGAGCGGCTCCGTGATCGGCATCGTTATCGTCTCTCACAGCACCAGGCTGGCCGAGGGCGCGGCGGAGTTGGCACGGGGTATGGCCGGGCCGGAAGTGAGTCTCGCAGCAGTGGGTGGCCTCGACTTGCCGGAGCGTCCACTTGGCACGGACGCGACTCTCATTGTGCAGGCCATCGAACAGGTCTACTCCGACGACGGCGTGCTGATCCTGATGGATCTGGGAAGTGCTCTCCTCAGCGCAGAGATGGCACTGGACATGCTCACGCCAGAGCGCAGGACACACGTCTTGTTGTGCGATGCGCCACTGGTCGAGGGGGCAGTCGCGGCGGCTGTCCAGGCACGGCTGGGGGCCTCGCTCGAACAGGCTGCCGCCGAAGCCCGTGCCGCACTTGGCCCCAAGATCGAGCACCTGAAACCGGAAGCGCCAGCCGTCGGTACGGCTGCACCGCCCACTGCTCCTGCCAGCGAAGCCGGAGCGAATACGATTCGGCTGGTGGTGCAAAACCGCCTGGGGTTGCACGCGCGCCCGGCTGCGCGCCTCGTCCAGACGGCCAGCCGCTTCCAAAGTGACGTGCAAATCACCGACCTCAGCGCCGGACGCGGCCCGGCCAGCGCGCGCAGCATCAACGCCATTGCCACCCTGGGCGTGCGCCAGGGCCACGAGATTGAGATCGTCGCATCCGGGGCCGATGCAGAAGCAGCATTGACGGCCCTGCGCCAACTGGCCGATCAGCGCTTCGGCGATACGGACGCGGACACCACGCTGCCTCAGCCTGTGTCCACGCCGCCGGTTCAACAGGATGGGTCTACGCTGATCGGTATTGCGGCCTCTTCTGGCGCTGCGCTTGGCCCGGCCCGGCATTTTCGCCTGGCAGCGCCCCCGATCCGTGCGCTGATCGCCGCTGATCCGCAGGCGGAGTGGGACGCTCTCCTGGCCGCGATTGACCGGACTCGGCAACAGATCGAGACGACGAGGGCGGCTGTGGCCCGACGCACCGATCCTCGCGCAGCAGAAATCTTTGACGCGCATCTGCTGTTCCTCGATGACGCTGCCCTGCGTGAACCTGCCCGGCGTGCCATCTTTGCCGATCAGGCCAGTGCCGCCGCCGCGTGGCAGCAAGCCGTCAATGCGGTGGCCGCCCAGTATCGTGCGCTCGACGACGAGTACATGCGTGCCCGGAGCGCCGACGTGCAGAACGTGGGCCAGCAAGTGTTAGTCAAGCTGCTGGGCGGCGAAGTAGCTCCGTTGGCTGAACCCGGCATCCTGATCGCCCATGACCTGACCCCGGCGGATGTGGCACGACTGGATGCTTCGCACGTGCTCGGCATTTGCACCGCCTCCGGCAGCCCGACTTCGCACGGCGCAATCCTGGCCCGCTCGCTTGGCATTCCGGCGGTGGTTGGCCTGGGCAGCGCCATCCTGAGCGTGGAGGATGGCACACTGCTGGTGCTGGATGGCGACACCGGACGGGTCACGATCAACCCGGGCGAGGAAACTGCCGGCAGGTTCCGCCAGCAAATGGAACGAACGCGAGCCACACCCATTCCAGTGGTTGCGGGGCCAATCACGACGCGCGGTGGGCGCCCTATCGAGGTGGCCGCCAACATCGGTTCCGTCGTGGAAGCACGCGCTGCCGTCGCCGCTGGAGCGGATGGTGTGGGCGTCTTGCGCACTGAGTTTCTGTTTCTGCATCGGCAGATCGCCCCCCACGAGGACGAGCAATATACGGCCTACCGCGCCATAGCGGAGGCGCTGCAAGGCCGCCCCATGATTATCCGCACGCTGGACGTGGGCGGAGACAAGCCACTGCCCTACATTGATCAGGGCCGCGAGGCGAACCCATTCCTGGGCTGGCGTGCTATCCGGCTGTGCCTGGATCAGCCCGCCTTTTTCAAAACCCAGCTTCGCGCGATTGTCCGTACTGCTGCCGAGTTCCCGATCAAAGTCATGTTCCCGATGATTGCCACCCTCGCCGAATTTCGGCAGGCCAGCGCGCTCCTGGCCGAGGCCCGCTCTGAAGTAGTCGCACGCGGCCACGCTGCGCCAGACCGCATCGAAACAGGGATCATGGTCGAGATTCCGGCCTGCGCGTTGCAAGCCGCCCAGTTCGCGCCCGAAGTCGATTTCTTCTCGATTGGCACAAACGACCTGATCCAGTACACAATGGCCGCCGAGCGCGGTAACCCTCGCCTCACCTCGCTGGCCGATGGCTTTCAGCCCGCTGTGCTCAAACTGATCCGGCAGGTTGTCGAGGCAGCACACGCGCACGGCAAATGGGTCGGCATCTGCGGCGAATTGGCGAGCGATCCGCTGGCTGTGCCGCTGCTGATTGGGCTGGGCGTGGACGAATTGAGCATGAACGCGCCCGCCATCCCGCGCGCCAAGCACATCATTTGCACATTGGACGATGCCAGGATGGAAGCAACAGCGCTCTCAGCGTTGAGCCTTGTAACACCTGGCGAAGTGCGGGCGTTGCTGCGTCCTTAAACCTCACCAGCGAGAAAGTCATTCAGGAGAAACAACAATGGCTGTACCCCATCACAGTGCCGACCCCTGGACGCGTGTTCGCACCGTCCATGATCTGCCCGCCGACGAGGTGATCTCGGCCTTCCAGAAGGAAATACGCCGGGGACACACCGAAAACGCGGCGCTGCTGGCTTACGAAATGTTGACGACCAGCGCGGAGCTGGAAGAGGTGGTCTGGCGGCGCTTGCAGGTTATCTCAGTGGAGGACGTGGGCTACGGCAACCTGAACGCGCCGGTGCTGGTCGAAACGCTGTACCAGATGCACTTCCGTGTTCCGCCTGGGCGCGGGGATCGCTACCTGTTCGCCATCCATGCCGTGCGTGTGCTGTCCACCAGCCAGAAGGAACGCGGCAGCGACGAACTGCTGAACTGGATTGCTCAGGCGGTGGAGCAGGAAGGCAAACTGCCGGAAATCCCCGACTACGCGATTGACATGCACACGCGGCGCGGCCAGGAGATGGGCCGGGACTACGCCCACTTTCTGACGGAAGCCTCGAAGGTGATGCCGGAAGTGCCAGACCGCGACAGGACATACCTGAATCGGCTGCTGGCGGGGTTGAAGGGCACACAATAGCACATACGCGCACGGTTTTCACGGCGCGTCCAACGTGTCCTGGCGCAACTGGGCTACACTTCCCCGAACACCTCTGCCATTGAACAGCGCCATGCCACCGCTCGACGCATGAACGCTCATCAGGTTCGCCACTCGCTGGCTTTTCCGTGGCAGGATGACACCCAAATCGCGCCGTTCCCTGCGTCTGCGCCTGGCACACCTCCGAGAATACAAGTGTTCGAACCTCGTACCCCGGCGCTGGCACTGCGGCTTACTGACCACGTCTGGTCAATTCAGGACATCCGGCTCGCACCCATGTTCTCATCGGGAGGTGCGGGATAATCTCATATGACCATCCTCCTTCCCGGCTGGCGTGTGAATTTTACGTATAAGTTTTTCCCAATACGCCACTTTAATACACCTTTGAGATGGAAAACGCCTGCAAAATCCTTAAAATGTGAAGTACGTGGATGACTGGACAGCACGGGTAGATTGTGGTTCGGCTGCCCGTTGATCATCGCAATTCTTGCTATCCATTGGGGATCGCAGTCCATCAATCCGCACTCCCTGAAGGAGAACATCCATGAAAAAAATCCTGATTGTTGATGACCAGCCCGCAGTACGCGAATTGGTGAGCGTTACGCTGGAGATCGGCCCCTACCACATCCTGACAGCGGAAAACGGCGACCAGGCATTGGAGCTTGCCCGGGCAGAACTGCCCGAACTGATGCTGCTCGACATCCAGATGCCCGGCGGCAGCCTGGATGGCTTGGACGTATGTCGCGTCCTGAAAAGCGACGAACGTACCAAAGACATCACGATCATCATCCTGACGGCCAAAGGACAGGATTGGGACAGGCAGGCCGGCCAGGACGCCGGGGCCGATGATTATTTTGTCAAGCCGTTCAGTCCGCTCGAATTGATGAACAAGGTCGAACACATTCTGGGATAATCTGGCTGAGGACGTGAGTCATGGACGAATTGGATCAGCCATCGGGCGATCTGGAACTGGCGCACCGACAGGCACTCAAGTATGGGCAAGATTTAGCCCGTGTCTACGTCGCCGAAAAGGCCAAGCGCGAAGAACTCGAAGTGGCCTATCAGGTCCTCAGCGCTATTTTTGCCAGCACACCCGATGGGCTGGTCGTACTGGACGATCAGTATAACATTACTCAGGCCAACACGGCCTTTGTTCAGCTTGTCGAGATGACCCTGCAAGAGCTGGTCGGACGCGCCATCAACGACATCCTGCTCACCGAGGAACTGCTTCCCGCATTGGAGTACCTGGCTGCGGATAGTTCTGCACCTTCCGAAGTTGACCTGACCCTGACCCGGCCTGTTAAGCGCTCGCTGCACGCCAACATCGCCCGGCTGCAATCGGGCCGCCTGCGCGGCTGGATCATCGCGGTGCGCGATGAAACCCGCCGTAAGCGGATGGAGCACCAGAAAGTGGAATTCATCAACATCGCCGCTCACGAACTGCGCACGCCGTTGGGCGCGGTGTTGGGCTACAGCGAACTCCTGCGGGATAGCAACGCTGAGACTAACAATCTGACCGCCGACCAGAAGGAATACCTGGACGCGATCCTGCGGGGCGGACAGCGCTTAAACAACATCGTCATGGAACTGGTTCAGTTTGCCGATCTGACTCAGGGCGACATCCGGCCCCACGAAATTGTGGAATTCGTCCTGTCGGAACTGATCAACAGCACAGCAGACGAACTGCGCCAAGCCGCTACCGACAAACGGATCGCCCTCAAAATCGACGCTGACCCGTTGATCAAGATGAGGGCAGACAGCGCATGGCTGCGCTCCGCGCTCTACCAGTTGATTCTGAACGCCATCAATTTCACGCTGCCCGGCGGCGAAATCCGTATCAAGGCCGAGGAAGAACAGAATCAGGTCATTCTTCGGGTGAGCGATAACGGCATTGGCATCCCCAAACCTGACCTGGAAACGATCTTCCGCCCGTTTTTCCAGGTCGAGGGGCACGACACTCGCCGGGTCGGTGGCCTGGGGCTGGGGTTGTCCATTGCGCGCCGGGCCGTGACCCAACTGGGCGGTACCATCTCCGTCGATAGCACGCTGAACGTGGGAACAACCTTCACCCTCGAACTGCCGACGCAACAGCATTCGTCAAACGCTGCGCAGCTATCGGCCATCCAGGCCGAACTGGATTCCAGCCAGCAGCAGGCGCTGGTATATGCGCGAGACATGCAGCGCTTGTACCGCCAGCTTCAGGAAACCAACCGCAGCCTGCAAACCATCAATACGCAGCTTGACGAAGCCAACAAATTGAAGGCCAATTTCCTGAGCGTGATCAGCCACGAACTGCGCTCGCCCTTCGCCTCGATTGAACTGGCGCTGCAAACCTTCAACCGCTACGGGGTCGAGGAACTTCGCCCCGAACAACGTGATCTGCTCGACCAACTGGCTCAAAACCTGAAAGATGGCCGCCGGATGATCGACAGCCTGGTGACGTATGCCAGTCTGCTCAGTAAACAGGGCCGCCTCAACCTGCAAGCGGTGGAAATCGACCAGGTGATCGACGAGACCACCGCTGCCCTGCGCCCGCTGGCCGACAGGCGACGGCAGTCCCTGGTGGTTCAGGTGTCCAGAGGGTTGACGTTGCCCTCCGGCGACAGGGAACGGATCGGCGAGGCTGTCTGGCATCTGCTTCACAATGCTATCAAATTCAGCAAGGCCGAAGGACAGATCGTCATCCGGGCACACACTGAAGGCGAGTACCTGGCGATTGAGGTCAAGGACACCGGAGTCGGTATCCCACTGGACAAGCAAGCGCAGGTCTGGGAGTCCTTCGCCCAGTTGTCGGACTCGGTCAAACGCGGCGTCGAGGGCCTGGGGTTAGGGCTGGCCCTCGTGCGTTACGTGGCACTGGCGCACGGCGGCAACGTCGTCCTGCACAGCGAACCCGGCGTCGGCAGCGTGATTGGCTTCTGGCTGCCCATCTCACGGCGCTATGAGGGGGCCGCCTAGACTCTCCGCCAACGGTTCAGCCGGGACAATGCCCGAACGAAGGGCCAGAGTGGTACAGATACCATCATCGCCAGCTTTTCCGGCAGCGACGCTGTTTCATCCAGGAAACGGAAGATTCGCCTGATCGGGTTGTTCCTGAACATGGCGGTAAAAATCAACTGCATCTGCCCGCCATACTGCTGCATCACCTCTAGCATCAGCGAGTCGCACTGCCGGAACCACCAGGGGTCAGCTGGAACGTCGAAAGGGTGTCCCGTCGTGAGCATAGATTGGACGATGGCTGCCGAGTCCTGCTGAATGCGCAAAAAGGCGTAGCCCGACGACGGCTTGACTCTGCCGCCCTGTGCGCCGACTGTCATCACGTGCCGCCCTGTGCGCCGGGGAAATACGTAGTCGGTCAGGGGGTTGACGCCGCCCTCCTTTGCCACGATGCGGTAACTTGTGATCCCCAGTGTTCGCTCGACGTAGTCGCTCAGGGCTTCGTCGCCATGATCGGGACTGCCACTCACCAACTCGACCAGCGCCCGCTGTCCTGTGAAGGGCAGCACATACAAGAAGCGCATTTCGCCCTTCTGCGGCGTTCGGAAGTCGAACAGTGTGGCAATGCCCGGATCGAAAACCGCGTCCGCCGTCTCGATCTCCCAACCTCTGAAGTGCTGCTGAAGGTAATGACAGCGGGCCGAATCAGGGGCAAAATGGGTCAGCGAGAACAGGCTATCGAAGACCCACGTTCCAGCGTAGCGTTCTGCGCCGACAGCGACGGTGGCGTATTCGTCGCCATCCTCGATCCGGTCAATTTTGCCCTGCACGAAGTCCACGTTGGCGCAGTCGGCCAGCGCTTTCCTCACAAAACGATAAAAGTCGAGGCCGCGTATCATCCGGTAGCGATACGACCCCAGATCGATGAGCCGCTGAAAGTCCTCGCCCACAAATTGCAATCGATCCCACGAGCGGTACACGACACTGTCAAAAAGGGTCGGTTGTTCCGTCCAGAAACAGAGGGTGCGGTCATTCCGATCTTTGGCGTCGCGGTCAAGGATCAGGATAGAGCAATCGCGCAGTGGGCTGTGGATCAGGTGATAAGCCAGACTCAGCCCGGCGATACCTCCTCCCGCCATGATGAAGTCGTAGCGCTGCAAGGGTTCCGTCCTCAGCGGCTGTGCCAGCCTATCAGCGGCAGGCGGCGCAGCTTGCCCCAGGTGTCGACGTGGGCGCGGCGGCTGAACACGTCATAATCGTGCGCCTCGATGTCGTCCAGAATGGCGCGGTAAAGTTCACTGGCAGCAGCGACGGCCAAACGCCCGTCCCGGTTCAGGAGCGAAATGCCCGGCCATGCTTCGGCATACAGGCAGCGGTTGCGCGCTATCTGAAAGCGCATACAGGCGCGCCAGCGCTCATTGATCCGTCCGGCGGCAATATCCTCTTCTGTGAGCGCATAGGCATCAAGTTCGTCCAGAGGCAGGTACAGGCGTCCAGATCGCCAGTCTTCACCCACGTCGCGCAGAATGTTGGTCAACTGAAGCGCCACCCCCAGCTTGATTGCATAGGGGATGGCGTCTTTGTCTGCGTACCCGATGACGTGCATACTCATCAACCCGACAGTGGATGCCACGCCATAGGCATAGGCTGCCAGATCGGCAAAGGTGCGGTAGCGGGTTTGCTGAAAGTCGCGTGCCACGCCATCGATAAGCTGTTCGGCGTAGCAGGCCGGAATCGCATATCGCGCGCGGGTGTCGGCCCAGGCCAGGGCAATCAGATCGTGCGCGGTGACGTCCGATGGCATATCCGTATAGATGGGTTGCGACAGGGCCTGCCGTCGCCAGTGCAGTAGCGTGTGCTCGAGCAGATCGGCGCTTTGGGACTTGCCGGGCCGGTCTACGATGTCGTCGCTGACCCGGCAAAAGGCGTAAAGTGCGCGGATGGCCTGCCGTTTGTGGCGCGGCAGCAGTTGAGTAGCCCAGTAGAAGGAGCGGCTATGTGCGGCGGTTACACGCTCGCAGTAGGCATAGGCGCGTTCCAGGATTGGTGGGTTGTGCGCGGCAATGCGGGGCATGGCTGTGCCCGCAACGGCAAGGTGAGCTTCCTGTGCGCGTGAAAGCAGCGGAAGTTCCCAGGTATGCAGCGTTAGCGGAGAAATAGTCATGGCAGCCTACGCCGTCTGGCCGTGCTTCACCGGGACAAGCGTGGCCTCCTGATGCACTTCAGAGGGGCGCAGCGCCAGCCATACGGCACGATAATCGATGAAAGTCAACTGAAGATGGCTGGGCGCGCCGCACAGCGGGCAAACCTCACGGGGCGGGAAAATCGGGCTGTGGCAGTTCTGGCAGACCTCACCCATCAGGGTGTAGCGCTGCTGCCGGATGCGCCAATTCTGTGGAATACTCATCGGGATACCCCTAGCTAACTCCTGAGCGCAGGTTGTGCCGGTTTCCAGAACGTGCGCTGGACGGCCAGGCGGCGCTGTTCGCGGGGCTTGTACCGGACAACCAGCATCGTCGCCAGCAGCCCGGCGCACTGAACCACACTGAAAATGATCGACAGGCTGCGAAAATAGAGATAGGTCGGGTTCTGAAGCACTGCTGCGCCCTGAACATCGACCAGTTTGAGTAGATAGATCGTCCAGGGGCCGAGGCACACTACATCGAGGGCCAGCAGGGCCAGCAGCATCGCCCATGACCTACCACCATGCCGATGACGAGACTGCTGCCAGTCGGTCAGTCTGGCGATGACGACGGCAGTGAAGAGCAGGCTGACTGCCGCCGGGACAATGAGCAGTTGATCCAGCCGCACCAGGCAGAGGTGAATGGCATACAATGCCTGCCCACTGATCAGGCTGCCCGCCAGCGCGATCAAAGCCCGGCACAGGGCTGCGCCGATCCAGATCGCGGCGAACAGAATGTGAAAAGTGCGTACCCGCTGCTCGTCTACGGCACGGAGCCTGGTCACGCGACTGGCGTGCCTTTCAATCGACATTGCTACCTCCTTCACGCCAGGCTGCGCATGACGGCCAGTAAACTTTCGGGAGAGTCGCCTTTGCTGACAAACACATCGGCCCCTGCCGAAAGCGCATCGGCTCTGTAATCGGCGTACATGGATAGCACCACAACTTTGACCTGCGGCCAGCGCGCCTTGACGATGCGCGTCGTCTCCACACCATCCATGTCGGGCATCCGGGCATCCATCAAGATGACGTCGGGCTGAGACTGTTCGACCATGTGGACGGCTTCGGAGCCATTCGCAGCTTGCTGAATGCCGCTGACGTGCGGCCAGGTCGCAAGCAGCGCAGTCAAACTCTGTCGTGTTCTCGCCTGGTCGTCCACAATCAACACTCGAATACCCTCCCTCATTCCGTCTCCTCTTAGCCTTACGTCAATCAACTGCCACCAGCATAACGGACCTGCCTCCGCTCTTCATCGAAAGGATGAAGGATTTCACGCTCACAAAAAAAGACCGCTCCGGGAGCGGCCTACCTCAACATTCTGACGATGGACTACCACATTTGTAGGAGAGCGCCTCGCAAGACTTACAGGTCACTCCACCCGACGATTCGGCCCCCTTCAAACCGGCAAACCCGACTTAACCCCACGCTGAGGGCACTTTGCCGGGCTACCTCAAAGCCGCCGCCGATGTTGTTGGCCCGGTGCGCATCGCTGCCAAAGGTCAGCAGGCGTCCGCCCATCTCGACGTACCAGCGCAGCGCTTCCTGTGCCGGGTGAATCTCGGCAGCGGCGCTGCGTAGCCCTTTCGTGTTGAGTTCCAACGCGATGTCGTTGTCGATACACGCCTGCCATGTGGCCCGAATGCTGTCCTCGAAGGGGCGGATGTCAAAAGCGCCGTAGACCTCAAAGCCGACCCGCTTGGGCAAATCGACGTGCGCCAGGATGTTGAAGCCGCCGTGCGCTGCCATACGGGCCAGTTCCGTGAAATAGGCACCGAAGGCGACCTGTGGTGGGTTGCCGCGAAAGTAATCGTTGCTGAACATGTTGTTATTGCCGACCCAGTGCAGGCTGCCCAACACCACGTCATAAGGGTAGCGTTCCAGGACCGGTTGTATTTTTCGCTGCCAGCGATGAGGCTCGCCAACCTCAACGGCGGCGCGGATCGTCAGATTGGGGAACTGCCTCCGGCAGCGCTCAAGGTCCGTAAAGTAGCGTTCCGGGTCGTAATAACCCAGATCGATGTCCAGCAGATGATTGTTGAAGTGATCGCTGAACGCAATCTCGCTGATGCCAGCCTCGATGGCGGCGGCGCACATCTCCGCCATCGGGATTTTGCAGTCAAAACTGTGGTGGGTGTGAATGTGGTAGTCGATGAATGCTGTCACGTTGCTTGTCCCTGAGCCCGGGATATTGAGGAAGCGGTTATTGATTCAGCCTGGCACAACGTCCAGTTCAAAGGTTTGTCCGCCCGTATACGCCTGTTCGGAATCTGCACGGTAAACCGTCACGTCTCCTGCGCCGAGCACTTCAACTTCCTGCCCGCTGATCAGCGCTGCCGTTTGTTCATCAATGCCCAGCAGAATGTACTCGGCTGGCAGCCCGGTACGAAGACGCACTGCATTGAAACGCCCCGCGATCATCTCGTGGTGCGGCAGCACGACCATTCGCTTGAGCACACCGAGCGCCTTCTCCCAGAGGCCGCTGTCCCAGTAGTAGTCGCACAACGCCATCGCCCCCGCTCCGCTTGCTGCCAGCATGACACCGTTGGCCCAGGCGTGCTGCAATCGGGCCAGCGTCTCTGTCCCTTTTAACGCTTCAACGAGCGCCAGCGGGTTGCCGTCCGTCAGGTAAACGATTTGTGTGCTTTCCAGTGCTGCTGAAGCCGCCGGATCGCTGGCAATGGTCGCATCGGCTATCATGACTGGTGCAGCCTTCGCACCCAGCGCATTCAACGCACCGACTGCCTGCCGCGCCGCTTTACGCGGGTTATCGGCAGCCGTCGGCAGTACGGTCACACGCGGCGCATCCGGCCCGGCAGCGCGCAACAGCCGACTGAGCAGGGGAGTGCTCTCCCTGCCGAACTCATTCCCGCCGATTAGCATCACCCTACCGGGCATAAACTCCCCTCCCATATGGGCCAAGTGCCAGGCCTCAGACCGCGCACTCATGGTTATAATGCGCGGTGTTATTTGAACATGGACAGATGATGAACGCCAACTACCGCCTGCGCCAGGTCACACTCAATGACGCAGCCCAACTCCAGGAATCGTGCTGGCCGAACTGGTCGATTGAAGCCGTCCGTGACCTGTTGCAGCGTGTGGATGGCATCTCCCGGCGCAATCGAGGGCTGGGCATTGTTGCTTACAACGAAGCAGACATCCTCGGCTACGGACAGTTGACCGTCTGGCCGCGCACCACTGAGATCAGCGATCTGATCGTCACCCCTGGCTACCGCAGTCACGGGATCGGCACAGCCATCATCCTACACCTGATCGATAAGGTACGGGCGTGGCACTTGCCACAGGTCGAGATCGGCGTGGCGCTGAACAACCCGCGAGCGCTGGCTCTCTACCAGCGCCTGGGTTTTCAGGAAGATCGCATCATTAACCTTGATCTGGGGCATGGCGTCGAGCCTGTCATGTATTTGACCATGTCTGTCACCCAGGAAATCCATTCTCCTGAGTGACGAGGCGCCTCATCCTCCACCATACCATCATTCCTTGCCCGGCGGAGTCTCTCGCTTCCCATTGACCTCCTGTTGGAGGAAACTGATCGATTTGGGGTGCGCCCGCAGTAAGCGGTGACCCTGGCCTGTCAGATGGCATTTTGACGGTGACACCCTCAACTGGTGAGACCTGGCAGGGCCTCGCCGTGTATGGTTGACAACGGCAGGTGGATGCGCAAGAATCGCAGTATAACTTCCCTTTAACATTTCTTACTGGATTTCTAGAGGCAGCCCCATGATCAATGATGTCCTGAAAGATGCTGAATCCCGGATGAAGGGGGCGATTCACGCCCTGGAAGAAGACCTGGCGACGATCCGCACCGGGCGGGCCAGCCCGGCCCTGGTCGAGAAGCTGATGGTTGAGTATTACGGCACGCCGACCCCGCTCTATCAGATGGCAACCATCAATGTGCCGGAGGCGCAGTTGATCACAATCAAGCCTTTCGACAAGAACTCACTGCGCGACATCGAACGGGCTATCCAGACCTCGGAACTGGGCCTCAATCCCAACAACGACGGCACGCTGATCCGCCTGGCGCTGCCACCGCTAACGCAGGAACGGCGCAAGGAACTGGTCAAGGTGGTGCACCACCGCCTGGAAGAGGCCAAAGTGGCGCTGCGCAACATCCGGCGCAGCGCCATCGACGACCTGCGCGAGTTCGAGAAGGAAAGCCTGATCTCCGAGGACGAAAGCCGCCGGGGACAGGAAGAGGTGCAGAAGTTGATCGACAAGTACACCGAACTGGTGGATGCGACGGGGAAACGTAAAGAACAGGAGATCATGGCGGTCTGATGGAAAGACGAAAGTAGGAGCATGGTAGCAAAAGCGCACATCACAGTGCAAGAAGAATCACAGGTACGGCCTGAGCGTGTGCCTTACCACCTTGCCATCATCATGGATGGCAACGGACGGTGGGCGCAAGCGCGCGGGATGCCCCGGCTGGCCGGGCACAAGGCAGGCGTGGAGAATCTGCGCCGTGTTCTGCGCGCCTGCAGCGAGTTCGGCATCAAAATCCTGACCATCTACGCCTTCTCCACGGAAAACTGGGGCCGCCCGGAGTCGGAAGTGCGCGGCCTGATGAACATCCTGGAAAGCGTCATTGACCACGAACTGAATGACCTGGATGCGAACGGCGTTCAACTGCGCCACCTGGGAAGGTTGGAGGGCCTGTCGCCCGTTTTGCAGCGCAAAGTCCACGAAGCTATTGAACGCACGCGCAACAATGACCGATTGACGCTCAACGTTGCCTTCAACTACGGCGGGCGAGACGAGATCATCCAGGCGGTGCGGCGTATCGTCGCCGACGGCATCCCCGCCGAAGAGATCGACGAGGTGTTGTTCAGCCACTACCTGTACACCTGCGGCGCGCCCGACCCTGATTTGATCGTCCGCACCAGCGGGGAACTGCGCGTCAGCAATTTCCTGATCTGGCAAGGCGCTTACGCCGAATATTACGCCACCCCAACCTACTGGCCCGACTTCGACAAGGAAGAATTGCGCAAGGCGCTGATCCATTATAATGGACGGGAACGGCGCTTCGGCCTGGTGACGCCGCCCTGACCTTTTCGCTTCTGCTCCACGCCAGTCCGGCAAGGTGTTCTATGCTCAGAACACGGCTGCTGACGGCAACCGTACTGATACCCATCATCGCGTTCTTTCTGATCGCTGGTGGATGGTTATATGCGCTTGGCGTGGCGGTCACTCTGGCTGTTGGTGGCGTTGAATTCGTCTCGTTAATGCGCAAAGGCGGCTATCGGCCCTATCAGGCTATCGTCCTGGCCGCCATTGTTTTAACTGTTGCCGCGCAGGCGGCTGGCATCATGGCGCAGGTACTCGCGCCTGGCCTGGCGGCGCTTCTGATCGTCTCGATGACCGCTATGCTGGCGGCCTATGGCGATGGCGACAAAATTCCGGCGGTCAACTTCGGGCTGACCGTTGGCGGGGCATTGTATATCGGCTGGCTGGGCGCGCACCTGGTCGGCGTGCGCCAGCTACCTGACGGTCTATACTGGTCACTGATTGTCATTCCGTCGGTGGCCGCAGCGGATAGCGGTGCATACGTCGTCGGGCGCGGCCTGGGGCATCACAAAATGGCCCCGGTGGTCAGCCCCAACAAAACCTGGGAAGGCTATCTGGGCGGTGCTCTGGTTGCCGCCGGAATCGGGGCACTGTGCGCAGCGCTGGCTTCCACGCTTGCGCCCAGGATTCGTGTAGTGGATGGTGCGTTCATTGGCCTGCTGGTCGGGCTGGTCAGCCCGGTTGGCGATCTGGGCATGTCTACGCTCAAGCGCATGTTCGGAGCCAAAGATTTCAGCAACATACTGCCCGGTCACGGTGGTGTGCTGGACCGGATCGATTCGGTGTTGGTCGGGGCGGCGATCAGTTTCTATTACATTGTCTGGTTCGCCCTTACCCGATGAGGAGCGCAAGGTGAGGAAATAGACTTATGGCCCCTCTGATCACAATCGAGCGCCACATTATCGACCAGCAGCGCAAATACCCCAATGCCACCGGCGCATTTTCCCGTCTACTGTACGACATCGCCCTGTCCGCCAAAATCATTGCCCGCGAGTCGATGCGCGCCGGGCTGGTCGATATTCTCGGTTCTGCCGACACCGAGAACGTTCACGGCGAGAAACAACAAAAACTCGACATTTTCGCCGATGCCACGATGTTCCATATGAACGATCATACCGGGCAGCTTTGCGTCATGGCCTCGGAAGAGCAGGATAACATTATTACGATTCCCGATCAGTTCCCGTGCGGCAAGTACGTGCTGGTTTACGACCCGCTGGACGGCTCCTCGAACATCGATGTGAACATCGGCATGGGCACGATTTTTGGTATTCACCGCAAAATCACGGAAGGTGAACGCGGCGCGTTGGAAGACTGCTTGCAGCCCGGCCACGACCTGGTGGCCGCCGGGTACGTCATCTACGGAACGAGCACAATGCTCGTTTACTCCACAGGACAGGGCGTTCATGGCTTCACCCTCGACCCTTCGTTGGGCGAATTCCTGTTGAGCCATGAAAATATGCGGATTCCGGAAAAACCGTTGTACTACAGCGCCAACCAGGGCAATCAAAAATACTGGACGCCGGGTGTCCGGCGCTACGTGGACTGGCTGCAAGGGTTGGATGCGCCCGATCACGAGCCGCTGCAAGCCCGCTACGCCGGATCGCTGGTCTCGGACTTCCACCGCAACTTGCTGCGCGGCGGCGTCTACTTCTACCCCGGCGACCTGCGCAACCCGAATAAACCGAATGGCAAGCTGCGCCTGGTTTATGAAGCCGCGCCGCTGGCCTTTCTGGCGGAACAGGCGGGCGGCTATGCCTCGGATGGGATCGGCAACATCCTGGACATCAAACCCACGTCGCTGCACCAGCGCGTGCCCTACTTCATCGGCAACCGCAACCTGGTGGAGCAGGCCGAGCGCTTCATCCAGGAGTATGACCCGGAATGGTTGGCCCGCTACAAACCCATGCGCGTGACCGTGACCGGCAAGCGGCAGACCGCAACAATGCGTGTACAGGCTGAATCCTGAATGCCCACCGTCCAGCTCAGAGGCCAGCGCATGTTCTACGAGGTGCTTGGCAGCGGCCCGCCCCTGCTGCTGATGCACGGCTGGATGCAGATCGGGGCCGACCTGCTGCGGCTGGCCGAAGGGCTGGCCGTCACCTACCGGGTCTACCTGCCCGATCTGCCCGGCTATGGCCGGAGCACCCCGCCAGATCGCACCTTTCCACCGGACTTTTATCAACGGGACGCAGCCAGGATGACAGCCTTTCTCGACGCGCTTGGCCTGTCCAACGTTCATGTCATGGGCTTCAGCGATGGCGGCGAGGTGGCATTGCTCGTGCCCATCCTGCGCCCTGACCTGTGCCGCTCAGTGATCGCCTGGGGTGCGGTGGGTTGGTTCCGGCCCGACCTGTGCGAAGTGGCGAGACAGCGCAGCCTGCCCCCCAACTGGATCAACGACGGCTGGCGTGCCAGGCATCCGGGCCAAAGGGTTGATGACTGGCCCCACCAGTGGGTGGAGGCGTTCTGCGCGATCATTGCTGCTGGTGGCGAGATTAGCCGGGGCCGCGCTGCTGAAATCCGTTGTCCGCTTATGCTATTATTGGGTGACCAGGACGTGCTCAACCCGGTGGCAGATGGGCGGCGCTTTGTGGAAGAAGCCTCCAAAACGCCGGGCGTGGCGCGGGTTTTTGAGGTGTTCAAGTATGCGGGTCACGCCCTGCACGACGAACAACCTGAACGATTCCTGGCAATGGTGCGAAACTTTCTGAAGCAGAACGAATAGCCACGAGAAGTCACATGCCACAGCAGCCGATCCGGTTTGTCACGTTTCTGGCACCGAACATCTACCCGGTTTACCGGTTCGTGGCGGATTACGTCGCCGAAAAACTCAAGTATCCAACAGAATTGACCGACGGTGTGTCATTCGATCAGTTCGCCACGAATCAGGCCGACGTCGGCTTCATCTGTGGGCTGCCCTATGTCCAGCTTGCTGACCAGCATCCTCCTGCCGTGAAGCTGCTGGCCGCGCCCGTGCTGCAAGGCGAGCGCTACCAGGACAGGCCGATCTACTTCTCGGACGTGATCGTGCGCCGGGATAGTCCGTTCCAGACGTTTACCGACCTGCGCGGGTGCTCCTGGTCATATAATGATCCGACCTCGCACTCGGGCTACAACCTGACCCGCTACTGGCTGGCGAAATTGGGAGAGACGGGCTGTTATTTTAGCCGCATCGTGCAGGCTGGTTTTCATCAGAAGTCGATCAGGCTGGTGTGCACAGGCGAAATTGACGCCTCGGCCATTGATTCGCAGGTGCTGGGCGTCGAACTGCGCGACTATCCAGAACTGGCCGAGCAAGTGCGCATTGTCGAAACCTTTGGCCCATCACCCATTCAGCCCGTCGTGGCTTCCTGTCACGTCCCGGACTCGCTGGCGACGGACATTTGCGCTGTGCTGCTGGCGATGGGCGACGATCCCGCGGCCCAGGCGGCGCTGGATCGCGGCCTCGTGAAGCGTTTTGTTGAGGTTAGCGACACCGATTACGACGAAATCCGGGCGATGTGCTCGCTGGCCGTTGGCGTCGATTTGGCCCCACACCATATTAATTTCCTGTGAAATTCTGTCTCTCGGTTTGAAACCTGCATGATCCACGATAGCATTCAGGGTATAATTTTGGGTAGGCGATCCATACGCCGGTACCAGCCGGATCGCCCTGTGCCGCGCGAGGTGCTGGAGGGCATATTGACCGCCGCGATCCACGCGCCATCGGCTCACAACCGTCAGCCGTGGCGTTTCGCCGTGATAACCTCGCCTGATGTCCGCCGTGACCTCGCGCTTGCGATGGGGGCGCGGCTGCGCGCCGATCTCACCGCTGACCATGTACCTCAAGACGTGATTGAGAAGGATGTCAACCGCTCATTCAGCCGGATCAACGGTGCGCCGGCGCTGGTGCTGGCCTGTATGAGTATGGTGGATATGGATCGCTACCCTGATCCTGAACGCTCGGCTGCGGAACGCCTGATGGCTGTGCAGAGTACCGCCCTGGCTGTGCAGAATTTGCTGCTCGCGGCCCACGCTGAGGGGCTTGGGGCGTGCTGGATGTGCGCGCCGCTGTTTTGCCCGGACGTGGTCAGTGCTCAATTGAACCTGCCAGAAGACTGGGAACCCCAGGCATTGATCACGATAGGCTATCCAGCGGAACAAAAACAGTCGGCACGTCAACCCCTCGAAACGCGGGTATTATGGCGCTAAATTCTGGCGCACAATCTCGCGTGGTTGCGCTGGCGGGCGGCGTTGGCGGAGCCAAGCTGGCAGATGGTTTATACCGCTGTCTGCCGCCGGGTGCGCTAACGGTGATCGTCAACACCGGTGACGATTTCAGGCGCTACGGCCTGGCGATCTCCCCCGACCTGGATACAGTGATGTACACCCTGGCCGGGCTGGCACACCCCGTCAACGGTTGGGGCTTGGCAGGTGATACGCAACAGATGCTGGGGATGCTGCGGCGCTATGGCGACGATGCCTGGTTTGGCCTGGGCGACATGGATATGGCAACCCATCTGCTGCGCACTCAGGCACTGGCGGCGGGTCAGACGTTGAGCGAGATCACGGACGCTTTGTCGTCCGCGCTTGGCATCAGGGCGCGGCTGCTGCCCATGTCCGACGACGCGGTGCCGACCATGGTCGAGACGCTCGAACATGGTACGCTGGCGTTTCAAGAGTATTTCGTCCGTTACCGCTGGCAGCCTACCGTGCGCCGCTTGTATTACAACGGCGCGGATCGCGCGCGCCCGGCTCCGGGATTACTCGATGCGCTGGCGCAAGCCTCGGCCATTGTCATCTGTCCGTCCAACCCCCTGCTGTCCATCGAGCCGATCTTGCAGATTCCGGGTATCCGCGCCGCACTGGAGCGACGTACTGCGCCGTGCGTCGCCGTCAGCCCGATCATTGCGGGGCAGGCCGTCAAAGGCCCGGCGGCGAAGCTGATGGCTGAGTTGTCGATGGAAGTCTCTGCAGCGGGCGTCGCCCAATATTACGGTACGTTGATTGACGGGCTGGTGATAGATAGTGCGGATCGAGACGTTCAGATCGCTCCGCGAAAATTGGTCACCAATACATTTATGCAAACAATTGATGACCGAGTGCGTCTAGCTGGTGAAGTATTGGAGTGGATGGGGAGTTGGAACCAATGATTAATACCTGGGCTATCGTGCCGGTCAAGCCATTTAATCGCGCCAAGAGCCGCCTCGCCAAAATACTGACACCGCAGCAACGCGCCGCTCTGGCCGAGAAAATGTTCCGGCACAGCATAGAAGTCCTCACCAAAGTCAAGCAGATCGCAGGTGTGCTGGTCATCAGCCGGGACACCCACGCGCTGCACCTGGCCCGCCAGTATCATGTTCACACTGTGCAGGAAAGCGGCACACCGGAGCTGAATGCGGCTTTGCTGCGCGCCTCGCAGGTCGTTGCCACGCAGGGCGCAGACGGCGTGCTGGTGCTTCCTGCCGACGTCCCCTTTGTCACCGTGGAGGACATCGAGAAAATCTTGCACATGGGCCGCTACAACGCCACCGTTGTGCTGGCCCCGGATCGCAATGATAACGGCACAAATGCCCTTCTGGTCAACCCGCCAGGCTTCATTCCTTTCGCCTACGGGCCGGGCAGCTTCCACCGTCATGCCATTATGGCGGACGAGGCGGGTGCGACGGTCAAAATCTACCGTTCTGCGACCATTGCGCTGGATATTGATACGCCGCCCGACCTGGATATGTACTACAATCTCTCCGGCGAATTGCCGCCCATCGGATCGGCATCTCTGGCGCATCCGGCCAATGGCGTGACTATCGCCGAGGAACCGTAAAATAATTGCACGTTAGGCGTGGCGTTTACCTCTCCCCTGGTGTTCTCTCCGCAGTTCAGACACCGACACTAATGGGGAGCGGCGAGGATCAGCGAACAGCAGATGAGGCGGCAGGGGAGCAAAGTCAGCGTTGGGGGCCTGCCGCCAGGCATTGAAGAGGCGCAGGCCCGGGCGAAAGGGCGGGGGCATCGAAGGGCCACGCGCCCAGGGTGAGCATCCAGGCATAGGCCTCCACCAGGCGACTGCGCCGTTTCCGGCTTGCCAAAGCGCGCGCGTGTCTCGCTCACTTCGCTGGGGATGCACCCTGCGCCAGCACCATGTCCACCCGCTACCGCGCCAACATCAGCCCGGCCAATGCCCCAGACAA
>Ga0070741_10001783_pt1 | contig 62158 bp, 59 predicted proteins | sample Coa_R1_4_FD_66440 | JGI IMG/M metagenome (GOLD analysis project Ga0070741, IMG submission 66440) | Surface soil microbial communities from Centralia Pennsylvania, which are recovering from an underground coalmine fire - Coalmine... | ecosystem: Environmental > Terrestrial > Soil > Unclassified ...
GATGATGTTATCTTTGGACACGGCATATCGCTCCTTCGGTGGAGAAGTGGAGGCGTCAAGCACCCCCACGATATGCCGCCTTTCCGATTCCCGCCGTCACCAACTTTCAGCGATAGCTCCCCGCTTAATGCGGGGCATGACAGAGCTTGGGCGAAAGCGCCCCTTCCTCCCTTACTCCTCCTCGTCCTGCTGCTTGCCGCCGATCGGCTTCAGCCTGGCGGACACGGCGTCGAGATTGAGATCGTCATTCGACCTCCTCCGAGGTCTCGAATTCCGGCTCCTTGCGCGTGGTCTCGCAGGCTGCAGCAGGGTGTCACCCATTTGCATCGCGCCTGGAAAAGTTGCCGGTTGTGTTTGCCAGTCCAAGAATTGTTTCTTTGCAGCCAATCCGGTTTTCGAGAAATCGGCGATAGTTCGGCCGTGGGCGCTTGCGCTCGCGTTCTCATGGCCACACCAACATTGTGAATTTGTTTCAGATGAAGACGATCCTCTCCGCAATCGCACTTGCTGTCATTGGCACCGTCTCGGCACAGGCCGCCGACATGGCGGTCAAGGCGCCGCCGCTTCCCGCCGAGCCTGGCTGGACCGGCGGCTATCTCGGCCTCAACGGCGGTTACGGATGGGGGCGGGGTGACACCCAGACGGTGCCGGGCGACCCGAACTCACAGAATGTATTCAAGGGCCAGCAAAATATTCCGCCGCTCGCGGCGTCGATCGATACGCGCGGTTGGCTGGGCGGCGTTCAGGCCGGCTATGACTGGCAAATCGACCGGCACTGGCTCGTCGGTGTCGAGACCGATTTCGACGGCGCGAGTATCAGGAACGGGGGGTCCGTTCCAACGACCATCGGCTTCGGTCTGCAGCCAGCGACTTTCGGCGCCAGCCAGAGCCTAGATTGGTTCGGGACGGTGCGGGTCCGGGCAGGTTTCCTGCCAACGCCGGACCTGCTGCTCTATGCGACGGGCGGTCTCGCTTACGGCAGGGTCAACCAGTCAGCGACGCTGGCGCTGCCAGCCGGCCAGTCCAACTCGAGCGGCAATTTCGGCTTTGGCTATGGCTGCGGACCGATCTACGGCCTCAGCGCCAATTGTTTCGCCGGCGGCGGGTCGCGCGTTTCGACCGGCTGGAGCGCCGGCGTCGGCGGCGAGCAGCGCATCACGCGCAATTGGAGCGTGAGGCTGGAATATCTCCACGTGGACCTCGGGCGCGGCAACGCCACCATGCTGGGCAACCTGCCGCCAGGCGTGCCCCTCGCGGCGAGCTTTCTGAACGCGAGCTCGAGCGCGACCTTCGATCTCGTGCGCGCGGGGGTGAACTACCGGTTCTGATCCGCGGGAATAGCCGCAAGCCTCGGCCCCGCGTCCGGGGCAATGGCTGCGGCGTGCAAGCGCGCGCTCCTACTCCTCGTCCTGCTTCTTGCCGCCGATCGTCTTCAGCTTGGCGAACACGGCGTCGACATTGAGATCGTCGCTGGACTTCTCGGACGTCTCGTATTCCGGCTCCTTGCGCGTGGTCTCGGAGGCCGGCAGCAGCGTGGCGCCGCCATAGGCTGCATCGACCGGCTTCTCCTTGGCGGCGCGTTGCACCTCGAAATCGAGCTCGAGCTGCGAGCAGAGGCCGAGGGTCACCGGGTCCATCGGGGTCAGGGTCGAGGCGTTCCAGTGGGTGCGGTCGCGCACGCTCTGGATGGTGCTCTTGGTGGTGCCGACCAGGCGCATGATCTGGGCGTCCTTCAGCTCCGGATGGTTGCGGACCAGCCAGAGGATGGCGCTGGGACGTTCATGGCGGCGCGACACCGGGGTATAGCGCGGGCCCTTGCGCTTGGCCGCCGGCGGCAGCACGACCTTGCTCTCCTGCAGGCGGAGGCGGTACTCGGGGTTACTCTCGCCCTTTTCGATCTCCTCGCGGGTCAATTGGCCGTTGGAAATCGGGTCCATGCCCTTGATGCCCTGGGCGGCGTCACCGTCGGCAATGGCGCGCACCTCGAGCGGGTGCATCTTGGTGAAATCGGCGACCTGATCGAAGGTCAATGCAGTATTGTCGAGCAGCCAGACGGCGGTCGCCTTGGGCATCAGCGGTGCGTTGCTCATGGCAAATCTCCTTTGTGCTTCGCCCACCTGTTTGGAAGGCGAAGCCGGTGGTCATCAACGATGACGGGAATTTGCGCCCTATATAGGCCCTCCAGGGCCTTCCGCGCAATGGTTCTCGGCAACGGTTCTGGTGGCGGCGAGGGGCCGTCAACGGCCATTCCTGGCGGGCTGGTGTTCTGTTAAGTAACCCGAAAGACGTTGTGTTATGCAGGTCACTTAAGGGGCCGGATTGGGCGCTAAAGTGCCTTGACACAGCCTGAAAGCAAGCCCAAGTCCAGTACCAAGCCGTAACCCGAATTGATGTCCATTTGACCGTCCCTGGCCCGCCGGTGAGGGGTGATTCGGTCCTGAGATCGCTCCATGCCAGCCAAATCTGACCTGAAAGTCGTGCTTTGTTCGCCCCGTGGCTTCTGCGCCGGGGTGGTCCGGGCCATCGATACCGTGGAACGTGCGCTGACCATCTATGGTGCCCCGGTCTATGTTCGCCACGAGATCGTCCACAACAAATACGTGGTCGACGGCCTGAAGAAAAAGGGCGCCATTTTCGTCGAGGAACTCGCTGAAATTCCCGACAATACCAGCGCACCGGTGGTGTTTTCGGCCCATGGCGTGCCGAAGTCGGTTCCAGCCGAGGCCCAGGAGCGCAAGTTCTTCTCACTGGATGCCACCTGCCCGCTGGTGACCAAGGTCCACCGTGAGGCGGCGATTCACTTCAAGCGCGGCCGGGAGATCCTGTTGATCGGGCATTCCCATCACCCGGAGGTGGTCGGCACGCTCGGCCAGCTACCGCAGGGCGCGGTGACCCTGATCGAGACTGCCGAGGACGCGCACACCTTCGCCCCGAAGGATCCCAATAACCTCGCCTTTGTCACCCAGACCACGCTGTCGATCGACGACACCGCCGATATCGTCGCAATCCTCAAGGGGCGTTTTCCCAACATCTCCGGGCCGCACAAGGAAGACATCTGCTACGCCACCACCAACCGCCAGCTGGCGGTGAAGAAGGTGGCGCCGGTGGTCGATGCGCTGATCGTGGTCGGCGCGCCGAACTCGTCGAACTCGCAGCGGTTGCGCGAGGTCGCCGAGCGCGAGGGCTGCCCGATCGCCGTATTGGCGCAGCGCGCCAGCGATATCGACTGGGCGCGCTTTGAAGGCATCAAGAGCCTCGGCATCACGGCCGGCGCCTCGGCGCCCGAGGTGATCGTCGAGGAGATCATGGACGCCTTCGCCCAGCGCTTCGAATTGCATGTGGAGACGGTGTCGGCCGCGGAAGAGAACGAGTTCTTCCCGCTGCCGCGCTCGGTGCGCCCCGACGCGGCATAACTCAGATGGCGGTCTATACCGACGTCGCCGCCGACGAGCTTGCCGCGTATTTGAGCCAATACGACCTCGGCGACCTCTTGTCCTACAAGGGCATCGCCGAGGGGGTCGAGAACTCCAACTTCCTGCTGCACACCTCCAAGGGCGCCTTCATCCTGACGCTCTATGAGAAGCGCGTTGCCCGCGGCGACCTGCCGTTCTTTCTCGGCCTGATGACCCATCTCGCCAAGCACGGCATCAACTGCCCGCAGCCGGTCGAGAACAGGCAAGGCGAAGCGCTCGGCGAGCTCGCCGGACGCCCCGCCGCGATCATCACCTTTCTGGAGGGCATCTGGCCGCGCAAGCCCAATGCCACGCATTGCGCCGGCGTCGGGCAGGCACTGGCGAAGATGCATCTGGCGGGCGCCGATTTTGCGATGACGCGGGAAAATGCGCTGTCGGTTGCCGGCTGGCGGCCGCTGTTCGATGCAGCGGCATCACGCGCCAACGATGTGCAGCCGGGTCTGCGCGAGTTTCTTGGCACCGAGCTCGATTATCTCGCCAGCGGCGTGTGGCCGAGCAACCTGCCGCAGGGCGTGATCCATGCCGACCTGTTTCCGGACAATGTGTTCTTCCTCGGCGACAAGCTCTCCGGCATCATCGACTTCACCTTCGCCTGCAACGACATCCTGGCCTATGACGTTGCGATCTGCCTGAACGCCTGGTGCTTCGAGGCTGATCATTCCTTCAACGTCACCAAGGCGCGCGCCTTTCTCTCGGCCTATGGCAGGGAGCGCAAGCTGTCGGAAGACGAGCAGAACGCGCTGCCGCTGCTCGCGCGGGGAGCAGCAATCCGCTTTCTGCTGACGCGGCTGGTCGACTGGCTCAACGTGCCGCCGGGCGCGCTGGTGCGCCCCAAAGATCCCCTGGAATATGTCCGCAAGCTGCGCTTCCACCAGAGCGTGAAAAGCGTGCGCGACTATGGCCTTGCCGCAGGACTGGTCGCGTGAGCAAATTGCCCAAAGTTGCCGTGTATACCGACGGCGCCTGCTCGGGGAATCCCGGCCCCGGCGGCTGGGGCGCGATCCTGCGCTTCGGCGAGGTCGAGAAGGAATTGAAGGGCGGCGAGCCTCACACCACCAACAACCGCATGGAGCTGATGGCCGCGATCTCGGCGCTGGAAGCGTTGAAGGAGCCCTGTGTGGTCGAGCTCTATACCGACAGCCAATATGTGCGGCAGGGCATCACCGGGTGGATCCACGGCTGGAAGCGCAATGGCTGGCGCACCGCCGACAAGAAGCCGGTCAAGAATGCCGAGCTCTGGCAGCGTCTCGATGCCGCGCTGAAGCCGCATCAGGTGCATTGGCATTGGGTCAAGGGCCACGCCGGCCACGCCGAGAACGAGCGCGCCGACCAGTTGGCCCGCGATGGCGTCGCGATGGCAAGGCTGCAGCAAAGGGTGCGGGAGTAGTTGCTCGCTCCGTCATTCCGGGGTGATGCGTGAGCATCAAGCCCGGAATCTCGCGTCACATTCCGCTGTCGTCGCCCGGCTTGACTGGGCGATCCAGTACGCCGCGGCATCTCATGGGACGGCGCCGTCTCTGGAATACTGGATTCCCCGCTTTCGCGGGGAATGACAGTCGTGGTGTGGTTTGACAGAGCGCGTAGGGTGGGCAAAGCGAAGCGTACCCACCGTCGTGATGACCGGAGGTTTGGTGGGCACGGCGCGATGCGCCTTTGCCCACCCTACGGTCTGCGTGCCGGTGCTTACAGCTGCGCCAGCAGCGTATCTCCGCCCGACACTTCGACCTTGCCCGGCGCCGCCTCGAGGTTGAGCTTCTTCACCACGCCGTCCTCGACCAGCATGGAATAGCGCTTGGAGCGGATGCCGAGGCCGTTGGCGGAGGCATCGAGCTCCATGCCGATGGCCTTGGTGAAATCGGCGTTGCCGTCGGCGAGGAAGACCGCCTCATCGCGCTGGTCGGTGTCGCGCTTCCAGGCGTTCATGACGAAGGCGTCGTTGACCGAGACGATGGCGATGGTGTCGACGCCCTTGTCCTTGATGGCATAGGCGTTGAGGAAGATGCTCGGCAGATGCATCTTGTGGCAGGTGCCGGTATAGGCGCCGGGCACCGCGAACAGCGCCACCTTCTTGCCCTTGAAAATGTCGTCGGTGGTTTTGACCTGCGGGCCCTCCGCCGTCATGACGCGGAATTTGGCCTCGGGCAGCTTGTCGCCAACTTGGATGGTCATCGGTGAACTCTCCTGAAACGGGGACGGGACGTTCTAGTGCATTTTTGTGACCGGGGGAATGTCTTCGGGGCGTCGCGGTTATCCCCGGGGCACGGGCAAAATGTATCGCGGGATTTGGCCACGTCGCCGGGACGACCAAGAGACTGCTTCGCATCGCCCCGGAATGACGGAGCGCGTGGCTTTGCGTCCCTACGCCGCGGCCGCCGTCTTCTCGTCGCGCAATTGCCTTCGCAGGATCTTGCCGACATTGGTCTTGGGCAGCGAGGTCCGGAACTCGATGTGCTTGGGCACCTTGTAGTTCGTCAGCTGCGAGTGACAGAACTTGACGATGTCCTCCGCAGTGAGGTTCGGGTCCTTCTTCACGATGAAGGCCTTCACCGCCTCGCCCGACTTCTCGTCGGGCACGCCGATCACGGCGCATTCGAGCACGCCGGGATGGCTTGCGATCACTTCCTCGATCTCGTTGGGATAGACGTTGAAGCCCGAGACGAGGATCATGTCCTTCTTGCGGTCGACGATCTTGATGTAGCCGTCCGCGGCCATCACGCCGATGTCGCCGGTGCGGAAAAAGCCGTCGGCGGTCATCACCTTGGCAGTCTCGTCGGGCCTGTTCCAGTAGCCCACCATGACCTGGGGCCCCTTGGCGCAGATTTCGCCGGCCTGTCCGATCGGCACCTCGTTGCCGTCGTCGTCGCGGATCGAGATCAGGGTCGAGGGCACGGGAATGCCGATCGAGCCGTTGAACTCGGTCATGGTCGCGGGGTTGCAGGTCAGCGTCGGCGAGGTCTCCGACAGGCCATAGCCTTCCGCGATCGAGCAACCGGTGATCTTCTTCCACTGCTCGGCCACCGGTCGCTGCACCGCCATGCCGCCGCCATTGGAAATCTTCAGCTTGGAGAAATCGAGCTTGGCGAAATCAGGGTGATGCATCAGCCCGTTGTACAGCGTGTTGACCGCCGGGAAGCTGTTGACCTGGTACTTCATCAACTCCTTGATGAAGCCGGCAATGTCGCGCGGGTTGGGGATGAGCAGATTGGCGCCGCCGGCGCGCATTGCGAGCAAATAGCAGGCCGTCAGTGCAAAGATGTGATAGAGCGGCAGCGCGCAGACCACGAGCAGCTGGTCGACATGCGGCGGCGCCGCCAGCGCCGGCTGAAGCCACGCGTCGTTCTGCAGCACGTTTGCGACGATGTTGCGGTGGAGCAGGGTCGCGCCCTTGGAGACGCCGGTCGTGCCGCCGGTATATTGCAGGAAGGCGACGTCGTCGGCGCCGATCTTCGGCTTGTTGAAGGACAGGCCCTTGCCCGCTGCGAGCGCGTCGTTGAACGCGATGGACGTGGGCAGCGAATAGGCCGGCACCATCTTCTTGACCCGCCGCACCACGAGGTTGACGATCACGCCCTTGAAGCCGAGCAGGTCGCCCATGCTGGCGACGATCACATGCTTGACGGCGGTGTGCGGCAGCACCTGCTCCACGGTGTGGGCAAAATTCTCCAGCACGATGACCGCCTCGGCGCCGGAGTCCTTGAGCTGGTGCTCGAGCTCGCGCGGGGTGTAGAGCGGATTGACGTTGACCACCGCATAGCCCGCGCGCAGCACGGCGGCGGTCGCGATCGGATATTGCAGCACGTTCGGCATCATCAGCGCGACACGCGCGCCCTTGGCGAGCCCCTTGCCCTGCAGGAAGGCGGCAAGCGCCAGCGACATCTCGTCGAGATCGCGGTAGCTGATCGCCTTGTCCATGCAGATGAAAGCCTTGCGGTCCGCGAACTTCGCAAAGCTCTCCTCCAGCAACTCGACCAGCGAGCCATACTGGCTGACGTCGATGTCGGCTGGCACGCCGGCAGGATATTGCTTGAGCCAGATCCGCTCCATGGCTACTCCCCTCTCCCAAAGCACGCGTCTGCGTGGCGCTGAAGGCTTGTTTTGCCGCAGTATTGGGCCATGGCTGCGCGCAAGGCAAGCGGACTGGCAAGCCGCACCGCATGCTGCAGCTGCTTTAGCTTAACGGGCGGGCTAGCCGGCCGGCTTGGCGTCAGATGCCGCCGGCTTCGGCTTCTTGGCCGCGACCGGCTTGGGCTTGGCGGGCTTTGCCGTGCCGTCGGAAGCGGTGGCCGCGGGCTTGGCTTCCGGCTTGGCATTGGCCTGTTTTGCCGCACCCGGCTTGGCGGCGGCCTTTGGCTCGGCCTTGGCATCGCCCTTCGGCTCGTCAGGCTTTTTCGCCGCAATGCGCGCCTTTTTTCTGCCCTTGGCCTTCGGTGTTTCCTGGCTCGCGGTGTCGGCGGCCACGGCGGCAATCAGCCCGGCACCTGTCCGCGTCGGGCCGGTGTAGACCACGACCGGTTCAACCGTATCAGCCGGGCCTGCGATCAGTGCGGCCGGGTTGGTAACCTGCGGCTGCAGGCCGGCGGTGTAGAACATCGGGTTGGTGTCGCCCGTCGGGGTCGCCGTGCCGTTGCTGGCGATGTCATCCTCGTCGCTGGCCGGCTTGTGGTGATGACCGCCGCACATCTCGTCGCGCAGGTTCGGCGGCGAGGCATCGACCGGCACCAGGTTCTCGACCGTGCCGAGCGAAGGCTTGAGCCAGCCGAGCGAGTTCTGGGCAAAGCCCCGCTCCAGCATCTGGGCGGCGCGCACCGCGCGCATCTGGCCGGACGAGGCGCCGAGCACCACCGCGATCAGCCGCTTTCCGTTGCGCGTGGCCGACGCCACGAGATTATAGCCGGAGGCGCAGATGAAGCCGGTCTTGAAGCCGTCGGCGCCGGGATAGCGGCCGATCAGCTTGTTGAAATTCTGCGTGACGCGCCTGCCGAAGCGGATCGCGGGGATGTGGACGTAATATTCGTATTCCGGCAGGTCGTGCAGGAAGGCGCGCGCCAGGATGCCGAGATCGCGCGCCGAGGTGACGTGGCCGTCGGCCGGCAGGCCGTTCGGGTTGACATAGTGCGTCTGGGTCATGCCGAGCTTCTGCGCGGTGTCGTTCATCATGTCGGCGAAGCCGTCGATCGAGCCGCCGACGCCCTCGGCGAGCACGACCGCCATGTCGTTGGCCGACTTCACCATCATCATCTTCAGCGCATTGTCGACCGTGACCTGCGTGCCCGGCTTGAAGCCCATCTTCGATGGCGATTGCGAGGCCGCGGTCGGCGACACCGTGAACAGCGTGTCGAGGGTGATCTTGCCGTCCTTGACCGCCTTCAGCGTGACATAGGCGGTCATGATCTTGGTAACGGAGGCAGGGTACCAGGGGATGGTCGCGTTCTCGGCCTCCAGCACCTTGCCGGTATCCGCCTCGATCAGGAGATGCGCCTCGGCGTGCACAAGGCGCGGCGCAGCAATCGCAAGCGCCGCTGCGAGAACAAATCCGTGCAGCGTCACCTTGCGAAGCAGGCTGCGGAAAGGCGAGGAGACGTGGGAGGTGCGAGGCAGAGGCACTATCTGATTCCGGTCCTTTGCGATCCTCTCTTCAAGACCTGCCTCTATCGAAGAGAGACGGAGCGAAGGTTTTGAGTGGCGAGGCTCGGGTTTGACGCATGTTCCGGCGCGCACCGCGCACGGCGATGCAAACCTATACCGCCCCGGCGGTCCAGAACAGAGGCTTCCACTGACTAATTCGGCAGATATGACGGCCGAATTTCGACGTCAAATCAAACCTTGACGCCTGGCTTCTCGGGGCTTGCCCCAGCGCCCTGACGAGCATCGCCTTGTGTGCTGTTTTGGACCATGAACTGGGCACGTGCGAGTTCCGCGAAGCGGCCGCCTTTCGCGACAAGTTCATCGAAAGTTCCGCTTTCGATCACCCGTCCGCTCTCGAACAACAGGATCCGCGTGGCGTTGCGGATGGTCGAGAGGCGATGGGCGATCACGAAGGTCGTGCGTCCCCTCATCACCTCGTCGAGAGCCGCATTCACTTTTGCCTCGGTCACCGCATCGAGCGCGCTGGTCGCTTCGTCCAGGATCAGGATCGGCGGGTCTTTCAAGAGCGCCCGCGCAATCGACAGCCGCTGCCGCTCGCCGCCTGACAGCATCCGCCCGCGCTCACCGACAGGGGTGTCGAAGCCTTGCGCGCTGCGATCGATGAATTCCAGCGCCTGCGCGCGCGCGGCCGCCTTGCGCATGTCCTCTTCGTTCGCATCCGGCTTGCCGACGCGCAAATTGTCGGCGATCGAGCGGTTGAACAATAGCGCCTCCTGGAACACCACGCCGATGTTGCGGCGGAGCGAGGTGAGCTTGATGCCGCGTACATCCATGCCGTCGATCCTGATGAAGCCGGATTGCGGATCGAAGGCGCGGTGCAGCAGCGCGATCGCGGTGGACTTGCCGGCGCCGGTCGACCCGACCAAAGCGATGGTCTGGCCCGGCAGCGCGGTGAAGGAGAGATCCTCCACCGCCGGCCGCTTGCCGTCATAGGAGAAGCTGACGTCCTTGAACTCGACCAGCCCGGCAAACCGTCCGGCTTCGATCGCATCGGCGCGATCATGCACCGCCGGCACCGCATCCAGCACCTGGAAGAATTCCTTCAGCCGCGGCGCCTCCATGAAGATGTTGTTGATGAAGGCGACCACCTGTTCCAGCTTCTGGATCAGGATGGTGGCGAAGGAGACGAACATCACGATCTCGCCGACCGTGGTCAGGCCTTGCGCGTGCAGCGCGATGCCGAGGGTGAAGATCGCGAGCACCGTGATGGTGGTGGAGGCCTTGGTGATCACGGTCACCAGTGCCCACCAGGACAGCACCGGCATCTGCGCCGAGAGCAGATTCTGGGAGACGATGCGCAGGCCCTGCACCTCGGATTCGATCCGCACAAAGCTCTGCACCAGCGCGACATTGCCGATGGCGTCGGAGGCGCGCGCCGAGAGGTCGCTATATTGCTCCTCGACCTGGCTTTGCATGCCGTAGGTCTTGCGCACCACGAAGGTCGTGATCAGCGTGAACACCACGCAGAGCACGAACAACAGGATCGCGAGCCGCCAGTTCACCACCAGCGACAGCGGCAGCAGCACGATCACAGAGAGGATGGCGGCGAAATGCTCGCGGAAGAAGCCGAGCCACAGCCGCCACAGCGCGTCGGTGCCGTTGAGCATCACCTTCATCAGCCGGCCCGAATGGGTGCTCGAATGGAAGGTCAGCGGCAGCTGCAGGATGTGCTCGAAATAGCCGGATAGCACGACCTGGCGCTGCCGGTGCGCCAGCCGGTCCGCATTCAGCGCGACCGCGGCGCCGGCGACGATGGTGAACAGGCCGAAAGCGACCCAGGCGCCCAGCAGCGGCCAGGCCGCAGCGCTCGGCTGGTCGGAGGAGAGTACGTCGACAATGCGGCCGAACAGCACCGGCTCGGCAAATTGCGCGCCAGCCAGGATCAGATTGGCAAAGGCGAGCACGAGACCAAGCCGCGCCTCCTTGCCGAGCAGTTCAAGCACACGAATGTAGAGGCGAAACATGCCGACAGGATCCCCCAAGCAAAATCCAGAGCAGAAATTCCGAGCCAACGCCGGGCGGCGAGCTTTGTAACGCGCCATTGTAAGCAGGGATTGCGCGCGAGCTCAATTGATCAGGCGGGAGGCCGCCGGCGGCAGGAAGCTGTCGTCGAAGATATCGGAGACGTCGGGCTTCTTGTGAAACTTGAAGTCCTCGCCGACCTGGTCGATGGCGCGCGCAAAGCGCGCCGGATCGATGCCGCCGAGACCGTTGCGCCTGACCTCGCCGGTAAGAATGTTTTCGGCAATGACGCTGCGCAGCCGTTCGAGCTCGAGATCGCGATCGCCGCCATCCATGCGCGCGACGACCTCGTCGACGGCGCGCTCCGGGTCCTTGATCGCGAGATTGGTGCCGGCAATGACGGCTCGCACAAAGCCCCTCACCGCCTCAGGGTCGCGGCCCGCAAAGCCCGGATTGACGATCACGGCAAAGCCATAGGCCTCGCAGCCGTAGTCGGCATAGCGCAGTACCACCAGGTCGCTTGCGGGCACGCCGCGGTCGCGCAGATTGACTGCGGAGAGATAGGAGAAGCCGTCGACCGCGTCGACCTGGCCAGCCGACAGGATCGGCTCCCGTACCGCCGCGCTCATCTTGTAGACCTTTACCGCGGACGGCTTGATGCCGTTCGCCTTTGCCAGCGCCTGCCACAGACGGAACGTCAGGTCGCTGTCGGCGACCCCGAGCGTCTTGCCTTCCAGATCCGCCAGCGCATGGATGCCGCGGCTCTTGCGCGCGACGATGGCGTAGGGCGCCTGGTTGAACAGCATGAGCACCGCCTTGACCGGCGGCGCGTCGGCCCTGCCGCGAAAGCGGATCAGCTCGTTGATGTCGGCGAGCGCGAACTCGCTGTCGCCGGCGGCCACGCGTGCGATCGCCTCCCGCGAGCCGTCGACAAAACGAAAGCTGACGGCAAGATGCTCCGCGCCGAACAGGCCGCGGCTTGCCGCGAGCATGAAGGGCGCCATGCTGGCATCAAGCGGACGGTCGAAGGCAAGCTGCACCGAGCCGAGGGCAGCATTCTCGGCCGCGCGGCCCTGCCCGCCCGAGACAAGCAACGCGAGGCCCGCCAGGGCGGCGAGGAAACAGCGGAACGGGTTGCTCCGTGCTGGACGCATGATGTCACGCCGCGGACGTTGCGGCCCGATCTGCGGTTGGGCGGAACCGCCGCCGCAACCATCCTTGAGCCGTCATTCTGGAGCAGCGAAGCTGAACGGTCCATGAGCATTTCGGTCGCTGAAATGGCGCAAATCGCCTGCTGCCGGCAGCTCCCTTTGTGACAACCGTACGAATACGGTAACCCGTAATCATACGGTTACGCCGCGAGGGCGAATCGGCGAAAAACACAACCGGACATCCGCGGTTGAGCGGCTCCTCCCTTACCTTGATCCGTCGGCCCCATCGGCCGGCGGATTTTTCTTTTGAGCCTTTGCATTAACGCGCTGGCGATGGCTTTCAACTATTTTGGCTCGCCATGAGTGATTCGATCGAACGGCTTTATCAGGCGGTGCTCGCCGCCCGGCATCTGGACCCGGCGACGTCGCGCACCGCGCGGCTGTTTCAGCGCGGCCCTGCCAAGATGGCCAAAAAGGTGGCCGAGGAGGCCATCGAGGTCGCGCTCGATTCCGTGGGCGGCGATGCACAGGCGATGGTCCGCGAAAGCGCCGATCTGCTGTATAACCTTGCCGTGCTGTGGGCCGCCTCGGGCATCCGCCCGGCCGACATCTGGCGCGAGATGGAGCGGCGCGAAAATCTGCTCGGCATTGCCGAAAAGCTGCCGAAGTCGCCGCTGAAGATCTCCAAGGCCGCCGCTGCCCGCGTTGCCACCCGGCGACCGATTGTTGCCCTGGAAGGGCGCAATCTGCGCAAGCGGCACTAGTTCCCTCAGCAAAATTGGTCCGTATTGAGATGGACAAATTCCGCGCATGATGGTTCATCGCCGCCATGCTGAGACGGATCTATGACTGGTGTATCGACGCCGCCCACAAGCCTCATGCGCTGTGGATCATGGCGGGCGTGGCGTTCGCCGAAAGCTCATTCTTCCCGGTGCCGCCGGATGTGATGCTGATCCCGATGTCGCTGGCGCGGCCCAAGGCCGCCTGGCTTTATGCATCGGTCTGCACCGTGGCCTCCGTGCTCGGCGGCATCCTGGGCTACGCCATCGGCGCATTGCTCTATGACTCGCTCGGCCACTGGCTGATCCAGGTCTACCATCTCTCCGACAAGGTCGAGGCCTTTCGTTCCGGCTACGCGGCCTGGGGCGCGCTGATCATCATTGGCAAGGGGCTGACGCCGATTCCCTACAAGCTCGTCACCATCACCTCGGGCTTTGCCGGATTCAATGTCTGGCTGTTCATCGTTTGCTCGATCATCGCGCGCGGCCTGCGCTTCTTTGTCGCGGCGGTCCTGCTCAATCGTTATGGTGAATGGATCAGGGTGAGGATCGAGAGGAACCTCACGATGTGGGTGGTGCTCGGGGCCGCCGTGCTGGTGTTCGGATTCGTCATCGTCTACTGGCTGCTCTGATCGCGGCGGCAAATTGCATGCAGACCGAGGATGTCTTGAGGCGGGCTCTCGTCTGGTGAACCGGATTGTTGGGTGTGATAGCTCATGGCAAACGTCCCGCTCGCTGCCGCCCGATTGTTTGCTAGCCACTACCAGCTCGTCCTTTGCGATGATCCGGACAGTCCGCTCCCGGACGACGACAACTGGACCAACGAGGGCGCAGCGCGAGGCTTCGCCGGCAACCCGTCGTTCCGGATGGTTGGAACGGAGGCGGACCAGAACGTTCATTGGGTTGAACTCTGCATATCGGATCAACCGCCCGTCCTGGATGAATGGCAGCGCGTCACATGCGTTCACTTCCGGTCCCTGACGGGGAAGGCGCATGTGATGTCCGTCATCGATCAGGTGCCCGCGATATCCGTCGACATCCCGCCGGGAGATTATGCTGCGTATTTCGCAGCACAGAATCTTGGAGTCGACCAACTCACGCTTGGCGAAGACAGAAAGCTGTCCGACACGGAGTTGGCCGTTCGCAGGGATTTGGAGTGGTACCGGATTTTCCTGGTTCGGTGCATCCCCGACCGTGAGGGCCGCCTCAAGGACGCGCCGAGTTGGTCCGCATCGACAGAGGGCTAGGCCTCGTTTCCTGCTGCATCCGCAGTTGCCTTCATGGCATGATGTCTGGCATCTTTACAGTGGAAAGCAACATCATCCCGCATCGCGGAATAACCAAGGAATCGCTCGAACCATGTCCATGCCAGCCTTGTTCAAGGGCCGCCTCTCGATCCCGGTGATCGGTGCGCCGCTGTTCATCATCTCCGTGCCCGACCTCGTGATCGCGCAATGCAAGGCCGGCGTGGTCGGCTCGTTTCCGGCACTCAACGCGCGGCCGCCGGAGTTGCTCGACGAGTGGCTCCATCGCATCAAGGAGGAGCTCGCGGCCTACGACAAGGCGCATCCGGAACGGCCCTCGGCGCCGTTTGCCGTCAACCAGATCGTGCACAAGTCGAACAACCGGCTCGATCATGATCTCGCGCTTTGCGAGAAGCACAAGGTGCCGATGATCATCTCCTCGCTCGGCGCGCGGGAGGAGCTCAATCAGACCGTCCACAATTGGGGCGGCATCATCTTCCACGACGTGATCAACCAGAAATTCGCCCACAAGGCGATCGAGAAGGGCGCCGACGGGTTGATCCTGGTCGCGGCGGGCGCGGGCGGCCACGCCGGCACCATCTCGCCTTTCGCGTTCGTGGACGAGACGCGGCAATGGTTCGACGGCCCGATCGCGCTGTCGGGGGCGATGGGCAACGGTCGCGCCATCCGCGCGGCGCGCATCCTGGGCGCTGATTTCGCCTATATCGGCTCGGCCTTCATTGCGACCAAAGAGGCCAATGCGGTGGAGCGCTACAAGGAGATGATCACGACCTCGAGTGCCGAGGACATCATCTATTCCAACCTCTTCACCGGCGTCCACGGCAACTACCTGAAACCGTCGATCGTCGCCGCCGGCATGGACCCGGAGGCCCTGCCAACGTCGGATCCCTCCAAGATGAGCTTCGGCACGGACGCCTCCGGCGAGCGCGCCAAGCCGAAGGCATGGAAGGAAATCTGGGGCTCAGGCCAGGGCGTCGGCTCCGTCGGCAAGGTCCTGCCAGCCGCCGAGCTGATCGCGCGGTTCAAGCAGGAATACGACGAAGCCAAGGATCCGCCGCTGTAAGCCAAGCGGCACGCTGCACCTCGCCCCGCCTGCGGGGAGAGGTCGGATCGCATCGAAGATGCGATCCGGGTGAGGGGGATTCTCCGCAGACTCAGTTGCTTCCGAATTTGCGGAAGCAGCCCCTCACCCCGACCCTCTCCCCGTGAAGAACGGGGCGAGGGAGAACGGGCATCGAGCTTCAGGCTACTCCAGCTCGATCGGCTGATACTTCCCGTTGTCGTCGATCGCGGTGCCCCAGATCTTGTGGGACGCCTGATGCTCGCCCTTGCCGAAGCCGAGCGCGGTGCCGAGGCCCAGGTCGAGGTTGCGCATGTTCTCCAGCGTGTCGATCAGCCGCTCGGTCTCGAGCTGCGGACCCGCGCGCTTGAGGCCCTGGATCAGCACATTGGCGGCAACGTAGCCCTCGAGCGAGACATAGTCCGGCGCCTCGCCCGGGAAGTACTTGGCGAGCGCGTTCTTGTATTCGATCACCGAGCTGGAATAGCCGCCGACCGCCGGCACCACCTGGGTGACGATCACGCCGCTGGCATAGCGGGGTCCGAGCAGCATCAGTTCGTCCGCAAGCTCGGTTGAGCCGACGAACGAGACGTTGCTGTAGACCAGTCCGGGGAACAGGTCGTGGGTCTTCTCGATGAACTTGGCCGCGGCGCGGTAGGTCGCGACCATGACCACCGCCTTGATCGGGGGCTTCTGCAGCTTGAGCAGATTGACCGCCTCGTCCACATCCACCGTGTTGCGCTTGTAGCCGAGACGCAGGATCGTGCCGTCATTCAGCCCCATCGTGCGATACGCCTTGGCGACACCCGCGAAGCCCGCATCGCCATAGGCGTCCTGCTGGGCAAACACCGCGATCTGCTTCGCCGGGATCCGGCGGATCTTGACCAGGTAGCGTACCGTCGCATCGGTTTCCTCGGCGTAGGAGGCGCGGTAGTTGAAGACGTAGCGATCCGGCGGGTCGTTGCGCAGCAGGTTGGCCCCGGTGAAGGCGCCGAAGAACAGCGTGCGGTGCTCGAGCGCGAAGGGCAGCGCCACCGCGGCGGTCGGCGTGCCGACATTGCCGATGAAGCCGAACACCTGCTCCTTGTCGTAGAGCTGCTTCATCGCCTCCAGCGTCCGCGCCGGCTCATAGCCGTCGTCGGCCGCGACGAGCTTCAGCATGCGCCCGTCGATGCCGCCGGCCTCGTTGGCGCGGCTGAAGGCGGTTTCGATGCCGAGCTTCATCTGCCGGCCGAGCTCTCTGGCTGCACCGGAGAACGGCGCGACGATGCCGAACTTGATCTCGTTGGCGGTCACGCCGCGTACATTCATCGCGGGCGCCTGCGGAAGGGACACCATCGGCGCCGTTGCGGCAGCCGCCGGGCTCGGGGCGATCACGCCGGAGAAGCCCGAGCCGCTGCTGGCGGGCGCTGCCGGCGGTCCTGCGATGGATTGCTCGAGCTCGGCCAACTGACGCTCGGCCGCTCTGCAGTCGATGCGGCCCGCGTTGATCGCGGCGCGGCCATCGCTGACATAGCGGTCGAAGATGCGCGCGAGGTCGTCACGCTCGGCGTCGCTGGTTGCGGTCTGCCTGATCACCGCGCGAAATTTGTCGGCGATGCTCTGGATGCGCCCCTGCGCGATGTCGGGACAGGCGAGGGCCGAGCCGATGATCGGCCCGACGCGGCCGGCGAGATCGCGTACGACGTCGCCGGGCGCCGCTTGCGCGGCGCTCGTGAAGAGGATGCCGGCAAGCGCCATGGCGACGCAAACAGGCCGCCAATGCCGCGCCGAGGTGATGCTGGACGCGTGATGAGACATGGTTAGTCCCCCCTTGGGAATTCAACTAGTGGGCCTTATCTCCGGCATCGACTTTCTGTCGCCAAAGCATGAATTGCTTGAGCAGCCCTTCTGACTGTTCGTGGTGGGCGGCCTGTTCGTGGTTGGCGGACTGATCGCCACCGCTGGCCTGGATGAGAGAGCGGAATTGCGCCAGCGCGGGCTTGGTCGCATCCTCCGGCACCGATGCCGGCGCCGCTGCGGCAAATGACGGGGCGGCCTCGTCATGCGGGGCCAGCGTGACGAACAGCGTCGCGGCGATGGCGGCTACGCCGACGGCAGCGCCGATGCCGATCCATGCGCGGCGCCACAGCCGACCCTCAACTCCCGGCGGCTCCGGAACAACTTCGGGGTCCATCTGCCGGCGCAGCGATTCAAACACGGCGTTCTCGAGCTCGGCGCTCAAGGAAGGCGGCGTCGGCGGCGCGCGCCGGACCGGTTCCGGTTTTGCGGCCCGGTCGAACGGCGTCTCGCCTACGTTCGAAGAGACGCTGGAGAGGCGCAGCTCCGGACGCGCATTGGTCCGCCGCGGCGCATAGTGAAGCGGATCCTGCGGATTGGTCGGGGTCTCTTCACTCATCGCACTCATACGCTACTCCTCTTTACGCAACTGACACACGCTGGCACGTTCCGGGCCGTCGAGGCCAGACACAGAAAAGCAGAGCGCGCCTGTTAGTCCCGTGGGGGCAGCCGCCGTGCTCGACTAAATCGAGCAAAATCATGGCATGGTTACGACACCGCCGGCCAGATAATCGCAAAAACATCGTTAATTGCGAAAGCATCGTCGAGACTACAGCGTCGCCATTCTTTCCCTTGCCCGTCCCCTGGCAATCCTTGGCAAGTGTCTTTGGCAAGTGCCGAAGCTCACCCGCGGACGTGACGGTCTGCTCGTTTCACCGAGAAGTGATGCAGCCAAGCAACGTCTTTATTAAGCTCAAAACAGGGCAGAACCACGTTGAGTCTTTGTTAACTAAGCACTCTATCGGGCATTTCTGCGGCGACTTCGGGACATTGTCAACCGCAGTCCCGGAATTAACCGGCCGTTAACCATGACGGTCGTTGAGTTAATCAAGCCTTAAACCGAACGTCGAGTTGAACCCATGGACGCTATTGCCGAGCCAGTCAGCCAGCCGGTTCGCCTGCGCGGCCGCTCCTATCTCGCTTTTGTGCTGACGCCGGTGGTGCCGATCATCGAGTGGCTCAAGGATCTCGATGACACGCTTGCGCGCTCACCGGGCTTTTTCGTCGGCAAGCCGGTCGTGCTCGATCTCTCGGCAGTGGAGCTCAGCCGCTCCGCGATCACGCATCTCATCGTCAGTTTGGAAAAGAAGAACATCCGCATTCTCGGCATCGAAGGCGTGGATGTCTCGCTGCTCACCTCGACCATGCCGCCGGCCCTGAGCGGCGGACGCGCTTGCGCCGTTGCGGCGGCCGAGCCGGAGAAAGCCGAGGTGAGGGCCCCTGTGGCCTCGCTGATGCTCGACACCCCGGTACGCTCGGGTCAGTCGGTGGTGTTCCCCGAAGGCGACGTCACCGTGCTCGGCTCGGTCGGCTCCGGCGCGGAGATTGTCGCCGGCGGCTCCATCCATGTCTACGGGACGCTGCGCGGCCGCGCCATGGCTGGCGTCAACGGCAATCCGTCGGCGCGCATCTTTTGCCAGAAGATCGAGGCCGAGCTGCTCGCGATCGATGGCTACTACCAGACGGCGGAGGAATTGGACGCAAGCCTGCGCAATCGGCCCGCGCAGGCCTGGCTTGACGGCGGGGTCATGCGGATCACGCCGCTTATTTAAAGAGAACGTAGAGTTCAAAGGAGGTTCATGATGGCCAAAGTGCTCGTGGTGACGTCGGGCAAAGGCGGTGTCGGCAAGACCACGTCCACCGCTGCGATCGGCGCGGCGTTGGCGCAGATCGGGCAGAAGGTCGTGGTGGTGGATTTCGACGTCGGCCTGCGCAACCTCGACCTCGTGATGGGGGCCGAGCGACGCGTGGTGTTCGACCTCATCAACGTGGTGCAGGGCGTTGCAAAGCTCAGCCAGGCCCTGATCCGCGACAAGCGGCTGGAAAATCTCTGGCTGCTGCCGGCCTCGCAGACCCGCGACAAGGACGCGCTGACCGAGGAGGGGGTGGGACGCATCATCGCCGAGCTCAAGCAGACCTTCGATTGGGTGATCTGCGACAGCCCTGCGGGCATCGAGCGCGGTGCGATGCTCTCGATGCGCTATGCCGACGAGGCCGTCATCGTCACCAATCCCGAGGTCTCCTCGGTCAGGGATTCCGACCGCATCATCGGTATGCTCGATTCCAAGACGGTGAGAGCCGAGAATGGCGAGCGCGTCGAGAAGCACATCCTTGTTTCGCGCTATGACGCGGGCCGCGCGGCCCGTGGCGAGATGCTCAGCATCGACGACGTGCTGGAGATCCTGGCGACGCCGCTGCTCGGCATCATTCCGGAGAGCCAGGACATCCTGCGGGCCTCCAATGTCGGCTGCCCCGTCATCCTCAACAGCCCGGCGAGCGCCGCGACGCGTGCCTACATGGATGCGACACGCCGGCTGCTCGGCGAGACGGTGACGATGGCGGTGCCGAGCGAACGCAAGGGGCTGATCAACAAGCTACTCGGACGGAGGGCTGCATGAGCTTGCTGCGGTTCTTTTCCAACCGCAATTCCTCTGCGGCTGTCGCACGCGAGCGGCTGCAGATATTGCTGGCGCATGAGCGCAGCGAACTCGGTCAGTCCGATCTCGTGGTGCGGCTGCGTGAAGAAATTCTCGCCGTGATCGCGCGGCATGTTACCCTCGATCCCGACAAGGTCGTAGTCAGGATGGACAGGGGAAAACATGTCTCGACGCTGGAAGTGGATATCGAACTGCCGAACGAGCCGATGGCTCGCGCAAGCTGATCTTGGGCCCGCGCAAGCTGATCGTGGGCGCGCGCGAGCCGATATCGGGTTGCTCGCGGCGGCCTGATCGATGGAAGCCATTTTTCGCGTCGAGGACAATCGCGTCCTCGTCAGCCCCAACGCCGCCGGACCCTGGGATCCGCGCATGCAGCATGGCGCGGCGCCGTCCTCGCTTGCGGTGTGGGCGGCCGAGCGCATTGCCACGCCGAGCGAGATGCGGATTGCGCGCGTCACCATCGATCTGATGCGTCCGGTGCCGCTTAAGCCGCTCACCGTCGAGACCGAGGTGCTGCGCGAGGGACGCAAGATCCAGCTCTGTGCGGTCAGGCTGAAGGCCGACGGCATGCTGGTGGTGGCCGCGACCGTGCTGAAGGTCCGAACGCTGGCGCAGCCGTTGCCCGCGGATATCGCTGAGGAGAAGGTCACGCTGCCGGGGCCCGACGTGGCGCCGGAGGATCCGGCCAAATTCTCCAACAGCCCCTTCGTCACCGGCATGTCGCTGCGTTCCGCCCGCGGCAAGTTCGGCGTGCCCGGACCAGGCGCGATCTGGTATCGCGTCGACCGGCCGCTGGTCGAAGGCTTTGCCGTCTCCCAGGCGATGCGCGCCGTCGCCGCCGCCGACTTTGCCAACGGCACCTCGGCGGCACTCGACTTCCGCCACTGGACCTTCCTCAACGCCGACCTCACCGTCAGCATGGCCCGCGAGCCCCTGGGCGAATGGATCCTGCTCGACGGCGAATCCTGGATCGGCCCCGACGGTGCGGGGCTCGCCATGATGCGCCTTGCGGATGAGCGCGGCTATTTCGGCCGGGCGGTGCAGAGCCTTGTGATCGAGAAGCGGTGAGGGGCGCGATAGACTGATCCGTCACAATGCAAACCGGAAACGCCCTTGCCTGATACCGACACCCTTGCCCGTTTTCGCGATCGTCTGCAGCTGCCGCTGATCGCTGCACCCATGTTCCTGGTCTCCGGCGTGGAGCTCGTGTCCGCAGCCTGCCGCAACGGCGTGATCGGCGCATTTCCGACCGTGAACTGCCGCAGCGCTGAACAGCTCGAGGCCTGGCTTGCCGAGATCGAGGGCCGCTTGCACGCATTCGAGGACGAGCATGGCCGGCCCGCGGCGCCGGTCTGTCCGAATCTCATTGTGCATCGCTCCAATGCCCGACTCGCCGATGATCTTGCCGTGCTGCTGCGGCACGAGAGTGAGATCGTCATCACCTCGGTCGGCTCGCCGGCGCCTGTGGTGCAGCCGCTCCATGATGCGGGGTCCCTGGTGTTTGCGGACGTCGCCACCATCCGCCATGCCGAACGCGCGCTTGAAGCGGGCGCCGACGGGCTGGTGCTCCTGACCGCGGGCGCCGGCGGCCAGACCGGTTGGCTCAACCCGTTCGCGTTCGTGCGCGCAGTGCGCGGCTTCTTCGACGGCCCGATCGTGCTTGCCGGCGGCATCAGCGACGGCCATGCGCTGCGGGCGGCAGAGGTGCTGTCCTGCGATCTCGCTTACATGGGCACCAAATTCATCGCCACGCGCGAAAGCATGGCCGACGAGCGCTACAAGGCCATGCTGGTCGCCTCGTCCGCCGACGACATCCTGCTCACCACGGCATTCACCGGCCTGCAGACCAACATGCTGAGGCCCTCAATCATCGCCGCCGGGCTTGATCCGGACGATCTGCCGGCGCGCGGCGCCATCGAGATCGGCAAGGATATCGATGTCGCGGCCCGCGAGGCGCATCCGAAGCGCTGGCGGGACATCTGGAGCGCGGGCCACTCGACCTCGGGGGTGACGGCGGTGCTGTCCGTCGAGGATCTCGTCGCGCAGACGGCGGCGGAATATCGCGCCGCGAAATCGTGAACGCACCTGGTCTTAACCTTAACGCGGCATTAACCAGCGCAGTCCGACAATCCCGCCATCACCCGAGAAGCCCCCGGTTCGGGCTTCGGGGCGGGAAAAGGGATTTTCGGGAATGGCACTCGAGAGGTTTTTCGACAAGACGCCGGCGACACTCGATGAACTGCGCAACCGCGTCTACTTCGCCCTGCAGCGCCATCCGCTGTGCCGCGAGGTCAAGTTCGACGTCGTCTCGACGCCCCGCACGGCACGGGGGGCCAACTGGACGGTGAGCCTGCGCTCGGTCGAGCCGCGCGCGCTGTTTGAGGCCTCCGATATCGTCGCCGACATCCAGGACGCCTATGAGCTTGCCTTAGCTGCTTGAAATTCAAGAACTTTTCGCGCGTTTACCATGGCGCTCAGTTGTTCCGGGCGCGCCGCAACGATGGCCCGTTTAAGCCTTAATTAACGCTCAGTGTTTCGCGAATTGTCTGACTATTCCGACGGGACGGAGAGTTGCTTGACCAAGTCCATCACACTCCTGGCGCTGGCCTGCTTGCTTGTTGCGGGATCGGCGGTCGCCAGCATTCTCACCCGTGAAAGCATTCCCGCCGCCGGCGTCGCCGCCTCACTCCCCGATCTCAAGGGGAGCATCATGGTGCCGAACCGGGAGGCCAAGCAGGACAAGCTGGCGGTTGTCGCGCCGCCGGAGACGGCGGCCGCACCGCAGCCTATCGCAGTCGCGACCGAGCCGCTGCGCCAGGCCTATGCCTCCTCAACCGACGCCGACATCGAGGCCGCCAGGGAAGCCGTCAAGGCCATGACACCTGCGGAGACGACGCGTGCGGAGACCACGGAGCTTCCGCCGCCGAAACCGAAGGTCGCGACCCGTACGCAGCCGCAGAAGACTTACGCTTTCCTCTCTGACGCCCAGATTGCGGGGATCAAGGAGCGGCTGCATTTGACCTCCGACCAGGAATATTACTGGCCCGGCATCGAGCAGGCGCTGCGCGGGATCGCGCGCAAGATCCAGGCGGCGCGGCTGTCGAACCCGAACGCCAATGCGGGCTCGATCGATCCGGATTCGCAGGAAGTGCAGCAGCTGAAATCGGCGGCGATGCCGCTGTTGTTCCAGCTGCGCGACGACCAGAAGGAAGAAGTGCGGAAGCTCGCCCGCGTGATCGGGCTCGAGAAGGTCGCCTCTGCGATCTGAGGCTTGCGCTCCGTAGCCCGCATGGGCGACTGCGACATGCAGGGCGCGCACAAGACCCGGATATCGCTTTCGCTCATCCGGGCGACCGGAATCAAAACATCAAGGACGCACGCCGACCCGCGGGCTCGCTTGCCTGGCCCGCGGATTGGCGCCTTGCGCGGCCGTCACCCGCCATGGGCCTCGACGACCTCGCGGCAAGGCGTGGAGAGCCTGGCCTTGTTCTGGGCGAGGCAGGCGCGCATCTCGGGCGGGTGACCGATGAATTGCGCGCAGAGGCTTTGGGCATCGGCGCGGCAGGCCAGCTTCTCCTGCATCGAGGGAGCGGAATCCGCCATCGCCTGCGAGGCGCCCGCAATCAGCAGGGTAGCCGCGAGGAGGACGGAGGAGCGGTTGATCGATTTGGTCATGACATCACCTTTTGGCTTTCAGGGATTGGTGTTGAAAGTGACCAGAACCTCCTCGAAACGTGGCGCGCGCGCCATGCCATGATCATGGGAGGCGGCCTCCCATGCGCCATATTTGGATCCCCGGATTTCCGGAATAACATAATCTTGCCAACAAGATAGCGGCGACGAAAAACCCCGCCCCGGCCCTCGAAAATCCGCATCGACCACCTCGCGCGCCCATGCTCCCATCTTCATGGGATGTTGGAGGCGCGCGCCTTCGAGCATGTATCGCCGCGTCGGTTGCGACGGCCACAGGGCCGATCGTGAGAAACCGAGATAGAGATCAAAGGAGAGATACCATGTCGAAGTCCAAGACCTTCAGCGCTGCCGTTGCGGCTGTCCTCTTGTCAGTTGCTGCGGCTTCCCTCGCCACCACGCCCGCGAATGCCGCGGTGGTCTGCAAGACCGCCGGCGTGCCGCAGGGCTGCGTCGTTGCTCCGACGGCCGCTCCGGTCGTGGTCGCGCCCGCCGCGCCGGTTGCCGCCGCCAGCGTGACGCGCGTCGGTTACTATGGCCGCTACTATGGTGGCCCGGCTGCCGTGAAGCATGTCGGCTACACCCGCGTCACCCCCTATGGCGTGCGCCATGTCGGCTACACCCGCGTGTGGCGCTAACGCGCATCACTGTCCGGGAAGCGGTGAGGCAATATCAGCCTCACCCGCGTCCCGGTGCTGTTGGAGACCACCTCGCATGTCGCCCCACAGCGCGCGGCGCGGCTCTGCATGTTGCGCAGGCCGCGTCCCGCTGACCGGCTGGCGCCGCTCGCGGGTGCAAATCCCTGGCCGTCATCTTCCACGGTGATGCAGCCATAGGCCCCGGACAGATCGGTGAGCGTGGCGATGCTCACCGTGATCGTCGTCGCACTCGCATGCTTGACCGCGTTGGTCACCGCCTCATCCAGTAGCCGCACGATCTGGATCACGTGCGAAGGCCGCAGCTCGGGATGCACCGGCAGGCCGGGCGGCGTGATCTTCCAGTCCAGCGCAATGCCGTGCGGGCGCAGTTGTGCCGTGAGGCGGTCGCGCCAGGAGCCCAGCGCCAGCATCAGGTCGCCGCCGATATCGTCCATGGAATCGATGACAAGGCGCAGGTCCTTCAGCGCGGCACGCGCGGCCTCGCCGACGCCGCTTGCGGCCTGGTCGCGCTCGGAGAGCGCGACGATGCTGACGAGCTGGCCGCCGAGACCGTCATGCAGATCGCGCATCAGCCGCGTGCGCTCGCGTGCCAGCTCGACCGCGCGCGCCTGCTCCTGCTCGCGGACGAAGGCGGCTCGCAACTTCTCTTCGGCCTTCCGCAGCTGAGTGACGAGATGCGCCGCAAAGCCGTCGACGCGGTTGAGCGCGCGGGCAAAGCGCCAGGTCAGCCCGGCGCCGATCGCGATCAGCAGGACCGAGTAGGACAGCCGGCTGAAGAACAGCCGCCGGTCCGGCAGGATCTGGGCCACCGACAGCACGTCGTGCGCGAGGCACGTCATCACAATGGTGACGGCGCAGCCGAGCAACAGGCTCGGCACATCCTGCTTGCGCAGCTCCGACCAGCCGACGACGAGCGCGAGCAGTGTGAGATTGATGGCGATCGAGGGAATGCCGAGCAGCAGGAACGCCCCGCGCAACGCGTCCGGCGAGGCGAACAGCCCGATCAGAATCAGCCCGATGCCTGGCGCGAAGATCAGCGCGGCATAAGGCGGCCATCTCCGCGCGAAGAACAGCATGGCGAAAGCGAGCACCAAGCCGCTTTCCAGCGGCGCCGAGGCGATCAGCGCGGCGTTGAGATGCGGATGCGCGGGCTCGTCGATGGTGCTCTGCAGGAAGGGCTGGATTGCGCCGAGCGCCATCGCAAGTGCCAGGATTCCGTAAGCCGGCTCATGCCGTCGCACCGTCCACAGCACGATCAGGATCACGGCCAACATGCCCTGCCAGGCAGAAAACACCATCGGCAGGGTGAGAAACAGCAGCGCGCGCTTTTCATAATAGGGCCGCAGCACATCGTCGGGGCCGACGAAGATCTGGTCGAGGAAGCCGGACAGGGGGCCCCAGGCATAGAGCCGGATCGCCAGATCGTTCGCGCCCTCGCGGAGGAGGGAGGCCGGGATCACCGCGATCTCCGGCGTCGCGCGGTCGGGCCGGTTGGCGGAGGGATCGCGGCGGCTGTCGAAAATCTCAATGCCATTGACGATGATTTCGATGCCATTGGTGAAGCGCGGCACATAGACCGACCAGGCGTCGTCGGCGCCGGTCTTGCTCCAGTCGAAGCGGGCCTTGAACTCCGCCGGATCGCTCATCCCTGCCCGGGAGGGCACGAAGGCGGGCAGCGTGACGCTGCGCGAGGCGCCGCGGTCGAGAAGCGTGAACGTGGCGGCAAGATAGCGCGACGGCGGTTCGGACAGCGGATGGCGCAGCGCGAGAATGCAGAGCGCCGCGATGAGCGCCTGCAGCAGCACGTATTGAGCGAGCCGGGAGGCGACGTTGCGCGAGCGCGACGGCTGCGCAGTGCTTGCCGGTTTCGCCGCGTCGGTCACAGCTTGATCAGGCCCTGCTGCACCGCCTCGAACACCGCTTCACCCCGCGTGTGCACCTCGAGCTTGCGATAGATGCTCTTGATGTGCCCGGGCACGGTTTGCCTCGACATGCCAAGATGGCCAGCGATCTCGGCATAGCTGAAGCCCTTGGCGATGCCCCAGAGGATGTCGATCTCGCGCGGCGTCAGCCTTGTGGTGTTGAGCGGCGGCCCCGATGCCGGCCCAGCGGCGCTCTGCGTCCGACGCACGATGAAACGGGCGATGGAAGCAGAGATCGGGGAATGGCCGGCGACGAGCTCGCGCACGGTCGCGGCAATGTCGGTCGGAAAGGCGTCCTTCAGGATATAGCCGGTCGCCCCGACGGTGATGGCCGAGATCACGCTCTCCTCGTCGCCAAGGATCGAGATCACCATGATCTCAGTCTCAGGCAGGTGCGCGCGCGTCTCGCCGATCAGCTCGATGCCGTGACCGTCGGGCAGTTGCAAGTCGGTGAGCAGCACGCGGGGTTGGCGCGCTTCCAGGCTTGCCCGCGCCTCGGCCAGCGTCGTCGCCGCGGCGACGTCGAAGCCCGCTCTCTCCAGCGCATCCTTCAGCCGCCAGTTGGTCGGCGGATCGTCCTCGACCAGGAGGATCGAGATGTCCTTTGCAGGGATGTCTTCAGCCGACGAGGTCATCGTGCAAGTCCTATTGCCCCGGTCAACAAATCAAGGCCGACGGGCGCGGGCGTAGCTTAGTCCGCGGATCATAGTTTGCTACCCCCATATTCATGGGATGATGGTTTGCGGGCCATCGGCTCGTGAAGAATGTCACGATCGATGGCGAGCTGTGGTCGGACATCAATCAGCATCCGGCGGCAAGGACCCACCAGTACAGCTTCGATCTCGCCGCCGCCTCGCCGGTGCATCGCAACCTGCAACGCGATGCCGGCCGCTACCGCGCCACACCAAATCAGCCTCTCGCAGCGGCTCTGATCGCGCGGCATTGAGCGGTTCCCACCGGTGTTGCCGGAACATCGCCAAAGCTCACACGTTGCCGGGCCGGAGAGGAGGCGGACATGCGCGCTTCAACGGCTTTCTTTGTCGGGGTTGGAACCGTGTGCCTCGCGATCACCGGAGGTCTGGCCGGAGGACTTGTGATCGGCAACATCATGAGCCCGCCTCCAGCAAAACACGCAGCCGAGACGACTCGGTCGAAACAGCCGGCGCAACCGATGCCGGCCGCGAGTCCGCTGCCCTATGCGGCCTCGACACTTGCCTTCACCGATCCGTCGATGAAGCCGAAGGCGCCGCCGGCTGATCAGAAGGAGCCGAAGGTTGATAGCGGCACTGCGGCATCGCCTCCGCCAGTCCCGGCCGTGACAAAGGCGGCAGCATCGACCGGGGAAACGTCAAAGCCGGCCGATCATCCGACCGCACGGCAGCCGGCACAAGAGGCGCAACAGGCTGAGCCGGCCAAACAGGAAGCTGCGCCGGCCAAACAGGCAAACGCGCCGGAAGATGCCAACGCCAAAGATGCCAACGTCAAGGCGCGAAACTCCGATTTGAAGCACGCGGGGGACAGGCGTCGCGCCAGCCGAGCGCAGCGCTGGGCTGCGCGGCACAGCTACGGTCAGGGCCGGGATCAGAATCAAGATCAGAGCGAGGCTCAGAGCCAGGATCAGAATGGCAGTGCGAACTCCGAGCGGCCGGCCCGCGACGATCGCAACAGCGATCGCGGCAACAGCTCGGCGACGTATTCCTACAACTATTCCGATCGCCGCTATCGTGATGACAATCGCGGCAGATATCGAGACGCCGAGCGTGACGACGATGATCGCGGGCCGGGCTATGCGGTCGATGAAGGTCCGCGCTTTGGTTTCCCCCGCATTCAGCTGTTCGGGCCGGACGACTGATCCTCTTGCGGCTCAAATCGCATTGGAAAGAACGGGTGCGCGGTGTCTCTTGCCGCCCAGCTGCCGAGGCGCGCGTTTGCTCGGCTCCTTAAGGATGAGGTCTTTCTTTCGCGGCGGGACGTAAAATCCTCACGCCGACGCGATATCGGACCCCTGATGGTGAGGAGCACGCCTTCGGCGCGTGTCGCGAACCACGAGGCCGAGCTGGTCTAAAGGCTTTTCGCGTTGATGCCCTCGCAGCCCAGTCGGACCTCTCACATGGTGAGACGTGCATTGATTTGTACGACCGCACAAAAGTCTTGGCTGTTGCCGCAAATCATCTTGAAACCTCCGTCGCGCCGGAGGCAAGATCGCCTCCAACTCACAACAATCCGGGGAGGATGGGACATGAGCAGCAGCTTTGGTGCAGCGGCGGCGCAAATCTTCCGGCGCGCGACGCCGGATCGCGCGACGAAGATCCGCGCTGGCGTCATTGGCGGGATGATCGGCGGGGTCGTCATCTGGGTGTACGAGGCGGTCGTCTGGGTCGGTGTGCAGCATCTACTGCCGCTCGCCGGCATCCCGCGCAACGCGACCGGCCTCGTGTTCGGCAAGGCGGTGCAGGAGCAGCTCGGCGCGGCGGCCTATCTGCTCGGCACCGGAATCCACTTCTTCTTCTGCCTGGTCTGGGGCGTGCTGTTTGCGTATCTCTGGCCGGGCCTGCAGCGCCGCGGCTGGGAAGCGACGTTCGCCGCGATGATCTACGCGGTCGTGATCTGGATCGTGATGCACGCGGCCATCATGGTCGCGACCGCCGATCACCCGAACTACTTCGATCCCAATGTCGTGATCGGTGGCTTCATGTCGCATCTGTTCTACGCCGTGCCGCTCGCGCTGTACGTGAAGCGGAAGCTGACGGAGTAGATCCGGATAGGTCGAGCAAAGCGGTTTTCCGAAAAGATCATGCTCTATCAAAGAGCTCAAGCGCGATGACGATTCATCCTAATCTCATCGCACTTTAGTCGAGCCTTTTCTTTCGAAACGTTTGCAGGATGTCCTGTTGCGATTCAATGTATACGTTGACACACTCCAGACGGTCGCGCTCGACCGGGAGCTCTGGCTCCTGTCGTTGCGCCGCGCATCGGCTGCGATCTGCTTTGATTCTGGCTTGTAGATTGGCCATCTCAAGCACCGCTGATCGCAGCGCATGGCGCGTCCTGGCCATCTCCTGCTCCAGAATCCTCCGTTCGTCCCGAAGCAAACGGCTGACGATGATCGCGCGCTCGACACGCGCAAAAAGATCGTCTCGGTCCATAGCTCCTCCCTCCCGCCGTTTGCAAATTGGCAGGGACGCCAAGCCGGCGCGTTCACATGCGTTAAGGCGATCGTCAAACAGTTGCGGATCGAGCGTGCCGCGTCAGTGGACGTATCGCACCGGAGGGGCGGGATGAGGGCCGGGCCGCGACCGAGTGGTGACTGAAGCTTGGTCCCGCATTGCCCGGGGAATAATCGGGGGCTTCTTCAGTTCCTGCAGCCCTGCCGGCCTTCGATTCAAAATCCGGCCCCTGTTCGATTCAAAATAAAGAACTATATTTCCCGGTTTGCGGTGATATTGTTGCAGGTGTCCCTGTAGTGCGGGGGAGCGCCATGCACCGATATGTCGCCCGGACCAACATCGATCACTACATCGGCCTCCTGGGCGGCCGTGACCTCGCACCTCAGAGCCGACGCACAATCACCAAGCTGCTGATCGCTGAGGAGGACAAGCTCAGTCATGATCTCGAGCATCTCGAATTCGCCGAGAGCCGCGCCGCAACGGGCAGGGATCGGGTAAACCATCAGAAGGAGTTGCGCGACTCGTTTGGCATCGGGACGGCAGAGCGCCAGCAGGCGGAGCGGCTGCTGGTGAATTTCGAGAACCTGCAAACCATGCTGGAGGACTTCTGCCATCTGCTGCGCCAGAGGGTGAACTCGCGCGGGCTCTAGCCCGCCGCGACTGTGCGAACGCCGGACCCATAGCGCGCAAGCCTGTGGCGGCCCGGTTCGCGAACGACGGGAGAGAGCGTGGTTAAGAGCCCTTCTTAGATTCCTTACAATTTGAGTCATCTCCGAACCGCCTAGTGTTCATAATCTTCACCCGGAACTGTTAGCTGAGATTGCCGCGCTCTCATCGGCTCGCGCCCCGAGAGCGAAACCGCTCAAAGAGACCAAGAACAATGACAATGCTCAATTCCCTGATCCATGACGTGCAGGATGCCTCCGCTTCCGGCTCGACCAAGCGGCAGCTCAGGGCGCTCACGCGGATCACCGATCTGTTTCTCGCCGGCTCGACGCGCTATTCAAAGCGGCAGGTCGAGCTGTTCGACGAGGTGTTCAAGGTCCTGGTCGAGGCGATCGAGCTCAAGACCCGCATCAAGCTCGCCCAGCGCTTTGCCGCCGACCCCGCCGCGCCGGCCGTGCTGGTCCGCGCCATCGCGGCCAACGATGACGCCGCCGTCGCCGGGCCCGTGCTGAGCCAGTCGCCCGTTCTGACCGAGCCGGATCTGGTCGCAAGCGCCAGCACCCAGAGCCAGGACCACCTGCTGGCGATCGCGCAGCGCGAGACCATCAGCGCGGTGATCACCGATATCCTGATCGAACGCGGCGAGCAGCAGGTCGTGCATGCGGTCGCACGGAACGCCGGCGCACAGATTTCCGACGAGGGGTTTTCGGAGCTCGTGCTGCGCGCCGCCGCCGACGGCGAGCTCGCCCTGCATGTCGGGACGCGGAGCGACATTCCGCGCCATCATTTCCTGAAGCTCCTGGAGACCGCTTCGGCCTCGGTGTGCGGCCGGCTCATCGGGGCCAATCCGAAGCTCGCCGAGATCGTGCAGGAGACCGTCACCGAGGTGATCGACGACATCAATCGCGAGGTGCGCAGGCACTCGAGCGCGCATGCGAAGGCGAGGTTCAGGATCAAGCGGCTGGCCGAATGGAAGGAGGTGCGCGAGGTCGACGTGCACGCCGGCGCGCGGGCGCAAAATTTCGAAAAGACGGTGACGGCGCTTGCGGCGCTCGCCGGCTGCGGCATCGAGGTCGCCGAGCGCGCGGTGCTCAACGAGAATCCCGGCGCCGTGCAGATTATCGCCAAGGCCGCCGGCTGCTCCTGGGCCACGGCGAAGGCGCTGCTTCTGATGACGGTCGCCGAACGCAAGATGTCGAGAGCCGATCTGGAGCACGCGCGCGTCAACTTCGAGCAATTGGAGCGGCGCACCGCCCAGCGCGTGATGGAATTCTACGAAGCCCGCCGCAACATGCTCGCCCATGCAAGCCCCACCATCACATCGGGCGAAGCGGCGAAGCTTGAAGCGATGATGGGGTAGAGCATGATCCGGAGAAGCGTGAAGCGGTTTTCCGAAAAGATCATGCTGCTCAATCAAAGAGCTAAAGCGCGATGACACTTCATCCTGATCTCATCGCGCTTTAGGCCGAGCGAGCTTGTCCGGCTCGGCTGGTGGCTTGGGCCGATTTGGTTGAGGAGATGCTCCGGCCGGTCAATGTCTGCCGAAAAGCCTGGCGATACGGCTAACGGCATGATTCCACTTGAATGTCGTTAAAGGGATGCGATTTCGCCTGCTGTGACGGCATATCAAGGACCTAGGGACAGCCCTAGGTTGACACTCTGTTCTGTCGACACGAGACTCCGCCTATTTCGGTCGGGAATCGCCGAGAGACGATTGCGTGGCGTGGCGTGGCGATAGATCTTGCAAATTCGGAGCCCTCAAAGGCAAACGCGTCGACCGGTGAAAAGGGAGCCGCGAATGGGCAGCCGGCCGACAAGGAGCAAGCTGCCGCGCCGGCGGGTCAAACGACGCCGGGGACAATGCGCTCGCCGCTGCCCGCCCCGAAATCTGGCAAACCTGCCGATGGAGTTCCGAAGTGAACGCTGGGTCCTCCCGCAAAGCGAATGAGAAGCCCGAAGCGACCGCCCGCGCCGCCGGCAAGGTTGTCGCGAATTTCTGGCGAGTGTACGGCGCCGAGTATCATGAAATCAGAGGCGGTAACGATGAGGCGAGAGAGCCGACAACGGCCGATGAGATGAAGGGGCTCGCGCTCTCTGGAGGTGGAATCAGATCCGCCACCTTCTGTATGGGCGTGATGCAGGCATTAAACGCCGCGGGAGTCCTCGAGAAATTCGACTACCTATCCACCGTTTCCGGTGGTGGATACATCGGCTCATCGATGACCGTGGCAATGTCGGCGGCTGCGCTTGCAGCGCGAGAAACGGCGAAAGAGCAAAAGGCGGAAGAGCAAAAGGCCAAGGGCGACGAGAGGCAAGCGTGCGCGGAAGCGCCGGCCGCGGACGATCGCGCTTGGCGGTTTCCCTTCGGGAAGACCGGCGAGGATGTGGGAGAGACCGACGAGACCCGGCACTTGCGCGATAATTCACGCTACCTGCTACAGGACGGCGTGGGGTCACTCCTGTCGGCGACAGCGATTTACCTGCGCGGCATCACGATGAATGTGTTTATCGTCCTGCCGTTCTTGTTGGCCGCGGCGGCACTGTTGGTCGTCTTCAAGCCGGACACTGAGGCGCTTGCGTCGCCACCGTCTTGGCTGGCGTGGCTGCCTGACTCAGTGAGGGCAACGGGTTGGCCTCTGTCGATTTGCGCCGTGCTGCTCTTCGGCTTGGTCCTGACCGTCTATGCCTTCGTGGTGTCGATCTCTCCGATTCAGCCGATATCTACCCGCAGATGGGCGGCAAGAATTTTTACGACCATATTGGCTCTTTGCGTGCTCCCGATCGTGTTCGAGGCCCATTTCGCGCTCTTGAGGACGATGTTCGGATCCGCCGCGCTTGGTTTCAAGTTCGAAAGCGGCTCGAGTGCGTCGACCACGCTCTCCTGGTTTGACGATATTGGACACGTTGTCGACTGGGCGAAGCACATTGTGCCGGTTTTCACACCAATTGTGCTTGCAATCCTGCCTTTCGTCCGCCAGATCGCGCAAAAGGCAGTCACGACTGCCACAGACTCGATGTCTGACTCCATTTCGAAATGGACCAGCAGAGTCGTACTTGTGCTCGTGGCAGCGATCGTTCCGATCCTGCTGTGGCTGAGCCTGATGCAGCTTGCCTATTGGGCAATCGGCGTGACCGACTGCATAACGCCGTCGCCGAAAGGATGCCTCTCATGGGGCATCACCAGCTGGACCGATCATTCTCCAGCGTTTCTCTCCTGGCTCTTCATGCACGGCGTGGCTATCGCGAAAACGAGCTTGCCCTGGCTGGCTCGCGTAACGGCTGCGGTCGTTTATGTGGCGATCGCGATTGCGCTCTTCGTGTCGTGGATCCTGCTGAACGTAAACGCGAACTCGCTCCATCAATTGTACCGCGATCGATTGGGGAGTGCATTTCTCATCCGACGCAAGACTGTCGATGGACCTTTGGAAGGTGCCGACCACTTCAGGCTCTCGGACCTGGTCTCCGGAGCTTCGCCGTATCATATCATCAATGCGGCATTGAACCTTCCAGGGTCGCGTTTTGCGAACCGCCGCGGGCGTAACGCCGATTTCTTCATTTTCAGCAAGCGCTACGTCGGCAGCGAGGCGACCGGCTATGTCGATACACGTCTTGCCGAGGAGGCCACCGACGGGCTCAACGTCGGTACGGCTATGGCCATTTCCGGTGCCGCAGCGGCCCCGAACATGGGCATGGCCTCGATGCGTCCGCTATCGGCGACAATAGCGCTCTTGAATGTGCGATTGGGCCGCTGGATGCGTCACCCGTTCGACATCGTAAGATATGCAAATGCAAATGCACTTGTACGGTGGTGGCGAGGGGCGGCGGGGCCGACCCACCTCCTCGCAGAAGCCTTTTTCAAATCAGGCACAGCAATTGACGATCGGAGACCAAACGACCCCCGTTGGGCCGGGTTCCTCTTTCTCACCGACGGCGGTCACATCGAGAATCTAGGAATTTACGAATTGCTCCGGAGGCGGTGTTCGCTCATCGTCGCGGTCGATGCTGAAGCGGATCCGGATTTCAACTCCGCTTCGCTGATCCAGCTCCAGCGGTTTGCCAGGATCGATCTCGGCACCCGCATCGTCATGAACTGGCAGCCCATCGGCGATCGCTCTCGAAAGACCTCAGAGAACATCGTGTCGGGCGTACGCGAGCCGCGGCCGGGCCCACACGTCGCACTGGGACTGATCGACTATCCGCCTCCTTCCACGAGCGACGCCCGGCAGCGTGGCGTGCTGGTTTACATCAAATCCTCGATGAGTGGCGACGAGAACGACTACGTGATCGCGTACAAGGCGAAAAATCCAAAATTCCCGCAGGAATCAACGATGGAGCAGCTCTTTTCGGAAGAGCAATTCGAGGCCTATCGTGCTCTTGGCGAACACATCGGTCGTAGATTCGTCAACGGTGAAGATGAAGTGACCGTTCCCCTGTCGGATCGTGACTGGTTGTTGCAGCAAGCATCGCGCTATTTTCCTCATATAAGGCCGGCATCGCAGGCGGCGAGCGGCCTCGGCGAATAGCATCGATCTCCCGCTTCGTCAGGAGCCGTCTGCCCAGACGGAACAGCAAGTGGAGTCGTTGATCCCCAGAACCGACCGTATGCTTCGATCAGCATCAGATGGAGATGATGCCGCTCTGAATTCCCTTGACTACGGCTGTCATGCGATTGCTCGCGCCCAGCTTCCGAAGAGTGTTAGAGATGTGAAACTCCACCGTCTTCTCGGAAATCGAGAGGATCTCCCCGATCTCCCAATTTGTCTTGCCTTCCTTGCACCACCGCAGGCACTCGAGTTCCTTCGAGGTGAGGTTCCGTACCAACGACATGCCCACTGTACCAATCCTGCACTAAAAACGAGGGGGCGATTACTTTAGCTCTTTGATTGAGCCTGGTCTTGTCCCAAGAACCGCTGCACAGCACAGCGTTCTCCTGGCTTTGATGAACAGCGGCGAGCAACCGTCAGCTCGTCGTTCGTCTCATTTCAGCTTGTTGGCGGCGCTTCGCATCGTGCTCATCATGGAGTTGCCGAGCCCCGACAACCATGACCAGCCATTGCTTGCACCGAGTCCGGCAACAATGATCGGAATAACCGTCGCCAACGTTCCCACGGTGGGGCTCGAAATCGAGGCCTTCTCGGCAGCCGCACTCACGGTCCCTCCCAGGACGGTGCTGAACGGTGGCGCGATCGTGCCGATCGCCTGCAACAGCGAGGCGAGCGCGAGACCGGCCGCGCCGATCTGCACGCTGGGCTTGGCAGTGGTGGGCTGATTGGCGTTATCCGCCACTGGTTGCGTCGTCGTGGCGGTGACCGAAGCTATCGGTACCGTGCCGGGCCACGGCTGACCTGTAATCCGTTGATAGAGCAGGATCGCGATCAGCGTGGCGAGCTCGTTTCCGGCCTGCGGTATCTGTAGCGTCGGTGCCGGGATCGAAGAGACTGGCGGCTGCATGGGCGGCGTTGCCGGCGTCACCGGTGCAACAGGGGCTGGCGGTGTCGCAGCCGGCGCCACGGGCGGCGCCGCTGCGACCGGCTTCGGAGCTGCGGCCGCACTTGCCATCGCAGTCGCTGCGGCGCGCACCCGTTGCACGCGCGCCGTCCAGCCCTTGCCGTACTTCGACCAGACTTTCGATTGCTCCATATAGGTGATGCGTTCGTCGCTGATCTGGTTGATCACGAGCGGCACGTTCGCCTTGGCGGCTGCGGCAATCGTCTGCGGTCCGATCTCGCCGTCGACCGCCGCGCCGACAAAGCCTTGCAGGATCCTGGCGGATTGACCGATGCCGGACAGCACGCCGTAGTCGAACACGACGTAATCGAGGCCGGCCGGCAGATCGTCGCAGCTCAACTTGTCCCAATATTCCGCGCGATAGATCGCGATGATCTGGTCCTGCGGCGCGTTGAAGACGTCGGCGGGCAGCGTCGGATGAGTTTGCAGCCAGGCCGTCCACTCGGTCTGCTCGATGCCGCGCGAGGTGCGGCCGCCCGGGTCGTCCGGATCGTCGTCATTGCCGCCCTCGTCCCCGAGCACGAGTTGGACGCATGCGTTGAAGCGCTGCGCTGCTGCCGGCACTGCCATCGTGCTGACCGCCGGGGCCAATGGCGCGGCCACCGTCGACACCACGGGAATCGGCCGGCGGACTCCCATCACGGTGCTCTTGGGGAAATTCGCAACCGTGACAGCGTGCCCCTGGTTGCCGCCGTGGCAGCTCCAGAACCCGTTGCCATTGTCCTTGATGAACAGGCTCACGTGATGATCGTTGCCGCCGAAATCGAAGATGACGACGTCCCCGGGCTGCGGCGCGGAGACGGGCGTCCCCCATCCCATCCAGGCGGCGGCCCACAGGAAGCGGCCGGTGTCGCTGGTGCCGAACACCGGCGCGATGCCGGACAACGCCATGCAATAGCCGACGGTGAGTCCGCACCAGGAGAAGTACTCCTCGGACGCCGCCGCGTCGCAATACGACTTCATCCCGGGATAGGCCGCGCCGATCTTACTCAGCCAATCTTCGATCGTTGCACTCTTCCCGTCGCCCGGCGCCCATTTGGTTCCGGTGAGGCCTTGCATCTTCTCGAGCCAGGAGACGGGTCCACTATCCGGCATGATGTTGCTCCCCGACGAGGCAGGACACCCTGTGGCCGCGCCACTGCGCGGCCGCGATCAATTGCGGCGAACGCGCACGTGTGATTGGCCCGGCGTCATTTCGGCTTGTTGGCGGCGTTCGCGATGGCGCCGATCAACGAACCGGCGATTCCGATCAGGGAGGACCAGCCACCGGTCGCGCCGAACCCGGCGACGACGAGCGGAATGACGGTCGCCAGCGTCCCCACCAACGGACTTGTAGAGATCGTGCTTGCAGCCGCGGCGCCCGCATCTGCGGCTGCTGGTATGCTGGCTGCCTTGCCGAAAAACGTCGCGAAGGGCGGGGCGATCGCACCAAAAGCCTGCAACAGCGAGGCGATTCCAAGGCCCGCGGCACCGATCTGCACGCTGGGGTTGGTGAGGACGGACGGGGTCGTCACGGTCGTGGCGGTCGCCGCGGTCGTCGTCTGGGGCGCCGGCGTGGTCGTTGTGTCGGGCCAGGTCTTTCCGGTGAGCTTCTGATAGAGCATCGGGAGCAAGAGCATGACGAGATTGCTCACGACCTGCTGCGGCTGGGGCTGCGCAGCCGGAGCAGCAGGCGCGGCGGGTGCACCCGGTGCAGCTGGAGCAGCTGGAGCGGCCGGCGCAGCCGCTGCCGGTGCCGCAGCCGCCGGCGTGACGGTCTGCCCCGTCAACACCGAGCCGAGCAGCTGCGTGGGGTCGATCTGCTTGCCGCTCAGGACCGATTGCAGCAACAGCGGCAGCAAAAGGGCAACTGGATCAGCGGGCTCACCCGGCTTTGCGGGATCGGTGGCCATTTGCGTCTCCTTTGCAAGCAACATGAGAACGAGCGCGAGAAGCTGGGACGAATCCGCCGGAGGTGGAGGGGGAGGCGGCGGAGGCGGAGGTGTAATATGAATCTTGGTCGGTTCTTCGGCTGACGTTCCATCCGGCTTCAGCGATATGCCGAGCGCCGCGGCGGTTTCCGGTCCGACCTGACCGTCAATCGTCAGGCCCTGTTTTGTCTGAAACTGGACCACCGCGTTCAGAGTGTCGTTGTTGAACTGGCCGTTGAGGGTACCGGGACTGAAGCCATTTGCCAGCAACGCCGTCTGGATCCTGAGAACGACGCCCTTGTCCATGTTGGGCGCATTGAGCTGGTAGATGTCGGTGGGCTGCTTGACCTCGATCGCCGCTGCGTTCGCGCTGTAATTGATGCCGGGAATGAGCAGCCCCGTGTCCCACGTCCTGTTGTGCACGGTGTCGGCGACGACCCCGTAGAGCGTGCCCTTGGCCTCGACGGTGCCGCCCGATCCGTCGCAGAGCACGATATGCCCCATCTCGCCGGGCGCGGGTGGATAACGCAGAAGGATGCCGCCGACCGTGGATGCGGCCTCATTGACCGACACCATCTTGCCGAGCCCTGCGGCGTCGGCCTTGAAGGCGCCGGTATAGGCGTCGGCCTTGGCGGGCGGGTCGCTGTCGTCCGTGCACCCATATATGATGTGCGCTTCCTGGTAGATCAGCCAGGAAATGAATTCGGCGCAGTCCCACGGCCCCTTGTAGTTGGCGTCGTCCTTTGGCACCTGAACGTTGACGTATTTCTCGCCGATATGCTCGCGCGCCCGTTTCAGCATGCCCGCGCCTGATGGCGTGCCGGCCACGGGATTGGGCGTGACGACGGCCGGCTGTGCGCCGAGATAGTTGTCCGCGCTTCCGGCCTTGAACATGCCGTGGGCCTGACGCCACTGCTCTTCGGTCAGGTTGTTGCCCTTGCCGGATTCCCGCCCTGCGATCGCCTTGAGCAGGGCGACCGCCTGGTCCGGATCGTCCAGCGTTGTCTTGGTGAGGATAATGTTGGGGTCATAGCCCGGGACGCCGAAGCCGTTCGAACCCGTCCACTTGGTGCCGGCGGCGCCGATCGCCATGCCCGTGTAGTTTCGATAGAGCAAATCGAAATTTGCGGCGGCGCCGTTCACCGGGCTGGGAAACAGTGCGATCTTGTACTGGCCGTTGTCGATCACGCCGTATCCGAGCTGGCCGAACTTGGCCGCCTCCTTGCTCGGGAATTGGGCTCCGGGATTATTGTAGCGGAACGATGCGGGCTGATTGTCGACCGGCAGCGTGTGCAAATTGGTTGCTGTCGACGCATCCGTGGATTTTCCGATCCCAGAGGTCATCGTGGACTCTCCCGGTTACGAGGGTCACTCGCGGACGACACAGGCGTGCGATTTGAGTTTGGCAGCCCCGCGCAATCGCTCTTAAAAATGAATAAGTTCTCGAAATCGATGCTCAACTCTAGCGTGGCTTTACCGTGCGCACAACTGGCATTCGGAGCGACGAAGCGTCAGCACGCGTGACCATATGCCGCTCAAGATACCGGAGGATAGGGTTCGATCAGAGGGGTCGCGGGCCTTCGCCCAGGAATGGCGCGATGCCGTCCACTAGCGAGCCGGTCCTGTCGAGGTGGATCGCAGACCGTGAATACTCAGCTCGAACTTGTCGTATCGGAGGTGGCGCAAAGCCGCGTTCAGCGCGCTGCTGCTGGTCGGCTGCCTAGGATAGCATCGACACAAATAGATATTTGATCCACCTGCTATTCGCTGGAGGTCGCGGAGAACAGCGCGCACTTGATGCGCCAGCGCTAGCCGGTGCGGTCGTCTTGTCTTCATCTTTTTGCCGGTATCCGCCATTCCTCGCCCGCCACATCGAATTCGGCTCATTCGATCAGCCGAAGCCGCCGCGTCTAGCAAAACAAACCTGTGGTTATGCGGCAACATCTCCAGGAAAAAGGTTCTTTGACCGGACGACCTTTCGACGGTGCACTTGTCCGACTTGCCGAAATCGAGCCCTCCCCTTGTGATGGCTTTCTATCGGAAATTGCGCTGGGTAGCACGATTCTGCGCGGCGAGAAGATCAAGCATTGTCCAGAGGCGGCGATTGCGATGCGCATCGGCACAATAATACCCGGAGTCAGTTTGAGCCGCCTTGGTCTCGCCTCCCTCATCGAGGTTTGAGGCAGCCTTGACAGGACGCGCTTTTTTGCCAAGCTACAATTTTAGGCTGATAAGCTGCGAAGCTAACGTGCTGCAGCCATGTAGTTCGTTGCGTTTGCGGGGAGGGCACCTTGCTGACGGTTAGTTTGCTCGGTGCCGGCCGGGTTGCCAGTGACAATGAACAGATCTGGTCGGAGTTGGGTCCGGCGGGGCGGCGGTTGGCCGGCTTCCTTTTGACTTTTCCGGATCGGCCGCATCGTCGCGAGCGGCTTGTCGATTTGTTCTGGCCGGAGCTGGATTCCGAGCGGGGGCGCCGGGCGATGAATTCTGCGGTCTGGAGACTGAGGAAATTGCTGGCGTCGTCTCCCGAATACCAGGAGGGACACGGCCTTAGAACGGTCGGCTCGGAGACGATTTTGGAGCGGAAATCGTGGCTGGATATCGATACCTGGGCGCTGCTGCAGGCAGCATCGACCGCGCTCAAAGGCCCGAACACTGATTTGGGACCTGCTGAGCTGACGGAAATCCTCGCAGTGCTTTACCGTTATGAGGGACCGTTTCTGGATGGCGAGGACGCCGAATGGATCCTTGAGGAGCGTGAGCGTCTGCACTCGCTCTTCATCCAGGCCGCCATGATCGTCGTACGACATCTCGGACTTTGTGGCTATCATCACGACGCAATTCGGCTTGCCCGTCATGCGCTGCGGTTCGATCCCTATCGCGAGGAGTTGGTGCGGCACCTGTTGATCCTGCTTGCGCTTGACGAGCGGCGCATCGAGGCCATCCGTTACTACGACCAGTGGATCGGCCTGATCAAAAGGGAGCTCGGTATCTCGCCGCTTGCCGCGACGCGTGCGGTCATCGATGAGATCAGGAACTTGCACAATGCCGAAAACGCTCGGCATCTGCGCGCTCGGCTGGTCGGCCGTGACGAGAAGCATCTGTTTCCGGTCTGAGACCTTCGCCCTCCCCTTTAGCTTTGGCTCTGGCGGCTCTTGCGGCGGATGCCGCACGGGATCCTTCGTCCTCGTGATCCCGCCGTGATCGGCTCCAGACCCGACCGATGGTTGCGCGTGATCGAAACTTCACGATTCCGGAACGTTTGAGCGACTGTCCCGAGGCGGGGTTGTGCGACGCTCAGGTCCATGAGCTCACGAGAACCATCGCTGGATCAGGTGTTCATTCTGCGCTTCTGGCGCGAGGAAGCCGATGTTGCCGACCATGCCCGCTGGCGAGTTCTGATCCGCAACATCAACACCCGGCGTTTCGACGTCGTCGACGACGTGCAACGCGCCTTTGCCGTGATCACTTCAAGCCTGAACACCACGAAGCGCGACGATGGGCCTCGGGAGCGACTAACCGACGAGCAGTCAGAATGCGGCTGAGAGATATAGCGAAGGGCATTCCATGCAGGCACAGGGCGGCGGCGCGCAGCTTGCTGCGGCTTGCCATGCTGCCGACGGCAGCGCTGGTGCTTGCCTCGTGCGATCCGGCACTGGAGCAACAATATTATAAGGAGGGCATCGGCACCGATTTCACCCGGCCCGACATCGCCAACCAGACGGCGCTGCAGGATCTCTATCTGTCTGAACTCTGCCGGCAGGCCGGATTTCTCGGGGCCGACGGATTGTGCCAGCCCGCCGGCCTCAACCAGAACTGGGGGATGATCGTCGAAGCCGGCATGAACGACATTGATGAGCGGTGTGATGCCTATCTCTCCTGGCTCGATGACAAGCGCCGGTCGCAGGAACCGATCTTGAGCGAAATCAACGCGCTGCAGACCGCGTCGCAGTCGATCATGCGGGTTTCCGGGGTCGGCGCCGACCCGATCACGATGGTCGGCCTCGCGTTCGGGCTCGCCTCGAACACCTTCACCAACATTCGCTCGCGGCTCTTGCTCGAAGCCAATCACTCGACGGTGCAGTCGATCGTGCTCGGCCGCCAGAAGGACTACCGCGAAGGGTTGATGAAGCAGAGCATCGTAACGCGAGCCGAAGCGGTCTATGCACTACGCTCCTACTTGCGCATCTGCATGCCGATGACAATCGAGATGCAGATCAACACCACGGTCGTGGTGTACGAGCAGGCCGGCATCAACGGACTCGCGATCAAGCGAGCCGACCCGCTCATCGATCCTCAGACGGTGACGAGGCATGCGCCGGTGGCGCAAGCCCCGGTCACGGCGGCCCCGCTGACGTCGGGCCAGAAGGTTGCCAAGCCCGAGCGTGTTATACCGCCACCGCCCGACGGCCTCACAGATATTGTGCCGCCCACCGGGAACGACCAGCTTCGAAACCAGGTGGACCTCGTTCAATTGCAGAGCGCGCTGTGCGCGCAAGCGGACGGAGGGACGGTCGGCCCGCTGACAAAGGCCCAAATTCGAATGTTCAAAGTTGGGTATCCGCTGGACAACCCGCTGCGCGATGTGAAGCAGGTGAACTCGGACGAGGTCCGACAGATCAAGAGGCAGGGAGAGTGCAAGCCGCCTCTGATGAACTATTACGAGAAGTCTGCCTATGGCCCTGATGGGCAGGTTGCTCCAGGCTCGAGGCAGCAACTCGCGCTCAACACTCTCACTACCGCTCTCGACAAGTTCATCCCAGAGAAGCCGATAGGGACGATCTCAAGCCTCACGCCGGCACTGCGGAATAAGATCAAGGTGGCGCGGGACCAGCTGACGAAACAAAAAGTCCGACTTGAAGACTACGGAGTAGACGTTTCGGACCAGGTCACGCGCGACTTCGTCGCCGCACTCGTGACAGCCACTCGGTGATGCCATGAAACTCATGATTCTCAAGATGACCGACTTTTTCAGGCAGCCGGGCGGGCCGAGCGTTATGACGTTACTTCCGGGCGATCCGGTCACGTCGACGGGAAATGCAAAGGACCTGCTGATCGAGATCATTCTGGCAACTGGCGACACGGGATGGGTCGCTAACGCGGATTGCGGGCCCGATCCGACCGCACGGCCGGCCGCTGATCTCAACTTCTTTGTCGACACCTGCATCGGGGTCGAGCGTGGCTTCAATGAAATACCTTCGACCGCCCCCTGGTTTGTGGCTGCCGATTTCCTGATCGCCCGCGCGCTGCTCGAGACAAAGATCGTCAATGTCGGCGCGTCACCCGGTTCGGACGCCGTCGGTCCGCTGCTGGTGTCCTCGACGGAATGGCAACGCTTCCTTGCGGGCGCCGATCCTGCCTTGCAGGTGCAGCGGCGGCCTGATGGCTTTGACGACTGGCTCACGCAGATCTACGCAGCGGGCTACACCATGTCTGCCGACGCAAAGGCGATCTCCGATGCGGTTAAGAAGACGATGGCCGGCGCCGGCGATGATCCCTTCATCCCGAGCTATCTGAATGTGCTGCATGCCTATTTCACCAATGCGGACACGGCGGCGGCCTTGTTGGCCGCGATCAATGACGATTCAAAGCGCCAGGACCCGGTCAGCAAATGCTTTATCGGCCTCACCGGCGATCAGATCGCGCAGATATTCGCCAAACGCGGCAATTATTTCGGCACGGCGTTGCAGCCGAAAACCGTCTCGCAATTCTTCGACGCGACCGGAGACGCGCTGGACCAGGCGCTGAAAGATGCCTTCGATCGCATCAAGCAGCTGGCGCCGGATGCAGTGCCGGATGCCAAGCAGTCGGAGGCACCGTGGTTCGATGTGGCGCTGCAGCAGGAGGCGGCGCACATCACGGCGGCCGACAACCCGGATGTGATCGAGAAGCAGTATTTCGCTGCGACCGATCTCGGGCCGCAAAGCACTGTGCTGAACTGGTGTGCGGCCTTTGTCTCGTTCTGCATGAAGCAGAGCGGGAGCGACGAGGCGGCGGCGTCGATTCCGGACCGCTCGGCACGGGCCGTTAGCTGGGGGGGCTGGGGTGCCGGCCTCTCGGTGCGGGCCGAGGATGTGCCGCAAGGTGCGGTGGTCGTGTTGGCGCCGGCGCCGGATACCAACACCACTGGACATGTCGGTTTTTGCGTGCAGTTCCTGGACAACGGCAAGAGCATCCAGTTGCTTGGCGGCAACCAGAGCAAGCGCGTGCAGCGCTCGACTTTTCCGGCGTCGAAAATCCGCGCCATCCGGTGGCTCGATCTCCAGCCAAGCAATGTCAGGACCGGCTTCCAGTCCGATCCCGCCGATCCAAAGATCCTGATCTCGCAGCAGGCGATCGATCTGATCGTGTTTTTTGAAGTCTCGAGCCAGGCTCTCTACGAAAAGAAATACCGCGCGCCGACATGGCCGGGCGGACGTTCCGGCGTCACCATCGGCATCGGCTATGATGTCGGCTATGCGCAGGAGAGCCAGCTCGTCAGCGACTGGACCGGCAAGATTCCAGCTCCGATGATCGACGTCTTGAAGGGCGCGCTCGGTAAGACCGGGAGCGGCGCTGCCGCCCTGGCGCGGCAATTGCGCGGGACAGTCGATGTCCCCTTCCAGGCCGCCATGTCGGTCTTCAGCGATCGCGATGTGCCGCGGTGGACCAAGATCGTCCAGTCCGCGCTGCCGAATTGCAATCTGCTCAGCAAGGATTGCCTCGGCGCGCTGGTGTCGCTCGCCTACAACCGCGGACCTTCCTTCTCGGCGGCCGGATCCCGCTACGCCGAAATGCGTGACATCAAGTCCCATATGGCAAGCCGCGACTTCAAGCTGATCCCGGATGACTTAAGGCACATGAAGCGTCTGTGGCCCACGGTGCCCGGTTTGCAGACCCGGCGCGAGAAGGAAGCGCAATTGTTCGAACAGGGGCTCGCCAACATGCCGATCGCATGAGCGGCTTTTCCCGGTTTCCTTGAATTGTCTTTTTGTGAGGTGCGATCAATGGGCTCAAAGATGAGGAAGTTACTGACCACGGTCATCGTCCTGGCGGCCGTCGCGGTTCTCGTTATCGTCTGTGTCCTCGTGCTGACGATTCTGAACAAAGGCGCCGTTGGGCCGGAGATGACGCTTCCGCTTCTCATCATCAGCGGCGTGATGATGCTGTTGGTCACGCTTGCGCTGACGGCCTTCGTGTTCTCCAGCGTCGACCTCGTCGACAAGTCGCAGGCGCTGGGATTGCCGGAGGGATCGGTGCGTTCGGTGATTGCGCTGAGCCTCGTGCTCCTGTTCGCGATTCTTGCCGTCTACCTCTACAGCAGCATGGCCACGAGCGGGAAGATCGTGCCGGCTCAGGTCGCAGGCGAGGACATGCGGATCCAGTTGAAGCAGAACCTTCTACCCGGGCAATTCGTGTACGAGCAGCCAAGCGCAGACGGCAAGGGCTTCACGATCTTCTACAGGCAGACCGCGAGTCCGGCGAGCGAGGATTTTGCCAAACAATTGCTGGCGATGATCGGCACGTTGGTGACCGCGGTGGCGAGCTTCTATTTCGGTTCGAAGACGGCGATCTCCGCTCAGGCGGCTGGATCGGGGGTGAACGTGCCGGCGGGCGCGCCCGTCATCCGCGCCGTCAATCCATCCAAGGTGGTGCGCGGCACACTAACCAAGCTCGAGATCACGGGCGACGGTCTTGATCTGATCAAGGAGGTGAAGGCCGTGTCTAAAGACCGCCAGGTGTTGGCGACGGAGGTCCTGTCAAATGCGAGCCATCTGAAGTGCTCGCTCGCCATGGATCTCGATGCGCCGACCGGCGCCTGGGACATCATCGTGTCGGACGGAAGCGGGAAGGAAGCGAAGCTGGCCGGTAGTCTTATTGTCGAGTAGTAGCTTGCGTATCGAACATGAAAATCCAGGCGCACCCTCACGGTCGCGCGGGAGCAAATTGGCCAAAATCTCGCGCAGCTGTTTAAGAGGCCACCTTGGGCGCGAGAAGCTGAACACCGGAGAATCGTGGACCATCAAACTCCGCGGGTACCACGAAAACGGGCGAGTGATCGCGAGGCCGAAAGCGCGATTTGCGATTTGCGCCTGTCTTTATTGAGGTGAACGTTAGCAAATGAGGGCTACGCCGCACACACCTCGCCATTGCGGCTCCGCAAGGCTGCGCCACGTCCAGCCCGCAAGGGCGAAAGCGTGGTGCCCCTGGCCGGAATCGAACCAGCACTCCTTGCGGAACTCGATTTTGAGTCGAGCGCGTCTACCAGTTCCGCCACAGGGGCCTTCGGCGGGACTTGAGGCAAGACGCCCATGGTTCTCCGCGAAGCCGGCGGACTATAGCCAGCAGTCCGGCCGGGTCAACCCGCACGGATGTGATTACACACCGCCTCGACAGCGTTCGCTGCGGGCGGTACGACCCGCTCCAGTCATGACCACTCCAGCATGACCAGTCCAGCATGACTCTTGGGGGAGGCAAAGGTGACATCCACGGCCATGCCGTCGCAGGCGCGTTTCGACGCAAACACTACGCTCACCGCCGCACTTCTGGTACTCGCCGTGGCCATTGCGACCATTGCCGGAGCCTGGTTCTTCCAGCTGGTGGTGGGCCTGCAGCCCTGCCCGATGTGCCTGGAGCAGCGCTATGCCTATTACGCCCTGATCCCCGTGTCGGCGCTGGTGGCGTTGGGCGCGGCCAAAGGCGCGCCGCGGCCGCTTTTGATCGCAGGGCTGGTGGTGATTGCGCTTGTTGCGGCCGGCAATTCCGCCTTCGGCGTCTATCACGCCGGCGTGGAATGGAAATTCTGGCAGGGGCCGACCGATTGCACCGGGCCGCTGGTCGATTTCAGCAAGGCCGGGGGCCTTCTGGACCAGCTCGACAAGGTGAAGGTGGTGCGCTGCGACGAGGTGCAGTGGACCTTTCTGGGCCTCTCGCTCGCCGGCTACAATGCGCTGATCTCCGCCTTGATGGCCGCGATTGCGGTGTGGGGTGTCGCCAGATCGGCCAAAGCCTAATCGTCCAAATCATCCTGCGGCCGCCCGAACAGGTGGACGATGCCGGGGGTGGCGATGGTGACGAACACGAAGCGCGAGAGATGATGCGCCCCGACAAAGATCGGGTCGATGTGCAAGGTGAGCGCCAGCGCCAGCATGGCATCCATCGCCCCTGGCGCATAGGCGACGATCAGGTCGCCGGGCCGCACGTGAGTGGTGAGCACGATCAGTCCGACGAAGATGCCTGAGACCAGGATGGCGACCGCGAACGACCCGAGGGCTGCGTTGATATGGCCGAGCAGGGTCTTGATCCTCATCCGCGCAAAGCGGCTGCCGATGACCGCGCCGATGCCGATCAGCGCGACACCGCGCATCCAGGCCGGCAAGCCGCCCTGCACGAGGTCGGCGCCATGCAGGACGCCGGAGGCGATCATGGCGCCGAACATCCAGCTCGCCGGAAATTTCAGCAGGCGGAAGATCAGCGCGAGCGCGAGCGAGGATGCCGCGAGCGCCAGCAGGCCGAGCGGCGAGGCCGGCGCCGTGAGCAGCCCGAGAGAGGCGGACGGCGGCGTGCCGGTCAACGCCAGCAGCATCGGCAGCGCCGCGGTGAGGATGATGACGCGCATGGTCTGCACCACCGCGATCGCCGGCAGGTCGGCACCGCGTTCGACCGCAAGAATGGTGATCTGTGACAGCGCGCCGGGGCTGCCGGCCAGAAAAGCCGAGGTGCGGTCCCAGCCATGGACGCGCTGCAAATAATAGCTGGAGCCGAATGTCGAGCAGAAGGTGGCGAGCGCGAGCAGCGCGATGGTCAAGGGATAGGCGCCGACATGCTGGATCAGCTGCCGCGATACCACGCTCCCTAAGGAGATGCCGAGCAGCACCAGAAGCGTCTGGGTGACATGCGACGGCAGGCTCAAGGGGCGTCCGGCCAGCGCGGCGATGGCCACCGCGATCATGGCACCGGAAATCAAGCCGCCCGGCAGGTTTGCCCAGAGAAACAGCAGGCCCCCGGCCGCGCCGATGGCAAGCGTCTCAGTCGCGCTCAGGAGTTTGGCGCGCTCAGGCAGGACAAGATTGAAGGATGCAGCGAATTGCCTCACGCCGCCTTATGGCAAATCCGTTTGAACAGGACAATTGCGCCAGCGCAGGTGCAGCAATGCACGGCTATTCGTGGCGAGTCCCAGCAGGCAGTGCGTAGCGAGCCTCCCCCTGGCAAGGCCTTGCAAGGGGGAGGGGAGCTCACGTCAGGCGGACCGGCTTTACTTGGTCGCGCCAGCCGCGCCGGCGCCATCGGCCGCTGCCTTCGCGTCCTTCTTGCACTGCTTCATGAATGTCTTGCGCTCCTTGCCATGCAGGCCCTTCCCGTCAGCGTCCTTCGAGCATTGCAGGGAAGCAGCCGAGCGCGGCTTCGAGGCTTTCTTGGTCATGGAGTCGGCGGGAGCCGCGGTGTCGGTCTTGGCGGCGGGCGCGGTGCTGCTCTGGGCGAGCACAGGGCCGGCGAGCAGGAGGGACGAAACGGCGGCGGCGGCAAACAGCGAAGAGAGCTTCATGGGTAGCACCTGTAGCATGGGAGAAAGAGCCGCAAGCTCGCGCCCCCATGATGAACGGTCGATGAATGAGCGAGGCATCGCTGCTACTATATTTTACAAGCTCTGATTGTTCGCTCCTTTGTCATGGGCATTGGCTAACGCTAGGATGGCGACCCCGTTTAGCAAGTTGCCAGGGAGACCTCAGGATGACGTTTCAAGCGAGATTATTATGCGCGGTCGCGGGTGCGAGCCTAGCCGTATGGGCGGCGACCGCACCGGCGCAGGCGCTGACCATGCAGGAATGCAGTGCGAAATATAAGGCGGCGAAAGATGCCGGCACACTGAACGGTCAAAAGTGGAATGACTTCCGCAAGGCTCAGTGCGGCGCGGATGCGACCACTGCTGCAGCGCCCGCCGCTGCGCCGGCGCCGGCGCCCGCACCGGCTGCGGCTCCGGCTGCAAAGGAAGCCAAGACAGAGCCTTCAGCGGCGCCCGCGTTGCCGTCAGGTCCTGCGATCTTCCCGAACGCCATCGACCCGAAATACGCCAAGGAAAGTGCTGGCAAGGGACGCATGCACACTTGTGTGGACCAGTACAATGCCAACAAAGCCACCAACGGCAATGGCGGCCTGAAGTGGATTCAGAAGGGCGGCGGCTATTACTCGGAGTGCAACAAGCACCTGAAGGGTCCGGCCTGATCCTTGGATCCTTAGGCGGCGGCCGCACCGATATGCGGCCGCCGCTCGACGCTGGCCCCAACCGGCGTGCCGGCTGATTTCGCAATGCGCTCAGCACTCCTGTGCTGCGCGCGTTCGGAAGGCCGAAGCCGATGACACAGAGCCCGAAGAGGCGGCCGAGCGCGTCCTGTGCGAGCCTCGCCTGCAAATCTGCCCGGTGATCATGTGCTGCTGCCGGTTGGCGGCGGTGCGGCCGGTGGGCTAGGGTCGCCCCCGTGCATATGAGTCTGTTCCCTTGATCCTCACCGCGATGCAAAGCGTGCTCGGGCTCGTCTCCGGCGCGCTGGTCGGATTTTCCCTCGGTGTCGTCGGCGGCGGCGGGTCCATCCTCGCGGTGCCGCTGATGGTCTATGTGGTCGGCGTCGGCGAGCCGCATATCGCCATCGGCTCGAGCGCGATTGCGGTCGCCGCCAATGCCGCGATCAATCTCTCCAACCACGCCCGCGGCGGTACCGTGATCTGGTCCTGCGCGCTGCCGTTCGCCCTTGCTGGAATGGCCGGAGCCTTGCTCGGCTCGACGCTCGGCAAGATGCTCGACGGCCAGAAACTGCTGGCGCTGTTCGCGCTGGTGATGCTGGTGATCGCGATGCTGATGCTCAAGACGCGCTCGCGGATCGGCGCGACGGACGTCAAGATGAGCCTGTCCAACCTGCCGGCGATCATTGGTCTTGGGGTGTTAACCGGCACGTTGTCCGGCTTCTTCGGTATCGGCGGCGGCTTTCTGATTGTGCCGGCCCTGATGCTCGCAACCGGCATGCCGATCATGAATGCGGTCTCCTCGTCGCTGGTGGCAGTGACCGCTTTCGGGCTCACCACCGCCGCGAGCTATGCCTGGTCGGGGCTGGTCGCCTGGCGCCTGGCCGGGCTGTTCGTGCTCGGAGGGATAGCCGGCGGGCTTCTGGGCACGCGGGCCGCGCGGTATCTGGCGGAGCGGCGCGGCGCCCTCAATACCGTTTTTGCCGCTGTCATTATTGCCGTGGCCCTCTATATGTTGGCCCGTAACTTATGGCCCACTTGACGCGTAGAGGCAGGCAGGTGGGGCTGAATGGGGCTGGATGTGGACAAGTTGAACGATAATTCCGGATCGGCGCTGAACCGCCGTCGGGTCCTGGAGCTCCTGGGCGCGGGCGCTGCGACGCTGGGCACGCTTGCGGCCCCGGCCTATGCGCAAGGCGGCGGCGAGCCGAGCGAAACCGCGGTGCTGCGCGATCCCGAGGTGCCCGTCGGCGGCAATGCCGATGGCGATATCGCGATCGTCGAATGGTTCGACTACCAGTGCCCCTATTGCCGCAAGCTCGAGCCGGAGCTGCGCCAAGTCATCAAGGATGACGGCAATGTGCGCCTGGTGTGGAAGGACTGGCCGATCCTGGGGCCGGTCTCGGTCGTCGCCTCGCGCATGGCGCTCGCGGCCAAATATCAGGGCAAATATGCCGAGGCGCATGATGCCATGATCGGCCTCACCACAAAGCTGACGGAAGCCAAGATCGACGAGGTGCTCGCTGCGGCCGGCATCGACGTCGATCGCGCCAAGCGGGATCTTGCGACAAACGAGAAGGCGATCAACGCGATCCTGGCCCGCAACAACGAGCAGGCCGAAGGGCTCGCCTTCAAGGGCACGCCGTCCTTTATTGTCGGGAAATTCCGCGTCCCCGGTACCCTGACCAAGGATCAATTTGCGCAAGTCATTGCGGACGCGCGCAAGGCGAAGGCGGCGAAGTAAGCCAGCAGATCACCGCGGTTGCATCATGGCGCCGCTATCGCGAGGAAATCCGGATCCAGTCCTCATGCGCACGCGTCTTCAGCGCGTGCCAGTCACTGGCGACCACGTCCCAGTTCACGATCGTGCGGTTCGTCTGCGCCACGTCCCCATTGGCGACGCTGGAGGTCTGGTAGGAATCATAGGCATAGACGCCGAGCGCCAGCAGCACGGCGCCCACGATCATTCCGAAAAAGGTCCGCATGGCCAATCCTCCGGTGACGGCAACTAACGTCGGCACGGTCGGATGGTTCCGGGTATCCCGGTCGCGCGGGGTGATCCTCGATCAAGTTGCGCTCGCATCGATGGAAAATTGGCGCCATTTCGGCTATCTTCGGCGTCAATGAGCGACAAGTTTTCAGCTGATGTCATCGAGCGATTCGGCCGGAAGTACCTCTGGTGGCGGCCGGTTGACGGGCGACCGTTCTCGGAAGACCGCATCATCGCCCAAACGATGAACCTTGGTACCTATGATGACATCCTGCTACTGGAGCAGGCTGTCGGCCTGTCGCGCCTGGTCGAGGTCATGTTGCGGGCCGAGCCCGGCTGGATCGACGATCGCTCCTGGGAGTTTTGGCGCGGCCGATTGTCATTTGCCACCGGGGCAGCGATTCCGGACAGTGCCCCGCGAAGGATGCTCGATGCGGCAACGGATTGAACCGAAAACATCCATCCTGCCGGCGCCTCAACGCGAAATCTGGCCTGAGCTTGCAGCCACCGTGAAATTGGGCTTCGTCCTCTATGGCGGCACCGCAATTGCCCTGCAACTCGGTCACCGGGAGTCGCTCGATTTCGACTTCTTTCGATCTGCCCCGCTCGACAAGGATCAACTGAAGGCCGAGTTCGGCTTTGTTCGTGATGCCGCGGTCCTGCAGGATAAGCCCGACACACTGGTGATCCTCGCTGCGATGCCATCAGGACCTGTGAAGGTGTCGTATTTCGGCGGCATCAAGTTCGGCCGGGTCAATGATCCCCTTCTGACCAGCGACAGCAAGCTTTTGATCGCCTCTCGCGATGATCTCGTGGCGACAAAGCTGACGGCCACGTTGGACAGGGCTGAGGCGAAGGATTATCGGGACATTGCTGCGTTGATGTCGGCAGGCGCGTCCTTGCCAAAGGGCTTGAGTGCTTTCAAACAGATGTTCGGAGGGGAGCCGGCGCAAGTCCTGCGCGCCCTCGGCTACTTCAATGACGGCGACTTGAATACGCTCACCCTCGCTGACCGCAAAGTCCTGACCGAAGCGCGGGATCGCGTCGGCGCTTTGCCGGAAGTCCAACTGAAGCTCGGCTCTCTCGCCGGAGAGCCGTGATCATGCCTCCCCGTTCAGCCAGCGCAGGATCTCGGCGTTGATCTCGCGCGGATAGCAGTGGCTGAGATCGTCGATCTCGCGATAGGTGACATCGGCGCCAGCAGCTGCGAGCGCGTCGCGGGCGTGGCGGGCGACTTCGACCGGAAACATCCAGTCGAGTCTGCCGTGGGCGATGTGGATCGGAAGGCCCTGCATGCGATCCGCATTGGCCATCGCAGCCATCATGGGATGGAAGGTGGCGGAGACGGGCGCAAGATGGGTGAATGGTGACGTGTGCTCGAGCCCCGTGACATAGCAGAAGGTGCCGCCGTCGCTCATGCCGGTGAGCAGGAGTTTGGCGGGATCGATAGTCCAGCGGCTCCGCACTGCCTCCAGAATGCGCGACAAATTGGGCGTGTCGACATCGTCGCCCATCAGCGCCCAGGTTCTGCCGATCGCGGTCGGCGCAACCAGGATGGCCCCGAAGCTGCGCGCATCACGCAGCCAGCTCCAGAGAAAGCCGCGACCATTGCCGGCGCCGCCATGCAGCGCCATCACCAACGGCCACGCTCGATCCGCTGAATAATATTCCGGCACATAGACCGAATAGCCGCCACGGCTGCCGTGCTCATTGTGGTCGTGAAAGATGCCGCTGTCGGCGGCCGCGGGCTCGGCGAGGCGCGCGGCGAGCGCCGCATCGTCATGCAAGGAGGGATCGAGGAAGAACGTGCTCACCGGCGGGAATTTCGCCGCAAGCGGATAGAGCGCCTCCTCGGCGCGCGGCAGATAGCGCACCGCGCGAAACACCGAGGTGATGTCGCCGCCCTCGTGCTGTACGGCCCGCAGACCCGCGAACGCCGCAAGCGCCGCATCGCCTGCCGCCTCGAGTGCGCTGCGCACATCCGCGAATTGCTGCGGCCATTCGGTCAGGCCTGAGCGCGCCGCAGAGAGCGCGTCCTCCGGCGTGCCGATGGATTCCATGACGCGGTCGAACTCGGGTGGATGCAGATGCCGTGCGACGAAGATCAGCGCCTGCAGCGAATCCAGCAAAGGCGGCAGCACGGCCACGATGTCGTCGATCACGGCCTCGCTCATCGCTGGTCCCTTGTTTCAGATTCTAGTGCAGCCGCGGCGCCTTGAGCAGCTTGGTGCGGTCGATCGAGGTGAGCACCACGTCGAAGGTGACGCCTTCATGGTGCACCGTAAGTGGCACGTCGACGCCGGCATGTCCGAGCGCCCAGAGCCTGCGATAGAACTCGGTCTGGCTGGTGACGCGCTGGCCATCGACCGCCAGGATGACGTCGCCAGCCTTGAGCTCGGCGCGGGCCGCGGGGCCGTTGTTGGAGATGCCGATGACGACGACCTTGTTGTCGATCTCGGTCGAATAGAGCCCGAGCCACGGTCGCGCCGGCCGGTTGACGCGACCGAATTTGCGCAAATCATCGAGCACCGGCTTGAGCAGGTCGATCGGCACGATCATGTTGACATGCTCGGCCTTGCCGTCGCGCTCGCGTTCGAGCTGCAGCGAGCCGATGCCGATCAATTCGCCTGATGCCGAGATCAGGCCGGTGCCGCCCCAGTTCGGATGCGCCGGATGGGTGAAGATGGCTTCATCGAGCAGATATTCCCAATAGCCGGCGAATTCCTGCTTGGCGATGATCTGGCTGGCGACCGAGCGCGTGCGGCCGCCGGCGCCGCCGACCACGACCTGGTCGCCGACCCTGGTCGCGGCTGAGTTGCCGATCTGCAATGGATCGAGATCGAGTGATCCCAGCGCCTGCACCAGGCCGAAGCCGGTGACGGCATCGAAGCCGAGGACATGTCCTTCCACCACGCGTCCGTCGCCGCGATGCAGCCAGACTGACTCGGCCTCGGTGATGAGATAGCCGATGGTCAGCACCAGTCCGTTGTCGATCACGACGCCATTGCCGGCGCGCTCGGTGCCCAACGTCTCCGCGCTCGACGCGTCGGGCGGAATGATGGAGTGCAGGCCGACGATCGACGACAGCACGTGATCGAGATCGAAGGCGTAATCGCTGGCGTGCGGCTGGTACGCGGGCGGCACTCTCCATTCGGTCAAAGAGGGCATCGCGGCTCTCCTGTTCAATCGGCGTCGATGTCGCGCTGATGGACGGCCGGACTTCGGCAAAGCCGGCCCCGGCGGCGGCCGGAGCGGCAAGCCAACTTTACCACTTTTGCCGGCGCGCGCACCAGAGCGGGATCAATTTTCTTGGAAGCCGGGTCCTGCTTGCATGTCTCGGTTGGACATGATCCGGCCATGCTCGGCAACGATCAACGATCGTTCCAGGGATTGCGGAATCCGGCAGCGAGAAATTCCGGTTGGGCTAGCTTCGCCCGCAGCCCCCGGGGCGATGATCGGCCAGACGAACCATGCGCCGGAATGACGGTGCTAGAGATGTGGTTCATCGATTGAGGGCCTTGCGGTTGTCGCCGCTTCGCGAGACTGCCATAGTGGCGACACTCGCGCGAGCTACGCGCGACGCGATGCGTTGAGAAACGTCCAGGGAAAGTCCAAGGAAACGTCCATGTCTGCTGCCGTCTCGAGCCCGTCCGCCCGCCCCTATCGCGGGGTCTTTCCGGTTGCTCCGACCATCTTCGATGACCGCGGGGAACTGGACCTGGAGGGGCAGCGCCGCTGTATCGATTTCATGATCGATGCCGGCTCGCACGGCATCTGCATCCTCGCCAATTTCTCCGAGCAGTTTGTGCTGACCGATGCGGAGCGCGAGAGGGTGATGCATGCGGTGCTGGAGCATGTCGCCGGCCGCGTTCCCGTCATCGTCACCACCACGCACTTCTCCTCAGCCGTTTGCGCGGCCCGCAGCCGCGAGGCCGAGGCGGCGGGCGCGGCCATGGTGATGGTGATGCCGCCTTATCACGGCGCGACGTTTCGCGTCGACGACAAGGCGATCTATGAATTCTTCCAGGTGCTGTCGGGAGCGATCCAGATTCCGATCATGATCCAGGACGCGCCGGTTGCCGGAACGCCGCTGTCGGTCTCGCTGCTCGCACGGCTCGCCAAGGAATTCGCCAACATCCGCTATTTCAAGGTCGAGGTGCCGATGGCCGCAAGCAAGCTGCGCAGCCTGATCGAGGCGGGCGGCGCCGCCATCGAGGGCCCCTGGGACGGCGAGGAGGCGATCACGCTGATGGCCGATCTCGATGCGGGTGCGACCGGCGCCATGACCGGCGGCGGCTATCCCGACGGCATCCGCCAGATCATCGATCCCTATTTCGCAGGGCGCCGGGAGGAGGCGAAAGCCGCCTATGCGCGCTGGCTGCCGCTGATCAATTACGAGAACCGCCAATGCGGCCTGCGCGCGGCCAAGACATTGATGCAGGCCGGCGGCGTGATCCGTTCGGATGCCGTGCGCCATCCGCTGCAGCCGCTGCCGGCGCCGACCCGCGCGGGGCTGCTCGAGCTTGCGAAGGATCTGGACGCGATGGTGCTGCGCTGGGGAAAATAAGCTGGGGCGCGCGATCAGAAGGTCTGCTGTCCGTTTTTTTCGTAAGGGAAATCGCCAGTCGGTGGTTGCTTCTGCGGCTGTTGGGCTGGATTGCAGATCCTGGTCTGCAATGCCTCGGTGGTTTTGCTGCTGCTCTTCAGCTGCTCCAAAACCGGCGCCGGCACGGCGCATGCCGTCGCCTGGGCCTCGACAAAGTTGATCATCCTGATCTCGGCCTCGACGAAACTGCGGATCAATCTGCAGGTTTCATCCACGGGTGCATGCCGGGCGGAGGCGTCCTTGAGCAGTTTGCCGCGTCTTGCGGCCTCATCACGCAGTGGAGCAAATTCGTTCTTGCATTGATCCGCGCTGGGCGTGCCGTTGCCTTGGCTCGCCACGCCGGGCGGCTGCGCCGCGGGCGCGCTCTGGGCCAGCGCATCGCGATGTGCCGATAGCGTCGACACGGCGACCAGCAGCGAGATCGTCAGGCAACGGAAGGTCAATGTCACGCGTCCCCGGCGCTTCGATCGGAATCCCCCGATTGCGATCGTTCCGGCGATCATCCTTGCACATCGTTTGCGAAGCAAAGATGGCGCCCGATCGGCAAATGCCGGGCCTCGCGCGCCGGCGAAGCTCAATATCACTGACGATGAAGGTCGTTGGCCAAGGACGCGCAGGACGACGTTGCATGTCTCGGCATCGGGCACGAGCTTGCAGAGCTGTCGCGCACCTCATAAGACTGTCGCGCCGGCCGGAAAAGCCCAATGATTCCGGTGACCATGCACCTCATAAGTGCGTCACGTGCACCTCATCAATTTGTCTTTCTGGGGTGTTTGCACCTCATAAGATTGTCTTTTGAATCACGAAAATCGGCCGCAGAAATGCGACCCGTTTAGACGGGCCGTGGCGCGTTAGAAATTCGTCGACGACAGGAATGGCCGAAATCGCCGATGGCTTCCCCACGGGCTTCCTGGGCCCGTTAAACGGCATCGACACAAACGGCGGCTGACGAAGTGGGTGGATTCCGCAAGAATCGGGGCACTTGAACGTGAATCGAGTGGTCTCGGAGGCTTTCGGCTATGGAAACGAGGATCGGGCACCCGCCGCGGGTACGATCGGCTCCGTCGTTCCATCGAAAAGCGCGAAGCTCGTCGATCTAAGGAAGTTTCACGGCGGCGATGGGCGCCGCGCCTCCTACTTCACCCGGGTCCATTTGCGGTCGATGGCGCGGGCCATCTCGGGGTCCAATCTCTGCACGCTGCCGGGTTTAACCTTGCGCTGATAGTCGGCTGCCCGAAGTACCCGCTGAAACCGAGACCAGTTCATTTCGTGAGAATCTTTGGTCTCCTCGCTGAGATATATTCTGATCCAGTTCGGCTCGGTCCGCTTGAGCAGCACCGCCCGGCGGCGAGTGATGGTGCGGCCTCTGCCGCTCTTGGGGTTGTAGACATGGATTAAAGTGTCGCCGACACGGCACTCCTTGGCGAATTTACCTTTCTTGCCCCAGCGAATCCAATCGTACTCTTCGGCCGCTGCGCCTAGCCTTTCGTTGATCTCCGTGGTGGCGCGGTCGATGCGCTTCTGTTCGTCTTCGGTGGGATCGCGCTCAGGTCATAGACGCCGACGATCCACGTTGCGTTGCCAAGCCGCCGAATGCGGATCGGCTTCTTCGGCTTCGCCTTCGGCCATCCGCTGCGGATCACCTCGATCTTGCAGAGTGCCGCGATGGCTGGGCCGTCCAAGCGGCTCTTCTTCGTGCACAGTTGTGCGATGAAGGAGGCGACCCCGGACCGGATCGTCGGCTCGTCAGACAGCACGGCCGCCTCGGTGAGTCCTGATCCGGACATGTTCGCCGACCCCACAACGGCGTATTTCCCGATCAGCATTACTTTGGAATGCAGGCCTTCGCGGCTGTGGATGACGACGCCGGCCTTGTGCAGTTTTGCGAGCAGCTTGGCGTCGGTCTGTCCGGATCTGATCGAGCGAGGGGAAGCGTCGGTAACGAGCACGTCTCCTCTACGCAAAGCGACGTGGTCCGCCGTCACGTAGGCGACCGCGAGTTTGCGGCTGCTGGCGGTACGGGCGAGCTTCTTGGCTTCCTGCCAAATTTCGGTCGTAAGGATCCTGTTCACGCGGCCTCAAACGTCTGAAACGACAAAAAAGCGGTTGCCATGACGGGTCAGCGGTCGAATTCCTCGATCAGTGTCCAGCAGTAGGCGTCCACCATGACGTAGTCGTGCAGCATCTGCTTGTGGAAGACGATGGTGGGCGCGCCGTCGAGCACCGAATGGGTCATCCACGGACGAAATTTGCCAAGCGCCCGCTGCTCTCCGCGCAGGCGGTCGTACTCGGCTTGGTCGCCGGCAAGAGCCGCTGCGATCGCGGCGGCGTCGAGGGCCTTGTACTGCTCCGCCGACACCTCTTCGATGACATAGGGCGGGATGTAGAGCGGGATCCGGTGCGCGAGCCCGTCGCGGAATGAGATCAGGTTGCCCAACCAGTCCTGATTGTGGTCGAGGAACTTTCCGAATTCGGCGCTGAACGATTTGCGGACGTAGGGTTTCCCAAGGCCGACTTCGTGCCGTCCGAGCTCGGCGCCGCCCTTGCCGCGCACGTTGTTCTCCAACACCCAAACCCACGCGAGGTTCTCCAGGCATCCGAATGCGTTCATGACGAAGTTCTGGATGCAGGCGGTGGCATCCATTACCGTCGCAGTTTCCGGAACGCTCTCCTGGGCGGGCGGCAGCAGCTCGAAGACGGTCTGCACCATATGGACCATCGTCGACAGACGACGGGACAATCCGTGCTGCACGTACTCCCGGGCCCGATCGTTCGTGAGAGCAAGGTCGAAGAAACCGGCCTTCAGCTTTCGCAGCTGCGGCGGCAATTCCGTCAGGCCGTTAGTCAAGTCGTCGAGGGCCTCCTTGCTAAAATACCCCACCGACCCTACGCCTCCACGTCCTCGACTTCCCCGCGATCGCCCAAGAGGGCGATCCGGATGCCGGCGGCTGCGCAGCGGGGCGCCAGCTTACGCGCCAGCCGCAGCGTCACCGCGGTCTTCGGGACCACCGCCACCTGACGGCCGGGCGACGGCTTCGACATCAGCCTCCCGACGATCTCGCACAATCCCTTGTCGAGCCGGGACAGACGACCTCGATGGTTCGTCTCGACCGCGCCGCCCTTGCACTCGGCTTCGATGATCAGGCCATCGGCGTCCGCCACGACGTCTCCGATGCCCGGCCGGGAGTGGACTATGATCCTGCGGCCTTCGCCGTCCTGGTACGTGCCGCTGAAGGCAGTGCCTCCCTCTTCGACGCGGCTGAAGCCTTGCTTGGCGAGCCATCCGGGAAAGTCGAATTGGATGGCGTGCTGCCCGTCCGGATGGATTCGGACCTCCCGGACTGGCTCCGTCTCCAGCAGGTGCATGGCATAAGCCAGCATGACCGCGCCTTCGAAGAAATGCCGGTCAGGCTCGCGTGCCGGTGCCCCCGCCGTCGGCGGGCGTTCCACGATCAGATCATCGAAAGGCATCGCCCCTGCCCGCAACTCGAGATAGTGCTCGCAAGCCTACTTCGCGCGAGATCTGAAGGCGAGTCCGATCACGCTGGTCTACGGTCCTTTCGCTATAAATAAGCGCAGACCCCCAAGATCGAATTCGGAAAGGCAAAGTGCGGTCACGGAGCAAGAGACCCAATCGAGAGTTTTCACGGACGAGCTTCTCGATGCGCTGGGCGCCTGGCAGCGGGGCTGGAAGGCGGACGAAGAACTGAAGAAGCCCATTACCGAGAACTTGGTGCGGGAGGTCCGCAAGCTTCCGGCCCGATTCCGTGCCGCGCCGGAGGTCTGTTATCGGAAGCGTTTCCTGTTCAAGAAGGACATGGAGCCGCTGGTCATGTTCGAAGGTCTCGACGACCGGGTGGCCAGCTGGAGCACTGACCGCGCGTTCGCCATGGACTTCAAGGGATTGGTCAAGCTCGAGGCGGTCACTGCGGCCTACTTCGAACACAAGCCGCTTCCCGACGAGGTGATCGTCAACTTCCCTGCTCTCTGGGCAGATCCGGGCTTTCAGGAGGCGACCGACCACTACCGCAAACGTGGACGACTATCGCATCCTTCGGCGGCACAAGCGAACTTCGATGGCGGCGAGCAAAATAAGCACCCACTTGCTTCTCCTGAAGAGAGGCTCGGGCGGTCGGCTGTGGTAATCGCGATCTCATCGTATGCTGGCAAGCCCGCAATTGGCCGCCTGAAACGAACGCAGAGTATTAAGCACCTGAAAATTCAGTTCGATCACGCCGGAGAAATTGCCATGGCGGCCGCTGCGCTTCGAATGCGAACTTGCATTATCGCATTGGTCTTGCTCCTAACCACGATCTCGGTCGCTTGCGCCGCGGACCAGACGATCATCCTAAGGCTCGGCGCCCCGATGGCGCTTGAGCTTGAAAGAACTTTCAAGACAGTGCTGATCGGCGATCCGAATATCGTCGATGTTCATACGCTCAACGATCGCAGGATCACACTCGAACCCTTGAACCTCGGAGCAACAAATCTCATTTTCGTTGACGACAGAAGCATTGCGATCACCAACTTAAGAATCGTTGTCCGTGACGATGCCGAGGGCGGCGCTTTTGACCCATATCGGAAGTCGAGCATGTGAGCTATCGTGATGAAACAGGATGACTTCAAACGATGCCTCATCACGGGAGCTGCCTGATGGCCGATGTATCGAAGCATTACACGCACGGTAATCTTACAGAGGCCATACGTTCCGGTCTCACAGCCCAGCGCAAGTCCATCGATAGCCTGACCATTGATGATCTGGCGCCCGTCGATGAGTTTCACATTGGTGGCCGCAAGGCATCCGAAGATTTCCTTGATCAATTGGATTTCAGTCCGCAAACGAAAGTGTTGGATGTCGGATCCGGTCTCGGCGGGGCTGCCCGTTTCGTCGCTAGTCGATACGGCAGCCAAGTGACTGGCATCGATCTTACCCCCGAGTATGTCGAAACCGGCAGCACGCTCTGTAAATGGGTCGGCCTGGAGAAGCGCATTTCCTTGCACCAAGGTAGCGCGCTCGCCATGCCATTCGCTGACAAGAGTTTCGATGGCGCATACATGCTGCACGTCGGAATGAACATCGAGGACAAGGAGAAGCTTGCGCGCGAAGTTGCCCGCGTGCTGCGGCCCGGAGCTGTTTTCGGCGTCTACGATGTGATGCGCACGGCGCCTGGTGACCTCGATTTCCCCGTTCCTTGGGCGCAGACAGCGGATTTGAGCGCAGTCGCCGATATTGAGCGCTATAAGAGAGCTTTGCAGAAGTCTGGCTTCAACGTACTCGCCGAGCGTAACCGGCGTGACTTCGCTCTTTCATTCTTTTCCGATCTGCGAGCCAAAACAGCGGCTGCCGGCGGCCCGCCGCCACTCGGTCTTCATGTGCTGATGGGGCGGACTACACCGGAGAAAGTGCAGAACATGATAGACAACATTGCAAAGGGACGCATAGCTCCGGTCGAGTTGATCGCCCATAAAAGCGCGGTCGCTTGATGCGAGGTGTCGGGACCGCAACGCGGCCTTTGACGAAATTAGGCCAAAATCAAGATTCCGCATTGTTTGTAATTGCGGACCCTCTGTACGCCAGTCGGCGTGTTCGACTGCTGGCGCTCGCTGCAAAAAATGGGATGCCGGCAAGCTATGCGTTTCGTGAATTCTCGTTGGCCGGAGGGTTCTGAGTTACGGGGCCGATCTTCCTGAAGTCCATCGTCAGGCAGGTGTCTACACCGGTCGGATTCTCAAGGGTGCCAGACCCGCCGATCTGCCAGTCCAGCAGCCAACTAAGTTTAATCTAGTCATCAATCGGAAGACCGCGAACTCACTTAGACTGGAAATTCCGCCCAAGCTTCTCGCGCTCGCCGACGAAGTGATCGACTGATTTTGGCGCTGGTGCATAAGTCCGGAATTAACGGCGCTCATAGCCCAAGGCGGAATTGGAGCCAAAGCAGCATTCAAAGCCCCGCGCTTTTCGCGTTCCGTTTGACGACCTTTGCTTGCAACCGATTACTTCGTTTCACCCTTGCCAAGGCTGGATCCGTCGGCGGAGTGATCGGAAAGGTTTCGCGCATATGCGCGGCGAGCATTGCGCAATAGTCGGTTGCGAAACGGGGCAGGGGACGCCGCTTGTCCCATGAGATGGTCAGGGGTTCTTGCAGCACGCGGTGTCGAAGCGTGAGGCCAGCAACTCTCAATTTGTAACGCCTGCACTGAAGCTGCGAGGGAACGATTGCGATTCCGTGGCCAGCCTCGGCGAGTGCCAGCAAGGTGTGTGGGTTCCGGCTCTCGAAGAAGACTGTCGGTTTCAGTCCCGCCATTCTGCTTGCTGCATCGAAAGCACGTCGAAATCCGAATCCGCTGTCCATGAGCAGCAACGGAAACCCGGCAAGGTCAGCTACCTCGATGGTACGACGAGGACCAAGTGGCGTTGACGGATGACACACAGCCAGCAACTGTACAAATCCAAGCGGAAGGCTGCCGAAGTGCCGTTCATCAAGTGTGACCGCATGAAGCAGGTTTTGGCCGAGATGGATTTCGCCGCGCTCGAGCATCGTCAAAATTTCGCTGCCCGTACCCTCTCTGATCTTTATCTCAACACTTGGATATCGTTGCGCGTATCGGTGCAAGAATTGCGACAGCACACTCTCGATGTGTTGCGGCGACCCGGCGATCTTTAGGATTCCTTTGTCTCCTTGACGGAGCAATTGAGCCTGCTCTTTCAGCGAACTGGCGCTGTTGAGCAGCAGCCGGCAGCCTGCAAGCAATTGTTCGCCTTCACCGGTCAGCACAAGTCGGCGCCCGACCCGATCGAAAAGCCGAAGGTCTAGCTCCTGCTCAAGACCTTTTATTTGCCTAGACAAGGCCGGCTGGGCTACGCGCAGCTGCAATGCGGCCTTCGAGACCGAGCCGAGCTGGGCCACAGTTACGAACGTGAGCGCCTGTCGAAGGTTCATGCCCGCTTATATCATTGGAGCATCGAGGGTTGCGATATCAAATAAAATCC